>VFQN01002633.1_pt1 | contig 27221 bp, 24 predicted proteins | sample 3512371 | NCBI WGS metagenome assembly VFQN01 (sample SAMN10412370, study PRJNA504923) | tailings metagenome | isolation source: Replicate 2 from Balatoc abandoned mine | place: Philippines: Itogon, Benguet | collected 2017-08-28
CGCAGCCCTTCGCGGCCAGCGCATCCAGGATCGGCGGCAGGATCCTTGGCGCCACCGCCCGGTCGACCAGCAGGGTCTCGGTGGCCCCGCAGATGCCGGTGCGGCGGAGCTTCGCGTTCAGCACGATCTCCTGCGCCATGCCGGCATCGGCGCTGGCGTGCAGGTAGGTATGGTTGTTGCCGTCCAGATGGGCGAACACCGGGACGCGGCTCTCGTTCTGCACGCGCGCCACCAGCGACTTGCCGCCACGCGGCACGATCACGTCGACATGCTCGCTGGCCTTGAGCAGGGCGCCCACCGCCGCGCGGTCAGTGGTGGGGATCATCTGCGCCGCATCGGCAGGCAGGCCCGCCTCCGCCACCGCCTTGGCCAGGAGCGCATGGATGGCGCGGGAGCTGTGGAAGCTGTCGGAGCCGCCACGCAGGATCACGGCGTTGCCGGCCTTGATGCACAAGGCCGCGGCATCGGCGGTGACGTTCGGCCGGCTCTCGAAGATGACGCCGACGACGCCCAACGGAACGGCGACCCGTGCGATGTCCAGGCCGTTCGGGCGGCGCCAGCGGGCGAGTTCCTGGCCAACCGGATCCTCCAGCTCGGCCACCACCTCCAGCCCGGCGGCCATCGCCTCGATCCGCGCAGGGTTGAGGAGGAGCCGGTCCAGCAGCGCCTTGCTCAGCCCGGCGGCCTCGCCAGCCGCCATGTCCTTGGCATTGGCCTCCAGGATCGTCGCCTCGCCCTGGCGGATGGCGGCCGCCGCCGCATGCAGGGCGGCGTCCTTGACGTTCCGCGGGGCCAGTGCCAGGCCTGCAGCAGCTTCCCTGGCCCGGCGGCCGATCCGCTGCATCAGCTCGACGACATCGATCTCGGCCATCGCGGAAACTCCTCTACAAGAGCACCAGGTCGTCGCGGTGAATCAGCTCGTCACGGCCACGATAACCCAGCGTGCGCTCGATGTCGTCGCTGCGCAGCCCGACGATCCTCGCCGCATCGTCGGCGTCATAGGCGATCAGGCCCTTGGCAAGGTCCCGCCCGTCCAGGGAGCGGACCAGCACGGCGTCGCCCCGCTCGAAGCGGCCCTCCACCGCCCGCACCCCAGCCGGAAGCAGGGAGCGGCCGGCAAGGAGCGCACGTGCAGCACCATCGTCCACGGCAATCACGCCGGTGACGCCCAGCGACGCCGCGATCCAGTGCTTGCGCGCGCCATGCGGGCTTGCCTTGGCGGCAAACAGGGTGGAGCGGGCACCTTCCTCGATCGCCTGCAGCGGGTGGCTGCTGTCGCCACGGGCGAGCAGGACCGCGCAGCCCGCATGGTTCGCGATCTTGGCCGCGACCAGCTTGCTCACCATCCCGCCGGTGCCGACCGCGGAGCCGGCCCCGCCGGCCATCGCCTCGATCTCGGGCGTGATGTCCTCGACCAGCTTCAGGTGCCGGGCCTCGGGCGTGCGCCTGGGATCAGCCGTGTACAGGCCGTCCACGTCCGACAGCAGCACCAACGTCTCGGCCGAAGCCATGACGGCGACCCGCGCCGACAGGCGGTCGTTGTCGCCGAAGCGGATCTCGGTGGTGCCGACCGTGTCGTTCTCGTTGACCACCGGCACCGCGCCCTGGGCCAGCAAGGCAGCCAGGGTCGAGCGGGCGTTCAGGTAGCGGCGGCGCGATTCGGTATCGTCCAGGGTCAGGAGGATCTGGGCGGCGTGCAGGCCGTGGGCGCCCAGGCTGTTCGCCCAGGCGGCGGCCCAGCGGATCTGGCCGACCGCGGCGGCGGCCTGCTTCAGCTCGAGCGGCAGGGGCCCCGGCGGCAGGCCCAGGACCGGGCGTCCCAGCGCGATGGCGCCGGAACTCACCACGATCACCTCGGTGCCGCGTGCGCGCAGGCGCCGGATGTCGGCGGTGAGTGAATCCAGCCAGCTCGTTCGGACATTGCCGTCGGGCTGGACCAGCAGGGAGCTGCCGACCTTGACGACCAGCCGGCGGGCCAGCAAGGGCGACGAGGTCACGAGACCTCCAGCACCTTGGCCTTCTCGGCGGCCAGGGCGGCGCGCGCCGCCTTCACCAGCTCGTAGGCGCGCAGCAGGACCGGGCGGACATTCTCGCCGGTGACGCCGGAGATCAGCATGGGCTCCTGTCCGCAGGCCTCGGCCAGGCTCCTGGCCTTGCGGCGGACCTGCTCCCTGGTGAGCGCGTCAACCTTGTTCAGGCAGACGATCTCCGGCTTATCCGCCAGCCCGTGCCCGTACAGCTCCAGCTCGTTGCGGATCGTCCGGTAGGCCTGCACGATATGGCTGTCGGTCCCGTCGATCAGATGGATCAGCACGCCGCAACGCTCGACATGGCCGAGGAAGCGGTCACCCAGGCCCGCACCTTCGGAGGCACCCCGGATCAGGCCGGGAATGTCGGCCAGCACGAAGGTGTCGTGGTCCACCACCACCGTGCCGAGCTTGGGCTCGAGCGTGGTGAAGGGATAGTCGGCGATCTTGGGGCGCGCGCGCGAGGAGGCGGACAGGAAGGTGGACTTGCCCGCGTTCGGGAGGCCGACCAGGCCTGCGTCGGCCAGGAGCTTCAGCTCCAGCCAGATCCAGCGCTCCTCGCCGGGCCAGCCCGGCTCGGCGCGGCGTGGCGCGCGGTTGGTCGAGCTCTTGAAGTGCTGGTTGCCGCGCCCGCCGTCACCGCCGCGGCAGAGCACGATCCGCTGGCCGTTCTCGACCAAGTCGGCGATCACGGTCTCCTTGTCCTCGGCGAGGATCCGGGTGCCGACTGGCACCATGAGGACCTGGTCCTGGCCGTTCCTGCCATGGCGGTCGGAGCCCATGCCGTTCTGGCCGCGCTCCGCCTTGAAGTGCTGGGCGTAGCGGTAGTCGATCAGGGTGTTGAGATCGCTGGTGGCGATCACGATCACCGAGCCGCCCTTGCCGCCGTCGCCGCCGTTCGGGCCGCCGTCGGGGATGAACTTCTCGCGGCGGAACGATGCGCAGCCCGCACCACCATGGCCGGACTGGACCCAGATCTTGGCGCTGTCGAGGAAGCGCATCGTCGTAATCCCAAAACAAGAACGGCCGGGGAAACCCCGGCCGTCGCGTCATCTTCGGAAGAAGAGAGGAACCGGAGTTACTCAGCTGCTTCCTTGGCCGGAACGACCGAGATGTACGTGCGGTTCTTCGGCCCGGCGTGGAACTTCACCTGCCCGTCCTGGGTGGCGAAGATCGTGTAGTCACGGCCGAGGCCGACACCCGTGCCGGGGTGCCAACGGGTGCCGCGCTGACGGACGATGATGTTGCCGGCGACGACCGCTTCGCTGCCGAACTTCTTCACGCCGAGGCGCTGACCGGCCGAATCGCGACCGTTCCGCGAAGAACCACCGGCCTTTTTATGCGCCATGGGATGTCTCCACTCCTGGATCGTCGCCGACAGGGCCGGAAACGATGCATGTTGACGAGATGGGCCTGGGCCCGCCCTTGCTCAAGACCGCGCGGCCCTCAGGCCGCGACGATCTCCTGGATGCGCAGCACGGTCTTCATCTGGCGATGGCCGGTGCGGCGGCGGTAGTGCTTCCGGCGGCGCTTCTTGAAGACGATGATCTTGTCGTCCTTGTCCTGCTCCAGGACCGTGGCGGTCACCTTCGCACCCGCGACCAGCGGAGAACCGACGACGGGAGAGTCACCACCGACCATCAGGACTTCAGTGAGCTCAACGGTTTCACCGGCTTGTGCGGGCAGCAGCTCGACGCGGATCACCTCGTTGGGGGTGACGCGGTACTGCTTGCCGCCGGTCTTGACGACTGCGTACATGGGACGAAGATCCTGAGGTCGGAATGTACCGAACAACACGGCACGCCGGGTAGGGGTACCCGGACGGTGCGCGGACAATACTGGCAGATCGGCGCTTGTCAACGATGCACACCGGTTCCGGAACGTCGTGGCGGCATCTTGCGCTCAACGATCGGCAGCGGTCTTCGCCAGGCGCCCGGAGGAGGCGAAATAGGCGGCCACCGCCTGGATGTCGGCCTCGGTCAGCCCTGTCACCACCTTCTCCATGAGATGGGCGTAAGGCGTGCCGCCGCGGGCATGGCCCTTCCAGAGCCGGAGCTGAGCCACGAGGTACCAGGCTTCCTGGCCGTCCAGGACCGGGAAGACCGGGTTGCCGCCGTCGTCCTGCCGGTGGCAGCTGCGGCAGGCGGGAACCCGCGCTTCCGGCAGCCCCCGCTCCGCAATCGCGCGGCCGCGCTGCGCAAGCGTCGCATCAATTTCGGCCGCATTCCCCGGACGCGGCAGGCCCGCGAAATGATCCGCCACGCGGTCGAGCTGCTCGGGCGACAGCCCTGCCGTGGCGAACTGCATGATGCCGCTGGCGCGGCGGCCCGTGGAGAATGCCTGCAGGGTTTCGCGCAGGTAGGCGGGACGCTGGCCGGCGATCACCGGGAAGGCGCCGCCATCGCTGCCGCCGTCCTGGCCATGGCAGCGGATGCAGCCTTCCAGCACCGGATCGGCGCTGCCGGCGCCCCGGGCCTGCCCGAAGGCGAGGTCGAGATAGATCGCCTCGTCCATGCGCGGCAGGGCACGCAGGAACGACACCATGGCCCAGACCTCGTCGTCGCGTGCCAGCGAGATCCAGGCGGGCATCCCGCTGAACTTCACACCGTGCTTGACGATCACGAACAGTTCCGCCGGCGACCATTTCTCCGCCGAACGAATGAGCAGCGGCGGCGGGGGGGTCATCTGCTGGGGTAGGGCGCGGCGGTCGCGGGCGGGCGAGCCGTGGCAGAAGGCGCAACTCGTCTCGAAATGGCCAGCGGCGCGCCGCACCAGCGCCGGATCGTCGAGATTGTCCGGCTCCTCCACGGAAAGGGCGGAGGTTTCGACCGACTGCTCCATGCCCCAGTGCAGGACCAGGTTGGTCAGCTCCCAATGGCCGGAGCTTGCCCCGATGCCGACGAGGCCCGACCAGCCGACCACGAAGGCGCCCGCCAGCAGCGCCGCGCCACCCCAGAGAACGTGGCGGAGACGGACATTCATGGCGATGCCTCGGGTCCGGTTCTGCCGATGCAGCGGGGCATCAGCGGCAATTCGCGATGAACAGGGCCGGCAAAGCCACGAAGACCACGCCGACCAGGCTCAGGCAGCTCAGCAGGAAGGTGGAGATGCCCAGGAACTGCTCGCGGTCGTCGTCGCTGGGATCGTCGTAGGGCGGCAGCTCCGTGCTCGGCCGCCAATGGCCGTAGGCCTTGAAGCCGGCAAGGAGGATCAGGACGGCGGCGACGCCGGTGGCGACCGCGATGGCGAGCTGGACCGCATGGAGATCGGCCTGCAGGCCCGACTTGGCGCAGACCACGGCGGTGAAGGCGTAGCAGAACACGAAATGCAGCGCCCAGACGGTGGGCGGTGCGATCAGGAGCCAGAGGTTCGCCTTGTCGCGCAGGAGCAGCATCGCTCACCTCATGCCACGAGCGGGAACAGGGCGATCACCAGGACGGTGGTGACCAGCGTGATGGCGGCGAAGTGCCCGTAGAGCACGATGTTCTGCAGGTCGATGTCGTGCTCCCGGGTCAGCTTGCCGGCAAGGCTGCGCGCCAGGGCGTAGCCCTGCATCAGCACGCCCACCGCCAGATGGACCGCCGTCCACAGGACCAGCACCCAGACGGTGGCGTCATAGACGTCACGCGTGGGCTCCAGGCCGGTGGTCCAGGGGGCCCAGATCAGCGCTGCGCCGCTGGCCAGGGTCAGCGGGATGCTGCCGACCACCAGCATCCGCGCCTTGTTCTCGCCGCCGTTCCGGTTGATCGACCTGGCGGCGACCATGCAGGCCCAGGCTGCCAGGCCGAGGGCGCCAGCGAGCAGGGGGTAGAGCAGGCCCGGGCCCGCCGCGTCGGGCGGCGGGAAGTCAGGATGGATCGTCCAGTAGTAGAAATAGGCGAAGACCAGGCTGCCGAAGGCGGTGCCGTCGCCGACCATGGTGATGAACATGGCCCACCAGCCCACCGATTGCGGGCCGGAGCGGTAGAGCGGCAGGACGGTGTTCAGGCCGGCATCCTTGGTCCGCTGGTCCGGGATCATCGCGGTGCCGGTCCACAGCCAGACCATGATCACGCCGATGCCGATCACGCCGGACGCGATCGTGGTGATCCACCAGTGGAAGGTCGCCGTGATGAAGGAGCCGCCCACGAAGATCGCGGCCAGCATGGGCAGGAAGGAGTTGCCCGGCAGGCGCAGCACCTGCACGGGCTCCGCGTCCAGCACGCTGGTGATGAGGGTCTCGCGCTTGCCCTCCTCGGCATCCGGCAGGAAGAAGCGCCCCTCGTCGATCTGGCGGGCTAGGTCCTTCTGGTCCCAGAGGGGGTAGCGGCTCGTGATGATCGGCACCGTGCGGATGCCCCAGGGGCTTTCCGGGTCGCCTTCCGCCCATTCGAGCGTGCCGGCGTTCCAGGGATTGCGTGGCGCCTTGGGCTTCCAGGAAAGCGGGCGGACCAGGTCGTAGGCCAGGATGAGCACGCCCGCCGCCATCACGAAGGCGCCGGCCGTGGAGATCAGGTTCAGCTCGTCGAAGCCCAGTCCCTCGGGGTAGGTGAACACGCGCCGGGGCATGCCGCGCAGGCCGGTGAGGTGCATGGGCAAAAAGGCGATGTTGAACCCGCTGAACATCAGCCAGAACGCCCACTTGCCCAGGCGGTCGGACAGCATCCGACCCATGACGAAGGGGTAGAAGTAGTAGACCCCAGCGATCAGCGGGAAGAACATGCCGCCGATCAGCGTGTAGTGCAGGTGGGCGACTATGAAGTAGCTGTCGTGCGCCTGCCAGTCGAACGGCGCCAGCGCCACCATCACGCCGGTCAGCCCGCCGAACACGAAGATGGCCAGCGCCCCGGTCGCGTAGAGCATGGGGATGGCGTAGACGACCCGGCCGACCAGCATGGTCGCGACGAACACGAAGATCTGCACCCCGGTGGGGATCGCCACGGCCTGGGAGGCGGCGGAGAAGAAGGCCTGCGAAACGATCGGCATCCCGGTGGCGAACATGTGGTGGACCCACAGGCCGAAGCTCAGGAAGCCGGTGCCCACCGCGGCCAGCACGATCCAGCCATAGCCCACGATCGGCCGCTGCGCGAAGGTCGGCACGATCATCGCGAGCAATGCGATCGACGGCAGGAAGATGATGTAGACCTCGGGATGGCCGAAGATCCAGAACAGGTGCTGCCAGAGCAACGGATCGCCGCCGCGGCCGGGGTCGAAGAACGGCCAGTCGAACAGCCGCTCCAGCTCGAACAGGATGTCGCCGGCGATCAGCGGCGGGAAGGCGAACAGGATCATGCCGGCCACGATCAGCACGTACCAGCAATAGAGCGGGATCAGGTTGATCTGCATGCCGGGCGGCCGGCACTTCAGCACGCCCACGATCAGCTCGACCGCGGCGGCGATCGAGGCGACCTCGATGAAGGACAGGCCCAGGAGCCAGATGTCGGCGCCGATCCCGCTATATTCCGCGTTGGTGGTGAGCGGCGGGTACATGAACCAGCCGCCGTCGGGTGCGGCGTTGAAGAAGATCGAGCCGGCGACGAACACGCCGCCGATGAGGAAGCACCAGTAGCCGAAGGCAGAGAGCCGCGGGAAAGGCAGGTCGCGGGCGGCCAGCATCTGCGGCAGGATCAGGATCGCCACCGCCTCGAAGATCGGCACGGCGAACAGGAACATCATCATCGTGCCGTGCAGCGTGAACAGCTGGTTGTAGAGCCCGGGCGACACCAGGTCGTTTTCCGGCACGGCCAGCTGGCTGCGGACGATCAGCGCCAGCACGCCCGCGAACAGGAAGAAGAAGAACGAGGTCGCGGTGTACCAGACGCCGACCTCGGTGTTGTTGACGGCCGACCAGTAGCGCCAGCCCCCGGGCGTTTCCCACACCTGGCGCAGGCGGTCTTCCTGCATCTTGCGGTGCTGCGGATCGTCCTGCCGGTCGATGCCGGAATGCTCGGTCATCGTCATTGCAGGTCGTCCAGCCAGGTCGCGAGCGCTTGGAGATCGTCTTCGGGCAGCATGTCGTAGGATGGCATGCGCACCCCTGGCTTCAGCGCCTCGGTATGGGCGATGAAGCGCGCGATGTTCTCCGGCGTGTTGTCGAGGATGCCGGCGCCGACGCTGTGCCGGCTGCCGAGATGGGTCAGGTCCGGGCCGACCATGCCGCCCTCGGCTACTCCGCGGACGCTATGGCAGGCGGCGCAGCCATTGACGCGGAAGACCTGCTCGCCCGGGTGGGCGGACGCCGTGGCGGGCTTGGCCTCGGCGTCCAGCCAGCGCTCGAATTCCGCCGGCTCCATCACCACGGCGGTCATGGCCATCAGCGCATGGGAGCTGCCGCAAAATTCGGCGCAGGCGCCGCGGTAGACGCCCGGCCGCGTCGGGCGCAACGACTGGCGGGTGGTCCGGCCGGGGATCATGTCGGTCTTGCCGGCGAGCGGCGGGATCCAGAAGGAGTGGATGACGTCGGGGCTGGACAGGCTGACCTCCACCGAGGCGCCGGCGGGCATGCGCAGCTCGTTGGCGCTGACCACGACCGGACGGCCTTCCAGCTGATAGGTGACCCGCCACCAGAAGCGCTCGCCCACCACGTCGATGTGCAGGTCCTGGCCCGCGGCGCGCAGCTCCGGCATCAGCCGCAGGCCGTGGATGAGCAGGCCGGCCAGGGCCAGGGTCGGGAAGATCGCGCCCGCCAGCAGGATCATGTTGAGCCCGGTGCGCTCGCGCCATGGGCGCCGGTTGGCGCGCGCAGCATAGCCGGCCGTGCCCAGCACCAGGCACCAGATCGCCGCCGAGGCCCCCAGCATCTGCCAGAACAGGAGCGAGACCTGGGTCGCGTCGCTGCCGGCCGGGTCCAGCGCCGATTGCGGGCCGGTGCAGCCCGCGAGGGCTGCGGCGAGCAGGACGGGCAGCAGGCGTCGCAGCAGGGGCTCGAAGCTCAAGCGCACGCGGGGCCTGGCCTGGACGGGCAGAGCGACCGAGCTGTCCGACGAAGCGTGGCAACCATCGAGCGCTTCCCTCCCGTCCACCAGCATGCGTAGCCGCGGCCATAACCGCATGGCGGAGCTGCTGCTGGCGCAACTGCCGTGACCGGTGATTGTTCCGCCCACCCGGCGGTCAGGCCGCGCGCACCCAGACCGCTGTGTCGTGGAACGCGCCGCCGCCGTTGGGGAAGCCCGGTTCGGCGGAGATCAGGGTGTTGACGCAGCTGCCATCGGCAAACCCGTTCTTCGGCCAGATCCCCTCAATCACCACGGCCCCGGAGTGCTGGCCCGGGCGAGCTTTTGCGTGGAGCCGGACCGTGCCACGGCGATTGCCGACCTGCACCGGGTCGCCGTCGGCAAGACCAAGGTCCGCCATCGCGTCCGGATGGAGCAGCGCGGTCGGGCGCACCTCGCGGGCGCGGCCGCTTTCCATCTCGGTGAAGCTGGAGTTCAGGAACTGGCGGGCGGGTGCGGCCACCAGCCGGAAGGGATGTTCCCCGGTCGGCTCCTCGATCACCGGCTGGTGGTCGGGCAAAGGCGGCATGGATTCGTGCCGCGCGCCGGCCTCGTGCCAGGCGGGCGCGAAGCGGAAGCGGCCGTCCGGCGTGGGGAAGCCGTCGCGGAAATGGCCGCCATCCTGGCCGGGCAGCAGGTCGTGGCCGCCCGCCCGGTAGATCGTCAGGGCGTCGGGCAGGCCGGCCTTGGCCAGCATGTCGTCGATGAGCTGCCACTCGGTCATGGCGAAACCCGGATGCTCAGCACCGACCCGCCGGGCGATCTCGCCGATCACCCAATGGTTGCTGCGGCATTCCTGGAAGGGCTGGAACAGCCGCTTCGTCACCTGGACGTTGGCATGGGCGCTGGCGGTGTAGAGGTCGTCATGCTCGACGAACATGGTGGCCGGCAGGACGATGTCGGCCAGGGCCGCCGTGTCGGTCAGGAACTGCTCGTGGACCACGGTGAACAGGTCGTCGCGCAGGAAGCCCTGGCGGACCAGCGCGCTCTCCGGCGCCACGATCGCCGGGTTGGTGTTCTGGATGAACAGGGCGGTGACCGGCGGGCCGTCGCCCAGGTCGCGGCGATCGCCAGCCAGGACCGGGCCGATCCGGCACTGGTCGAGGATCCGGACGCCCGGGTCCATCACGTCCAGGCCCTCGATCAGCGTCTTGTCCAGGCCGTAGATGTCGCCCATCGAGTAGAGGGCGCCGCCGCCCAGTTGCTGCCAGGCGCCGGTGATCACCGGCAGGCAGGACACGGCATGCATGGCGGCCGAGCCGTTCTTCTGCCGGGTGAAGCCGTAGCCGGCCCTGAGATAGGAAGCGCGGGCTTGGCCGTAGAGCCGCGCCACCTCGCGGATCCGCTCGGCCGGCACGCCGCAGATGGCCTCGGCCCATTCCGGGGTGCGGCTGGCGAAATGGTCGGCCAAGCGCTCGTAGGGCAGGTCGGCGAAGCGGGCGAGATAGGCCCGATCGGCGAAACCCTCGGCGAACAGGACATGGGCGATGCCGCAGGCGAGCGCGCCGTCGGTGCCCGGCCTGGGCGCCAGATGGATGTCGGCGATGTCGGCCGTGCCGGTCTTGTAGACGTCGACCACGATCACCTTGGCGCCGCGCTTCCGGGCCTTGGACACGTGGTTCATCATGTTGACGTGGGTGTTGACCGGGTTGGTGCCCCAGATCAGCCAGAGGTCGGCATGCTCGCCCGCCTCCACCGGCGAAACGCCCCAGCGCTTGCCGTAGCCGGCCCGCCAGCCCGTGTCCGACAGGGTGACGCAGAACGTGCTCTTCTGGCGGCTGTACTTCTTGGCGTGGCGCAGGCGCTCGATGCCGTCGCGCTGCACATAGCCCATGGTGCCAGCGTAGAAATAGGGCCAGACCGCCTCCGGGCCATGGCGGCGCTCGGCGGCCAGCAGCCCTTCGGCGACCCGGTCCAGCGCCTCGTCCCAGGAGATGCGCGCGAACTGCCCGCCGCCCTTAGGACCGGTCCGGACCATCGGGTGGCCCAGCCGGTCCTTGTGGTGGTAGCGCTCGGCGTAGCGGCTGACCTTCACGCACAAGGTGCCGGCCGTGTAGTCGATGCGGCTGGAGCCGCGCATCTTGCCCATGCTGCCGTCCGGGCGGCGCTCGACCTCCAGCGCGCAAACGGAGGGGCAGTCATGGGGGCAGGTGGTGGCAAGAAGCTCGGTCATGCCCGCAGGATGAGCCGCCGGCTGGAACGGTTCAAGGATGACGTCTTGCGAACTGCCTACGGAACGTCGATCCTGAGATTCGGTTAAGATATTGATATTGCTGAATAATATGGCGTTCTTGGGTTCGTTCGTGCAAAATCGCCTATGCCGCTTTCCCGCCCCGGCCTTGGGCGGCGGTGCGCAGCCCAAGTGGCCATTATCGCACAACCAGGGTTCGTGCACACCACCTCAGGCGACCCGGTGCAGCAGCGGCTCGCCGCTCTCCACCCGCCGGACGTTCTCCGCGATCACGGCCAGGGAACGGTCCCAGGTTTCGCGGGTGAGCCAGGCCGAGTGGGGGGCGAGCACGACGTCGTGGCGCTGCAGGAGCGGGTTGCGCTGCTCGAACGGCTCGGTCGCGAGCACGTCCAGGCCGGCGCCGGCCAGCCTTCCGTCATCCAGGGCGGCGATCAGCGCCGCCTCGTCGACCAGGCCGCCGCGGGCGGTGTTGACCAGGATGGTGCCCAGCCGGACGTGGGACAGCGTGTCCGCGTTCACTATCTTCGCGGTGTCGGGCAGGAGCGGCAGGTGCAGCGAGACGATGTCGGCCCGGGCGAACAGGTCCTCCAGGACCTCCACGCGCTCGCCCGGCTGGCCCTCGGCGTCGGAGCGGTGCCAGCGCAGGACCTTGGCACCCAGCGCCTCGACCACCGGGGCCAGGCGGCGCGGCACGGCGCCGAAGCCGATGAAGCCGACGGTGCGGCCGGCCAGCTCGCCATAGGCGCCGGCCGCCTGGATCCGGTCCGACCAGCCCTCGCCGGCGCGGGAAGCCTGGTCCTGCACGACCACCCGGCGCAGCACCGACAGCATCAGGAGGAGGGCCTGCTCGGCGACGGCAGCGGTGTTGGTGCCGGGCATGTTGCACACCGCGATGCCGCGGGATTTGGCCGCCTCCAGGTCGATCGTGTTCACGCCGACGCCGATCTTCTGGATCAGCTTCAGCTTCCGGCCGGCTTCGATGTGCGCCGCCGTGACCGGGTCCAGCGCATGCAGGAGCACGTCGGCTTGCGCCATGGCCGCCATCACGCCGGCCTTGTCGCGCGGGGCCACCGCCTGGACGGGAAAGGGAAGCTGCTCCAGCCGACTATCGAGCCAGCGGTCGGACTGATAAACGAGCAGCGCGTGCATCGGTCACCTCTTGTCGGACGACAGAATTACAATGGACCGCACTTCCAGATCCTCCGCCAGCGACGGCGGCATCCTGGCCGTGGTGCGGCGGGCGGGATTGTGGTCGTTCGGCCCGGACCCGAGCATGGAGCCGCTGACCGGCGGTGTCAGTTCCGATATCTGGCGGGTCGACCTGGGGGGGCGTTCGGTCGCGGTCAAGCGGGCGCTGGCCAAGCTCAAGGTCGAGAAGGACTGGCAGGCGCCGGTCGAGCGCAATGTCTACGAGGCGGCCTGGATGGAGGAGGCCCGCCGGCACGCGCCGCACGCGGTGCCGAAGCTGCTGCACCAGGACGGCCCGGCCGGCGCCCTGGTCATGGAGTTCCTGTCGCCGTCCGACTACCCGCTTTGGAAGAAGATGCTGATGGACGGCAACATCCAGCCGGATCATGGCTGGATGGTGGGCAGGTCGCTCGCGGCGATCCATGCCGGGACGGCGGGCAGGGCCGAGGTCGCGCAGACCTTCCCGACCGACCGGATCTTCCACGACATCCGGCTGGAGCCCTATCTGCTGGCGACCGCGGAGGTCCACCCCGACCTCGGCCGGCAGCTGCGCGGGCTGGCGCGGCGCACGGCCGGCAACCGCATCGCGCTGGTCCATGGCGATGTCAGCCCGAAGAATATCCTGATCGGGCCGAAGGGGCCGGTGTTCCTGGACGCCGAGTGCGCGTGGTACGGCGATCCCGCCTTCGACCTGGCCTTCTGCCTGAACCATCTGCTGCTGAAATGCCTGTGGCGGCGCCAGGCGGCGGCCGACTACCTGGAAACCTTCGACGCCCTGGCCGAGGCGTACCTGGCCGACGCGGTCTGGGAGCGGCGCGACCGGCTGGAGGAACGGGCTGCCAGCCTGCTGCCCGGCCTGTTCCTGGCGCGGGTCGACGGCAAGTCGCCGGTGGAATATCTCCGCGCCCAGGAAGATCGCGACAAGGTGCGCAGGGTCGGCCGGCACTTTCTCACCTATCCGCCGGACCGGCTGGCAGCGCTCCGCGAGGCCTGGGAACTGGAGACCGCCGCTTGACGCAGCGAATTGAGAAGGTGCTGGCCCGGCGGGTCTGGGACAGCCGCGGGCGGCCCACGGTCGAGGCGGACGTGGTCACCGTGGGCGGCGTGCTCGGCCGCGCCATCGCGCCGGCGGGCGCTTCCACCGGCTCCGGCGAGGCGCTGGACCGGCGCGACGGCGGCCGGGACTTCGGCGGCATGGACGTGCAGGCGGCCGTGCAGGCGGTGGCCGGGCCGATCAACGATGCCCTGCGGGGGATCGACGTGCGCGACCAGGCGGCGGTCGACCGGCGCCTGATCGAGCTGGACGGCACGCCCGAGAAGAAGAATCTCGGCGGCAATGCCACCATCGCCGTGTCGATGGCGGCGGCCCATGCGGCAGCGGCGGCGGAAGGCGTGCCGCTCTGGCGCTGGCTTGGCGGCGATGCCGCCCACATGCTGCCCTTGCCGGAGATCCAGATCTTCGGCGGCGGCGCCCATGCCGCCGGCCGGCTGGACATCCAGGACTTCATGGTGGCCTGCCCGGGTGCGCAAAGCTTCGCGCAGGCGCTGGAATGGACGGCCGAGGTTTACCGCGCGGCCGGCGGCCTGATGAAGGAGGCCGGCAAGCTCGCGGGCGTGGCCGACGAGGGCGGGTTCTGGCCCTTGTTCGATTCGAACGAGGAAGCGCTGGAAATGCTGACCCGCGCCATCGAGCGGGCCGGCTACCGGCCCTACGAGCAGGTCGCGATCTCGCTCGACGTGGCGTCCAGCCAGTTCGGCAAGGGCGGTCGCTACCGGCTGGCGCGGGACGGCCGGGACCTGGATGCCGGCGGGATGGTCGAGGTGCTGGCCGGCTGGATCGGCCGCTATCCGATCGTGTCGGTCGAGGACCCGCTGGCCGAGGACGACGCGGACGGTTTCCGGGCGTTCACCGCGAAGCTGGGAGGCCAGGTGCAGGTGGTCGGCGACGATTTCCTGGTGACCGATGCGGCGCGGGTGCGGCAGGCAGCGGAGCACAAGCTTTGCGACACCGTGCTGGTGAAGCCGAACCAGCGCGGCACGCTCACCGAAACCAAGGCCGCCTGGGAGGCCGCCAAAGCCGCCGGGATGGGGGCGATCGTGTCGGCGCGCTCGGGGGAGAGCGAGGACGTCACCATCGTGCATCTTGCGGTGGGTTGGGGCGTGCCTCAATTGAAGGTCGGCAGCTTCACCCGCTCGGAACGGATGGCCAAGTGGAACGAGGGCATCCGGATCGAGGAGCAGCTGGGCGGACGGGCAGGTTTTGCCGGCGCGCTGCCCTATCGCGGCAAGGCGGCCTATCGGGCGTGAGGCGCCGGTGACCATTTTATGGTGAAAGAGCAATCCATGAGCGATCAGACCCCCGTCACCGTGCTGACCGGCTATCTCGGTGCCGGCAAGACGACGCTCCTCAACCGGATCCTGACCGAGGACCACGGCAAGAAATACGCCGTGATCGTCAACGAGTTCGGTGAGATCGGCATCGACAACGACCTGCTCGTCGAAAGCGACGAGGAGGTGTTCGAGATGAACAATGGCTGCATCTGCTGCACGGTGCGCGGCGACCTGATCCGGGTGATCGAGGGGCTGATGAAGCGGCGCGACCGCTTCGACGGCATCGTGATCGAGACGACCGGCCTGGCCGACCCGGCGCCCGTCGCGCAGACCTTCTTCGTCGACGAGGACGTCGCCAAGAAGTCGCGGCTGGACGCGGTGGTGACGGTGGTCGACGCCAAGCATGTCCGCCAGCGGATCGAGGACAGCCAGGAAGCGGTCGACCAGATCGCGTTCGCCGACGTGATCCTGCTCAACAAGACCGACCTGGTGACGCCCGAGGAGCTGGCGGCGGTGCGCCGGTCGATCCGCTCGATCAACCGCTTCGCCAAGATCCACGAAACCCGCAACTCGGACGTGGCGCTGAACGAGATCCTGGACCGGGGTGCGTTCGACCTTTCGCGCATCCTGGAGCTCGATCCGGACTTTCTGGAGCATGGCCACGATCACCATCATGATCACGACCATGCCTGCGGGCCGGACTGCGGCCACGACCATCACCATCATCACCACGACCATGATCATGACCACCACGATCATGGGCATGAGCACGACCACCATTACCATCACGACGACGACCACCTCGCCCATTCCGGGATCACCTCGGTCTCGTTGAAGGCGGACCGGCCGATCGACCCGAACCTGTTCGAGCGCTGGTTCGGCCAGATCCTGGCCGAGCAGGGGCCGAACATCCTGCGCTACAAGGGCATCCTGGACATCAAGGGTAGGGACGAGCGCTTCGTGGTCCAGGGCGTGCACATGATCCGCGACGGGGACTTCCAGCGCCCGTGGAAGGCCGGCGAGCCGCGCTGGAGCCGGCTGGTGCTGATCGGCCGCGAGCTGGACCGCTCGGCCCTGGAAACCGCGTTCGCCGCCTGCGTGACGAAGTGATGGCGGCTCCTCCGAAACTGCGCGCCTCGATCGTGACCACCGGCGCGCCGGTCGTGGGCATCCATGCGGTCGGGCCGGCCGTCGCGACGGCGCTGGGCGATGGCCGGATCTGGTGGAGCGATCCGGCGGACGTCGCGGCCAAGCTCGTGGAGCCGGTCGTGGCGCATGACGGCGCCCTGCTCTGCGCGGCGGTCAGCCCGGACGGCAAGGCGCTGCTCACCGGCGGCGACGACGGCCGGGTGATGCGCACCCAGCCGGGCCTGGAGCCGCAGGAGATCGCGAAGGTGCCGCGGCGCTGGATCGCGGCGCTGGCGACCGATCCGGCCGGCGGCAACACCGTGTTCGCCGCCGGCAAGGAGGCGCGCGTGCTGGGCAGGGATGGCCGGGAAAAGGCGGTGTTCGCCGACCATCCCTCGACCATCGCCGATCTTGCCCTCGATCCGAAGGGCAAGCGGCTGGCGGCCGCCCATTATGGCGGGACCAGCATCTGGTGGACGGAGCTGGCCCAGCAGGAGCCCAAGCGGCTAACCTGGAAGGGCAGCCATGTGAAGGTCCGCTTCGACCCGACCGGGCGCTACCTGGTGACGGCCATGCAGGAGAACGAACTGCATGGCTGGCGGCTGGCCGACAACCAGGACATGCGGATGTCGGGCTACCCGACCAAGCCGCGCGCCCTGGCGTTCTCGCCGGACGGCAAGAAGCTGGCCACCGGCGGCTCGGATACGGTCGTCGTCTGGGACTTCACCGGCAAGGGGCCGATGGGCAAGGCGCCGCAGGAACTGGGCGAGTATTGCGAGGTGCCGATCACCGCGGTGGCGATCCACCCGGCCCTGGCCATCGTGGCGGCCGGCCATGCGGATGGCACCGCGAAGCTCCTGTCGTTCGGCTCCGACCGCACCATCCCGCTGGACAATCCGGGGGCCGAGATGGTCACGGTGCTGGCCTTCTCCAGGGACGGCAAGAGGCTCTATGCCGGCACCGAGGATGGCGGGCTCGCCTCCTACCTGATCGCCGACTGACCGAGAACGCCGGGAGTCCAACCCGGCCAGGACGATTTCCCATGCGCGTCGACATCAGCGAGACCCTGCGCCTCGCCCTTCCGGTGATGGCGGCGCGCGCCGGGATCCTGGTGATGACCGCCGTCGACACGATCATGACCGGGCGGTTCGGCGCGGACGAACTGGCCTTCTACGCGATCGGCAACGCGCCGTTCATCCTGTTCATGCTGCTGGGGATCGGGCTTGCCACGGGCACGGTGGTGCTGGTGGCGCAGGCGATGGGGGCGGGGCGGCGGGAGGAGACCGGCCGGATCTGGCGGATCGCCTGCATCGACACCGGCCTGCTGGGCGTGGTCACGGCGCTCCTGCTCCTGCCCGGCGAGAGCCTGCTGGGCTGGCTCGGCCAGACGCCGGAGGTGGCGGAAGGCGGGGCGCGGGTGATGCATGCCTTCGCCCTGGCAATGCCGGCGGTGCTGCTGTTCTCGGTCACCAGCTACTTCCTGGAAGCGATCGGGCGGCCGCATCCGGGCATGGTCGTGATGTGGCTGGGCAACGTGCTGAACCTCGTCCTGAACTGGCTCCTGATGTTCGGCCCGTTCGGGCTGCCGATGCTGGGGGCGGAAGGGGCGGCGCTCGGGACCTCGATCACCCGCTGGGCGATGGCGGCGGCATTGCTCGCCTACACGTTCAACTTCGCCGGCCATCGCGGCTTTGGCGTGCGCGGGGCGCTCGGCGACGTCGCCCTGGTGCGCCGCCGGCTCCTGCGCCTGGGCCTGCCGTTCGCGGCTTCTCAAGGGCTGGAGAGCAGCGCGTTCCAGTTCATCCTGGTGATGGCCGGCTGGCTCGGCACCACCCAGCTGGCCGCGCATCAGGCGGCGATGAACCTGAACGCGCTGCTCTACATGCTGACCTTGGGCGTCGCCACCGCGACCTCGGTGCGGGTCGGCCATGCGGTCGGCCGGCACCGGCCGGAGCAGATCGCCAAGGCCGGCTGGACCGGCATGGGGATGGGCGTGACGATCATGCTGGCCTGTGCGCCACTGATCGTGCTGTTCCGCGAGCAGATCGGCGCGCTCTACGCCGCCGATCCCCTGGTGGTCGTCACCATCGCCGCGGCGCTGCTGATCGTCTGTCCGACCATGGTCATGGACAGCGGCCAGGGGATCGTGACCGCAGCCTTGCGCGGGACCGGCGACACCTGGATCCCCACCGTGATTCATGTGAGCTGCTTCTGGCCGGTCATGGTCGGCACCGCCTGGTACCTGGCCTTTCCGATGGGCCTGGGCCTGCCGGGCCTCTGGTGGGGGTTGTTCGTGGGCCTGGCGCTCGCATTTGTCCTGTTGAGCCTGCGCTTTGCCGGCCGCGCCCGTCTCTTCGACCCAGCTGCACGAGCAACATGAGCGAACTCACGCGCCTCTTCGACCGCGCCGCGGTCCATCGCAACCGCACCCGCGCTTTGGCCGACCGCGCCTACCAGCCCTTCCTCCTGGACGAGGTGGCCGAGCGGCTGGTCGAGCGGCTGGAGGAGATCCGCCGGCCGTTCCCGCGCGTGCTGGAGCTGGGGAGCTGGCGGGGCCGGGTGGCGCGGCTGCTGGCCGAGGCCGGGCGCGGCGGCGAGATGCTGGTGGCGCTGGACCCGGTGGCGGACGCGCTGGACGAGGGGCTTGGCCGCAAGGTCCAGGCCGAGCCGGAACTGCTGCCGTTCGCCGACGAGAGCTTCGATCTCGTGGTGAGCGTCCTGGCCCTGCACCATGTCGACGACCTGCCGGGCGTGCTCGTGCAGCTCAGGCGGGTGCTGGCGCCGGACGGGCTGATGCTGCTGGCCCTGCTGGGCGGCGAGAGCCTGATGGAGCTGCGCACCGCCCTGCTGCAGGCGGAACTGGACCTGAAGGGCGGGGCGGCGATGCGGGTGGCGCCGTTCGTGGACATCCGCGATGCGGCGGCATTGCTGCAGCGGGCCGAGCTGGCCCTGCCGGTGGCGGACGTGGACCGGATCGCCGTGACCTATGCCGACCCCCTGGCCCTGCTGCACGACCTGCAGTCGATGGGCGAGGGCGGCGCCCTGCTGGAACGGCCGAAGGGCATGTTCCGCCGCGACCTGCTGCTGCGCACCGCCGAGATCTACCGCGAGCGCTTCGCCCGCGCGGATGGCCGGGTGGTCGCGAACTTCGACATCCTGCACCTGTCCGGCTGGAAGCCGCACGAGAGCCAGCAGAAGCCGGCCAGGCGCGGCAGCGGCCAGGTCAGGCTCGCCGCCGCCATGGGCGTGCCGGTCGAGGTGCTGGAGGGCACTGCCCGGCGCGACGATCAGGCCAGCTGAATCACCCCGCCGGGTGCCCGGGCTTCCAGGCGCGCGCCGAGCCAGCCGACCGACGCGCCCAGCACCACCCAGAACACCGCCTGACTGACCAGCGAGGCGCTGACGAACTCGGCCGCCAGTTCCGGCGGGACGGAGCCGCCATGGATACCGGCCGCCGGCGAGCCGACAAGGTGCGGCAGTGCCAGCAGCACGAGGCCGGGGACGGCCAGCGACGCGCGGCCGGAAAGCAGGATCAGGGCGAGGCCGGCCCCGGTCGCGGCGGCGGTCATGATCCACCAGAGCTGCCGCGCGTGAAGCTCGGCGGTCACCGCGCCCGGGACTTCGGGGGCCAGGCCCAGCGAAGGGGCCAGGGCGAAGGTGGCGAAGCCGGCGAGACCCCAGAGCAGGGCGGTCCTGGGCGTGTAGGCGTGGCCGGCCAGCGCCATGGCGCCCGCCAGGAGCAGGCCAAACCCGGCGCCGGCGACGAGGTTGGCGCCGAGCGTGGAGATCCGCCGTTCCAGGCTGATCGGCTCGGGCTCGCCGGGCATGGCGGCGACAACGCCATCGGCATGGCCGCCATGGGCGAAGACCAGCGGCGCGTCGAACGATGCCCGGTGCAGGAGCGGAGCCGTCGCGGAAGCCTCGTGCTCATGGCCGCCGCCGCTCTCGTAGACTTCCGCGGCGGCGATCAGCGGGACCGTGGTGAAGGCCTGCAGCAGCGTGACCACGATGCCGGCGAACAGGCCGGCGCCGATGCCGATGGCGGCCAGGCGGCGGAACAGCGTGAGCATGTCCGATGGCTACCCGGGATCAGTGGCAGGGGAAGGCGAAGCTGTGGCGGCCGTCATGGGCTGCGTCGTGGATCGCCTGCGCGTTGGCGAAGCCAGCACCCCAGACCAGGAAGCCGCCCAGGAGCAGGGTCAGCGCGACCGCGGTCGCCCGTTCCACCATCGACAAGGGCCGTGCGACGCGCGCAGCTTGATCCATCATTCCGCTCCCATCCGCGCGGCGGTCCAGTGCGGCACCGCTGCTGCCTTTCGAGATAACGACATGCGCCGGACGGGGCAATCACCCTGGTTTGGCTTGTCCTTTTCCCGCGGCTCGCCGATTGCTCGGGCGCGCCCGAAAAGCGTGGCGGCCTGGCCGCTTCCGACTGTTCGCTGGAGCCCCACGCATTGAACGGCCTCGTCCTCGCGACCTTCGTCGCGGTCTATCTCGGCATGGCGCTCGGACGCTGGCCGGGGCTCAAGATCGACCGCACCGGCATCGCGCTGCTGGGGGCGATCGTCCTGTTCGCGGCCGGCCCGGTTTCCGCCGAGCAGGTCCTGGCGGCGATCGACTTTCCGACGCTGATCGTCCTGTTCGGCCTGATGGTCCTTTCCGCCCAGTTCGCGGCCTGCGGGTTCTATGACCGGGTCGCCGCCGGCATCGCCTCGACCGATGCCCGGCCAGCCACGATCCTGCTGGTCGTCATCGTGGTGGCGGGGCTCCTGTCGGCGATCCTCGCCAACGACGTGGTGGTCTGGGCGATCACGCCGCTCCTGTGCCGGGGGCTGATCGCGCGCGGCCTCGACCCGCGCCCCTTCCTGATAGCACTCACCGGTGCTGCAAATGCCGGCTCGGCCGCCACTCTGATCGGCAACCCGCAGAACATCCTGATCGGCTCGGTGGGGCAGCTGGAGTTCTGGTCGTTCGCGGCCGCCTGCACGCCGCCGGCCATTGCCGGGCTGGCGGCAGTCTGGCTGGTGGTGCACTGGCAATGGCGCGACGCGCTGGCGGCGCGCCCGGTGAACGGAGAAGCGCTGCCGGTGCCGCCGGTCCAGCGCAGCGCCCTGCTCAAGGCCTGCTTCTGGACGATCGTGCTGATGGCCGGCTTCACCACGCCGATCTCGCACACCACCACCGTGCTGGTGGTGGCCGGGGCCCTGCTGGTCAGCCGGACCATGGCGACCAAGCAGCTGCTGGGCCTGGTCGACTGGCACCTCCTGGTCCTGTTCGGCGGGCTGTTCGTGGTCACCGCCGCTCTGGCCGATACCGGTCTGCCGGCCATCGCGGTGGAGCGGCTGGAGCAGGCGGGCCTCCTGCCGGACCGGCTGGCCGTGCTGGCGCCACTGGCGCTGGTCGGCAGCAACACGATCGGCAATGTCCCGATCGTCATGCTGATCCTGGGGATCCTGCCCGACCTGCCGGACGGGGCGCTCTACGCCCTGGCGTCCCTTTCCACGCTTGCCGGCAACCTGCTGATCATCGGCAGCCTCGCCAACATCATCACGGTCGAGCGTGCGCGCGAGGCCGGCGTGCGCCTGGGCTTCCTCGAGCACGCCAAAGCCGGCATCCCGATGACGCTCCTGGCCCAAGCGCTCGCGATCCTGTGGCTCTACCTTGCAGGCTACGTCATGATGTGATGGTTCCGGTCGCGGTCCGATCGATTCCCGGTCGTGCCTGCTTGCCCAGTGTCCCCGTGAGGCCGCCATGCTGACCAAGGATCTCGCCAGCGCTCCGAACGATCTCGAGAGCTTCTGGATGCCGTTCACCTCGAACCGGCATTTCAAGAAGAACCCGCGCATGCTGGTGAAGGCAAAGGGCCTGCACTACACGACCCAGGACGGCCGCCAGCTCCTCGACGCCACCGCGGGCCTGTGGTGCGTCAATGCCGGCCATGCCCACCCGAAGATCGTAGAGGCGATCCAGAACCAGGCGGCCGACCTCGACTTCGCGCCGTCCTTCCAGTGGGCGCATCCGAAGTCGTTCGAGCTGGCCTCGCGCCTGGCCCATCTGTTCCCCGGCGACCTCGACCACGCCTTCTTCACCAATTCCGGCTCCGAATCGGTCGACACGGCGCTCAAGATCGCTCTGGCCTACCAGCGGGCCAAGGGGCAGGGTACCCGCACCCGGCTGATCGGCCGCGAGCGCGGCTACCATGGCGTCGGCTTCGGCGGCATCTCGGTCGGTGGCATGGTCAAGAACCGGATGTATTTCGGCTCGCTGCTGGCAGGCGTGGACCACCTGCCGCACACCTACAGCCTGGAGCACCAGGCTTATTCCAAGGGCCAGCCGGCCTGGGGCGCGCATCTGGCGGACGAGCTGGAGCGGCTGGTGGCGCTGCATGATGCTTCGACCATCGCCGCGGTGATCGTGGAGCCGGTGGCGGGTTCGACCGGCGTGCTGGCGCCGCCGGTGGGCTACCTGCAGCGCCTGCGCGAGATCACCAAGAAGCACGGCATCCTCTTGATCTTCGACGAGGTGATCACCGCCTATGGCCGGCTCGGCAAGTCCTCGGCAGTGGAATATTTCGGCGTGCAGCCGGACATGATCACCACCGCCAAGGGCCTGACCTCGGCGACCATCCCGATGGGCGCCGTCATGGTCTCCAAGGAGATCTACGACACGTTCATGGAGAACGGTGGCTCGGAGAAGGCGATCGAGCTGTTCCACGGCTACACCTACTCGGCGCATCCGATCGCCTGCGCCGCAGCGCTCGCGACGCTGGATGTGTACCGGGACGAGGGCGTGTTCGAGAACGCGGCGTCCCTGGAAGGCTACTGGGCGGAAGCGATCCATTCGCTCAAGGGCAAGCCGAACGTGATCGACATCCGCACGATCGGTATCATGGCCGCGGTCGAGCTGTCGTCGCGCGCCGGTGCGCCGGCCGAGCGGGCCTACGACGCCATGCTGCTGGGCTACGAGAAAGGCATCATGCTGCGGATCACCGGCGACACGATCGCCATGTCGCCTCCGCTGGTGCTGACCAAGGCGCATATCGACGAGATCGTGGACAAGCTGGGCTCGGTGCTGGACGAGCTGGCCTGAGCGGCGGCGGGGCGGGCGCACGACCCCGGTCGTTCAGTAGCCTTCCCTATTACGTCATGGCAGGGCTTGACCCTGCCATCCAGTTTCCGTGAGGCGCCGCCTGGATGGCCGGCTCAAGGCCGGCCATGACGAAGAAGAAGGAGTGCTGGCGCGACTTGATCGGCCCCGGTGCAAATAGGCACCCGGTCCAAGCCAGCCGCTAGACGCGATTTACACCTCCACCTCGCTGCCGTCCTGCGACCAGCGGGTGTGGAAGCTACCGTCCTTGTCGAAGCGGCGGTAGGTGTGGGCGCCGAAATAGTCGCGCAGGCCCTGGAGGAGGTTGGCCGGGCCGCGTTCGCGGCGCAGGCCGTCGTAATAGGCAAGCGACGAGGCGAAGGCCGGGACGGCGACGCCGCTCTGCACCGCCAGCACCACCACGTCGCGCCAGGCCTGCTCGGCCGCAAGCACGCCATCGCGGAAATAGGGCTGCAGGAGGAGGCTGGGGGCGTCGGCGTGGGCGGCGTAGCCTTCCTTGATCCGGTCCAGGAAGGCTGCGCGGATGATGCAGCCGCCGCGCCAGATCGTGGCGATCAGGCCGGGGTCGAGGTCCCAGCCATACTGCTTCGACGCCACCTCGAGTTGCTCGAAGCCCTGGGCGTAGGCTACGATCTTGGAAGCGTAGAGGGCGGCGCGGATCCGCTCGATGTCGGCGGGGCTGGCCTTGCCCCGGGCAGCCGGCGGGTTGCCCAGCGCCTTGGCGGCGGCCGCGCGCTGGGCGGGCCGGCCGGACAATGCCCGGGCATAGACGGCCTCGGTGATCGCGGTGATCGGCACGCCCAGGTCCAGGGCCGACTGGGCGGTCCAGCGGCCCGTCCCCTTCTGCTCGGCCTCGTCGCGGATCATGTCGACCAGGGCCTTGCCGGTGCCAGCATCCTTCTTCGCCAGCACGATGGCGGTGATCTCGATCAAATAGGAATCGAGGTCGCCGGTCTTCCAGGCGGCGAACACGTCTGCGATCTCGGCAGCGCCCATGCCGTAGACCGTGCGCATCAGGTCGTAGGCTTCGGCGATCAGCTGCATGTCGGCATATTCGATGCCGTTATGGACCATCTTCACATAATGGCCGGCACCGTCCGGGCCCATATAGGCGCAGCAGGGCGTGCCATCGACCGAGACGGCCATCTTGGTGACCATGGGTGCGATGCGCTCCCAGGCGGCGCGGGCACCGCCCGGCATCATGGACGGGCCTTCCAGCGCCCCTTCCTCGCCGCCGGAGATCCCCATGCCGACGAACAGGATGCCCTTGTCCGCCAGTTCCTTCTCGCGGCGGCGGGTGTCGGAGAACAGGGCGTTGCCGCCATCGATGACGATGTCGCCCTTGTCCAGGTGCGGGACGAGGTCGGCGATCACGTCGTCGGTGGGCTGGCCGGCCTTGACCATGATGATGATCGCGCGCGGCTTGTACAGGGCCGCCACGAACTCCGCGGTCGAGCGGGTGCCGACGAAGGCGCCCTCGTGGCCGTGCTCGGCCAGGAGGCTCTCGGTTCTCTCGTGGCTGCGGTTGTGCACCGCGACGCGCAGGCCCTTGCGGGCGGCATTGCGGGCGAGGTTGGCGCCCATGACCGCCAGGCCGGTGACACCGAGATCAGCAAGGTCCGACATGTTCATCCTCCCAAGACCGCTGCTCATACGATTGCTTCGTCCGGCCGCAGCGCCAGGATCGCGGCACGCCGCGCATCCAGCTTGCTGCGCCGCTCCAGCTGCATCCGGCCGACCTTGCGGCGCAGCGGCCAGTAGACCGCACCGAACCCCAGGACGGCCAGGGGCGTGCTGCCGACGATCAGCGGCGTCAGCAGCGCCTCGCCGTCGCTGAGCAGGTAGCGCCAGGAGATCGCCTCCACCGGCGGCAGACCTGCGCCGCTGTTGCCCAAGATCGCCCGGCCCAGCTCGTAGCTGGCGAACATCACCACCGGCAGGGTCCAGGGATTGTTGAGCAGGGTGAAGGCGAGCGCCAGGGGCAGGCTCGCCCGGAACAGCCTGGCCAGGACGAAGGCCAGGAGGAAATGCAGGCCGAACCAGGGGGTGAGCGCCAGGGCGGTGCCGATCGCGACGCCGCCGGCCAAGTAGTGCGGCGAGCCGGCCATCCGGGCGATCCGCTGCAGCCGGTAGCGGAAGGCGCGGCGATAGCCCATGCGCGGCAGGACAGACGCGCGGCTGCGTTCCCAGAAGTTCGGGCGCCGCTGGCTTGCGAACAGCAAGGGATCAGGCCTTCGCGGGACCGGGCCGCGAGCCGGGCTTGACCGGCGGGATCGCCGCCAGTTCGGGCGGGACGTCCTCGGGCCGGTAGGTCGGCAGGTCCAGCGCCATCAGGGCGAAGTGCGGCACGCCGAGATCGGCGCGCCCGCCGGAACGGTCGACCAGGCAGGCGGCCGCCACCACGTCGCCGCCTTCGGCCCGGACCACCTCCATGCATTCCCGGGTCGACATGCCGGTGGTGACGACGTCCTCGGCGACCACCACCCTGGCGCCCTTCGGGATGGAGAAGCCGCGGCGCAGGGTGAACCTGCCGTCGACGCGCTCGGTAAAGACCGAGGGAACGCCAAGGGCACGGGCGAGCTCGTGGCCCACCAGGATCCCGCCCATCGCGGGCGAGACCGCCAGGTCCACGCCGATGCCGCCCATCTTCGCCGCCAGCGCCCTTGCCAGGCGCTCGGCGCGCGCCGGGTCCATCAGTACGCGCGCGCACTGGAGATAGACCGAGCTGCGCAGGCCGGAGGTCAGGATGAAGTGACCACGCAGCAGGGCGCCCGCCGCCTCGAACTCGGCCATCACCGTCGCCTGATCCATCAACCGTTTCCTACTTCCTCAAGCCCGACCCGCTTGGACCACGAAATCAAGCCATCGCGCCAGAGGTCTCGTGTTCCTCGTCCGCCTCGGCGGTCTCGAACGGCGAGAGCACGCCCTTGAACCCCAGCCGGTGATGCGGCGTCGGCCCGAGCTCGCGCAGGGCGCGGCGGTGCAGCTCGGTCGGGTAGCCGGCATGGCGATCGAGCCCATAGCCCGGCCAGCGCAGGGCCAGGCGCGCCATCGCCCGGTCGCGCACCACCTTGGCGACGATCGAGGCCGCCGCGATGCAGTCGACCAGGGCGTCGCCCTGCACGATCGCCTCGGCCGGCAGGTCGAGGCCGGGCGGGATTCGGTTGCCGTCGACCAGGACGTGGCCGGGGCGGAGCTTCAGCCTGGCCACCGCGCGGCGCATGGCGAGCATCGAGGCGTGCAGGATGTTGAGCCGCGCGATCTCGGCGACCGAGGCGGCGCCCAGTGCCACCACCGCGTTCTCCTGCAAGAGCGCCGCCAGGCGCTGCCGCTCCGGTGCCCGAAGGGCCTTGCTGTCGGCCAGGCCCTCGACCGGGACGCGCAGGATCACCGCGCAGGCGACCACCGGGCCGGCCAGCGGGCCGCGCCCGACCTCGTCGACGCCCGCCACCGGCACGGAACCGCCGACCGTGATCCTCATCCGAGCGCCTTCACGAAGCCGGGCTCGACCAGGATCCGGCCGACCTCGGCGCCGGCGACGCTGCGGACCGGCTTTGCGCCGAACCCGGCCAGCTCGCCGCGTTCGGCACCGTCCAGCCAGCCCAGCCGGTCCATCGCCGCCAGCAGCATCGCCTCCGCGGCACGGGTGGCGCCGTCGTCCACCTTGAGGGCGAGGCCGTGGCCGGTGCGGCGGTTGCCGGCGAGGTAGACGCCCTCGGCGCCGGTCTTGGCGACGATCCAGGGGGCTGCGCGCATCAGGGCGGAGCACAGGCGGCCGGTGCCGGCGACCATGTCCGGATGGGCGGTCATCGCGTCGGCGATCCGGGTGAGTGCTGCGGCCCTGCCTGGCGTCAGGCCCTTGGGCATCGCCAGCCTGGCCGCGGCCCTGGCCAGTGCCTGCAGTGGGATTGGCCAGGAAGGCACGCCGCAGCCGTCGATCCCGGGCGGCGGGAGTGGGTCGATGCCGGTGAGCTCGCGCAGCGCGTCGTCGACCCGCCGCTGCACCGGATGGTCGCGCTCGAGATAGGAGTCGAGCGGCGCGCGCAGGATCCGGGCGACGCACAGCATCCCGGCGTGCTTGCCCGAGCAGTTGTTGAAGACCGGCGTGACCGGCCGCCCGGCGCGGATCCGCTCGGCCTCGGCTGACGCGAGAAGGGGCGGGTGGCCGCCGCAGCGAAGGTCCTGCTCCACCAGGCCGGCACGTCCGAGCCAGTCCAGCACGCGCCGGGTGTGGATCTCCTCGCCGTTCTTGTAGACCTTGCCCGAGATGCGGGTGCC
>VFQN01002634.1_pt1 | contig 27214 bp, 39 predicted proteins | sample 3512371 | NCBI WGS metagenome assembly VFQN01 (sample SAMN10412370, study PRJNA504923) | tailings metagenome | isolation source: Replicate 2 from Balatoc abandoned mine | place: Philippines: Itogon, Benguet | collected 2017-08-28
GGACTACGAGGGCGTGGTGCAGCTGTGGGACGCCAACACCAACTCGGAGCTGGTGCAGTTCGAGGAGCACGGCAAGAGGGTGTGGAGCATCGACTTCTCGCAGGTGCGGGGGTGGGAGCGCGAGCGAGCAGGGTGTGCTTGAGCGGTGTGGGCGTCGGGCAGCGGGTTGCAGGGCAGAAGGCGCTCTCCTTGCGCATCGGGTACAGCTGGCTTTGCAGGGCTTTCAGGGCTTTCAGTGGCGCTGTACCTTGACATTCTTTGATACAGGGTGTTGCCAGCGACAAGCGAGAGGCATGGTACCTTCCTTATGTATGCAAGCATGCTCTGCCGTACGACACATCTGAGAGTCCCTCTTCATCCTCTTCTCTCCCTGCTCCTCGCGCCCCCAGGCCGACCCCGCCCGGCTGCTGTCCGGCGGCGACGACTGCCTCATCAAGCTGTGGTCCATCCACCAGGAGAGCTCATGCGCCACCATGGACCTCAAGGTGGGGGCATGCGTGCATGCATGCAGCGTACGCTCAGACGTGCCGATCGGGTGCTGGTACATGTACCGTTGGGGGCCGACGACAGGTGGCCCTTGGTGCTCAGGCAGCTGCAAACGATTGCCAGAGCCCAACCCTTTCCCCGTGGGCGCTTTCACGTACCAGCTCCTCTTCCAGGAGGCGCATGGCGCCTAGGTGGGCGTCCTCGATGCCGTATTGTGCTGAGGACATCGCATTCCCCGCTTTGTGTTTCCCACGCGCAGGCCAACGTGTGCTCAGTGCACTTCAGCCCCGACTCCCCGCACACCTTCGCCGCCGGCTGCGCCAACTACCGCGTGTACGTGTACGACATCCGCAACACCGCCCGCGCGCTGTACGCCATCCCCGGCCACGCCAAGGCGGTGTCGTACGTGCGCTTCCTAACCGCCAACCAACTCGTAACCGCCTCAACCGACAACACCCTCAAGCTGTGGCAGCTGGACCAGCTGGGGCCGGACGGCCTGCCGCGCTGCGCGCAGACGTTCAAGGGGCACACCAACGAGCGCAACTTCGTGGGGCTGTCTGTGTCTCCCGATGGCTTCATCTCCTGCGGCTCGGAGAACAACCGCGTCTTCTGCTACCACCAGGCCATGCCCATGCCCATAACGTCGTACAACTTCTCGGGCCAGGAGAGCCTCATGCATGGGGCCGGCGGGGCGGGGGCGGGCGTGGCTGGTGGTGGCGGGGGAGGAGGGGGAGGGGCGGAGGCGGCGGGAGCGGGGCACTTCGTTTCGAGTGTGTGCTGGAGCAGGAGGAGCAACGTGCTGCTAGCGGCCAACTCGGTGGGCGCCATTAAGCTGCTCACGTTGCAGTGAATGGAGGCGGTGTTCGTCCTAGTTGAGTGAATGAGCGATTACCTGGCTTACAGACTTGTCGGGTGAGTTCGGTTGCTACTTGAGGCGAGCGCGGGAGCAGCGAAGCGGGCTGCTGCGTGGGCAGCCTGTTTGCTACGGGCTAAAAGAAAGAACCACATGAACATGTTTCATAAGATGCATCCATTTTATAACTGAACTGCTGACCGTGCAGCACAGCGTGTGCGTGGAAACGAATAAGGGAAGTTGTGACTTGGCCCTGTTGCTCGTTTTGGGGGCATGTGCCGGACCTCGCGACACACGTGCGCGCAGCGCATTTTCGGTGACCCAACATGTTGCTCCAGTGCGGGGCGTGGACGTGACGTGGGATTCCGAATGAAGTGAGATGAAGTGCGTTCGTGGCTGCTGGGATGCCCGCAACCGACAGCACTGTGTCATGCCCCCTCGGTTGGATGGACTGTTTCGGCGCTGATGCGCACAGCTCTGATGCATCGTGCAGGATGAATGCGCTCGAGTAGGAAGCGAATGGGCATTTGAGGCTTGGTCAGACTGATGCTCCTTACTTCATGCGTAGTGGCACGTCCTTACAGGCAGTGCGCTCATTGCGCTCTTGTTGCAGAGCTAGAGCGTAGCATACACCGTCATCAAGATGTGGTGAGGCGAGGTCGGAAATGCACCGGACCTCCCTCAACGGCAGCGGTGTGTGGTCCATACCAGGGCCAGAAAGGCGCCCTGTGCAGTGGCACGAGTCACCCTCCATCTTAGTGGCTGCAATTGTAATGTCACTTTCACCTAAATGCGGCAATAGTCCAGCCATGTCCTCGGTCAGTCTCGGTCCGCAGTCAACACGATACAGTGGTAATGTTGGAAAAGGGTCCTACCGTCAAGTCAATCACACGTCAGTGGCAGCATCAAAACTGCGAGGTATCCTCGTCGAACATGCGTTTTTAAACGCACTGCCCACAACAGTTAGTCACACATGGACATGCACGTATGCACGCGACCATCACCAGCACGCTGCGCCCGCGCTCCCGCTTCCTGCCGCCCTCCTGTCGCTTCTTACATCAAAACGCCAAGAGCCAACCAGCCCACCGACAACACCCTATCGTACAATTCTTGCTCACACCGCAAGGTGCCAGCTCAGGCCAGTCAGGCACAACTGCCGTCACCCTGGCCGTGCTAAGCCACCAGCTCCTGATGCCCCGGCACTGCCGCATGCTGTAGCTCTTTCACCAGGTCGTGCAGCTGCAGCCTGTGGGCGTTTCGGTGCTGCTCCACCGACCCGTGGGTCAGGCCCCCGCCGTCGGACAAATCCAGCTCCAAGCGCGCGCGCTTCGGCCCCGGCGCATCCCCCCCGGACCCCATCGCCACGCCCCCCGGCCCATGCTCCAACCCGCGCTTGCCTAGCACTCCGCCCGCGCCGGGCTCCGCCCCGTCCCCGCTCCGGCGGGCCGTGCTGTTGAACTCGGACATGTAGCTGAACAGCTCGCCAAAGACGCCCGGTTGCAGGTGCTGGTGCTGCTGCCCGTACATGACCGGCCCGTCGTGCTCAGGGCCCGGGTGAGCAGCCTGCGGCCCTTCGTACATGCCGAACTGCGGCTGGCCCACGGGCGGCGGCGGCGACGGGATGGGCAAAGGCAAGGGCAGCCGTCCCGCCCCGTCCTGCGAGCCTCCCCGCACATGCCCGCTATGCCCCTCTCCCCTCATTGGCTCAGCGGCTCTGGTGCCGTGGTGCACGCCTGGCTGCTGCTGCTGGTGGCCGTGCGGCTGGCTCTGCGGCTGGGGCTGTGGCGGCAGCGGCGAGGGGGTGGTCCCGCCCATGGCCGACAGCGCGTTGTAGAAGTCCACGCGCCACTCGTCCGAGCAGAACGCCCAGTACAGCTGCATGCACTTGATGGCCGCCTGCCGCGCGTCGCGCTCCGTGTCGTACATGCCCATCTTGATGATGCTCGTCCCGGTCCACACGCTGCTGCCGTACTGCCCCGGGCACTGCGGGTCGCTGAACAGCGCGCCGCACATCTCCTCCTTGCTGTTGGCGAAGCGGTTAGGCAGCATGCTGAGGATGGAGCAGCCCGGGGGCAGCTCCCGCAGGATGGAGCGCTGAACCGCGGGGTCGTTAGCGCCCGTGCCGGCTGTGGCCTGCCCCCCGCCCGCGCTGCTGGTGCTCCGCTGCGCGTGATATGCCCCGGGCAGCATGCCGCTAGCGGGATGCTGCTGCTGCTGCTGTTGCCCGTTAGCTTCAGGTTCGTAGGTGCTCATGTTGGGCCACTGGGACACCTGGTGCCCGAGGTCCGACACGCCGGGCGCGTGGCGCGGAGGCACCGGCAGGGACTGCGGCTGCCCGGGGCGGTTGGCGGTTGGCTGCGGTGGCACATGGGAGGTGAGGTCCAGCAGGACGGCCATGTCGGCCTGGTTGAACAGGGGAGGCTCCTGGGCCTGTGGGCCTGGAGCCTGGCCACCTGCTACTCCGTGCTGTGAGGTGCGGCCGGGTGGCCAGTCCGTGGGTGCACCGCTGCTGGAGGTGGAGCGGTGGCCGGGCACCGTTGGGGGGAGGAGGGGCGAGCCGGGGCGGTGGGGCAGCGCGGAGAGCTGCTGCTGGTGCTGCTGGAAGGCGGCTGCGAGGGTCTGTGTGAAGGCGGCGGGGTTGTGGCTTAGGTCCTCGAGGGCGCGGGCGAGGTGGCTGTCGCTGACGCCGCTGTCGTCCAGGTGCGCGGCGGTGTCGGCTGCGGCTGCGGCCCTGTCCGCAGCAGCTTCGGCGCGCGCGGCCTGCTGCTCGACTTTCCACTGCACCTGCTTCATTTTGGGGTCGGTATCTTCCAGCAGATTGCCATGCTCATCCACATAGTCTGTGTATGGGAAGTTAAGCTTGGCACGGGTGCCGCGCAGCTTCGCGGCCGCCTTGTCGAAGGTCCGTGCTGCTTCGTACTCCGACAAGAAAGACCCCTGTCAGGATTGCAGGCGAGGGAGGCGGAAGCGTGTTGCGGCGGACGGCGGGAGGGGCAAGGGGGTTCTGCGTTACCTGGGCGTGAGGGTGCAGCGCCCACGACGGCCCACGCTTCCCACACTCACCAGGTAGACATACTTGCCACCACTGTTGATAGCTGCTTGCCACCGGCGATTCTGAGAATAGGAAGGTGGACGAGATGACCGTGAGGCAGGGCCGGCATCAGGGCATGTCCAACTAGGACCGAGAGGAACCACATGCCGACTCAATGTGTCCCGGCCAGGCCCAGGCCCCAGCGCCCGTGCACGGCGTACCTTCCGGTTCCAGCACACGCCTCTGTATTTGCTGCTGAGGGGCTTTGCGCTTCCTGGCTTGTTGTTATTGACGGGGCCCTCATAGTCATCCTCCTCTGCTGTCCGCGCGGAGGCACGCATTGCCGCTGATAACTGTAGCTGCTTCTTGCACTTGGTAAAGTGTTACGCCTGTAGGCCGGTTATTCGCACCCACACGTCAGCTGCGCGACACAAACCAACCTTCCGTCCTTCGCGGCGTGCTGGTTATCCAGTACAACGTAAATTGTTCGCATGCGCATTTTGGCTTCCTCACCAGAAACATGCAGCCCAGCTTCCGGTTCGTCGCTGCTTTTGGGGTTCGGCGTTTGCAGGGAGCTGAGCACCTCCGCGCAACAGGCTCCTTGTCAAATTGCCGCCAGATATACCAGCTAATGCTATTATAATAGTTGAAGAGTATTGCGGAGCCCTTGTCGCTGCTCGTCACCGTGCGTCACTGCGCCCGCGTCTCTGGAGAGCCTGTGAACACTATAAATCGTCGCGCTGCTCTGCAATGAAGTCAGGGGTCGTAGCCAAATTTCTGAAAGCCGAGTTCCCCTTGCGCTTGCGGCACCCTCATGGGCACCCTCATGAAGTACCGCACTAACGGTATTAGTACAGCCTCGACGTCGAAGGGTATGAGACCACTCTCACTCTCATGTATGCTCTGTCAAGAATATATCACGAAGTTGAGGACTATCATCTGCACTATTTCCTGCAGGTAGATACCGGCTGCGCCACGTGGTGGATGGTGCCCGTGTCCAGTCCTAAGCGCGGAGCAGGGGAGTGACCGCACGTCGCTCTTCCTTGCTGTCACTCTTGCTACGCCAGCGGCGGTATAGCCAGCGCAATGACAGCGCAATGCACTGAGCCTACGCCGCATAGATGATAGCGGCCAAGGTGTCCCACCCTGACCGACTTGGCACTCATCCACGACGACCAGTCCAGACCAGTCACAGGAAATGTCCGTGTGCCATGCGCCGGAGGAGGCTGGCGTGCGGTACGCAATAAATCAGCATGTACAAATGCTGCATGCCAACAAAGGACTCACAAGGGCGTACCTCCCTACGCAATCCTCTGTGCAAGAGCGGTTAAGGGTCCTGCGCATGGCCGACCGCCGACAGCCGGCCAGTGGACCACCGTGCAATTGTTGATTACGTGCACTGCTGGGCTGCTGCCCAGGGCCTCACGCGGATCGGTTCCATAGCATGAGCTTTGCTCACTCGCACCCTTGTCAGGGAGGATCATGCTTGAGAATCGGCATGATGATGGTAACCAGGGGTAATCGGAGGAATTGTGGGCATGTCGTGCCCCATGACTGAATCCGTCGGCTCTGCTGCACTGGGCGGATGGTTCCCGCAACTCCCCCCAGTGAGATAGTTCCGCGTAGTGGTATGGCGGCGCGGCTCGGAGCAAATGGCGACTGCAGATGGTGGTGCGGTGTGTTCTGCTGACGCTGGACTGACTGTGGCCGTGCGCCCGTGCCGATGGTGACCCTGGGTGACCCTATCTGACAACGGGCACTGTAAGCGCAGCTGCGGGTGACAGGCAACGTGGGTGGAGCCAACCAAAGGCAGCAGCGCCAAGATGGCGCCAGCCTTCTGCTGCCGCAAAGCGGTTAAGCAGCATGGGCCATGGGCACAGCATTGCGGCAGCCCCGCCCTTTCCGATAGCTACGGAGGGGTTGGCGCGACTCATGCCTACCCTGCTTGCCGTCCACTCTCTGTGGTCCTTCAGGGATTCAGCCACGGCTTGTGCCCATTTGCTATGGACTCAGGACGTGTGAACACTTGCATGAAACGGAGGTGTGGCCATGAGGGCCGTTGTCAAGTTGCACCGCCCATCCGCATGGGGCACGGCACGGCTGCATGGTCGTTAGGGTTTGAAACTATTCAAGCAGAGCCTATAGCCTCAGTGGCTCCATCTTATCATCCATTTAGACCTACGAAATAAAAAAGTCAACTCCTAAAACCCATACTTGCTGCACAGCTCCTTCTGGCCTACCTCCCTTCGCCAAGCCGCTTATACGCAACCAGGGACGCAGGATGTTGAAACTATTCTCTGTTAAGGTTGGTTGCAGCAGTTCATATGGCGCATTCCAGTATGGCAGCTGTCCTCGCCGGGCCCTCACAGACGATGTTTCTGCGCCCAGGACAAGCAAAAGGCAGCCGAAGCTGCGCCTGCGGCGGGAAAGCCAGGGAAGCTCACAGCAGGAGAGCTGCGCATTCAAAAAGGTGATATTCTTTTGCACGAGCTGAAGTGCTCGACGTCCTGGCCGTCTTTGTAAACCCAACGTTGGCCTCGACCCAGACATGGCCGAGCTCAACCTCCCTTCCAACATGGCGATTAGCTTCCCTGATGGAAAGGACAAACTCATGCACTTCATCATTTCCATTCGACCGGATGAGGGGATATACAGGTGTGTTGGGGGCCGGGTGCAGATCCGCTCGAGCGGCGCACCAGTGTATCGATTAGCCAACTTACGGCGTATGCTATTCGCAGGGGAGGCAAGTTCAACTTTGAGTTCAACATTACAGCCGGGTACCCACACGACGCACCCAAGGTTCTGTGCACCACCAAGGTGAGCACCCTCGCTCCACGCACTCCCCTTGGACGTGGCTCCCCGGGGTTCCCATCCCTTACTAGTGTCTGCCACAATGCTAGCTTCGCCCTTGCACTGGTGGTTGGGCGGTCGCGCACTTCGCATACCCAGAGCTGTCACGGCTGGTGCCGCAACGGAATCCACGGCCCACAACAGGTTCACGTTGGAGGCCAGTGCAGGCAGAGTCAGGAGCATGGTAACAGAGCATGTGCACTGATCATGTATGTGACCATGTTTTGCGTCGACTTTGCGTCACCTCAGCGGTGCACACCCCCATGCCCACCAATGCCCCATCGTCCCAGGTGTACCACCCCAACATCGACCTTGAGGGGAAGATCTGCCTCAACATCCTACGCGAGGACTGGAAGCCCGTGCTGTCCATTTCATCCGTCGTCTACGGGTTACAGGTGGGGAGGGCGGGTGCACGGACTGCTGGCTGTTTGGGGCAATGGAGCACCCACGGATCCCGCTGTAAGGACCTGGGTACCGTGTGGTCTACCGGGTCTACCTGCAGCGTATGCTCTCCCAGGAGAGACCTGGTATACCGATACTGGCTTCACTATGGCCTAGTACACAGCAATGTGTCACTTTTTGTGCAAGTTTGTGGCCATTTTTTCCCATGTGGGCTCGGCACGGCTTAGCAGGCCCTCGAATGCCGGCAGGTGCTGGTGTGATCCTGCCCGACCCACATCAGATACCGCCTTTCCCTCGCCCTGACCCCTGCCCTTCTGCCGCCAGGAACTGGTATAGCACGGCGTGACCCACGTCAGGCGTCGGTTGTCCCTACCCTCACTACTAAGCGACATTTCCCCTGTCCCTTCCTCCCCCTCCGCCCGCAGTACCTGTTCCTGGACCCCAACCCGGACGACCCCCTCAACAAGGAGGCGGCCCAGATGTTCGTGGACAACCCCCGCCAGTTCGAGCAGTACGTGCAGCGGGCCATCATGTACGGGCACTACATTGGGGGCAACCACTTCCCGGCCTGCCAGGGGTGAAGGACGAGGCGGCGTTGCGCCAAGGTAGCAGCCGCTTCTCCACCTGACACCTTGGGCGGATTGCAACCGGAGCGGACCGACGGGTCAGCAGGAGGCTAGCTCAGCGTGGGCATGGCGACGTGGGAGGTGTGCGCTTCCAGCATTAATGGATTACTGTGTGGCGCCATGTTATCAATGGCCCTTCATTGACGAAGGTGGCGTCTCGGCAAAGCGGCAGGGACGCTTAAAGCTCTGGTGAGGGCTCGAGGGCGGGATGGCGTGGGCTGGAGGGCGCATGTACTGTGGGGAAGATCATCAAGAGGGTCATGCGGCTGTGCAAGGGGATGGCAGGGGCAGCCCGGATGCATCCACACGTGCGTGGTGGGGCTGCAGCAGTAGGTCTGAGGAGCACAGCGGAAGAGGTGACTGTTTTGGGGGCGATAGACGTGACGGGGGAGGAGCTTTGGAGCTCAACTGAGGGTTGTACACGTGTATGTCAAATCAGCTATGTACCTGGGGCGGGGTGGGTTGGGGTGGGGCGGTTCAAACAGTGGCAACTGCAAGGGCATTTGGCATTTTTGTTACTCAGATGTGGCCGCAGGGACTGCGAGTGCATTGGTTGGGTGCTAGTGTCGGACGAGGATCGCTTACGTGCGTGGCAGGGTGGTGTGTGCTCTCGCGTGGTGCATGAAGAGCAGTGAAGATTGCTCCCGACAGACACGTCGCATACGGGACCCGTCACTGGTGTGTGGATCCTGGCAGCTACTCGGCGATTGGCGGTTGGAGCGGAGAACAAGCCATAAGCATGCAAACGGCAATTCCCGGCTTGTTCCACGCAACTCCACCGCGCCCAAATGTTGGAGTGGCAGGCAGGGCTCGCGTTTTACAGGCAGGTGTAGCTGTACTGGGGTGCGTTGCACAAGTGCGATGGGCTGATCTGGTGGTGCTGCCTCCAGTGCTTGGTCCGTCAGCTGAGGGCTGGCAATATGCGGTGACCTGAACAACTCTCGCACTTTTCGGGCCGTCTTGTTGTGTCCCCGACCGGGCCGCACACTCCTCATCGTGTCCTCCGTGTCGTTCCAACGCACACCTGAGTGTTTGACCTTGCATTGGAGCGCCATCAGTGCTTGCGTTTGGTGCATGCGAGCTATCGCGCTTCGTTGCCCAATGTGGACCAGGTGGACTGGCATGCCAAAGCCGGAGTGCTACCAGATGCTGGTAAAGGCTGTAAGCCTGTAGGCTGTAGTCCTGTGTAATAACAAAGCTGCGCCTGCAAGGCTGTCATGTGCTGTCCGTCTCTCAAGGCTCGTGGCCATCGACGCGCCCGTACAGCAACTGCACAGAACACCATTACTGCAGTGCTTGTAATGGCCTGGCCAAGATACAGCGGCGGCGGAGGAAATGGTTGAGCATGCCGTGGTGCAGGCAAGAACCCTGTGGCTGTTGGGGTGGCGGCTTTTCCCGGAAAGTCGACCCTGTTCCTGTAGGCAGCCCCACGGCCAGGTCCGCAGGGTGGTGTGCGTGCATGACGGGTGTAGAGGTTCATGAGATGCTCAGCGTGTCCCTTTGCTTCCTATCTGCAGAAGCGTGACAACTCCCTGCCTCCCCTAGCCCATTGACCCCAAATGTCTCACACTACAGAAACAAGTGGTCTGCTCCACGGGGCGGGGCGGGGCGGTGCGGGGCTCCCAGCGTGCCCACATAAACGCGCGTGCACACCTTGCTTCCTCAATCACTGGAGCCGTTGGCTCTCCGCAGCGATGCCATGCAGGACGCTGGTCCGCCCCCCTCGGCACGCTGCTGCACGCTGCTTCATGACATCAGGCACTCACACACCAACCCGTGCAAGACTCACAACCGGGTCGCGAGAATGTGGTGCAGTAACAGGTTGCGTAGCAAAAGCACTCCTGGCTCCTTTATGACCCCTATCCCTCCAGCCACAGGAACTGACATGCACCTCTGGGTTACCGCTGGGCACCCCTGAGGGCAGGGCTAAGCGGCGGGGTGCGCGCGTGCGACACCACAGCGTTTGCACGGCCGTTTTGACAGCCGCAAACCTGCGTGCATAACTGGTGCAGCCTGGGGGCAGAGGAAGGGACTGCCGCGAAGCGCAGGACACACTGTAGGCAGGCACCTGTACCTGCCTGTACCATGCTGCCGCCACGGCGCCAGGAGCCACCGGTGCGGAGCCGCTGTGTATATCTATCCAGGGCGCATCCAGAGTTGCTGCCACATATCCCTTCCACTCCTCTTCGTGCGCAAGGGGGCCTGGAGTGCCAAGGGTGAGCCGTGTGGGTGAGCATGCCTGCTGGCACAGTCCACTAGACTACGCTAGAATTCTAGGAGGTATTTTGTTATCTTTTCTGCATGCAAGCGTCATGCAGCGGCGGTGGGAATGGGCCATCGGAGTCACTGCCGAATGGGCTCGGGCTGTAGCGGGCCGGGTTGGGCGCGATACTTTGTCACCCCATGTCTACTTGATGGTTATATTATATGTGTTAAGATACTCAGTCCAGATGCATGTATGTCCGATCGCTCTTGACCCTTCCCAGCAGCCCGCCTCGAACGTAGCACAGTCCTCCCGCCACGCCGTCCACGCAGGACTGGCAATTCTTGTAGCCTTACTGGCTACTGTGTGTGTCGCTGTTGCAGCCGTGCTCGCCGTGCCAGTGTTCCTCGCACGCGATGTCTACGGCTACATCGTTGGCGGGCGTCCTGGGCTGCACCTCTCTCCTTCTGCAATCTCATGGGGTATGTAGCTGCTATACCCAGTAGTTCATCAGGCGAGCACGCTTTTATCTGTGCTCCGGGGCTGACGACCAACATGCCATGCCACTTACCATGCCATACGGTGTGCTAACCTCCACGCCACCTGCTTTGGGTTTGCCCCGTAGAGGCGCGGCACCCAGCCGCTCGCGCTGGACGTCCCACATCTTGCCGTTTCTGTGGAGTCCGTGCGTCCCCCGTCGGCAGCGGTCGGGTGTGACCTCCCTGACGCCGGGGCAACGCAAATCCCAGCAGTGCTAACCCCAGCCGACCAAGGGAGCAGTGGGAGAGCGGCCATCGCCTCGGCCCACCCCAAAGCTACCGCATCGCTGCAGTCGCTAGCGGGCAGCCCCCGCTGCACATCGTGCACCACAAGCAGCCCCCCCTCTAGCAGCCCCCCGTCTAGCAGCCCCTCCTCTAGCAGCCCCTCCGTGTTAGAGCTGCAGTTCCCGGCCAACCAACCCCAGCACGCTAAGGACGGCGAGGCGACACCTGCTGATGCAGCGGGCCAGCAGCAGTGCGGCGGAGGTGCATCGGGGACAGCGGACGAGGCGAGCACCCCACAACCGCTGCTGGATGGCAACCTGCTGGCCACGTGCAAACTGCTGGGTGTCCTTGGGAAGGTGCGTGCTGGACCCGCGAGCGACGACCACCGGGCCTTCGAGGGCTGTGATGCAGCATGTTGACACGGGGCTTCACGCACATGAACGTCACCTTACGTACCTGTGCACATGGGCCGTCCTACTGGCCTTTCATGGATCAGGTCCATAGGCCAAGGTCCTTGGAAGCCTTACCTACCGTATGCCGCGTGTACCCGGTGTCAGAACATTGGCGTCCTGACCTCTACTTAGGCACCATGAATTGTGTGTGTTCCTGAACCTGGCTCGTTGCGCCCTAAATGTACAGGGCGCCTTTGGCATTGTTCACCAAGTCCTGGTGACCCCCAAGTCGGGGCCAGCCTTCGAGGCGGCCCGGAAGCGTCTACCCGCGCGCTCTGCTGCCACGCACAAGCTGTTTGCGGCGGAGGTGGACGCGCTGAAGGCGGGCGTGGGCTGCCCGCATGTCGTGCAGATCCTGGACGCGCGGTCCACGCCTCAGTACCATGAGATTCTCATGGAGCTGCTCAGGGGAGGAACGCTGGATGACGAGGTGGTAAGCTGGGCGGCTTGAGCAGTGAGGGTGGTTGCTGGCTTTGCTGTCCGCTCGTGCTCTGCTGGGTAGCGCACATGCATATGCTTGTGCCTACCGGTGCTTGCCCTGACGTGCACAGCAAGGTAGGCCTCCGCCTCACTTCCCGCACCGTCGTGCTGCTCTGCATCCCTGGCGCTGACCCTCCCGCCCGGCCCCTCTCTGATTGTTGGCCCCCAGTTCGCCAGCCGCGACAAGGGCCTCCCCGAGGCGCGCATCAAGGCACTCGCGCTGGACACCCTGCGCGGCCTGGCGCACCTGCACGCCCGGCGGGTGTGCTGCAGGGACGTGAAGCCGGAGAACGTGATGACACGTGAGCGCGGCGGCCAGGCCGTGCTGGTGGACCTGGGGATGGCGGTCAAGACCAACGCCCAGGGGGTGCTCAGCGCCAACTGCGGGATGGTGGGGAGCCTGCTCCAAATGGCACCCGAGGTCATCGCAGTGACTCAGCCAGCTGCAGCTGGTGCCGCGGCGGCCGGCATGGGGCGGGGCAAGCAGAAGGCGCCCCGGACGCGCATCACCGTCAAGTCAGACGTGTACTCCCTGGGGCAGACGCTGGTGGGCTGCGCTTTGCGGGGCGGAGTCAAGGTGGACCGGGTACGCAGCGCCCCGCTGCGGGAGTTCCTGCAGGGGCTGATGGCTGAGCGGCCGGAGGAGCGGCTGTCGGCTGAGGAGGCACTGCAGCACCCGTTCCTGGCGACGCAGTAAGGGGCGACGGACATGGGCGGGCAGAGCGGGGAAGAGTGGGGCCGCTGGTGGAGGGTTGCGGGCGTTGGTGATGACTACTGAGGCAAGGGGATGGTGACTGGGAGCGCATGGCAGGGGCAGAGTCGCACAGGGTCGCAAGGCCAGTGGCCTGCCCATTTAGTACAGTATCGGTATGTTGCCCACTGCGCCCTCCGCAGTTGTTGGGGACACGAGCTGCTGGCGTGCTGGGATGAGAGCGACACGACACAATTAGATTTACCGCATGGGGATGTGGTTGCATTTAGGATACGCTAGGATACCAACAGTGAACTCCGGCCAGGTGGACGCAAGCATGGCGGAGGGTGGGATACTGGTTGCCTTCTTAATGCGTGCTTGCACGTGCTCGCAAAGATCTTCGCGGCTTGAACGGGACTTATGTGACGTGAACAATTAAGTTGTCATGCATGGGTGGTGCTCAGTGGCGGCTGCTTGGCTGTGGTGTTACCTCCGGTGCCTGGGGCCGTCACCCTGTTGCGTCAACGGCATCAGTGCTGGGGCCAACTGCCGCACCAGCTCCCCTGTAGTTACGCTGTGACCGGTAACGCAGCGGCCCCTTCCTGCTACCTGCTGCTGCAGTATGTGAACGGCTCCTTTGGTTGAGCCTTACGGTCCTTCCGCCCGAGGCATTGGTCATTGACGCTGCCTTACAGAGTCTCCATTTAATGCCATCAATGCAATGCTTGCCATACAATCCACTTGCACCAACCACGCAACCAGTCAAGCGGACATACCATGCGCGCACGGCACGTGTAGCAGCCATGGCACTGTTCCGCACTGTACTCCAAACACGCAGCCAACCCTGCACGTGTCACTTGCCAGCGGCAGCACTCTAAGCCCTGGGCGCAGCCCGTAAACAGCTGGTACGCTTGCCAGGGTTATACGCACACAATGCCCATGCTCCACAGCACCCATGCCCCAGCCATATGGCCGTAGACAACCACCTCACGCAGCCGCCGTCTGCTGCTGCTGCCCCCCAGCTGCCAGCAGCTTCCTCGCCGCCAGCTCGTACTTGGGGTAGGTGGAAAGCACCTCATCCTTGAACAGCCGGTAGCACGAAGAGAACACTACCTCGTCCCCCGCCGCCCCCACAGCCGCCAGGAAGTCCCTCACGCTGGGCTTGAGCACCCGGTACCTCCGCATCACCCGCGCCGCCCGCAGCCACTCCCCCGCCTGCATCAGCGCCGCCACGTACTCCCCCGCGTCCCCTTGTGGCGGCGCCACCACCGGCGCCGGCCGCCGCGACCCGGCGGCGGCGGCGGCGGCGCTGCCGCCGCCGCCTCCCACCGGCTCATACCTGCACCCCAGCGCACGCCTCGCCAGCGCGTCCACGCCCATCTGGCGGCAGACGGCCAGCGGGCTGGTCTCGGAGCTGGGGGCCAGCAGCGGCGGCGGCGCGAGCGCCAGCAGGCGCTGCACGACGTCGTCCGCCACGTGCTCGGCCTGGCTGTACAGCAGCTGCACGACCTGGTCCTCCTGCTGCTGCTGCAGCAGCGTCTCCACGGAGAGCGACTGCAGGTAGGCCGGCAGCTGCAGGCCCACCGCGACGGCGGCGGACTTGTACTCGCACAGAGCGGCCTGGGGGCAGCGGGGGCAAGATGGGGAGGGATGGGGCGCGTTAGGGAGCTCCGGTAGTAGTTGCAAAGTGCGAGCGCACGGTGGCAAGGGGCGTCTTGGACAAGAGTCGGGAACTGACATGTCATGGGGAACGGCGGCATGTGCAAGCTGCAACGAGTTGCGCGTTTTGTGCTCGACACACCGCAAGAGCACGCCCGCACGGTCGGCCGGACCACCAAGGTGACAGGAGCTCCACGGCAGCCGTGGCACTGCAAAGCACTAGGCTGCCCGACAGCCACACACTACAACACAAGTCCCATGCAGGTCGTCACGCCCGCCCGCACGCCAGAACCGTCCTCCGCCAATAGAACCATCCTACACCTGTCGAGCGAGTTGCACACAGCTTCCCGTTACTGGACATCGATGTGCCTAGCAGCTAGAACGAACCTGCAGGTAGGGCGCATCCACCACCTCCTCGTCATGCAGCCACCGGAACACGTGCGCCGCCAGCTCCTCAGCGCTCAGGTACTGCGGCATGGGCACCGCGCTGGGAGGCGGCGGCAGCGCCGCGGCCGCCGCCGCCACCGCCGGCCCGCCGCCCGCCGCCGCCACCATCGCCTGCCGCTCCACCGCTGCGCCGTACGCCGCGCACAGCTCCTCCATCATGGCACGCACGGTGGTCATGGGCATGCGCTCCTGCAGCGTGTTGCGCACAACACACAGCAGCAGCGCGCGAGGGTGCTGCGGCGGCAGCTGCAGCAGCGGCAGCGCCTGCGTGGCCGCCGCCGCCAGTGTCGCCGCCGCCGCCGGCTCGGTCCCCGGCGGCGCCAACGCGCGGCGGCGCTGCAGGACGCCCACCGCGACGGCGGGGTCCGACGCTGATTCCACTACGGCAGGCAGGTGTACGGCAAGGCGGTACAGCGTCTGCTGCTGCCGGTCGAGTACGACGTTGGGGGTGACGTAACGCCAGCGGCGGAGCAGCGCCGCGACGCTGCCTGCTTGTGTCACCGGTGGCGGCGCGCCCGGATCCGCAGGGGCATCGTCCGATAGCGACTGCGGGAAGGCTTCACCGCCGGCGCTGAAGCGCAGGAAGTGCATGGGCAGCGGGTTGGCGACGGGCTGGAAGATGGGCGCCGCCACGTCTATGAGCAGCGCGATGCTGGCGTCCGTGTGCACCACCAGCAGCAGGTTGTCCACCACGGCCAGGTCCACGGCGGGCGAGGCCAGCTCGTACGTGTGCTGCAGTACCACGGTGTCGGTGTAGAAGCGGTACAGCTCGAGCTTCAGCTGGCGGCGGTTGATGTGCACGCAGTACACCCTGCGGTGGGGAAGCAGGAGGAGTTCTGTCGGCTGGCCGTAAGAGTAACCCGTGTGCGCGCAGCAGTCCAGCTAGTCACCGCCAGCAGCGTGCGACTCCGTGCGGTTGGGCCCAGTGTGCACCCAGGGCTTCCGCCACCTCGCCCTTTCTATCATACACCTAAGCTACGTCCTGCGCGCTTCAAGGGCATGACGGGCATGGTACTGGACAGAGTATCTGGAGCAGAGCTTGGGTACAAGTGTGGCCTCACCTGCCGTACACCTTAATCAGCCGAATGCTGTCGCCGCTGACGCTGCTGGGAGGCGCCGCCACCGCCGCCGCCGCCGCCGGCGTGCTCGCCAGCAGCGCCGTACCCAACGGCCCGCCGCTCCCCAGCGCCGCCGCCGCCGCCGCCGCGCCCGCCGTGAACGGCGGCAGCACCACAATCCCGCTGCTCACAAACTGGAACCCCTTGATGTACGACAGCCCGCCCCCGCCTCCCGCGCCCTGCCCCCCGCCCCCAGCACCGCCTCCCACCCCCATGGCCGCCACCGCCGCCACCGCCGTCGCGCCCAGGCCCACCGCTGCTGGTCCGCCGATCCCAAGCGCCACGCTGCCTACACCGCCACCCGCCACACCAACCCCACCGCTCCCCATCCCGCCCGTGGTGCCCAACAGCACCATCCTGGTCTCGTGCGTGTACACCGCCCAGTCGACCGGTGCCACCCGCACCCTCTCCCGCAGCCTCAGCCCCTGCCTCCTCGGCACCCACTCGTACAGCTCCAGGCCCGCAGGGGTGACCAGCACCACATCTGCGCCCGGCAGCTCCGTGAAAAAAAAGCACAGCACCTCCCCCTTGCCCTTATCCGAACCCTGTACGAACACGTTCCCGGTCGCCAGGTCCACCAGCTCTAGCAATACGGCAGATCTCTGGATCGCCAGCGTAGCGCCGTCGAGCGAAAGCCGCATGGAGCGCACCCCCGGGGGCCCGTCGGGCAGCGGGAAGGTCCATTTCAGGAGCTCCTGGCTGCCCGGTACGGCAGCCTGCGAGGCGTCGTACGCGAAAACAAGCCCGCCTTTGAGTACCAGCAGCGTTGCCGTACCGTCGTCGTACCCCCAGTACTGCAGGGTCTCTGGCTCCAGCTGCAGGCCCAGGTCCACTGCTGCCACGTGGTAGTGCGGCGGGGGGTGCTGGTGCGGGTGCGGCGGGCCGGCGGAGGTAGAGGGGCCAGCGCCGGCGGAGGGCCCCCCCGGGGAGGTGGCAGGGGAGACCTCTGCCGCCAGGCTAAGCGTGGGAGGAGCCATGGGGAATGTACGTGCCGTGTTGCGTGGGATGACAGAAGCTGGCGTCTCCCGTCAAGTCACTTGCACTCGTGGCTGCACGCGTCCGCTTGCGACCGCTGCTGCTGCTGTTAGTGCTATGGGTGCACTGAGTTAGGCTCAGTAATGACCTGACTAGATAGACAGGATGAATCGTTTGATCTCCGCGAGCAGCTCCGCCTTGACTGCGTCGGGCACGGTGGCGCGGCCCTCAGGGCGCACGGCGCGCACAATGTCGTCTGTGGTGAACGCCTCCCGGCCCTTCTTGGACACGTACTCTGTAAGGGAGGGAAGAGGTTTTGTATGTTATTTGGCAGGTGGTCTGGCCGGATTATTGTGAGAGGAAAGGGTGGAGGGTGCACGGTGTCACGCAGACTTATATCAAAATGGAAGGGAGGTTTCGCGTGACGCATAGCTAGCTAGTAAGCGGCAAGAGGGACGCTCAAGCATCTGGTCAATCTAACGCCGTGGGGCAGGGGTTGTAGTGACGCAGCGTAACTAAGGTGCGTTGGGGTAACGGGGTTGCGGGGGCTGGAGCACCCCGCACTGCGCCCACGTCTTGCCGTACAGTCAGGAACAGCGGGTCCGCAGCATCACGCTTGTTTGCTGTGGAGCATGGTGCTATAGGCGCTGCCCAACACATATTGTATATGGGCGCTGAGGACTTGCAGAGCGGGCAGCATTCCAAGGGACCACGGTGCCCAGTGAAACAGCGACTGTTTCAGCCCGCCACCCTCATGCCTCCGAGCCTCCCGGCCCCCTCCCCTTAAGCCCCGGTCTGCATCCTCACCCCGGCAGCGCTGCTTGATGTCGTCCCGCCACCCACAAGCCGTCAGCCGGGAGGCGAGCAACGCTTTCAGGTCGTCGCGCTTTCCGGAGCTAATGAGCTGGGAGGGGCAAGGCCAAGGTGCACGATATCAGACGACCGAAACCTACCGTGCACCTCTGACAGGCCTACTGCGGAGCTGTATCCTTAATCATGTAGCCCGACCAGCCTACATGGTAGCGGATCTTCTCCTCCAGCCGAAGCTCTGCGTCCTCTGCAGACGAGTTTGGGCCAGCGCGCTTGAAGCCGCCCCTCTCTGGACCCTGGGACATTCCCCTACAGCTTATATATCATAGATACGCAGGTCGCCAGCCTCCAAAGCATGGGGTACTCCGTCGCTCTATGTTCTGGCCTCCCTCGCAACGCTCGACACGGAGCACAGTCAGGTAGGTAAGAGACAATTGACTATGTAGAGCGTGTATTCTACATGTGTTTTAAGTGTTCTGTTTGGCGCTGACGCATGTGCTAGAACCGCGACAGTACCAGTGTCGTTCACATGTCTTTCCTGCGATGACCCCCAGGCCCCAGCACGCTACAAGAGCTACCTACAGAGCGACTAGAACTAGAACGCAAAAAGTAGATACTGCATTCACACCATTATCCTGCCTCCCGTCACAATGACGGGGGGCGAGCTAGAAAGCAGGCTCATAGCGCTAGGATACAATGCGGACGTGTCGAAGGCATGTGGGCAGCTCTTTGGGACCCTAGAAGAGGTGGGCTGGCCTTGGATAAGAGGCCTCGCGGCTGACCTGCCTCGGGAAGGCAAGGGGTTGGACCCGCGGTCCAACGGGTCGCCCACGTTGCTGTGGAGGGCCAGAGAGGAGACGACTAGCGCGTCATGTTGAAGGCATCGCAGCTGCAACTGGGTGTGAGCGACAACCGATGCTGCAACAGCCGCGGGGCACCTCCCCTGTCCGCTTTTGCCCCTGCCTGCCTGCGCACAGGCGAAGCAGTACCTTGGACCCCCAGGCCTACTGCCAAACACCATTAAGGAGTACTACAGTCTGAAGTTCCACCGGTACTACTACTGCAACTCGGAGACAGACAGCACGTCATGGGACTTCCCGCCCCAGGTGAGCTCCCCTGACTGCATCGGCCACCCACAGGCACGTGCGAACGGGTTTTTTTTTCTTCGTGTGACCTGCTGCAGGTCAATTAGCTGCACATCTTATGCCCCTGCCACAGGTCTAACCATTGCTGTGCACTTTGTTGGCAATTTTGTTTTCGTTGCGTTACTGGCGGGGGACTCGCTCCGCCTGAAAGCCTTGCGCGCACGGACGCTGCCTTGCAGTGGGTAAGCGCCTTGCCGGTATAAACGCATGGCAGTGCATCCCTCCATAACCCACCTTTGTGCTCCGTACTCCTTTCCTTTTGCTGCCTTGCATCAACTCCACAGTTGCAGCTGTCGGAGTGGATGCTGGACGCCTCTCTCAGCGGCCTGGACGTGTGCAGCTGCAGGATGCTGCTCAGCTGCCTGGTGTGGGCCGTGGGGGGCAACTCGCACAAGGTGGGTGGGCGGGCAGGTTCTGGCCTTGGGAGCGTGAAAACGTAATCTTATTTCATTTTTTCGACGAGGTGGGTGGGCGGGCGAGTGGCTGTATACCGTAACCAGCGTCAGTTGTGACGCCTGGACGCGGCCATAAGGCAAGGGGGGCTGCAGGAGCACGCCTGTGATGCCATTTAACTGCTCTTGGGGTGGTCGTGTTGCGGCTAGCGTTCCTTGCGTGGCTACCACGTGTCCACCAGCACACGCATGCACCCCTGGTGAAGCAAAGGCCTCATTAGGGCAAACCCAAAAACGTTCGAGAATTCACCTCTGGCACCGGCATGTACTTTTCGCACACCACTCCAATATGAGGGGAGAAATGTCTGAGAAGTTGAATTTGATCACATATCTTGCGGAAATCTTAATCACTCCAGGGTGGGCAAGGTTCGCAAGTTTGAGCCATTAGGTCAACCATCATACTGGAACAGAAGGTCACGTGCAGCGCGCATAGTTGGCGGCCTATTGCGCATATTTGGGTCTGCCTAGAGGTACTGACACTTGTGCGACCGTGTAAGCCGCAGTTGGTTCGTAGGCGTTGTGCTCTTAACATGTTGCGCCCCCGCGCGCCTGGCGTCCACATGCGTGTGCACCCTCTTGCGCCCCTTCCCTGCACACACCTGTTACCCTATCCACCTGTGCATGCGCCCCTTCCCTGCACACACCCAGGGCGAGGTGCTGTGGAGCGCCCTGGGTGTGCTGGCCAAGCTGACGGGGAACGTGGTGGCGTGCGGCAACACGCTGGAGAAGTACAGGTGGGGGTGGTGGGGCGTGCGCACTCGGGGGCGGGGTGGCGGAAGAGTGGACTGAAGCATGTCATTAGGCTTGGTACGGAGAGAAAGAGGGGACAGGCACGTGGCGGTCGCTTTCCTTGCAGTTGATGGCGCGCTTTCCTGCACAGCCGACCTAGCAAATCCATGCAAGGCACTACCAATGCGGTCAAGGTACTGTAAATTACTGCTATGCAGGACGATCAAGCTGACCAATCCGCGCATTCGCGAGGCGCTGGACGCGCTTGGCGGCGGCGGCAGCGCGGGGGAGGCGGTGCTGGCGGCGGCGGGCTTCGTGCGGCGGGGCGACGTGATGGAATTCCCCGAGGGTGCCGACATGCGGCCGCTCATCGTGGTCGACGGGAAGCTGCAGCAGCTGGTCGGCAGGAAGGTGGGGTGGAGCTGGTGGGAGCGAAAAAACCAATACCAAAGCATTAGTGGGTCATAATAAGCATGCTAAGTAGAGTGGAGTGGTTCATATATGGACAAGTTGGTGCATGCGTATCCAGTAGGCACTGGTGGTCAGCGGAGGCCTACAGCAGCTGGTCAGGAGGAAGGTGGGATGAAAAGGCGGACGGAATGAGCTAGGGGGCAGTAAGCGGGCGACGGTGGCAGCAGCGTATATGGCGGCATGAGATGCTCTCCACGGGTGTCATTCCATGCGTGGAGGGTACCAGCGGGTTTACGTCCTGGTATGTAGGACAGAGGTCGTTGCGTAGTATGCACGTTGCGCACCGCGAGCGGGTTACCGAAGGTCCATACCATGTTTTCACGCCCCCTGCCAGGACTCGGGGCTGTACCGCGACTTATAATGATCCGATCATGCCAGCTGGTTTTAGGGTGTCATGTTGCCAAAGTAGCGAAGTGCTTCCTGGCTTTCCTCGCTCCCTGCCAGGGCTTCACGGGGCTGTCGCGCGACAGCGACGACACGGGCGCCTCCACCGCCTCCCGCCACGCCGGCACCCCCGGCTTCAGGCACCAGCGGGAGATCCACGAGTGCTCCCACTGCGCCAAACCCATCAACGGTGGGCAGGGAGGGCAGGGGGGCACGTGGCGCGGCTGCCTGTGCCGGCAGCAGTCTGTCTGTGGGCCGGCGGCCTGCTGAGCAATCATGGACGGCGGGCACCCGGACTGCTCCTGGACATTGCGACAGCCGGATGCTGCCGGAGCCCTCAACGGACTGTGGCGGGCTGGCGTGCATTCAATAGTGCCGCTTCGGAGCGGCCTCTGTCCTGTTGACCCGAGAGTCATTTACGGTACCCTTGCCTTCTGTCTGTCTGGCAAAGCATGGCCTGCTGGTTCCCTGGACCATAGCTTCAGGGTGGCCTTGGGCCCGTGTCCAGCACCACATTTCTGGGCCCCGGGCATCTCTCGTACTTGCCGTACAGCATACGGCGTACCGTACACCTGATGCATACCGTGATGGGTCGTACCGCACTGCAGACGGCTCCGACAGGCTGGTGACCCGCAAGCACGACGCGCCCAAGGGCGAGTTCCGGTACCAGTGCGAGGCGTGCCAGGGCTACAACCTGTGCGAGGCGTGCTGGGACAGGTGGGGCACGGCTGGGGCCGGGGATGCCTTTCACAGGCCGTGTGCGTGCCTCTGAACACCTGAACAACCCGAAACTCCCTGCACAGGTTCATGAACGTGCGCTGTGCCACTGTCTCGTTTGCAGGAGCACCCCCTGGCGTGCACCCAGCCCTCTCCCTTATCTACTGGCCTCTCCCCTGCGCCCCTTGACCCCTGTCCGCTTACACCACAACCTCATGGATGCCTGGCTGCCATCTGCCCGCATACCCAAGAACATCTCCTTCGTTACCCTACCCCTTCCCACCGCTTCACAAACCGTAACTGCCCTCGCTGCTCCTCTCTACGCCTACAGCTTCTTACACATCCAACACTCCCCCTCCTCTCCCACCGAACAGCTTCATGGACGGCCGGGTATCGCACCCGCGGGAACACCCCTTCCGCACACACCACCCCCGGGCGGCGGCGCACAACCTGGTGTCGGCGGAGAGCGACGCCAACCCGTGGGGTGTGGTGCTGTCGGGCGGCAGCGCGGCAAGGGCCAGGGAGCGGCTCAAGAATCGCACGGGGCTGTAGCGCGGACTGTGGTGAGAAGGGGGGGTGCGTGGGTGTGCATGGGCATGGGCAAGGGCAAGGTTGTGGAGCGATTGGGTTGTGGTTTGTTGTTTGTTGACTGGTTGTAGGAGGGCAAGTAGGTGGGTTAAGTGTTGTTGATGATGGTAATAGAGGTGTGCTCGTGTGTGCTTGATTCTTATGTGTGAGGGAGAGCGGCGACCCGTGGCCGCGCGACCAAGCGGGCCGGTGGACCTTTTGGGTTGGAGTTGTGAGGGGGTTGCGGTGGCCGGTGTGATGGTCAGTGCGGGACGGGATCGTCTGGCCTTGCGTGTGGCACCTGCGTATCCACACAGCAAGTGGGTTTCAGGGGCTGTGGGGAAGCACGAGGCAACTGTTGGGCAGGGCGGCCATGGTACCGTAGTGGCAGCTTTGCAGCAAGGCAAGGCGTGCCACAAGTCCATTCCGCTTGTGGTGCTCCGTCGGTGGTGGCGCGTGGCAGGTTGCGGGGGCAAAGGTGGGTGCATGTGCAGTGCCACACATATAGTGTAGATAGGCACGGGTCTCGCTGCCCGGCGCTGATATGTCGAGCTCTTCAGGCATCTGTGAGGGCCGTCGACTCATGGTCTGCGCTGCTACAAGACGCACAAATGGGCAAATGTTCCTCGGACTTTCGTTGTGTTACCTTGCCCACCTGGCAATTTCGGCTGAAACCATGTAAAGGCTTCGGTCACGTTGTAAACGCACTGCGCATCTGGCATTTCGTGGCTACGGGCTGCCGCCATCAGAAGGTGAAGATTCTGGCCGCCATGGGGCAATGGGATTGTACGGCGCAACAGTTCGACGGGTTGGTTGTATGACAGCATACAAGGCCGCGATGTAACGACAAAGCCTATGGTGGACACATACGGTGCTTAAAAGTTGTTCCAAGTTACTCGCGCTGGTGCTCGGTTGCTGAGCAGACGACATCGGCCTTTCCCGCCAAGCACAGCGGTCCTGAGCGGTCCAGCTCCTGCTGAGCGCCTCGGCCGCTAGAAACGTCGCCTACGGTCACCCATGCAAGTAAGGCAGTATCAACTTGATGTCATAGTGCAGACCACAGCAGATGTGCTACGATGTGCGCGCAAGGGTCATTTTCCGTGTCCCCTGCTCAGCGACGGCAAAAAGCCTGTCGCTGGCAGGTCGCAGTTTCGCGGCTGCGGCGCGGGCCCATCAGCAAACGGCAACTTTCATACGCAGACGACTACTATACTGCAGCGTAACCACCACCATTTTAGCGTCTTGATCGCCCACATTGCGCGTGCCATATCCCGCAGGTTCCCTCGGACACGGTCTTGCAGGCCTACGGCTTCGCCTGGCCCCACCTCCCGCCCGACTCCCGCCGTGCCGTGCGTGCCACGTGCCGCGGTGGCCGCCTGCTGCATGACAGCCTGGCCACGCAGCTGCAGCTGCACCTGGGGCCGGAGCTGCCATACCGTGGGGTGCCTGATGGCCTACAGGGGCCCCACCCGCCGCAGCCCCCCACACCGGCTGAGCTGCGGGCCTGTGTGTCAGGCGTGATGCGGCGGGGGGCCAGGCTGGGGTGCCTTGAGCTCTCGGCCTCGAAGTGCTTTGGAGACCAGCTGCCGGCGGACCGTGAGCATCAGCTGTGAGTGGGAGAGTGGGTCAAGGAGCGCGGGGAAGCGTAGCAAACCGCCCTAGCAAGGCCATTTGCGCACTTGGTAATGTGGCAGGGGCTTTCGATGTAAACCCTTGCAGCAGGGTAGTGCTCAGGTGGTTCGGGCATGCGGCAGCAGGACGCCAGCACCCGCATCAGTGCATGAGCGAGCCGACGCAGCACACCTTCTGCACCGTATGTGGGCCACGAAGCCGCCAGGCGATGCAAGCACGGGGCCCGCTGCTCTGCTGCTGCATGTGCTAAGACACATAGTCGGAGAATTGCGCGACACACCATCTGGGTCCGACCCACCTGTGCACGTACCGGTTTTACGGCTTGCTTGGATCGGCAGGTGTGCTACGGTACAGGTAGGCGAGAGTACCGCCAGGCACGCCTTTCAGCCTACTACTTACAACGGCATGCCATGAAAAGCAGATACCATACACCGCCGCAACAGCCCACCAAGGCACCAACCCACAACTACGCGATGTGTCCCCGCAGGCTGACGGTGCTGGATGCCTGCTCCGGCGCCAGCGGCACCATCCGTTCCCTGCAGCTAGCTGGCGTTATCCCGCACAGCACCACGCTCTCCGCAGCAGTGGCAGCCGCCCTCCCGCACCTGGCACGCATCAAGCTGCAGTACGTTTCTGCCGTACGGTACGGACCCGAGGCTGATGAAGATGTTATGGATTTCCTGCCGTACGCGGAGGACGAGGAGGAGGTGCGAGAGGGGTACTGCATGGCGGTTGCGGCGCTGCTGTCGCTTGTGGGCCCGCGGCTGCGGGCGCTGGAGGCAACGGGCAGCGCGCACTTCTGGCCGCCCGAGTGCTTCGCAGCCCTGCAGCAGTGCACGGCGCTAACCAGCCTACAGCTGGAGGCGGGGCGGAAAGTGCTGCACTGCGAAAGTTACCGAGATCTGTGCCTCGGTACGTGGGGCTCTGTGGGGTTTGTGCTTGGGCTCAGGCTGGGCAGGAGCTGGCAGGAGGTTGATAAATGTCGGTGTGCATGTGACCTGACGATGAAGCGTGGCTTGTGGCGTGGGTGCGCAGCAGGACGTACGGTGCAAGGCGGGGCCGGCTCAGGGCACGTGCCTCCCGCCCCACTGTGGGACACCCTGTCCGTGGCAGGTCGGCATCGCAGTCCCGTTGACTATTTCTGATCACTTCACTCCAACTTTCATGCGTTATGCCCGACCCACAGAATCTTTTGCAGCGGAGGCCCGCGTCCTGTCGTCTGTGTGCCAGCTGACGGGCCTGCAGTCGCTGCACCTCTCCACCCACGTCCCCGCCCGCGCGTGCACTTTCGCGAAAGTGTTGCCCCACTTCCTATCCCTCACCCAGCTGTCAGCCCTCACCGCCCTAACGAGCCTGGACCTGCAGCTGCCAGCGTGCTACAGGCCCATCGCTGATCGTTATTCCCGGTGGGAGGTGCAACCGGAGGAGGACGGTTACCAGGGCTGGGCGGTGCTGTGGTCGGGGCAGCTTGCGTCCCTCCTGGTGGCCCTGCGCCGCATGCCCCGGCTGCAGCACCTCGGTTGCCGTGAGCTGTGGATGCAGCCGTCGTACCTGGCGCCGCTGACAGCCCTCACCAGCCTCACCCTGGGAGGCCTGATGCCGGCGTCAGAGCCGCTGCAGCCGCTGCCGCGGCCGCCGTTACCGCTTCCACCGACGGAGGGCGTGGCTGCCTGGGCCCTGCCGCCGCAGCTACAGGAGCTGCACCTAGCCGACGGCGCGTCACCGAGCATCCTGCGGCTGCTGCAGCTGCCCGCGAGCATCAAACGCATCCGGGCCCCCGTCCTGTGCTTTGGCATGTACGACGGGACGACTGGGTGCCGGGTGCAGCCCGGGGCTGTGGAGGCGGTGGGGATGGCGGTGCGGCTGCTCGCTAGGTACGCGGGTGACGTGGACCCATGGGTCAGGGTGGAGGCGGACTGCGGTCCCGGCCTGCTGGAGCCGCGTGAGGAGGGCCCTACAAGCCACACGGAGTGGCTTAGCCAGCTGGCGTGGCTGCCCCCTGCCGTGACCAAGCTGGAGCTGCGGCACGTGCGGCTGCGTGTGGGCGACGTGACGTGCCTCGCCTCCGCCCTGCCCAACATCAAGGTATAGGCACGTGTGCTTAAGTCCGGTGTTCAGCACCAGGGGTGGTGCAGGGCGGGGGGTGTCGCAGTGCGTCTTGAGGCAGTCCGGTACCGCACAACACCACTGCGCCATGCACGCAGGGAAACTGTAGGTTTGTAGCCCGATTTTCAATGATACAAGGTGGCTCTGTGCGGTTTGCCATCCTTTTCGTCGGGCAGTGAGCATGTGTTACCAGCTGCACATTGCTGCACCCTGCTGGGTGCTGGCCTCGCAGCGGCCTTACCTGCCAATGGGCATGAAATGGAATATCTGGCGCCTTACCTGTACGGCACCCTGCCTACCTGCCGTAACCCTCCTGTGCGCTTGGTCGTGCACATACCCCGTTGTGCACGCACAGGAACTCGTCCTCAAGCGCACAGACGTGCCGCCGCCGGCGCTGTTCGCCCTCACGCGCCTGCAGCAGCTGGTCGCATTGGATGTGGACCTAAGCCACGTGAGCTACCACGCCACGGAGGATTTGGTCAGTCTAGTCAGCCTGCTGTTCCGGAGGATGAGCGTTCTCAAGACACTCAAAATCGGAGTCGCTCCCAGCTCCCTGGAGGCTGGAATGGATGCCTGCTTCAAGAAGCTGCGAGAACAGCTGGGGGCGTGGCGCATATACGACGTCAAAATATTGCGCATTGTCGTGCTGAGTGAGTGATCATGTTGGGGCGTACGCGCGCTGAGGGAGGGGGGATTTGCGAGCGGATGATGTAGTTGCGCTACACAGCAGCCAAAGGGGGAGCCAGTGGGCTGGAGCCGTCGGCATGGGTTCGTTGCCGCCGTTACGCCCTTACACCGTGCCCTTACGCATGGACGTCATCATGCATGGTCTTGGCATAGTAAGGAGTGCTTCCTGTGCTTCAGATGTGAGCGTGGCGAGGGACTGTTCAGCACCTTGTGCTGGAGGTGTCATGTAAGACGCTGGTGGTGCTGTCGGCACTCTTTTGGCTGGGCTCTTAGATAGCACCAGGGGAGAATCATGGACTTGACGATGCACAGTGGCCGCATCTTCATTCCCTGAATGCCCGCACGCGACTCAACTAGCTTGTACCATAACCCCGGCGCCGTGGCCACGATAAGGTTTAAGGGTTGGTACTTGTATAACCTGCCAGGGGGGGGGGGGGGGGGGAGGAGGAGGGGAAGTGATCCTATGCCTCAAATGTT
>VFQN01002635.1_pt1 | contig 27214 bp, 36 predicted proteins | sample 3512371 | NCBI WGS metagenome assembly VFQN01 (sample SAMN10412370, study PRJNA504923) | tailings metagenome | isolation source: Replicate 2 from Balatoc abandoned mine | place: Philippines: Itogon, Benguet | collected 2017-08-28
TGTACCTGGACACCACCGACCCCTACAAGCCCAAGGTGCTGCAGGCGCTGCACCTGGGCGACGGCTCCTCGCCGCACTACATCACGCCCGTGGGCCCCGGCGACAACCGCGTGGTGGTGGCAGACTACTTCCTGGACCAGGGAACCATCGGCAGGGTGCACGCCGGCGGAAACAAGAAGGTGGGTTAAGACACCGCCGGCTGAGTAAAGCAGCGGGCATGCGCGTCAGTCTGGCGGGCGGGGTGCGGCTGGCGGACGTACGTGTTGTCCTCCTGCGTGCTGCCGGGCCGCTGCTGCTGTTGGCGGGGATGGATTCGTAGGGTATGTCTGGACGTTGCTGCTGTGTGCGGCGGTGCACTGGCACTGTTTGGCGTGACTACTGGTCCTTAAGGTCGTAACCAAGAAGCTTTTGGGGGCAGCTGTATGGCGTGGCCCACGTGGATCCCATCCTGTGCGCGGGGTGCTGTTGCCTGCGGCCTGTGTGACGCACGGTGGGACCTGGCGACCCAACACACACTGACGACGCTGTGCCTGTGCCCCCGCCTCTGTACTTGGTGCAGGTGTTTGTCATCCCCTTCAACAGCAGCAGCCTGGACGCCGCCAACACTGTGGTGAGTGGAGTGGGAATCCCCTGGGAACGCTTTTGCCGGCAGCATGTGCCGTCCGGCCTCGGGATTGCTGTGCCTACCAGGGGAGCTCCCCTGGTGCCTGCATCACATGCCTGCATCCATCTCCATCCGCAAGGCATGCAGTGCCCGCATGCCACGTGCTGTAGGACGCACGTGTGCCCTGCACTGCACTCACACCGGGCGCTGCTCCCACGCCCTTCCGGGCCCAATCCCTCCTTGCGTTGCGAGGCAGTTGCGGGATAACAAACGCTGACAAGGCTCTCCCCCATCGTGTCTGTCTCGCTCTCGCCCCTCGTCAGGTGTTCAACTTTGGCTCCATCAACGGCCGCCCGCACGGCATCGCCACCAACCTGCAGTACACCGACGTGGAGGGCGGGTACTAACCGGCCCACCGTACCTCGCGAGGCGGCTTGCACTAGCCTGCCGCACGCTATAGCTCGCCGTGCACTGGCGCTGGCTGTTGCTCTCAGTGATCTCGCGCAACTGCTGCTGTGAGGTACATGGTACTTGGTACATACCGAATACATTGTGAGCGATCCCCCCTCGGAAGTGATCCTCCCGCGCACTGCCTTTTTTGCCGAACGTGTCCCTTGGGTTTCCTCGGACCAGCAGGGCCTGCCCAGATTAGGTAGCCGAGCGGCAAATATGGCCTGTGCCACGTGTTTGCGGAGTGTTTCCTAGGCTAGTGTATTATAGATGTGTAACTGGCCGCGTTTGCATTATTTCATGCATCTTTATGCGCCACTGCGCCGCACCCCTGTGCTCGGACATAGGCAGTCCCTGTGGTTGCTGCGTGCGGGCGTTGTACAAACTGTATATTACGGGCATATCTTGATACGTTCATAGGCTGTCTTCGCCGCTAGGGTGCATACTGGCGGTCCTCGCTCATAGCCAACCTCCGCCCTCCGTACGAGTACACGGGCGGCTGCCCACGTGCACACGCGTACTGGTGCATGCGTGTCGTTGCTGGCAGCTGCCGCGCATCCTGGTCCATGCTCCCCCGGCGCGTCTACAGCGCCTGCATGTGTAGCTTGAACCCTGCAATTCTGTAAGGTATATATGCATGGAAGATGTTCGATGTCCCCGTGGCTCGGTGCGCAGGCAATGCATGTGACGCACATTCAGCTTTCAGCATACTACGTATCCCAGCCCAGCTCGCAGCCTGCCAGCCTCAGGTTGCCTTCACTGGTAACCGCCTGTAGCCACCCATGACACTCGCGTCGCCATCTACTAGAACCCGCTTCACGAGATGCTTTGTCATCCCTTCACTGCATTGTAATACATTGCTGCACCACACGCCCCAGCCATACTTGGCAGGTACGGACCGGCGGTACGTCAGCAACGCCACTGCGCGCCATGGCATGTACTGATGCGCGGTAAAGCTCGTACGAACGTCCTTCCTGTATAGCACCGGTAAAACGGGCCGACGGAGAGCCTTGCGTAGGTTGCGTGTGGCATGCCACATGGCATGGCCTCACATGACGTGTTGGGGTGGCAAAGCCCTTGCAGCCTTCAACACCATCTGGCGTGTTTTTTTTTGTGGTGTCGGGACCGGACTCGGGCAGCCGTTTACCAAGTACCCATGTTGCGCCTAGTGCCTTTGCAGCAGAAGTCTGCCGTTGCGCAGGCACAGGTGGCGGCGTGGCGCCGGCGACGGGTGATTCAGCACGGCCTTGGTTCAACCGTTGGTGCCGTTGCTAGTGCTTCTCTTGGCGTGTGACTGTGTGAAGGGGCTTTTCAGTTCTCCACCTGTGTTGCCGAGCCTTTACTTCGACGCGCAAGTGCTTAAGTTGCATATAAGCAGTACCGGTAATCGCAACCGGCGGCAGGTGTGATAGCTGCGGTGAGCGTCTACGACAGGTGGCATGGGAGTCAGGGCGTCACAGGGCTCCCCTGGCTGGAGCGCGGCCACCTCGCCAAGCTGGACGTGATGTCGTCCATAAGAAATCGGAAGCAGTTTTTATGTGTTGTCTAGAACAACAAGGGTTCGAAAAGCTCGCCGGTTCACTACTTTTGTTGAGCTGCAAGCTACTTTTGTTGAGTTCTGCGTTCAGTTCTGGCCGTGCATTCGAGTCATGCACGCAAGCAGCTGCGTTATAAGCTCAATCGTAAGCGTACATACAACCAAAGCCCAACGCATATCGCACGGCTTCCGCTTCCGGCTCTGTAGCGCGAGGCGAAAGGTGAGCAGCAGCACGTTCCCCTTCGCGTAAAATGAGGGCTTTCTTCTTCTCTTCCGCTGCGAGCGTAGATGTGCAACAATGCCGCGGCCAAGTATGCAGTGGAATGCGCGCTCCTGACCGGCCACGCCCTCGGGTCCCTGTCGCTCAGCACCCCGGGCACCCTTAACGCCCCACCCCAGCCTGTCTCAACACAACACCCCTCGTGTACCACTCGCTGCGGGTGGCAGCCATTCCGCACAGTGCGCGTTAGGTGCTACCAACAAGCGGCGTACTTGCACCCGTCATGGAGGCCGTACCCCAGCCACCACAGCAGCACGGCGGCGCACATGTGGCCGCCGCTCCCCCGCCCCCCGCCCCGCGCCGCGTGTCCGCCGAGGCCTTCCTCCAAGGCACCACCATAGCCTGGGGGCACCTGCAGCTTGCGGAGCGGAGGGCCATCCGGGCGTGCTGCAGGGCAGGGCGGCTGCAGCACGACCGACTCCTGGCCAAGCTGCGGGTGGTCCTGCGCGACGGTGCACCCCCATCCAGCGGCCCGGACCCCAACCGGGCCCCTCCCCCGCCCTCCCAGCTGCGCACCTCGCTGCAGGGGGTGGTGGGCCGTGGCGCACGGCCGCAGTCCCTCTTCATGTACTTCGTAGAGAGGTGCAACCGCCAGAACGAGGCAAATCTGTGAGTCGTGCCCTTGTTTGTTGAACCTTGCACTACCTGTCTAGTGTGCACGCATGGGGTTCCTGCGATAGCGGAGTTTAAGGGACTCGCGTACAGCGTGTGCGGGTGGTACAGCCATGCGATGTGTGTTGCACGGCGTACGTAAGGACCCTATGCAACGACGGAGAATGCACTTGCCGACTTACATTTCAAGGTGTGCTTATCTCGCATGTCTTCAGACGTACTCCTGCTTGACAGCCCTTTTATTTAGTCCAACAATGTCAAGGCACGCAAGCATATGCATTGGCAATTTGCCTTGTTTGCCTTTCCGCAGGCTTGCAGCGCTGGAGGCCTGCTCCAGCTGCCCCCTTGTGGACCTGAGACTGGAGGGCGCGGTGCCGCTCAGCGGGGCAGTGGCGGAGGCGGTGGAGGCGTGCTGCCCGCAGCTGGCGCGCCTTACCCTTGACCACCAGATAAGCAGCCGGCCGGTGCGTGAGGCGTTACGAGGGGAAGCGGCATCGGAGTACCACTACGGCTGCGTGCAGCTGCTGACGCTGTGCGGGCCGCGGCTGCGGGAGCTGCGGCTAAGAGGCGTGCAGTGCTGGCAGCCGATGTCGTACATGGCCCTGCGGAGGTGTACGGCACTGGTTACACTGGAGCTGGAGGTGGGGAGAAAGGTCGTCCTGGGGCTCCGAGTCGAGGACGAGCGGCACGGAGGTGAGTGTCATGCGCTGTCGTTGCTGGTGGGGCGTGATGGGCCGGCATGGCGCGGACCTCGGAAGCGGTGGAAAGCGATGCTGCTTTCTGGAATACCGGTACCAGTCAACAGGTGGTGTGCTGCTGCCTGGGGAAGGGCGTGCCATGCCACGTGCCATGCCACGGCAGCTTGCTCCCTCTCCATGCGTGCCAGGGTACCAAGCGCACGCAGCAACGTTGCGCAGGGACGGTACTGCTGCATTTGCCGCAGCTGCTTGTGTACGCCGCGATGTCACCCTCCCGCCTGCATAGTGAAAGAATCTCATGCCCCACGCCTAGGGAGGTATTTCGTTGGCTACAGCATTTGCCTCGTGACTGCCTTGTGCACTTGCGCCAGCACAACATGGCCCCTGCCTGGTGCTGCTGCAGATGACCCCGACGTGGATGCACGCTTGTTCGGCCAGGTGTCGCACCTGAAGACGCTCCAGGCGTTGCACCTCGTCCTCGACGGGGACCCAAATGCCTGCACCCCCGACGCCGTGCGCCCCCACGCCACCTGCGTGGCGCGCCTCAGTGCCCTCACCGGACTGACGCGCCTGGGGTTGGTCCTGTCGAGCTGCTATGAGCATGACGGCGACAGCTACAGGAGGCACGTGGAAGACGGCGAGCAGCACGGCGCCTGGGTCGAAGTGCGGGAGGCGCACCGCACCTCGCTGCTGTCCGCCCTGCGCTGCATGCCGCAGCTGCTGCAGCTCTACTGCCCCACGCAGTGGCTGCGGCTCTCGGAGCTGCCGCCGTCCCTCACCGCCCTCACCAGCCTCACCCTGGGGGGGATTTTGCCGCCGCCTGCGGAGGAGGGCCCTGGGGGGCTGGCGGGCGGCGGCGGACTTCCCGCCCGCCGCGCTGCCGGCGCGCCCCTGCCCCCACAGCTGCGAGAGCTGGTACTGAAGGTGGGGGCATCCCCCCGGGCCCTCGCACAGCTGCAGCCGCCGCCGTCCTTGGTGCACCTGCACATGCATGCACTGCGCTTTGGCATATCAGACGTGGAGGACGGCAAATTGCGGCCGGAGGCGGTGGCGGCGGTGGGCCCGGCGGTGCGGACGCTGCTGGCGTGCCGCCACCCAACGCGTGGCCCTAGCCACATCCGCATCAGCGGAGACGGTGGCGCCGGTCAGCTGCTGCCCCGCGAGGGCTCCCCCAACGGCCACATGGAGTGGATACAGCAGCTGCGGGGGCTGCAGGCCATCAGGAACCTCACACTCGTAGGTGTGCGCCTGCGCCCCGCGGACCTGTGCTGCCTGGGACAGGCGCTGTCCAGCCTGCAAGGTAAGGACGCAGCGCACTCAGTGCTGTTGCCTGCCATTGCGGTTGCATTTACTTGCCTTGGTTTCCACAGTAGCCACCTGAGGTGTGGCCCCGTGTTCCTCACATTGCAGTCGCTCCTTGGTGTTTGTTAGTTGCTGAGGAACAGTCGGAAAACAAAAGTCCCTCAGCCTGTATGCCGCACCCGGCTGCAGTGCAGGTATCCCGCGCCAGCGAAGTCCATGACCATGTAACAGTATTTTCCGCCCGGCTGCAGCCACTCTTGTGGGATGGACCCGTGCATCTGTGCGTCAGGTGCATGCCATGCCAGGAGGGCGTGGGCTGTGCCAGCCCTTGCACTTACACTGCCTGTTTGCGGTCGTGCCGCTTTGCCTAGGGGCACGTGGTGCTGTGCTGACACAGCTGTGACCTCTCCTCCTGTTCGCACATCCGCACGCAGGGCTTGGCCTGCGCGGCTGCCTGTTTCCGCTGGCAGCCCTGCCCGGCCTGCGACCCCACATGACCCACCTCACGGTCCTGGACGTGGACCTAGGCTGCCACAACAGCATCGACGCAGACACGCTGATGTCAGTCGCGCTGCTGCTGGCCCGGCCGCACCCCGGGGCGGCGCAGCTTCAGCACCTTACGTTTGATGAATGTCCGCATGATGTGGACATCGGCTTATGTGAGCAGTCGGTCATGCAGCAACTGGAAGATGACTTTGGGGTGACGGGCGCGTTTGTTGCGCTGGGGTACTAGGTTGTGCACTCATCTACATCAGCTGTTGGTGCGGAGGGCATAATGGCCCATGTAGGTGGTGCGCTAGGTGGCGCACTGTCTCCGCTACGCTGTGCGTAACAAAGGCGGGAAGCACGGCGAGCACACTCCCGGCAGCGTGCTGTGGCCCATGCAGCTACGTCCTTGCGCTGCCGCAGTAAGGCACGTTATGCGGGGTGTAGCAAGGGGTAGGCCCCCGGACGTCATTGTCGGGAGCCGTTGTTATTGCTGACGGATGTGGCGTGTTGGCGTATCGACCTGGTGGCTGTGCTGTGGGGGCATGGCGGCGAGGTGTCTGGGAGGGCAGGGGCGCAGGTGTAGATGCCACGAAGGTGCGGATGTTGGTTGTAAGACGTGCTACGGTGTTCGGCCAGGCGACCAGTTTCTCAGGGTCTTGGGCTTCCCACCACAGTACGGCATGGTGTATAGCGGCGTGCACACAGCTTAGGCCTGCGTTGGCAGCCCCTGACAGCTCTTACGGCGGTGCCACGGCCTGGCCACGGGGACAACACGGCCTCTGTCGGTTGATACGTCCATTGCCAGGGTGTCGCTGTTCACAGGTAGCGTGAAAAGGAACGAGAGCCAGTTGGTGCAGAGCTGCAGACTGCAGTGAGCACCAGTCGGGTCAGCGGTTGCTGGTGGTTGCGATTGTGACCTTGGGCGACTGCAACAAGAGGCAACAAGTTCGGTAATATTTGCCTACTCCTTATAAACTTAGCCTTGTTGCTTCCCATAGCGGGCCACGAAGAGCTGGCTTGCACTTTAAACTTCGGTTCCGTCTTTAGCAGCTGACACGGACCATGGCACTAAAGTATTAACTGCAAGTTACTGTGTCGCTTGCGTGTCTTGTTTGTTTTCGCCAGGTGAATTAGCTAGCGGGGGACATGCATGTTAGGCGCTGACAACTATCCTGAGGCACGTATGCCGCAGAAAGATGCTAGTTTTGCTTCGTTGACGGGTCTTGCAGCACATCGCACCTTCGTTGGTAGTTCGACGCCTGTCGACTATCGCGCGTTCTGGCCGGGTCGCTAGGTCTGCTGGATGACGCAACTAGGCTCTAGTGCTGTTCACATAGACATCCCTCCCTGGCCGTCAGCTAGCCGTCCATGCTTGCGCGCCGCATTGACCTACCGCTGCCCTCACATCGTCCGTTGCAGGCACCACACTTGAGCCAGCACGCCGGTGCACCTACTCATTCGCGCCATGGATGATACTCCAGTCGCCGCGGCGCAGCATGAGGCCCCTGCACCCGCACAGCTGTTCCCACAGGGTCCCGCCACCCTGCACCCCGCCTTTCGTCAGGTGTCCGCCGAGGCCTTCCTCCAAGGCACCACCATAGCCTTGGGGCACCTGCAGCCGGCGGAGTCGGAAGGCCGTCCGGGCGTGCTGCCGTGCGGGGCGGCTGCAGCACGACCGCATGCTTGGCGGCATGAGCTTTACGCTGGGGCGCAATTGGGACCAGAGGGCCGACCCAGATCTCAGCATCGACATGCCGAGCTTGACGGAGCTGCAAGCGTCGCTGCGGGGGGCCGCGGTGCTCGGCGGCGGTTGCTGACGGTGCAGCTGAGGGCCGGCCAAGACGTACGAGAGGACACCAGGCTGTAAGCATGGGTAGGGGTATAGGCACGTGCAGGGAATATACGCCTGACTCAGTGTCAGTGCTTGCGTTCAATGTACGTCTGGTTTGCTTGGCAACAGCCACTTGCGGTCTTAGTAGTGCGGGCATTGGTACACAACTTGTCAAAGCTTGGCAGTGAGCTCTGGGCACTAGGGTGGCTGTGCGCTGGCGCTCGTAAAGTGCAAACACGTCCCGGGTAGCCCCCTAGTACCGAAGAATGGCACAATATTCAGCGCGTGCATCTGTTCGGCGGCTGCCCTTACCCGCAGGCTGGCTACACTGTCTGCCTGCCCTTCCTGCCCGCTGTCCCGCTTGGAGCTGGGTGGGGCAGTGCCGCTCACCGAGGCGGCAGCGGAAGCGACCTTTGTAACGGTCAAGGCTTGTTAAACCGGCGTGCTGCCCCCAGCTGGCATGCCTACGCCTGGGAAGGCTATGGAGGGACTTTGCCACAAACCTACAATGCGGTGCTGGCTGCCGCCGCCTGCTCACGCTGTGCGGGCCGCGGCTACGAGAGCTGCAGCTGCTGAATTTGCATTACTGGGAAGCACACTGGGGCACGGCGCTCGCGCAGTGTACGGCACTCACCCGCCTGGAGCTGGCGGTACTGTGGCTTCGCCGTTCAGGTGCGTCCTGGGTCGCATGCAGTAGGTGCCACACCGTGTCTGTAGGGTGTGCCAACTCGACAGCTAACGTACTGTGCGCGAAGACGCCGGCAAGACCGAGTTCCGTTCAAGGCGCCTCGGCTTGTGTTTTTTTTGTCTGGTGTAAACTGTGCGCGAACGCACGTGGCATAGGTTATCTGCATGGCCGGAGGCGTACCTGAGGCGTTGTCCTACGCCTCCCAGAACCACGCAGGGGGTGTTGCTGCGCAGTGTGCGTCCTTTACCTAAATTGCACAAGCCTGCCGTCTGGGTGACATCGCCGCACGCAGTGCAACAAACACACCTCTATCGAACAGTACACCGCTCCCGGCTGTTCTTTTGCCGCCCTGCAAGTGCCAACGGTCCCCCCATGGAGGCCGACATGTACAGCGCCATCGCCCAGCTGAAGCTGCTGCGGTCCCTCCAGCTCACCACCTTCATAGACATACGTCGCTGCACGGCGGAAAACGTGCTGCCCCACGCCACGAGCATCGCGTGCCTGGGCGCCCTCACTGCCCTCACCAGCCTCAAGCTAAGCCTGTCTCGGTGGTACGCGCGAGGCGCTGACCGGTGTTGGTCGCAGCAGCAGGAGGAGAGGGCTAGCCAAGGCACAGCCTGGGTCGAGGTGCAGGAGGCGCACCGTACCTCGCTGCTGGGCGCCCTGCGCTGCATGCTGCAGCTCTACTGCCCCACGCTGTGGCTGCGGCCCTCGGAGCTGCCGGCGTGCCTCACCGCCCTCACCAGCCTCACCCCGGGGGGGCTGCGGCCGCCGACAGTGTCAGCGAATGCAGGTTCCAATGGCCCCGCTGACGATGGGGCCCTGCCCCCGCAGCTTCAGGAGCTGGTGCTGAAGGATGAGGGTTCACCTCGGGCCCTTGCCGACCTGCGGCCCCAGCCTTCTTTCACACGCTTGGGCGTAACCACTTTGCGCTTCGGCGCTTCGGACGTAACTCCAGACGGGCGACTGCGGCCGGAGGCGGTGGCGGCGGTGGGCCCGGCGGTGCGGCTGCTGGTGGGCTTCCGCGGCCGGCCGGACGACCGCAGGGATGAGTGCATGTGGATTAAGGGCGGCGGCAGCGGCATTAGCTGGCTGCTGCGCTGCGAGGACTTCTCCAGCGGTCACATGGAGTGGATACGGCAGCTGCAGGGCCTGGACGCCCGATGGAGCAACATGGTATTATACAACGTGGCCCTGAGCACCGGAGACCTGTGCTGCCTGGGGCAGACGCTACCCAACCTCACAGGTGAGCGGCCTTGATGCAGTACATGCCGGCGCACGGTGTTCAGCAGTCCTGCTTGCTGTACGTCAAGGGTTACGCCAAGCTCCTCTGCACAGTGCCGTACGTACGGTGGCCCGAGCATGCCGCTGAGCCCACCTGTGTACCGTACTTACTTGGTCTGCAGGCCTGGAGCTGTCCCGCTGTTACCTCCCCTTGGCCGCCCTGCCCGTCATGCGCTACCCCATGATGCGGCTAGCCCGCCTCAAGGTGAACCTGGGGTTCCACCAGGACTTGGACGAAAGCGTGCTGGAGTCGGTGCTGCTGCTGCTGTGCCGCCCGCACCCGGGCGCGGTGCCGCTGGAGCACCTGGAGTGTGCGTGCCCCGCGTCCGTGGATATAGGGGAGGTGAAGCAGTCGGTGCTGGGGCAGCTGCAGGGCTGCTACGGGGTCAGGGACGTGGACCTGGTGCTGTGGCACAGCGATGGGTGGATGTAGCACACGGTGGGCGGGGCGACGCGGGGCCGTCGTGGCCATGGCCCCCTGCTGGCTGCTGGGACGGTGGGGATTATGAGATATTCATGACTGCAGCTTTTGCTGTGGCCCTTGGTCCAGAACCAGATGAAGGACTGGTCCCGGCCCGGCGCCTACCGAACTGTTGATTTAATGGTAGATTTGTGTTCCCTCGCCACGGGGCTACCGGTGTAAACCGGTAACGGCTGTACCGTTGGTGTGACCAGATGGTGGTTTGGTTTCAGGGTGCCTGAGCACGTACCGTCCAGGGATATGTAGACCGGTTTGCATGCGCGTGCGACAGTGCGCTACACAGTTGGTGCCGCTTTATGTTCGTGTGCCTTGTGCTGTACCGCATAGCACAGCTTACGGGCAAGGTTCGATGCGCCCTGCAGTGTGCATATGTTAGCTCAGGGTCGGCGTGCGTGAAGAGTTGAGATGCAAGACAAGGCTGACCGTGTGTCCATCGGCCACATCTAATCTGTCCCTGGGCTATACGGTATGGTACGCTCATGACAACATGTAAACCGTTGGTTTCATTTGCTATCTCATTACGGTCCACCGCTGCGTCTACAGTGCCATGATGCACTCAGTGGGCAACTGACCATAGCCTTTGTTCCCATACGTAGGCAATGCATGAGGCTAAGGAACCTGCAAAAGCTGCTGCCCTGCCTTAGGACAGCTTGGTGCCGTTCTTCGATGTTACGGTAGTTGGGTGCCGGTTAAACAGAGACTCGAGACGCAACTGGACATAGCGTAAACAAAGGGACTTTTTCAGCACGACCAGAGAAAGTAGTCTAGTACCGTGTGCGGCCCTAACTGAGACCTGCCCGCCCTGGCTGCACTAGAGGCTTCCCTAGTTCTCTCTCCAAACAAGCCCTGAAGGGCAGTCCCCCTCAAGCGCCGGCCGCCTTTGCTTCGTTGCTTGTACGCCACACACCATAACTAAGCGCAGCCACGGCAGCCAACGTCACCAGCGCCCTGGCAGGTACGGCAGCTGGCGAAGGCGGCGTAGCGCACGCACTTGCACACAATGCATGAACGACATGGCAATAGTACAGGGGGTGAGGGGGCACAGCCACATACGGCCATACCGTTGAATGCTGGCTGGGCAGGGCACTGCCCCCAAAAGGAGCTCCCTGATTCCTCCAGGTCTGGTGCGTCCAGACATCGAGTGAAGCAACCACGCTTGGCACGCAATGCGCAATCAACACGTTACCAGCCCAAAGGATCATGCCCCATGCGCCATGCCTTGCCAACCACTCAGATCCCGACGACAACATCCCAGTTCCCCACGTCACGCGGCACCACGCCCGCCTAGGCCCCATACACCCAGTCCCGCAGCACCCGCCAGGTCGCTCCACGTGGCTTCACGTCTGATTTGGACCGCCGCTCAGTCCCCCCAGTCCATGAACACCAGGGACACGTCCGTCACCCCGAAGTCCCTCTCCAGCCGCTCCATGATCACCTCGTCGCACGCCTCCATGTCGACTTCGTCTGGGCACTCGCGGTACACCAGCTCCTCCAGCTGCACCGCGCCGGGGTGCGGCCGGAGCAGCAGCAGCGCTACCGACTGCAGCACGGCGTCGCACGCGTCCTCGCAGTGGGTTAGGTCCAGCTCCAGGAAATACAGCTGCGTCATGTGTGGCCGCAGGCCGGGGACGGAGGACAGCGAGAAGAAGCACACCCATATGTAGAGCTCTGCATGCAGATGCACGAGGCCGCGTAAGGGGGAAGCGTTATCCTGGTCGTGCAGCTGTGCGCCATTACCCAGACAGGCGGCATACACAACGTCCACAGCACACACGTCATGCGGCCGTACAGCACAGCGTAGCGCAGCACAGTTAGCACTGATACGTACTGCATTGAACAGCTTGACAACGTGTGAGCTCTCACCTTGCAGGCCGGGCAGCGCCTCCGCCAGGCAGCACATGTCCCCCGTGCTCACGAACCCCCAGCCCTGCAGCACCAGCGTCCTAAACACGTCCAGGCCCCGCAGCTGCCGTATCCACTCGCTGTGGCCGTTGGGGGAGTCCTCGCGGGGCAGCACCGTTCCGTCGCCACCGTCACCCAAGAAGCATACGGCTTTGGGACCGCACGCTGCGTCACGGTGCGCCACCGCCATCCGCACCGCCGGGCCCACCGCCGCCACCGCCTCCGGCCGCAGTCGCATGTCGGGCGTCACGTCCGTGGTGCCAAAGCGTAACATGGTTACTTCCAGGCGCGTGAAGGATGGCGGCAGCCGCAAAGAAGCCAACGCCCGTGGGGACGCGCTGTCCTTCAACACCAGGTCCCGCAACTGTGGCGGCAGCGCCCCACCCTCAGCAAGGGGTCTGGCGCTGCCGCCCGCCGCATGTACAGTGCCCTCCCCTGCTGGCGGCGGCAGCAGCCCTCCCAGGGTGAGGCTGGTGAGGGCGGTGAGGCACGCCGGCAGCTCCGAGGGCCGCAGCCACAGCGTGGGGCAGTCGAGGTGCTGCAGCTGCGGCATGCAGCGCAGGGCGGACAGCAGCGAGGTGCGGTGCGCCTCCCGCACCTCGACCCAGGCGCCGTGCTGCTCGCCGTCCTTCTGCTGCTTGTTGTAACTGTGCCCGTCGTGCTCATAGCAGTCCGACAGCTCCAGCTTTAGGCTGGTGAGGGCACTCAGGGCGCTAAGGTGCGCCACGCAGGTGGCGTGGGGGCGCAGGGTGTCGGGGGTGCAGTCGTCTGGGTCCAGGTGGGCGGTGAGGCTCAGGGACCGTAGACTCCTCAGCTGGGCGATTCCGCCGAACACGTGCGCCTCAACATCTGGGCCACCTGTTGAACAGGTCGACAATCGTGCGCGGTCGGTCAGCTGCACTGGCAGTAACCAGAACAAGTAGTGCAGGAAAAAGAAGTGGAGGGAAGCATCTAGGGGGGAATAGGGATATGCGCGGCCCAACCTTGGCGCGTATCGCATGTCAACATGCAGTACCGTACTGCCGTGATAAGTGTTGCGGGCCTGGGGCGCTCAGATCCAGAACAGGAGAGTTGTAAGTCGCAACGTCCCGCCAACCCTTTACGTGCTCAACATGAAGTAAGAGGGGTTCACCGTGTGTGTACCGAGCTCATACACAATAGCCAGGCAGGTGCCAACAGTCCAGGGTCTGTGCAACACTGCCGCCCCATAAACCTGAGTGGGCGGACTTACCTGAAACCTAGTTACACGACTCGTATACCGGTATGCTAATACTGAACATTTATGCACCGGGGCAGCACGATGCCTCGTCCCACGACGCTGAGGGCAGCACGAGGACCGCTAGCTGTGTGGACAGCCCAATCCATGTAGCTCGCACCATGACCGAGTCCCACGCTGTGCTGCAGGCGCAGGTCTAGCAGCTGCGGGCAGCACGCCTCCACTGCCTCCGCCACCGCCCCGCTGAGTGGCACTGCGCCGGCCAGCTCCAGGCGGGACAGGGGGCAGCCGGAGCAGGCCTCCAGCGCAGCCAGCCTGCGGGGCAGGGAAGCATGTGCCCCACAAGTCTAACAGGTAGAAAGGCGCGGTCTTAGGTGGTGCGTGTTGTGGGCCGCAGTTGGGACATAAGCCATCACCGTATGCCGTTTCAGCTATTAGGCAGTGCCGTGGATCGCCGGACATGCGCCGCAACAGGTGTTCGACCACAATACCGGTACAGTACCTGCCACGGTACCCTCGCACACCCCGAACGATACTGCACATTAACCTGTGCGCCCAGACTTGCTAGATGCTACGCGCTTGAGGCATGCTGTGCCACGCAACAACGTGCGGTTCAGTAGGCCTCAGCTTAGGATATGCCAGCACACGTGCCAGCACAAGGGGTTCGACGTGGCTACAGCTCCTCCACTGCACCGCCCCACTCACAGGCGGGCCTCCCTGCCTTCGTCGCTGCAGCTGTTCCCAAAGGAGAGCTTCAGCGCATGCGGGCGGGCGCCGCGGCCCACTGCAGCCTGCAGTGTGGTGCGCATGTAGGAGGGCAGAGGCATGGGCGGGGGCTGCCTGGGACCTCGGCGTACGCTGCCTCCCAAACTCAGGCGCAGCTCTGCCAGCATCCGGTCGTGCTGCAGCCGCCCTGCCCGGCAGCACGCCCGGATGGCCTTGCGCTCCGCCGGCTGCAGGTGATCCCAGGCTATGGTGGTGCCTTGGAGGAAGGACTCGGCGGACACGGGGCGGAGGGCAGGGGGCGGACTGGTGGTGGTGCCTGGCCGGGGTTGCTGCTGGAGCGCAGACGGCGCATGCTGCACGGAGCCCAACGTGTCGCCCATCGCCTGGCTGTATGGCGCGGTTGATGCGTTGCTCCGGGAGGGAGCTGCTGGAGCGGGAAGGAGCAGCAAGCATGACAGAGGGTATGAATAAGTGCAAGCCTGAGAGTTGCTTCTGGACGTTCCTCTCGTGGTTCATGGATAGTGTGGGTGGGGAGCCGCCAGTGCTGCCCAGCACCACGCGGGACCAGGGCGGGACAGGGCGGGACGCCGTGGCGGGATGCAACGCGATGGCTGGACGCGCTGCCGGAGCCCACCTGGAAAGCAACAACCGCGAGAGATCTGGTGGTAAACGATAAGAAATTGACGATTATCGGCGTCCACCTCAGAAGTCAAAGTGCTGAACGAGTAGGCCGCTCCTCCGCGACGAGTCCTTGCTGTTGCTTGTGCGCCGGGATTCGGCCAGCAGGTTACGATAAAGGCCGATGAGATGTGGGGGCGAGATCCAGGCAAATGGGCGTTTGTCACCACGTCCAAGCGTTCAAACGACCCGATTGACGCAACATGGGGAGGTAGCAAGGGAGGTCCTCAGCCCAACTTATTTGCGAGGCCCCCCTGCGGTCAAACACGTTGAAAGAGTTATTGCTGTCGTTCGGCAGCAGTCACACCGTCATACAATAGCACTAGTGTGCCAGGGGAGACTCCGTCATTATCTACAGGGGATCTGTTCTCACGCGCCTTGCTACTCGGGATGTGCCTGTCGTAGTGTCACCACTAACCCGCCTATAACGATGTTAGGTTCCCCTGTAGCTAACGTTGCTCCGGTAAACAAACCTAGTAAATCGACCATCATCTGAAGCATACCTGTCGCTCCTCAACAACAAAGGATTGAGTGTACTGCTGTATTGTGGTGTGGCATAGCAGAGGCGCGCTTCTGTCGTTGCGTGTCCACATCAGTTCGGGCATCAGCTGCAGACGACCACGACGACCTTTCCGTAAGGCTGCAGTACTACTCAACCGAAACATGAAACAATGACCACTGCACCTAAACGTTTGAGGTCGACAGCGTAAGGGGACTGTGCGTAGGACACAGCCATGCTGCACGATAATGCATGTTGGGGTGGTCCTTGCCCGACGCTTCGCCCCTAACAGTATGCACGCCCCATCCCAAAACCGCAGGCACTAGGCGCCGTGTGCACCGATGGCGGCCATGGAAGGCAGTCCGCCTCCCACCCAGCAAGTTGCATCACAGCCCCCCGCTGTTCGCCACGTGTCCGCCGAGTCCTTCCTCCAAGGCACCACCATTGCCTGGGGCCACCTGCAGCCGGCGGAGCGGAAGGCCATACGGGCGTGCTGCCGTGCAGGGCGGCTGCAGCACGACCGGTTGCTCGGCGAGCTGCGACTCAGCCTGGGCAAAAGCATGCCCCAGCGGGACGGCCTGGACCCAGGCCCGCTTTTGCCTGCTCCGTCTCAGGTCCTGTCGTCCCTTTTGGCTGCTGTGGGCCGCGGCGCGCGGCCTCAGCTGCTGGAGCTTTGGTTTAAGGACGCAAATGATGAACAGAGAGAGGCCCAGCTGTGAGTTAGCGGAGCTCGGATGCTGCTTGCTTTCTCGCATGTGCAACCTAGTGACATGTGGGGCAGGCGAAACTCAAAGCTGCTGCGCACAGCACCATAATGCAATGCGGGAATGCGCTTTACACATTTCGCAGCAACATATGCTATGACCGGTAGCTGTGCGCATTTACGGACAGGCCAATTTATGACGACGTGCCAGCTGGTTCAGCAGGTTGTTTGACTTCCAAGTCCGGGCCTGCGCCTGCCCCGCAGGCTGGCTGCGCTGGGCGCCTGCTCGCCATGTCCCCTGTCCCGCCTGGAGCTGGGCGGTTCAGTGCCGCTCAGCGGGGCGGTGGCGGAGGCGGTGGAGGCGTGCTGCCCGCAGCTGGCCTGTCTAGGCCTGGAGCTCAGGAGGCACAGCCGGCCGCCGGTGGCCGACTGGAGCCCTGAGGAAGCCGATGCATACCACCTGGGCTGCGTCCAGCTGCTGACGCTGTGCGGGCCGCGGCTGCGGGAGCTGCACCTGCTGGGCGTGCACCGCTGGCAGCCGATGTCGTACATGGCCCTGCGGAGGTGTACGGCGCTGGTCCGACTGGAGATGCAAGTGGGGTGGAGCGGCAGCATTCCCCCGTCTCAAGAAATCGGTAGGACGTTCAGGAAATGCCGTTGATTTGCGTTCAGTACCGTCCTGCACGTTGTGCTGACATGGTCACACCAGCGTTGCGGATGAGTGGCATTCGTGTCGCTGCCTTGCGGTGGTGGGTGGAAGGCCTGGGATGGGCAAAGGACACATTTGGACACGATAGCGACACCTCAAAAGCCGCACGCAGAGCCTTCACGTGCCTTGCAACTGGATACGACTGCCGAGCGCCATCAGTCCCTTCTCTTGTACGCCAAACCACAAAGCCTTGACCTGTGTCCCTTGCTGGCTGCCTGTTTGCTCCACAGTGGCAGAAGCCCCAAGGCTGGAGTCGCGGATCTATAGCGCGGTCGCACAGCTGCGGACACTGCATTCATTGCATCTCACCACATCGAACCTAGACCCAACTGTGGGGTTCCCGGAAGCCCTGCGCCCCCACGCCACCTGCGTGGCGCGCCTCAGTGCCCTGACCGCCCTCACCAGCCTGTACCTGAACCTGGCCAACTATTACGAACACCACGGCGACAGCTGGGAGCGGCAGCAGCAGGACGGCGAGCAGCACGGCGCCTGGTGCGAGGTGCGTGAGGCGCACCGCACCTCGCTGCTGTCCGCCCTGCGCTGCATGCCGCAGCTGCAGCACCTCGACTGCCCCACGCTGTGGCTGCGGGCCTCGGAGCTGCCAGCGGCCCTCACCGCCCTCACCAGCCTCACCCTGGGGGGCCTGCTGCCGCCGCCAGCGGGAGGACATCCCCTGGGCCTACGGGACGCTGGCCACGGGGTGGCCCTGCCTCCGAGGCTACAGGAGATGGTCCTGCAGCAGGGGATATCCCCACGCGCTCTTGCCGAGCTGCAGCCGCCCCCATCCTCATTCCACCTGGACGTCAGCGTCATGAGCTTCGGCATGTCGGACGTCTTGATAGACGGCCACGTGAGGCCGGAGGCGGTGGCGGTGGTGGGCGCGGCGGTGCGGACGCTGGTGGCCTGCCGCAGCCAAGCCGACGATGGTCCTCACCGCATCTGCATCACCGAGGACGGCAGTCCCTGCTTGCTGCTGCCCCGCGAGGAGTCCCCCAGCGGCCACATGGAGTGGATACAGCAGCTGCAGGGGCTCGACGTGTTTAAGAAGCTGGAGCTGGAAAGCATCTCCCTGTCCACGGCGGACCTGTGCTGCCTGGGGCAGGTGCTGCCCGGCCTCAAAGGTGAGGGTGACCCCACCTTTACAGCCACTGAGCCCGACGGACGACAGAAGACCCCTTTCCTTTCACAGCAAAACGCTCGCGCGCACGTGCTGCTCTGCAACGACTTTCCATGCGAACGTGGAAAGCCTTCTTTACTTCTATACTGACCGTATCGCGACACTGTGTCTTACCGTGCAGGCCTGCAGCTGCAGCAGTGCTACTTCCCGCTGGCGGCCCTGCTGGGCATGCGGCCGCACATGCTGCAGCTGACGCACCTGGTGCTGGACCTGCAGTGCCTGCACGACATCACGGACACGGTGCTGGGCTCGGTGGCGCAGCTGCTGTGCCGCCCGCAGCCCGGCGCGCAGCAGCTGGCCTACCTGGAGTGCTACGGCTGCCCATCCGCGCTGGACGTCGGGGACTGGGAGCGCAGTGTGTTAGCGGACCTGGAGACCGGGTTCGGGGTGACTGGCGTGGTGGTCACCTTCCTGTGGTGAGGGCTGCTAGCTGCGAAGGTGAGCGGGAGGCAGGTGGCAACGCCGGTAGGAGACAGCCAGGCCGTTGGCGGTGTGGGTGGCGAATCAGCACGCGGTGGTGTGGGCGATGTGGTGGTACCGTAGTTGCACGGCCAGCCGCCGCGCTGGCGGTTGCGCCGTACTCCTCGTGCCGCGTGTTACTTGCATACCGGACTGCTGCTGTGTGAATGCCCAGATGATGGGTTGACGGTGACTGGTGCATCAACTAGGGCGTGTGGGCCACAGAACTGGCCAGGATTAGGACTGTGCTGCGCGGCAGGCCTGCGGGTTGCTGGTGGCGTGGGAAGTAGGGGCGTGCCTGATGCAGGCCCCTGGGCACCTTGTTGTGCCGCAGGTTTGGTGCCTGCGCCCGTGTGTGTGGCGTGGCGAGGTCCCGGCATGGCAACCTTGGATTCGTGTTACGGTAATAAGCATGAGTTGGCTGGGTGCGCACTGCACAGTTGTTCAGCTCAGCAGCAGCTCGGCTGTGTGTAATCGGGCGTGGCAGTGTGGGGCCAGGCGCCAGAGCTATCCATATCGTACTTCTTTTCCTGCACTCTTTGCTTTCCCCCTGTTCGGGGGTTTCATTATGCTTACAATTTCCCCGAGCCCTGCACACTGTCGACGCCGAGCGGCTGGTGTTTGCGCCCCGGTCATGAGAAGGATCCGCACGAGCTGCAGCGCCGCCGCCGCTGTTGCCCCCTGTTGCAGTGGTACCGAGATTGAGCCGCAGTTGTATCAAGATGCGTTGCTCGGGTAATAAAGCTTGTGTTGAAGCAAGTGTTGGCAAGCGTTGTCAGGTGCGTTGTTGAGCAGTGCGTGTGGCCGTGTCATGCAAGGTCGCGCAACTCGTGGGCACGGCATCCCGCAACCGTCTCAGCACGCGAGGGCGCGGCGGCCTGGCATTATTAGTTCACAGTACGAGTGACCCTGTGCTGCGATGGTTATGCACGCAAAGGGGTTGGGCTGCTATAATTCTGGTTGTGGCGGTGCACGTGTGGGTGCAGAGCAGGCACAACTTGGCCGGGTGCATGCGACAATGCACAGCGGAAGGGTGCTGGGCGCCAACCGGCTTGGTAAAGTACAGTACGGTACGCATGTACAGCTGATGTCGTTGGCTGCCGAGCCTTTAGCATTCGCGAGGGGACGGTAATCATTGTATGTGGCGCCTGCGCAGCGGCTGGCACAGGAGCTTGGAGGGCCTGGGGTGTGGTTATACCGGTATGTCTAGTGGTGAATACCGTAGGTGCAATTGCAAGGCACAAACAGGGCTACGGTACGCTTTGATGAAGGGCACGTGCCCCGGCGTGCAACAGGACTACAGGAGTGCAAAGCGTTTGGGTCACCAACTGATAGGCGTGCCTGTGGCATGCAGTAGGCACAAGCCGTTGCAGGGGCTGGGTACACCCTGGGTCCCTGTCACGCCTTACACGGTAGAATAAAGGGCGCCGCCATACGCGTGCGCTGGTGCCATTGTGAGTGCCTCCTTGAAATTCTGGAGGCCGTCACCCTGCCGTTACCCTGGATACGAGAGGGGCGGTTTTGAGAGACCCGAATTGGTTCACCGACAGACGGGGCGGTTTTGGGCAAACGAGGTTGGAACAGCTGCAGCGGTACGTGGACACTATGCATAACGTTACATCGCAACTGAGCCATGGCGTACACTGCAGCGCTTCAGTGAAGGGAGCCTGAACCACTGTCTGCCGTGGTCCCCTCTGTCTGAATCTGTCTGAATTACTCATAGCGTACAAACTGTTAGAAGCATTACTTGCACAATATTGCAATTCTAAGCGCGATGAAAGGGTTCAATTTATATCACATCTAATATGAACATGTCAAGTCTGGCAGCCTGGGCATGCACGACGTCCGGCTGCTCATCTACCACGTACCAGGCTTCGTAATCGCGGTTCGGGCCGAACAATGCCTCAGCATTGTAGATGTATGCATATTACAGTGTGTGGATAAGGTCCACAACATATGGAACTGTCCTTAAGGCAGCTTGAGGCGGGGCGTTAACGACTTGGTCGCCGCAGAGGCTGACCAGGGGAGGACACCTTGGCAACGATGGCAGCGCTTGGTCGGCCCACCGTCTTCCTTCTTTATCTTGTTGCGATATATTTAACAGGTAGGTGTGGCTGTCGGCCGCAGTCCATTTCCTGCGCAAACGCCCGCCATCGGCACAGTGCACGAGAGCTCGCTCAGTCAAACATCATGCACATGAGGCTCTATAATGATCATACAGCCACAGTACGGTTGGCAGTTGCGCGCGCCCTCCGGATATGGCCGACCGTTAACGCGGTAACCCCTTTGACCCCTTTGAGGCGTGTCTGCTGCCGTCCTAATGAATGGGTAACTGCACACCAGAGAATGTTGCATCATAAATTGTGCATCGTAGTTAACACACGGTCCTGCGCCTTCGGTGCTACGTTCGCTCTCGACCGCGGCCATCCCAACAACCATGCCCACCCCGCCTACCCCCATCGCCCGCCCTTTCCTCTCAGGGAGACATCCAGCCACATTCTATGCGGACGCCCAGCAGCTCACAACAGCGCGTGAGTAGCCCTGAAACGCTGGGGCACCGGGCCTGCAGCTGCTGCCGTCCCTGCTGCTGCAGACCTGGGCCAACGGGGGGACACGCGGGGGCCACGCTGCGTGTCCGTTGTTTGGCTGCGGGGCAAGGTAGCAGGCTTGGCACGTTGATATTTGTGCACAAACAACATGGCAGCATACAATCAGGTACGTGCAGCGCAGCCAAGGGGGTTTTGCACAGCCCCCTTACGGATGCGCTGGCACCGCAGAACTCCCCAACACCGCAAACCATGCGGGTGGCACCGTACCGATGCGACACGCGTACTGATAACAGCAGCAGCAGTAAACCTAAACCTGATCAACTCCCGCAGTACCACGGTGCTACGGCCCCTACCGTTGTACCGTCGCACTGTACGTCGGCGCCGAGTCCCCCCGGCACTGCCCAGTCCCGTCCCCGTGTGGCTCACCCCACCGCCCCCACCCCTCCCCGCCCCCCGACAGGCCTCCCCTGGTCCAACGTGAAGGAGTACCTGCTCAACGAGCCGCGGGCCTCCCTTACGCTGTCGCTGGTGACGCGGCTGGACCTGGAGCGGGGGGACGTGCCGGCCACCGTGTTCGTGCCCACCTCGGACGTGAGTGGGTTAGGTGGCGGCGGCGGTGGCGGGGTGGGGTAGGGGTGTTGGGAACTGAGCACTGGGCCCACGGGGGAGGCCTGGGGTGTAAAGGGGTACGGAAGATACAGAGAGAGCGAGTGCAGGCAGGTCGGGCGGGGTAGGGTTAGGGGGCAGGGTTGCAGGTGGGGTCAAGCGGCCGACGCAGAGCAAAGGGGAGCAGCACGAGGAGGAGGACACAAGGCCCGGCGCGGGAGCAGTTACAGGAGCAGGGCTGGTCAGGACAAACACCAGCAGCGACAGCGGCAGCAGCAGCAGTGGCAGTAGCAACAAGAGAAGAAGGGAGAGCGGTGACCAAGGGCAGGATGGCCGGCGCCCAGGACTTGTGCATGTATGCGGAGGGACGCGTTGCACCCCATCCGTCGGCCCACAGCACTGCAGGGCTGTGCACAGCAATAGGTGGCTGTGCCACCTGACCGTGTGTGTGTGGGATGCAGCAAGTGTCACCAAACCGCGGCGCGGAGGTGTGGAGGACTTGCAGCACCTGCGTGCTGCTGGCTTGTGCCCGCTGCAGCGCGCATGCGACACAGTACCTGTAGCAGCCCTGGCCTGGGGGCGGTAGGGACGCAGGCGGCGGGCCCAGCGCTGTGGCTGGGGGCATGCATTGACGGCCCGGACCTGAACGGCCGAGGGATGCGGCAGCCACAGCAGCGGGAATGGCCAAAAGCCGAGAAAGACGTTGGCCCAGCGCTTGCCGCTAATACACCGGCAGCGGCGCCCTGCAGCACCGCGCCGCACCCCTCGGGGCTGTGCAGCTGCAAACACGCGCAGTGGCCCTCGCAAAGTGACGGCCCAGCTACGCCCTCCACACCACGTCTTGCAACGCTTCGGCTTGGCAGCTCCTGCACGCTGGACTGTACAGCTCACTTATGGCCCACTGGCGCCACTGTGCCCGTACCCACGGCGCGCACCCCCACCTGCGTCTCTCTGCTGAACCTCCTCGTTGCTCACGCGCCCTCCCTGCCCCCTCCACTATGTCATCAACAGGCTGTCACCGCCCTGGTGCAGTCCATGTACGGCATGGAGCTGTCGGACCTGTGGTCAGACTTTGACAAGATCATGGTGGGTGGCGGCTGGCGGAAATGCTGTTCCGTTATCGAGTGAATGGGGTAGGTTGCCGGGGAAAGCAGGATGGCATCGGGATCTCGCTGCAGAGTCAGATTTGGGAATCAGGCTAAAACGGCGTGTATGACTTTTGGTGAGCGTGGTGGTGGTGAAGTGGCGGGCGGAGGGGGCCGCGGGGAGGGAGAGGGTTGCGGCGGCGGCGGCTGTGGGGGCCTGGGGCTGCCGATGGGGGGTGGCGGCATGGGGGGAGTTGGACCTGTGGTCGGACTCTAATATGATCACGGTGGGTGGGGCTGAAAGTAGGATGTGGCATTGTCGGAAGCCCGGGGTAGGACGGTGGGGAAAGCAGGACGGCCTCGCACGATGGCGCCGGATGAGGCAGGAGATGAGCGGGCCTGCAGCATACCCACATGCCAAGGACGTACCGGCGTGCGCCGCAACGTGCCTTGGCTTGTGAACGGCAGAAATGGCAAAGGGCGTGACTGGTGTTTGAGGTCCTCAAGTATTGTGTACCGGTCTTGGGATACGGAGCGCCTTTGGAGATGTACCATGGAATGCCATGCCCCCCGCTGCACCCTCCCGTACCAGGCGTTTACGTCGTACTTCAACGACGAGGTGATGCCGTACCACATGGTGATCGGCAGCACGCTGGTGGCGGCGGCGCTTAAGAACGGCGTGGAGGTGCCCACCCTCATGGGGCCCAGCCTGGAAGTGCGGCGCGATCCGGGGTGGGTGCAGCGCTGTGTGATTTAGCCAACCTCCGAAAACGCAGCCGTACGCCGCAGTACGCGCAGGCAGTCCCCTACCTGGGCTGCCAGGACCAACGCCTGGCCTTTCTATAAAAGGGCGCCAATCGTCTTGACCATGTTGTTGCTTTGACCACACCACCAAGGCCACTCTCCCCCGGACCCCTGGCTGCGCAGGCGGTTGGAGCTGCTGGGTGCCTCCAACATGGCCAACGTGGTGGTGCCCAACCAGCTGCTGGCAAACGTAAGCAGTGGGCTGGGTGGGTTAGGGTTAGCGCTACACGACGGGCGTTCAGTAAGCCTCCAGCAGCTGCATTAAGCCATACCTGTACTGAGCCGGAGCACATTGGGAGTTGCGCTTTTACCTGGTGAAGGGGTCGCGGGAGGCAACTGTAGGCACGCTGGGGCGGCGCCCTGCTGACATGATGGTGCATATGTACCAGTCTAAGATGATGGTGATGGTGTATGTGGAGGATGGGGTCACGAGGAGGCACAGCATGACTAACCAGCTGCCGGCAAACACGACCGCGCGGAACAGCTGAAGCGGACAGCACCACGCCTCGACTGTCTGAGATCCCACGACAAGTGACCAGAGCAGTGCAGAGCGCCAGCTCCCATAGGACACACCATGACCAATACACCAATTTACTAACACTGCAACCCTTTCCACACCCCGCTGCCCCGGAACCCTCAGGGTACCGTGGTCTGCCATCTGATCGACGCCGTACTGCTGCCCCCAAAGGGCGGGGCATCGCCCGCCGCCGCCCGGCCCTCGCCCTCACCCCCGCCACCCCCCATCAGCAGCCCCCGGCCCCCGCGGCCGCCACCGCCGCCGCCACCCTCTCCCTTCCCGCGGCCCCCTCCGCCCGCCACTTCACCACCACCACGCTCACCGTAAGTCGTACACGCCGTTCCAGCCTCCCTGGAAGCCTGGGCCCCCAGCATGAATCTAGTAGATACGGTGCTGCCTGTGTGTCCTTTGTCCGCTGTGCTCTGACCGCTTCTGGGCATGCCAGCAAGGCGGCAACTAGGTCGCTATGACGGTTGTGGTGTGATGTGGTCTATGTACTGCTGTAGAGCTCCCCGACGTAACCGGCGCCGGCGCGTGCCCCCTTGCTGCTATGCCACAGGTCCCGGCCGCGGCCTGTCAAGCGACCGCCGCCAGCGGTAACCCGCTCTCCGCCACCTATGCCACGCCCCTCGCCTAGCCCCGCCTACGCCTCCTCTCCACCTCCACCACCCCCCGCGGGTAGGTCCCTAACACACTCCGGCATACCCTCATCCCGCTGCCTCACACTGTACGTTACGCCATGTTGCACCTGCTCACCAATGTGAGGCTCCTCACATAGAAAGCACATCGTTTTACATTGCACGCCCTTGCCCCGTGTCCTATCCTGCCTGTGCCCAACTGGATTATTCTGGTGTCTTGTGTAGCGGTGCGCCCTAATTGTGGGGGTAGCTCAATACCCAAGGCTCGCTCCTTGTAGGCACGCGTCCGACACTTGGCATTCGGTGTTTTGTCTTACAGTCCGACATACTTACCCCATCGTTCCCATCCAACGTGGCTGCTGCGGCACCTCCTGAGCCCCGTCCGCATCCCCCCTGCCTGCCGCTTGTACACCCGCACACCGCCATACCCGCCACCTGCACCTTCCCAGCGATGGACAAGCTGCATTTCCCCTTTCGACTCTCAGCCGGATACCACCACCGCACCGCCTTCTAGCACCCCTATCCTGCCCCCCTGGCCCGCAGCCCCTCTCTCAGTGCTGTGTATCGAGCCCCGGGTTGCCTCCACCCTGCCCGCTACCCTCGCGTGGTGCGCATACCGCTCGCCCGACCTGCCCCTCCCCCGTGGTGCTCAGCTGCGAATGCCCCTGCTTCTTACACGTCGGCACCACGCCCCCTCGGCCCCTTCTTCTTTCGCAACCCCTTCCCCTCCCCGCAGTCCCCTTCTCTGTGCTGGGGCAGTTGCAGACCCTCAACAGCCGCACCTCGGACGTGCTGGACGCGGCCAAGGCGGGGGACCAGGAGCAGGTGCGTGGGCGCGCGCGTGTGTGACTGCGACCCTGTGTGACAGGGTGTGGCATATGGTAATCACACGCCTCACAGGCGCTTCCCAATCGCGTGAGTACCCCACCTGACATACATTCTGAGACGTAGCAGCTACCAGAAGTGCTGGTGCTTATGCCCTTAACCCGCCGCTTACCCCCCCACTCCCGACCCCACGCCCACCCCCCCACACACCCGCGCAGGCCCTGGCGCTGCTGTCAGCTCTCAGCCCCCAGGCCGCAGCACACCTGGCCAGCAGCCCCACCGCCGCCGTCACCGTCTTCCTGCCGTCCTCAAAGGTGGGTTTGGGGGGGGGGCAGCAAGGGTACAGCAAGTGCCGTATTGCCCTGCGGAGCTGTGTGCTTCCGGTGCCCTACGACAGCGCATGCAAGGCACGAGGTGCCGGACGCCGAACTGTGCAGCCCGCAGGTACCCTTGCTGAGCATACATTGCAACTCGTGCTCGCATTGGCGCTTTTGGTCACCACACGTGTTGCCCTACCATCACCTGCGCCACGATGCCCTCCCAAACCATGCCGGTCTTCCGCCCTCCCACCCCTCTCCAACCCTCGCTCTGCATCCTCCCCCAGGCCTGGTCCTTCTGGATCAACAGCCAGAAGCTGCACACGCTCACCACCAGCCAGCTGCTGGTGCTGTACCGCCGCACCTTTGCGCTGCTGGCCTACCACACGGTGCCCTCGGGCGCCAGGGGAGTCCCCTCGGGCCTTGCGGCGGGCGGGCTGCTGCGGTCCCAGGCGCTAACCCACGGCCTCATGGTGGGCACGCAGCTGCCCAACGCCACGTTGGCGGTGCTGAAAAGGTAGGGAGAAGACAGTGCAACACAGTAATGCAAACGCACGTGCAGAAAGCACGAGCACAAAATACTGCACATGCGTTGCGCACAGGGCTCGTAGGCTCATGTGCAATGTTCCTGTTTGACGGTGTCCTTTGTGGAAGGTTTGGCATGGCCACAGGGTGGGGTGAACTCATTCGGGTACGGCGGGCAGATGCACGTATGCGCGCACAGGTGCCGGCAGGTCTCATGTGGTGCCTGCAGTCTTCTCGAGGTGCATCGCAGGACGTTAACACGTGGCTCACGTGCCATGGACACCACAGCACCTGCCATGCTTGTAAAGGTGGCCTGGCCAGCAGTTGCCGGCCCTACCCCGGCCCACAGCACGTACGCGACCCCCTACGCCACTACACGTGCCCAAAAGGGGGTCCCTGTACTGCGGATCCGTCACGTACGCCACCTTTCGCCTTCTGCCCGCACCACTCTGCCCTGTGCTCGCACCACCCTGCCCTGTGCCCGATGCCGCCCTGCCCTGTGCCCGATGCCGCCCTGCCCTGTGCCCGCACCACCCTGCCCTGTGCCCGCACCACCCTGCCCTGTGCCCGCACCACCCTGCCCTGTGGCCGCACCACCCTGCCCTGTGGCCGCACCACCCTGCCCTGTGCCCGATGCCGCCCGGCCACGCCGTCACGTGCGGCCCCGCCGTTGTGTGAGACCGCATACGCTCTGTCGCCTATACACACCCATGCCATCCCCATGCCAATTCCATCGCAATCCACAGTCAGGGCGTGGTGCAGCTGCTGGGCTCCGACGGCTGGTCGGCGGACGTGACGGTCATGGACCTGGCGGTGGGGCCGGTGAGTCCTGAGCTGCTAATACACACACGTACTCGTCAGCTCGCAACTTACTGCACACTCGCGTACCGATACGGCTACCAACTTATCAGAAGCACAGGTTGCTCAACGTCACCTGCCATTTCCCTACTCTTGAGGAGCACCCCCCACGCCGCCCCCCCCCCCCCCCCCCCCCCCCCCCCCCCCCCCCCCCCCCCCCCCCCC
>VFQN01002636.1_pt1 | contig 27179 bp, 42 predicted proteins | sample 3512371 | NCBI WGS metagenome assembly VFQN01 (sample SAMN10412370, study PRJNA504923) | tailings metagenome | isolation source: Replicate 2 from Balatoc abandoned mine | place: Philippines: Itogon, Benguet | collected 2017-08-28
CGCGCATGCAATTGCTGGCGTATTCGGACCATGCAGCTACGGTACACATCGCAGGAGGCGAGGCTGAGCTCCAACCAGGGAGGTTCCCCTGGCTCCCACAGCAGGGAGGAGGCAGACTGGGCCAGGGGCTCTTGTCATCGCTAGCGGGTTGCCAGGCAAACCCCAGGCGCCAGGGGAGCTCCCTTCATAGTCCAGAGCCCAGACATGGCAGGGGAGCTCCCCTGGGACATGGGCATAACGAGATAATGCGCAAGTCCTGCAACCTTAAAACAGACACTTCCCACACCTCTGTGCATACTGTCATAGCAGACACACGCAGCGTCGCATGCGAGGCGTTTACACGTCAACGAGACATCGAGACGTAGCAACACAGCTTATACGTCCCTGACTGAATTGTACTGCTGGATAGATCCTTGGTCTTCTCCAGCGTACCGCGGTAGCGGCAATGTTAGGCATGACCGCGAGTAAGCATGGAGGGCTTAGAACGCTTCTGAGGATGGCCTCTGTTTCACAGCAGTACCACAAAAGGCAGAGACACAACCTCGTACCGCTGGGTCTCGCGCTTAGCAACGCCCGTGTGCCACCTGCCCACTCCGAGAGGACTCCCCGGAAGCCCTGCCTTGGCCTAGGATGGCTTCTGGGAGTCTGGTGAACCCAACCACAACTCACTCATGGGCCAAGCCCAAAGCTTCATAATCTGGTACAGCTGCAATATCTTCTTTTCGCATGCGCCACAGGTAATGCGGGGGCACGGCAGCCATCCACTGTCCGCAAGGTGCCAGAGGGCTTTGCCGGGCGGCTCGAGGCCGTGTGGCCTGCCGTGCTGGAGCGCTGCGTGGAGCTGGCGGGGGGGCGGGAGCGAGTGACTCGGGACGCATTCGTGCAGGTGGGGGAGTGTGGGGTGATGTGCCTGGGGCACCAAGACTTCTGGGCCTTTGTGCAAGGGTCGCGCGCGGGGACAAACAGTTGCTCATCTCTGTGCCAGGGCCTGCAACAACAAGTATGAATGGGTGTGGGATGGATGAATCGACGCTGAAGGCGTCTTTCGTTTAAATACCCCAGGCCCTACGCGAGGTGCTTCCCGAGCTGAGTGACGAGGAGGTCACGTACGCCCGGCAGATGGCCCTGGCGGTCACACAGCAGGTGGGCCCTGGCCGCACTGACGCATGCGCAACGCTGGAGAGGCATGGCGCAGCACCACCCTACTCGACCAAACCAGCGTGGTGGACACCACACCATGGCAATCAGTTGAACGTGCGGCTTCCAGACGACCGGAGCGTGTCGCACGGTGCAGCAATGGGAACCATGTAAGCACCAGGGCACCTGGGTCGCGGCCTGATGGGCCCGCCCCCCCACACCCCGCCTCCCCCCCCCCCAGGTCCGCGGCTCCAACGTGTTCGTGGAGGACCTGGCCGTGATGCTGGCGGCGCTGACGCAGGCAGGGGGCAGCGGGGCGCGGGGCGGCGGGAGGACGTGTGGGAGGGGGAGGGAGGAACGGGCGCTCCCTGCTGCCGGGCCCCTGGTGCCGGTGCGGCAGGGCCCTGCAGGCAATGGCGCGCTTGTGCAGCATGGCCTCCTGAGCGGCACTGACCCCTGCTATGTGCCTCTTCCAATAGCCTAGGCCCTGGACGCCCAGCTTCTCTTTGAGTCGGGCTACTGCGCGACCCATGGTTAGGAATGGGTATTTATGTGGACTTTCACCGCCGCCCGGTACCTGATGCTCGCTCCTCCTTACTCACTACGCTCCCTCTCCTGTGCCGCCCTTGCCCCCCACCCCAGGGCCGAGTGCCGCCCGAGGAGGCAGCCCTGCCCCGCGCCACGCTGACACAATCCCTCTTCGCCACCCAGACCACCTATGGGACCAAAACCCTAGACATGTTCAAGACAACAGGTGCGTGCAGCCACCCACGGGAAAGGGAGGCGTGCTGGCTTATGTGGTGCGCAGCTTGAGTGCAGTATAGTATTCCTGACATGATACCGCGTTGCGTGGCAACCGTTGTCAGTATGCTTGACGCACGGGCGTTGCCGGTACCACGACTCCGGCTGCACAGGCCAAACGCACGGCGGTACACTACCCTCGCCGCCCCGCACCCGCCGGGTAGCGGTATGGCTGCCCAGCTCCCACCCTCTCGTAGCGGTTGTCTGCAGACTGCTGCCACCGCAACTGGCCTCAGGTGTCGTGTGGAAGATCCCCAAGGGCTTCCTCAACAAGTACAACCGCAGCAACCAGGAGGTGGGCGACACGCGGTGGGGCAGCAGCGTGCGTCCTGCATCCGCCGCTGAGGCCTTGTCGTACGTATGGGTACAACCCAACACAGTTCCTTAATAGCAACTGAATGCCAGCAGTGCACGAAGCATTGGTGTCACCTGAGCCCTGGCCGCTCGCCGCCCGCTGCCCCCGGCCGTCCGTGCTGCTGCCCGCAGGTGCTGCGCCGTGCTGCCGAGCTGGCGGGCGCGGGTCCTCGCCACGGCGCCCGGGAGGTGGTGGCGGGCGTGTGGGGGCGTGTGGACGTGCCCACCTTCCTGGAGGCGTGCAGCCAGGTGGGGGGGGGGGGAGGAGCACGGGGAGGGGTTCATGCCAGGCAGGAGCGGGCTAGCCAGACAACGGGCGCACCTTAACAATTGTCGCGTACTCCTGACGGCTTACCTACAAAGGGGCTTTGCCCAACCTTGCGTTTACGCCTTAGTGTGTCCGAGTTACCTTCCCCCTCGCCCCATAAACCAAGACCCCTCCCCACCTCCTCCCGGTCCCCCCTCCCTCCCGCCAGGTGCTGGGGGGGCTGTCGGAGGAGGAGGCGCAGTACGTGGGGGCGCTGGCGGCGGAGCAGGTGGGGATGCGGGCGGCAGGCGAGGGGAATAGAAACATAGCACTGGCAATGGCTCGGCAACGGGCGGGGAGAAGGGCAATGACCACGCTGCGCGCCCCGGCCACCCTCGGCCCGGTTCCTTTACGTTGCCTCTCTGCGGTATACCCCCCTCCGTTCCACCGACCCCTTCCTGCCGCAGGTGCCCGCCGGCAGCCCCTTCATCCGCGACCTGCCCTACCTGGACAAGTGCCTGCAGCAGGGCAGGACGCCCACGTCCATCAAGGGTGCGGGGGCCGGAAGGCAGCACCAGGGCTGTGACAAGGCAGTGAGGGTGTGGCGGGCAGCGGCAGCCGTGCACGTCAGGAAAAATGATGTCAAGCTCGTTCGCCACATTCGCTAAGCCCTGCCCCCACCCCCGCCCCGCCCCAGGCCCCGAGCTGCTGCCCACCATCTTCCTCAACGACACCACCTCGGGCCTCACAGACGGCCTCACGCTGAGACACACGGGGGGCCGCATCCGCTGAGGGGACGTGCTGGGGGCCCGCCCTGCCTGCAGTGCTCGCGGGGCGCTGGGCGGCTGACAACAGCTGTGAGCCTCTTGCGCTGGACGCGGGGCCGGGGGACTGGTGCAGGGCGCGGCTTGGTCGGGAGTGGTTGTCCAGGGAAGCCCCGTGCAGCCATGTCCCCTTGGCAAGGACAGGGTGGGGGCAGGTGGTGGCGCCAATGTGCTTTACTGAAGGGGCGGAGACCTGCTTTGGTTTGTGGACAGGGGCGCACAGTACCGGTACCGAAGGCATGGCCTGAGTGGCACTGCCCACGGGAAGAGAAGGCATGGTTGTGGGCAGACCGGGCAGACGCACGGGGGGACATGCAAGCCACGGCCTTTCCATTGGTACGAAATGTGGAATGTGGAGTGAGCTGAATCTGGAATACGTACAACGGTGTGTGCAGGATTGCAGGCAAAGTGGTGCCCATGTGTTCCTCGATGTACATATGTGGGCGCCGGGGCTGTACCTGGACGTCGCTTGCAGTACTGTACTGCATGGGGGGCATTACAGCCCTGTGGCGCATTGATGATACGGTAGGCAGTCCATACTGGTCCATAGAGCTCTAGTTGACCGGCTAGTAGAAATATGGTGGATGACGGCCGGTAAACGCGTCTCGTATGTCAAGGGGTAACTCTGAATCACTCAAGGTCGGTCAGTCGTGGTGATTTACTTGCCGCCAAGTGCGAAGTGGCCGGCGTTTGGCATGTCTGGCACGCTTGCTGCTGCTGCATCTGATATGGTTGGATTTGCTCTCACACGTTCGTGTGCACCCGGGACCGCAAAGCCATAAGTTGCGTTACACGTGGCAGGGAGGCCTTCCCCCTCCGACAGGCAACGCACAATCTGTCCACGCCCACTGTTGCGCAGGCGCCTCTGCGGCGGTAGGCTGCGGTACAGCGGTGCAGGTCGCCCGCATCATTCACCAATGCCAAGCCGTTCCTCATGTGCCATGCACCCCGACCCATCATTAAATTCATGCCACTATGGCGCATGCACAGCGCGCGAGTTAGTGTCAAGGCACGCGCCCAGACGTCCAGGCACGCGCCCAGACTGCTGCCGTATCCTCTCAAACGGTCACGAGAAGTCACAAAGACGCGCTGAGACTCGTCAAAGGCGTTCCCTACGCCCGTCCCCATCTGCTGGGTGCTGTGCTAGGCACCAACATCGCCCCCCGCAGCCGCCCTGCTGCCCGGCAAGGACGGAGACAGGCAGCAGGGCGGAGGGGCCGGAGGGGGGCACGGGCCCCGTCATGGCACTCAGTCTGCACGGCCGCTTGCAAGCGACCTCGGTCATCCTCATCCTAATACGTAACACCCTGTCATCCTGCCACCGCCCATGGCAGTCTTCCCTTCCAGCACCAGTACCGCCGGTCGGTCAACGTCACTTACTACTGCACCCCAGCGCATGGTGCGCCCGGGTGGCCCACCGCCGCCCGCTGCCTGCCGGTCTCAGAGGCCGGGCATGGGGAAGGCGTGCGCCAGCTCCTCCACCTCGGCGCGCAGGGCCGCCACGTCGGGGCGCTGCGAGCCCTCGCCGCGCTCCACGTACTCCTTGTACTCCTTGAGCTTGCCGGGGGCGGGCGTCTTGGCCTGCGGGGCGCGCGGGGCCAACGCGGGCACGGTGGGCCACACGGCAGTTGAGCGTTCAGCACGACGAGGCCGGCCACAGCGGCGGCGGCCTACGGTCTGCACCGACCGCAGCCGGGCAGCGAGCAGCAGTCCCGAATCTAGGCTTCCGACAACGCCAGTTAGGGTGCATGAAGAGTGCAACACCCCTGAGCTGCGAATCTCCGTCAAACGGCGGAACCCCTTCCCCCCACCGCCCGCCCTCGGCCGCTGCCCCCGCTGCCCACCTGGCAGTCCTTGGCGATCTGCACCGCGCGGTGGATGAAGTCCGCCACCTTCTCGAAGTCCGCCTCCTTGAAGCCGCGCGTGGTCAGCGCGGGCGTGCCGATGCGGATGCCGCCGGGCACCATGGCGGACTTGTCGCCGGGAACAGAGTTCTTGTTAAGCGTGATGGACACCTGGAGACAGGGTTGCAGTAAAGCTGTTGGTTGGGACGCAAACAACCGTTAACCCGCTGCCCGCACAGCATATTGGTAGCCCTTGCCAGATGACTTGGCACAACCGGCCGCACTAGTTGGCAGGCACTGTTCCCGCCGCAAGGGCCCCCCATCCTGCTATGCCAGCCTGCCGCCCCTCCTGTCAGGCCCACAACCCCCGCACACCCCGCCCCCCGCCACCGACCTACCTGGTCCAGCAGCGTCTGCACACGCGCCCCGTCGATGCCCGCCGGCTTGAGGTCCACCAGCACCAGGTGGTTGTCGGTGCCGTCCGACACCACCTTGTAGCCGTGCGCCTGCAGCCGCCGGCACAGCGCCGCGCAGTTGGCCACCACCTGCTGCTGGTAGGAGCGGAACTCCTCCGTCCTGGCCATCTTGAGCGCCACCGCCAGCGCGCTGATGGTGTGGTTGTGCGGCCCGCCCTGCAGGCCCTGCGGGGAGGGGGCGAGGGGAGGAGGGGGGCCGGCGGGGAGAGTGCCAGGGGAAATGGCCGTCAGCAACATGCACTCTCCATGCCTCGTTAGGCCAGGCGTCGTGTCACGAGCAATGGATAGCGTGTCCCGCGGACGACGAAGGGAGGCCTAGCACCCACGAGCCACGCCGCCGTTGCCCCGCAGCATCCAGCACACGACCTGTCGTTCGCCCTGCCGCCGACCCACCGGGAACACGGCGCTGTCGATCTTGTCCTTGAGGTCCTTGCGGTAGAAGATCATGCCGCCACGGGGCCCGCGCAGGGACTTGTGTGTGGTGGTGGTCACGATGTGCGAGTCGGGGAAGGGCGAGGGCGTGACGCCCGCCGCCACCAGGCCGCTGATGTGCGCCATGTCCGACATGAGGTAGGCGCCAACGGAGTCGGCGATGGCGCGCATGCGGGCGTAGTCGATGTTGCGGCTGTAGGCGGAGGCGCCGGCGATGATGAGCTTGGGCCGGAACAGTGCGGCGCTCTTCTCCAGCGCGTCATAGTCGATGGTGCCGGTGGCTTCGTTCAGCCTGGGGGGGAGGGGGGGGAGGGGCAAGGAGTGAGCAGAGGTGCAACACTGGAGGAAAGACCGAGGGGACGGAGGGCTGCCCTCACGTTCCACGGGGTGCGCGAGTAGGGACGTGCTGGGAGGATTGACCGTGTGGTCGCGCGCTCACAAAGTGACAGTGCGCTTGGGGCGGAGGCCCAACCGCATGGCAGGTTCTTGGTGCTAGCTGCGTGCTCCTGGCCATACGGGCCGAGTTTCAAACCGCTGCCTCCAACGCCCCCGGGTTAGCCGCACCTGTAGGGCATGGACTCGAAGTAGATGGAGGTGGCGGACACACGCTTCTTGGGGGTGAAGAAGCCGTGCGTCAGGTGACCACCTGGGGGCGGGGGCCAGGCCCGGGCGGCCGATGGGCGTCAGCGACTGCGCCTGGGGCTGCCGGCAACGCCGTGGTCCAGCGCGTGCGGGTACGGCCACATCACTTGCTGCCACATAACCATTGCAGACCCGAGCACGCCGCCGTGCCGACGTACCACGTATGCTGCTGACGTGCTTGGTGTCCCATGGAGCGCATGTCCCATGGAGCGCATGTCCCATGGAGCCCAACCATGTGGCTGCCCCTGCCTGGCAGTTGCTGTCGGCAGCCCAGCGCCCGCTGCCGTAGACCCCAAACCCAGCGGCCCCTGCACATCCAACCTTCCATCGTACCAGTCAGCCCGATGGCGGCCGCGCAATGCGGCGCACCAAACGTTCACGTCCCTCCTCCGTGCTCGCCGCAAGACATGCAACGTCCACTTCCCCAAACACCTCCCTCAAGACCGCCTCTTCGCCTTGTGTGCCCGTTTCACCACCTGCTACCCCCGTCGCCCCCCCCCCTCCCCTCCTGCGCCGCCCTCACCGTGCGGCAGGTCCAGCCCCATGATGCGGTCGTGCGGCTGCAGTAGCGCCGTGTACACAGCGAAGTTGGCGGGCGAGCCCGACAGCGGCTGCACGTTGACGCCCCACTCGGAGGGGTCCAGGCCGAACAGCTCCAGGGCGCGCTTCTGCGGGGGGCAAAGGGCGACAGGGGTACGGAGCAGCCGGGATGGTGTCGAGGAACAGCAACACGTCCGGTCAGTCAGCGAGGCGGGCCGAGGGCTGCCAGCCCAGGGTGGACGGGGTGCTGCCAGTCCACCACCTGCTGGTCCGCCCTTGCATGCGCTGCGCCATGTGCGCCGCGTGACCTGCCCCGTGGCCTGGCACACCCCACCCATCCCGTGTCCTGCGGTGTGGCCTGCCACTCCCGCTCCTCCCCCCGCCCCCGCCCCGCCCCGCCCCGCCCCCCCCCCTCACCTCGCACAGCTGCTCCACCTGGTCGATGTACTCGTTGCCGCCGTAGTAGCGCGCGTTGGGGCGGCCCTCGGAGTACTTGTTGGTCATGCAGGAGCCCAGCGCCTGCATCACCTGGGGGGGGCAAGGGGGCGGCGGGGCAGGGCAGGGCAGGGGAGCCTGGCGGGTGGCGAAGAGGTCATACGTCACAGAGTAGCCCGCGGTTCAGGTGTGGGGCTACGAACTTCGCGTGCACGCATGGCAGGGCTGGGAGAGCCAACGCAGATTGGACCCGTGGGCACAGCAGCCTGGGCACCCAGCAACAGGTGGCCCCTTCCCGCCCACCTACCGCCTTGGAGGTGAAGTTCTCAGAAGCAATCAGCTCCAGGCCGCGGACCTGAGTTGCGGGTGGCGGCAAACAAGACGCGTCGGGCGGGGCTGCCAGAAGGCGCGTGGGGAGTCGTGGTTGGAGGGCCACGTCGCCCCGGACAAGACCCAACGAGTGGCAAGCACTGGCATGGCAAGACTAATTGTTTGTCAAGTATGATATCACCCTTACCTGGCGGCTCTTCTCCTTAGAAATGAGGGAGCTAATTTCCGGGTCCACTTCTGACAGGGCCCCATCGTATTGGAACAGCTTCTTTCCTGCAGATACAACAACAGACAGAAAAACATCATCATTGCGACGTCCGTCGACAGCGTCGCCTCATCAACAGGTTCCCCGCCGTCGCGGCTACTCGCCTGCGGCAGGGGCCGGCGGGGCCACGGTGGCCTTCACCGAGACTGTGTTGCGCCGAGAAGCAGGCCCATTGCGCACACGACCGGAAGCCAGACGCTGCTGCTGAAGGCACTGCATTTTAGCTGTGAGTGTTGGGCAACCGTGCCGAGACGATGAAGCAAAGCCTTATGACTCCGATAACAGTGCGCAGGGAACTAACACAACGTGTCGGCCCTTAGCGTGTACAGTGTGGAAAGGCGTGTAACTGCGGTGAAGTTTATGGCCATAGCGCGTTGCACCGGGGCACGTGGTGTGGTTGGCCCCTCACGCCTCATGCCGCGTACGACCGCGCCACTGTGCAAAGCCGGCCTCATCCTCAACTCTGCGACCAAACATGACCGCTACTTGTATGGTATTCTGTGGCCTGGGGCTCGTCGTCGTCGTCCTAAGCTCAGTTGCCAGCATCAGCTCGAGCGTTTGGGGCTTTGATTGTCAACCTAGATAAACATGACTCGTCTTGTCCCACCTAGGCTCTGTCGGGCTAAATCGCTAGCAACGGTTCACCGTTGGGGGTCAGCTAAAGGGTTACATGTTGCAGGCCCTTTTACCCGCCTCCTAGCCGGGAAAGCGTGAGACTCTCTGGTTGCAGACTCACAGGCGCGGGGAGTGCTCTTGCACTGGTGGTCTACACATGGGGGGCCAGGGGCGTTGGGTTTGCAACGAGAGCTCTCCATCGGCCGTGGCACTGCCGTGGTTGCAACGGCTCCTTCGCAGCTGCCAACAGTCGCTGACACTTGCAACCGGTCGTAACGATACTGCTGCCTGAAACCTTACCCAGGCGGAGGGTGGCGGCCAAGGGTGGGCTTGAGTAAAGGGGTTGAGTAGGAAGATCACATAAGGTGCAAGGCACACTCAAGGCTGGCCAGGGGCCTGCTCGAGGCCTGCTGAGGCGCGGCTGAGGGCATGTTGCAGGACGGTAGGGGTACGACCAGGCGCATGGGGGAGACCGCACGATGGAACATGGAACTGGCCAGGCAGGTGGGGCGCAGCAGGGCTCAAAAGAGCTTTCCCGGGCTGTAGGGTGGGGTACCGCAGCGCCTGCAGGGGCCCGCCGTGCGCCATACGCCGTGGCGGTGGGCGGGGTGCGCTGGTAGGTGGGGGGCCGTGGGTGGATGCGGGTTGCTGAGGAGTGGGCGCATTAGGGCTTGGCGAGGGTGGACTGGGGTGGCGCCGTGGCAGGGGAATGTCGGACGTGAATGGAAAGCTGGACGGGGCGTTGGACAGCGGCTGCTGGGCGGGACCGGTAAGGGCAGCAGAGGGCTGGGGCAGGGCGGGGCTGGGAGGCGCAAGGTGGGGCTGGGGTGGGGCGGGGCGGGGCGGCGGAGGGGCGGCCTCGCATGACTCCAGCCTGCCCCAGCGCACTCCGTCAAACTGACCCCTTGCTGTGCGTGGCCTGCCTGTGGGGCGAGCGGTTTGATCCTGGTCGGAGTGGCACGGGGCACGAGGCTCCCCTAGCGCTTCGCGGCTCTGCTATCGAGGTGCCATCTGCAACCCCTGTACTGCGACAACCGAGGAGGAACGCCGCATGCCGTTGCTCTTTCATTGTTGCCCATGGTTGCCCCGAGAGCAAACGCACTGGTGGCATGTGAATACCCGGGATTACGTACGATTGATAACGTGCACAGCAGTTGCCCTCATGCAACGCTTGACCCTGCTTGACCTTCCTGGACCTTCTCGCCGGCACTGTCCATGCCGGCTGGTGCCGGTGCTGCGCCAAAAGACTAGGACGGCATTGCACGCAGCGTCCTGACGCTCAACGGCGGTCCCCTGAACGGGGTGTTACAAGCGCCCATCGTAACAAGCGACCTGATGCCTTGAGCGTGTTGGTAACTGCAGGGCCCTTCAGAAGCTACAGTCCAGCCGAAACGTCACAGTGCCACCACGTCCCAGGCTAGCAGGGTACCTCGCACCATGCACAACCTGCGCAACCCTGGCCTGACCTGGCAGCCGCTCAGGTGTTTTGCGTCTGGCTGCACGGGTAACAACTGTTGTATTAGGCCCACAGCAACGGCGAAATCCCCGCTGAGGACCCAACGTTGGGTCATTCACTCATTCGCCATGGTCTGGCCCGCCTCCGGCCCCACTCTCCCGAAACGGACCAAAATCTCATGTCCTACTCCACGGCCTACTCCACGTGGCCCACCTCAGGACGATGGCCTACCCATAAAGCGTCACCCCAGAACCTAGCCCCCAGCACCTGTAGCACCATGTCACCCAGGCATGACGCAAACCGCCCTGATCCGCCCCCCTCCTCACACCGGCTGCCCCGCCCCCAGCCTCCTTGCCAACAGCTCCCCTAGCGCCTGGCGCTGCGCGGCGCTGATGGCACCCCCCGCCGCCGCCTCGTCCAGCGCCCCGCCCACAGCTGACAGCACCGGCAGCAGCCGCCACGCGGCGGACGCGGGGTCCAGCCGACGAAGCAGCAGCGCGCGGCCCTGGGACCCAGAGCAACAGGCAGGGGGGCAGGGCGACGGGAAGCTCACGAATAAGCAGTGTGCTGGCGGTAAGAGGAGTATGCGGAGGAGCCGTACTACATGAGTGTGCGGGCCGACTTGAAGGCAGCTGCCGAAATGGTCAACAGGTTTCACAGCGCATGGCCAACGCAGCCTTGATTGGTTTAGGAAAAAGCAAAGGCGCAATCAGCACATAGCTCGGGCTTCCCCTCCCCGACTGCAGGCTGTACCCACATGCGCGGTGATGGTGATGGTGGCGGGCGGCTGCATCCACGGCTCGCCGTCCACCTGGCGCGGTGGGGAAGAAGGCGACAGGGACCGACCGTGAAGCGCCGCCTCGCAAGGCGAAGTCCTTAACACGGTAGTAGCAACCGCCTGCACAACTACCCGTGTGTCCCAAGTTGCACCACACTGGCATGCAATGAGCATGTAGGTTCCCGGGCCAGATCCTGCAACCCGAAGGCTTCTCGTAATTAACAACACAAGGTCCCCATCTGCATGCCCACATCCCGCCATCGTCCGCCCACCTGCATGGGCAGCGGCTGCCGTGAGGTGAGGGTGGCGGCGCGGCAGCGGCACACGCGGGTGGCGCGTGCCAGGCCCACCTGCAGGGTAGGCGGGAAGGGCAAGGGGAGGGCAGGGCAGGGTGGGGTGGGACAATGGGTGACCGCTTGGGCCTGCGGAGAGCAGGTAGACGACACAGCGTGGACATGGCGGCAGGCAAGCAGCTGCCCCGCGGGGTGCAGTGGCCGCAGCCGCTGCACCCCAGAGCCCAGGGCGGCCGCAGAGAAGGCAGGGCCAAGTAAACCTTTGCATGCCTCACCCCTTTCGCCGCCCGCAACCTGACCCCCCGCCCCCACTTCCCTCTTACCTGCAGCTGCCCCAGGTGCACCGCCCCAAACACCGCCACCACCTCCAACACGCCGTCGGCACTGCTCTGCGGGGCGGCGGGGCCCAGGCCGCCACTGGGGCGCATGCCCGGGTACGGCAGGGGGCCCGGGGGCTGCTGCTGCTGCTGCAGGTCGTGCGGGCCGCCGGAGACAGGCCCCCCGGGTTGGCTCCAGCGCCACGCCGCGCCATGGCCGGGTCCCGCGCCCGGCGGCCCAGCCAGCATGCGGGGCTCGCCCAGGCCGCCGCCGCCGCCCAGGCCGCCCACGCCGGCCATGACCCCGAGGTCCACGCTGCTGCGCTGCCCCGCCCCCCGCGCGCCGCCGCCCTCCCCGGGCTCCACGGCGCCGCCCCACAGGTCCACTCCGCCCATGTAGGAGGCGATGTTGAGGAACAGCAGCCCCTGGCAGGAGGGCGGGGGGCGCACCACCTGGCCGTCGCACACCAGCTGCGGGCGCAGGGGGGCACAGGAGGGCAGGGCGGGGCATACGCGATTGGTCGACTTCCTTCAGTACTCCCATATGAAGCGTCAACCGAGCCCACCATGAACACTGTCTAACTTTGTTGAGCCTGGGACTATGAGCCAGGCGCAATGCACATTGGCCTTTCCTGTCCGGTAGCTCGGCGCCCCAATGACTATGCACTTCCCTCCTGCGGTGCGCCACACCCGCCCTCCCCCGCCCCACCGTGAGGCGCTCCGGCAGGTCCACGCAGCTCCTGGCCAGCAGGTCCCTCGCCCCCACGCCCGTGTACCACATCTTGTTGCCCAGCTGGCTGCGGAACCAGCCGGGGTAGCGCTCGCGCATCTGCATGGACAGGGGCAGGGGTGGGGCGGGGCGCTGGGCCGCATGAGGCTGGACGGTGTGACTGTGCACATGTCGGCGTGGGCAGGTGCACCACCACAATGCTTCCACGCCGCCGGAGCGTGAAGCAGCCCGGCAGGTCGCGTGCCACCGTTAGGTTCGCCCTTGTGCCTGTTACCGTTGCAACAAATCCCATGCTATTACGACCTTGTTTGCTGCTGCGGTTTGAACTTGTGTCTCGGCAGATGCAGAAAGGCAGGAGCGCAAGTCCCCAGCAATCTCATCGCCACTGTCCTCTCACCATGTGGAACTGCAGGGCGCACTGCGCGTCGATGCCCACCCCCAAGTAGTTGTTCATCAGCTTGACGGTGGCAGGGCCGCCGCTGGGGGGCGCCTGCAGGTGGAGCAGCAGCTGCCGCTAAGGCCCACAGATACGCGAAACGGAAGGGATCAGTTGCCCGGCGTTCAGGGAACGTAACCCCTTGTGCCCCCCACGTGCGAGAACTGCTGTGCTCTGCCACGCCGGCCGCGCCCGGCCCCCGCCTCCCCTGCCCCCCACCCCCCCCCACCCCCCACCCGCCCCTGGGCGCCCTGCTGCCGCTCCACCGCCGCCGCCCCCGCCCCCGCCCGGCGCCTGGTGAGAAGGCTGTGGCCCCGCGCCTGTGGCGGAGAGGTGAGGGCGGTTGACTACCTTGGGCCACTGCGTGCAAGGTTACTGGAGTGCTGCATGCTGACATGCACTTACTTGGCAATCGTTGCTGTCATACTGCCTCGCTGCACCTATCTACAGGATTTCCCACCTCCGTCATCCCCCACCTTGGGCTCCGCGTGCGGCGTGATGCCCACGGCCCAGCGGTCCAGGGGGGTGGGGGCCGCCGCCGCCACCTCCGACAGCGCCGCCGCTAGTCCCCCGCGCGCCTCGATTGCCCCCAGCCCCCCGCCCCAGCCCAGCACGCGGGCCAGGTCGTTGCCTGGGCACACGCAGGGCGACGCAAGTTGCCCACACTGGAACCTGTTGCAACGAGTTCTTGCTTGCTGTGGAGCAGTGCCCGGTGCAGCTAACCACTAACTACCGTGAAAGGTGTGGACGCCGCAGGCAGGGCTGCAGCTCAATGTCATTGTCCAGGCCCCCACCTGTGCCCAGCGGAAGGATCGCCAGCGGCGGGGCAGGGGCCACGTGCCTCCGAACAGGAGCCGGGGCAGGGCCCGTGGGGAAAGCGGCTTCCGCGGCGCCATGGAACGGGGCCCCCGCCGCAGCTTGATTGGAGCTGGGCCCCTCACCAGCTGCCGCTGCCTCCACACCCACAGGGGCAGCCGCGGCCGACCCCGCCCCTGCCGCCGCCACCTCCTCGGCGTGGGCCTTGCGGCGCCGCCTCAGGGACCACCGCCCGCCGCTGCCGGCTGCGTCCGCTGCCTCCTTGACGGCTGCTGCCGCCACTGCTTCCTGGACCGCCCTGGCAGCTGCTGCCTCCTCCTTTGCCGCTGCCGCCGCCCCTTTGTCCGCCTCCTCCTGCGCCTCCCGCCTCATCGCCGCCGCCACCGCCTCCATCTCCCCCAGCACCCACCCCGCGCTGCCGTCCCCGCCCACCACCACCACCCGCAGCCCGGGGACGCCCCACCAGCAGCGAAGCGCGGCGGAGGGGGACTCGCGGGACAGGTCCACCACCTGGGGGGAGAGCGAAGGGGTTGGACAGGGTCGTACACACGTTGCCCGTTGCCGCTGGGGCTATCAACCCAACTAGGTCTGTCGTTACAGAACGTCAGGCCGGGCATTTAGGGAGCTGGAGGTGGGCGAAGGCCATGGGCTACTTACCAGTAGTACCTTGATTTGAGAACATACCACCGGTCTGAGATAGGTATGTGATCAGCATTACGACCCCACCTTACCTGAAGTGGGTGCAGCAGCTGTAGCAGCTGTCGCCTGAGGGCCTCTCCAGCCTGGAGGGTTCGGGAGCGGGAGGGTGCACGGACGGAGCCGCGGCAAACGTGTGGCTACCGGCAGAGGTTGGCCACGAATGGAAGTTGGCCGAATAACGGAAGGCTTTTCTCGAACTGCATACGAGGCGCGTGGGCAAGACGCCCGCACACCATGCAGAGCTGCGCATCGCCATAGCCCTATACCCCCGGCGCTCCTGCGCCCGCCTCCCCCCGCCTCCCCCGCTCCGCACCTGCGGCCCCGACCTGGGGTTGATGGCCACCAGCAGCGGCCGGCAGCCGGGCGGCAGCCGCTCGGCGCACACACGCAGCCGCACCCAGCGCTCGGGGCTGCCGCCGTCGGGGGCCGCCGCCGCGCGGCCGCCCACGCCAGGCCACGCCCCGTGCGCCGCACACCACCGCCCAGCCTGCCGCAGCGCGCGGGATAGCTTGCGCCGCCCGTTCCGCCCGCTGCTGCCGCCGCCGCCGCCGGTCGTACCGGTGCCGGGGCCCGGCGTGGCAGGCGTCGCGCTGCCTGTCGCGCGAGAAGGGGACGAGTCCTTGCTGGGGCTGGCGGCGGAGGAGGCTGAGGGGCTGCCGGGGCTGCCGCCGTATCCCCACCGTGGCGGGCCGGCGGGCAGCACTGCGGTGGGCGGCAGGATGAGGGAGCCAAGGACACCAAGGGACACCTGGGGGCACGGCGGCGCAGGAAGCGGGCAGTGGGGAGACAGAGACAATGACCGTGGGTCCAAGCACGTTTGCCAGGTGAGCATTCCCACGTCTGTCAGCCCACCTCCTGTGGTTCGATCGACCCATTCCCAGGCACCTGGCCCGTAACAACATGGCTGCACAACGGCACTCCATAGCGGTAGATAACCCGTGTTGGGTACTCGCGGCAACCACACCCTCCCTCCCTGCTGCCCCACCTCCGGGCGGCACGTGTCCAGCTCCGCCAGCCGCCGCCCATCCCACGGGAGGTCGCCGGAGCCGTGGCGGCCAGGGGCGGCCGGGTGGCTGCTGCCGGTGGCGGCGGGGCTGTCCGTCAGAAGCGGGGTCAGGCCTGGAGGCCTGCGCAGGGTCCTGGTTGCAGTGGCGCCCAGCAGGCTGGTCTGGCCAGCCGCCTTGCCCCCGGCCCCGCCGCCGCTGCCGCTCTGGGCACATGCGGCATTGCTTGGTTGCATATGCTTACCGCTCTGCTGCTGCATCTGGTTCTCCTTGGCAATGTTGGGGTCGCTGTGGCACCTCCGCTGCAAGGTGGCGCCCTTGCGAGGCTCCGAGGCAGCCGCCGGCGGCCGCAGAGGGCCCGACGGCAGGGCCCCTCCCTCGGCCTCATGGTCGTCGCCCGGGACGTCCCACCGGAAGGGCGCAGCGCGTGGAGAGTCCTGCACGGTTGTGCGACGGCAGGCACCGAGTCGACATGTCATTAGGCGTCGTGAGCGGTAGCGGCCCAAGCATGCCTTGCGGCCCCGTCCCACAGATACCCGGTAACCACCCTGCTGTCTGTCTCTTTCCCAGAAGACGGTCGGCACAATGCGTTGACCGTACCACCACGCTGCCCCAGTTTCTCCCTCCCCCGCCCACCGGCATGTCCCCCAGCTCGTCCTGTGCCGCGCCCGCCAGCGCCGCAGCCGTGGCGGCGGACAGCAGCCCCGGGTGCAGGGCGGCCCAGCACTGCACGTGCGCATAGCGCCTGGCGGAACGGGGGCAGGGGACGGGGCGAGGGTCAAGCACCGCATCTCTAGAACAAGGGTCGACAACGGACCGACACGACGGCAAGCGGCCAATGGTCCTGAAGGGCAGCCTCATTATTACCGGTTGATAATTTAAAGTGCCTGTACCACCACTAACATACCAGCAGTCGGCGTTCCTTCCACCGCCCTGGTCCCCTTTTCCCCTTCCCCCGCGCCCACCTGCACCCCGCGCAGCGCCACACGGGCTCCACCGCCAGCAGCCCCACCTCGCAGGCGGCGCCGCAGTACACGCACAGGCTGGGGGGGCCGCGCACGGGGGAGGGGGAGGGGGCGAGGAGCGCCGCGCCACCGCCTGCCACGGCATGGCCGGGCTCCCACCCGCCGTCCGCCTGGGGCAGAGAGGCGAATCATCCAGGGAAACGGTACCGCACATGGTAAAGTTTGTTGGGCATGTCCACGGTGTGTCTCACTCGTTGCATGCCGCGCCGGCAGCCAAGGCGCCCCGGTGACTTCACCGGTACCAGAACGATTCACGCAGTCCCTTCCTCCCCTTGCACCGTAGCAAGTGACAACACCCGCCAAGGCTCCCACCGGCAGGATAAGGTCCAGGGTGGTGCCCGCGGGCCGCCAGTCGTGGGCCAGGGGCACGGCGGGCGCGGATGGGGGCGGCCGGGGAGGCTGAGGGGGAGTGGATCCGCCCGTGGCCGCGCCATGGCCCGGCCCGTCAGGCTGTTCCCGAAGAGGGATCGGCGCCTGCTGCCCGCCGTCGGTCCCCGACGCCGCCTCCGCCTGGGGCTGCACTTGCGACTGCGTGTGTACCTGGCTGTGTGTTGCCGTGTTGCTGCGTGTGGCGTATGGCGCTGCCAGCAGGCGGCAGTTGTGCGGCACGGACCGTGCACAGCGCGCGTGTGCCACGCTGCCACACAGCTCGCAGCACTGGGCGGGGGCAGGGCATGGGAAGGAGAAGGAGAGGGGCAGCATGGGTATGGCAGCTAGGGCTGCAGCGACCAGCGGCTCCTTTACCGCCCTGCAGCGGCCGGGTGACTGCTGCAACAGGTCCTGGTGCTGGTGCTGGCGCTTGCGTGTGCACACTCATGCCCACCTGCGCCCCGCCGCCTCCGTCCCCACGCTGGGGTCCCAGCACGGGCTGGAAGCAGGCGCAGCACGCGACGGGAAAGGCCAGGGAGGTTGGCGGGTACCAGCGGTGTGGCGCGGGCGGCCGGGGGCACGGCTGCCAGCCGGTGGCGGGGCCGCAGTCGCCCGCCGAGGCAGGGGCCGCATGCAGGTCGCGCAGCGCGGAAGCGGCCACTCCCACGAAGGCGGAGCCGCAGGCGGCAGCGTACCAGCTGGGGAGGGGGGATGCACAGGGAGGCGGAGAGCGGGGTGACAGGGTGCGCACACCCACGGCCGGTGCGCATAGCGTATAAGTCCTTATGCGAAAGACCTGATACGAAGCAGGCACGCTTGTATGAAAGGCTAGACTGGCCGCAGCCTGGCAGTCACAGAGGCTGTAAGCACCAGGGTAGGTTGGGGTTGAGGGTTTGCGGAAGGTGCAAACCAGGCGTGTCCCAGTGTCCACGCTGCAGCCGGACCGCGCACCGGATGAGAACTGCGCATCCTCTGATCACCAAGTAGAAGAAGCCGACTGCGGCGATGAAAGTGGCCACCAGCAGTGGCACGGGCCCGGCATGCTTGACGCTCCCAAGGAGGCCCTCGGCGTTCACAGGAACCAAGCCGTTCACGGCATCCAGCAATATACCATTCCTATTCAGCAGCTCTGCAGCACTGCCCAGCAGCTCGCCGAGAAAGGTCATAAAGGTCAGCGAAAGGTTCTGTGCCTGTCGGAACTTTTTAAAAGGGCTACAACCGCTGAAGCAGACATGAGACTGAGCGCGACTATGTCGATAGCACTGAGACGCTACGGTCTTTGCCGGTCTCAGAGTTGAACAACCTTCCGCTTTGTGTTAGGTAAGTACCTTTCTGTCAGAACCCCTGTGTCACAGCTTCACTGTATCCAGCGTGTATACTATGCAGTAAACTTCACAAGCTGGATCTGGCTGGAAGCAGTATAGTGCGTATTGGTGGTTTGGTGCCATCGCTGTGGCACGCCACGTGCCCTGGCTTCATCACCAGAACGCCCCATGGCAACGCGTAGACTGACCTGTGCTACAGTAAGGAAACAGGCCGTCTCATAGGAAAATGCCGGGGACACATGCAGAGATGCAGTGTAGCCGTATGGCGCATGTGGATAACGGTGCCAGCGTGTGCCAAGGCGGGGCACCCCATGTAGGGGCCCCCCATGTGGGGGCACCCCACAGGGCACCAGGGAGGGACACCGTAATCCGCGCCCCAAGTCCCCAGCATGGCCTAAGGCCAGACGATGCAGAACGAGAAGGCGAGGAGACCGCGCAATGAATCACCTGTGGCTCGGTTCAGCTCGGTTTCACGCTGTGTGCTGGCGAGCGCGGCGGTTGGAAGAAGCATGAGGCATTCGATCGCTCACGTCGGTACACTTAATTAGGAAAAATGTAAGCACCTGGCAGGACCTAGGAGGGACGCGCGGTGAACCTTTGAACCAAGATGGAAGGGTGAAGCAGGGTGAAGCAGATTGAAGCAGGTAGCAACACGGCTAGCAACCTCCGCCCCCAGGCACCGCACTACAAGGCCAACATGTATGTATGTTTTTACAGTTTTGGTCGCCTTCCAGAGCCCAGACCCGTCCCTACATTACATCATGTCCTCTCAACACCCTAGCGGGCAGCAAGCCCTCTCTGGTCTGAGGCTGGTGCAACCCGTCCTGCATGGGTTGACGTGCAGGCAGCCCGGCCCACGGGTCGCACATGCACATGCCAGTCACCCCACCAACAAATCACACGCAGGCCCGGGTCACATTATGTGCCGCAGGCCAAGCTACGCGCTCAGGGCGAGGCCAAGGCCCACGATACCACCCAGGTGAGATGAGGACAAGTACTCGGCTGCGCATGCTACCCGTTGACCCTCGGTTCCGGCCTGCCAAAGGGCAGCCAAGTATCTTGCAGCAACAGAGGAATTTGCTTCCAGTCGTGCCCGTAGTATGGAGACTGCGGGGCGAGAGAGCAAGACTGCGGGGCGACAGCCATGCCATGCTTCCTTTTCACGCGTTCCTTTCAACTGACAAGGATTCAAGCGTATTATTGACAGAACGATGTGCATTTGAGGCGTCCTTACCGGTGAGTGCAGGAAGCCACGGGACGAATCAGATTCAACTCGATTGGCTCTGAGCCCCATCCGCCTGCTCCGGAGCCAGCACCGCCTCTGACCACAAAGGTCTCCAGGGCACATCACAAGGCACTCTTTTACCCGTTAGGGAACAGCACGCTTTTAACTACCTTTCTAGCAGCTTAGCTGCTTCGGTAGTGTGTGCAAGGCGCTTCGTCGCCGCATAACAACCACCAGGAAAAATGCAGGCCCTCAACGCCAAGCTGGCCCAGCGCCAGGTGGTCAGGTCCAACCGCAACAGTGCCATCGTCCGCCCGGATGTGGCTAGCGTTGCGGGCCCGGTTGTCGCTAACTTTGCGGGTGAGCTGCGGCCGCATATGCGTTCAGGAGGTCGTTTGGACCTCCAGAAAGGACACGTTCGGTCCACCTGCTGCTTACCCAAATGCGTCAAGGAGTACTGCAATTCATGCTACTCGTAGAAAACGATCCAAGGGCGCTTGCTGCTTCCGCATGTTGAGCTGAAGGTCACCTCAAGCTCAACCTTACTCAACCTTACCGCGAAGTTTTCTCTGTATGCCCTTTGAGACTCTATGTACGTACGTCGTTTCTATTTCTTCGTGCACCCCAGGCGTGACCTCTGCTCGCGCCCCAGCTGTGGCTGCCCCTGCTCCCCGGACGTCCGGCACCGTCTGCCGCACCGCTACCCTGGATGGTACGTTGAACTACATATTTCCCCTTGCATGTATACAACTTGTGGTGCTCATGGCTGTCCTGTCCACTGCTTCCTTGCTACGCTCTCGCCAGCCCACTTGTGACCAACGACCACAGCCTACTCCTGCTCCTGACCGCCCCATTCACCCGCCCGACCCTCTTCCTGGCCGCAGCCCCGGCCGCCGCGGCCACCGGCGGCCCCCAGGTGCGGGAGGACATCCGCAACATCGCCATCATCGCGCACGTCGACCACGGCAAGACCACTCTGGTGGACGCCATGCTCAAGCAGTCCAAGGTGTTCCGCGACAACCAGGTGGGGGAACGGGCGGGGGCAGGCAGCGGCGCAGGGGAGCAGAGGCGTGCGCATAGGTTTGGGGACTCATATGAACGGGCTGGGGTGCTTGTCGCTCATGAGACCTAGCTAGCGGTTGAAGGTAGCAAATGTAAGCTATGCCTGACTGGCGTGGCGCTGACGGCCCTGCCTGTCCCCGTGCGTGCCCGCTTCCACTGCCGCTGCCGCTGCCACTGCCCGCAGGCCACCGCTGAGCGCATCATGGACTCTAACGACCTGGAGCGCGAGCGCGGCATTACCATTCTGGCCAAGAACACGGCCGTGCGGTACCGCGGGATCAAGGTGGGGCGGGGGCGGGGTCAGGGGCCGTGGTGCAGGATTGGAGTATGACGGTGGGGTTGGATGTGTGCGTGGGTTTGTAGCCTGTAGGGACCCTGCAAGTGTGCTGGCAGGTTTGAGGCCTGAGGGCTGTTCTGTCGGTTCTATGTGGGCTGACCGTTGCCTCGGCCGGGAACCAGCGTGTTGCCACTAGTGGCCGACGTGTCCGTGTCCGCCACCTGCCGTCCCCCCCGCGCAGGTGAACATCATCGACACGCCCGGCCACGCCGACTTCGGTGGCGAGGTGGAGCGCGTCATCAACATGTGCGACGGTGAGTGGGCCCGGGGCGTGGGGTGCGGGTTCGGCGTGCTGTTCCTTGCCGGAGGCAACACCTGGCGCTTTGAGGTGGCGGTCGGTTTGCAGCTGTCAAACAAGCACACATACACACCGGTTGTTATACTTTCCTGCCTCCCCTGCCCCTGCCGCTGCCCAGGCGTGCTGCTACTGGTGGACAGTGTGGAGGGGCCCATGCCGCAGACCCGCTTCGTGCTGCGCAAGGCGCTGGAGCTCAACAAGCGCGTGGTGGTGGTGGTCAACAAGATCGACAGGCCGGCAGCGCGGTAAGGGGCGCAGGGGGGGGGGTGGCGAGGCAAGGGCTGAAGGAGGGTTGAGTGGGGAGCCGCAGTCCTTGGAGCACCTGGTCATGTGGCACCGTGGGTGGCCGTGTTAGTGCTCAGCCGACGTGTGCGCTGCGTGCGAGACCGCCAGCCGGTGCTTAAATCGTCATGATCGCAGCCAGTCGCGTTGCCTCCAGGCAGGAAGCTCACCCGGTGTCCCCGCCTCTTCCCCCGTGCAGCCCCGAGTGGGTCATCGACTCCACGTTCGAGCTGTTCATGGACCTGGGCGCCAGCGACGAGCTGTGCGACTTCCCCGTCGTGTACGCCTCAGGTGAGAGGGCAGGGGGCGGCGGGCTCTGGCCCGTTCCTGAAGCAGCCTTCTGTAGGGGCCCTTGGAGTCGTGCATGACTTTGCCCCCGCGCTGCCTGAGACACGGCCCTGCACCTAGTCTGAGGGCTAGGGTGTTTTGGTCGGCTTAGGGTTGCAGACGAGCGGACACTTTTGATTTTGGCTCTCACTCAGTACGGCCCTGCCCTTGCCCCCGCGCCCCAGGCGTGAACGGTATTGCCGGCATGCAGGCCGACGCGCTGTCGGACGACCTGGAGCCGCTGTTCGAGACCATCGTCAAGGAGGTGGGGGGCGGGGCAGCTGGGGCCTTGCGAACCAAGGGCCAGGAGGGCAGCAATCTCATTCAATTCTCAATATCGGTTTGGGAAGGTGCTTTCATAGTAAGGGGGACCCGCGATAGTTTGCCTGCAGCTCGCTCACGCCGCTGCCATCGTTCCTCCCGCAGATCCGCCCGCCCACCGTGCAGCCCGAGGCTCCCCTGCAGCTGCTGTGCGCCAACATCGACTACGACGAGCACAAGGGCCGCATCGCCATCGGCCGCGTCAGCAGCGGCACCATCAAGCGCGGCCAGTCCGTGGCCGTGTGCAGGTGGGCGGTGGCAGGCGGGGGGTAGGGAAGAGGGCGCGTAGGCGATATGCAGCCCCTTGCGTGTGCATGAATGTGTGCCTCGGCTTCGGGCAGCGCTCGGGGCGAGGTTCACACCACCGTTCCTGGGCGAAGTGTGCCAGGCACGTTGGCCAAGCGCTCAGGACCTCGCGTACCCTGCTGCTCTGCCGTGCAGCTCTCTGGAGCCGGGCAAGGTGCGCCAGGCCAAGATCAGCGAGCTGTTTGTGTACGACAACTTCTCCCGCGTGCCGGTGGAGGAGGTGTCTGCGGGCGACATCGTGGCGCTGAGCGGCATTGCCGACATCAAGATCGGCGAGACCATTGCGCAGCGCGAGTCGCCCGTGGCGCTGCCCACCATCCAGGTGGAGGACCCCACCGTCAACATGACGTTCAAGGTCAACACGTCGCCCTTCGCCGGCAAGGAGGGCAAGTATGTCACGTCGCGCAACCTCAAGGACCGCCTGGACCGCGAGCTGGAGCGCAACCTGGCGCTGCGGTGAGGGCGGAGGGGGAGGGGGTGGGGGTGGGGGTGGGGGCAGGGCGGGGTGAGCGGTGTGAAACTGGGCTGGGGCTGGAGAAGGGCGGCTGGGAGGGAATGCACGGCAACGTCAATTAACGGCTCACTACCTGGAGCCATTCCGTGGGGCCGTGGCCGCAAGCTGCTGTGCTTGGGGAAGGCAGCAAGCATCCGAGATGCAGGGAATTGGCAGTGTTTGTCACCAGCTGCGACCCTCAATCTCACTACCCCTCGCGCTCTGTCCTCGGTCCGCTACCCCCTCCTCCAGCGTGGAGCCCGGCGAGACGTCGGACTCGTTCGTGGTGTCTGGCCGCGGCACGCTGCACCTGGGCATCCTGATTGAGAACATGCGCCGCGAGGGCTACGAGTTTGAGATCGGCCCGCCCAAGGTCATCACGCGGGAGGTGGCCGGCAAGACGTGCGAGCCGTACGAGGAGGCCATCGTGGACGTGAGTGGCGCGGGGGGCAGGGGGCAGGCCCAGGGAACTCGACGGCCGGGGAGCGGCATAGGTCGCACGGCTGTCCGTGAGCCGGTGGGGCAGCGTGCGACACCGGCCTGTTCACTGCGCTGCAGGAGCGTGCCGACTTGCCAACTCGACGCTGCCCGCCGCCATCTCACGTTTGTGTTCCCCGCCGCCCCAGGTCCCCGAGAACTACGTTGGCGCCGTGGTGGAGCTGTTCGCGCAGCGCAAGGGCGAGATGGTGGACCTCATCCCCTCCATCCAGGGCGCCTCGCGCCTCAAGTTCCGCATCGCCACCCGCGGCCTGCTGGGGCTGAAGAACGCGCTGCTGACCGCCACCCGCGGCCTGGGCGTCATGAACACGCTGTTCCTGGAGTGAGTGGCCGCGCACCTCCGGCTGGGTGTCTTGGGGGGCGGGTCTAGGAACGACGGCTCAGCTGAGAAGCGTGGACGGCTCGGTGTTTGACCTGTTGCCGAAGGTGTTGAACCGTTGACGCTTGCTGACCGGCATTCCCGTGTTGCTCCTCCTGTTCCCCAGGTACGCCCCTGTGGCCGGCGAGATCCTGATGCGTGAGAACGGCAGCCTGGTGGCGCACGAGACGGGCGCCGTGACCAGCTACGCGCTGGAGAGCGCGCAGGAGCGCGGGCAGATGTTCGTGCGGCCCGGCGACCAGGTGTACGAGGGGCAGTGCGTGGGCATGCACGCCAAGGCCGGTGACCTCAAGGTCAACGTGTGCAAGACCAAGCAGCTCACCAACATGCGCGCCGCCGGCAAGGACATCAAGGTGGGGCGGCCGTGCAGGGATAGAGTGCAGGGCCGGCTGCTCGCACATTGACAACGGAACACAACACCATATTCCTGCCAGCTAGCAAAGCGGGCGCTTGGTGGTCGATGCCAGTAGCCGAAATTCAATTGGTCGTAAGCGTGCCAAGTGATTAATGTCACCAACCTCGCTGTCTGTCCCCCACCCCGCGCCCGCTGCAGGTCGGGCTGGACGAGCCTCGCACCATGGGGCTGGACGACGCGCTGGAGTACATCAACGACGATGAGCAGGTGGAGGTGACGCCCAAGAGCGTGCGCATCCGCAAGGACCCCATGGCCGCCAACAAGGGCCGCAAGGGCGGCAGGTAAACGGCCGCCCTGCGTGGTGCCGCCGCCACGTGCCACGGTGGGGCCTCGTGACCCCGCGCGGCGCGTCTTATCCGTCTGTTGTCATGATGTATGAATGTTCGCTGTTTGCTCCTTGGTTACTTTGATTGAGATGTTGTTTGGCTCGCTTCCTAACGTCTGGATTCCTGGTGCGCTGCCGTGGCGCGATGCCGCGGCATGCCACGACCTCAACCTGATGACGCGTGAGAGAGGGAGAGCTCTGCACTGGCTGTGTACTGCCGTGGTCACTGAGAGGCGCACGAGGTGTGCGCTGCTTTCGGGGCGCCTGGGTCGCCGCGATGCTTGTGTGTTTGGTCAGTCGTTATTGGCTACTGCTTGCTGCTTTGGTTGTGCATAGCGCGTGTGGCCCCTGAACCTCTGCAGGCATGGGCATGGTGTTGCATAGAGACATGAGCGGAGGCTGCATGATGAGTGTTACAACAGGACCACCACCGGGCCGGCACCTGCAGGGTATGTTGCCGCCCGGGGCTTGCCGGCCTGTGTGAGATGGTGCGGGGCCCTGCGCCCAGACACGTGTGGCATACACGGTTTTCGGTCTTGCCTAACGGGCCTGTGACGGTTTGGTTGTGTGATGGTTAAGGGTAGGCTTCAGAGGATCAGAGCGCCAGTCCAGCTGAGCGCGTGGGAACCTGGTACCGTGTGCAAGGTTATCCCTGAGCCGCTGCTGTAAAACTGCTCGGTGGCCAAGATGAGATCCACGCCGAGCACAGTATGCAACACTCAAACCAGCAGGCAACTGAGAGCATGGCCCTCGCCGCATGACATACCGTATTCCAGACTAGACTGAGGAGCCGCTGGCGTGCACGCGTGCTCGCATGGCGGCATCGGTGTCGTCCTGACTAATCGCCCAACTGCTGGGCCTGCCTCCGTGGGTCCAGGCCAGCGAGGCCATGACATGTGTATTCGGCCTGGCCTTTTCCTTCAAAGACAAAACTTAAGTAAACGGTCTGCTCATTCAGGAGATAGCAAAGTTCTGAGCAGCATACGCCTGGGCGCTTACTTCACACGCATCGTTTTTGACCATGTCTGGCCCCGTCGGTGAAACCGCTCCCACCATCCTTAAGCCGATCGCGGCCCCTATCGAGAAGGTGGCTGCCAAGGTTGTGGACAAGGTGGGGCAGGCGGCGTCGCACGTAGCGGAGTCTCTGGAGCACGCGGCGGGGGCCGTGACGTCGGAGCTGGCGTCCGCGCTGCACCTGGGCGGGGAGGGCGCAGCGGGGGCACGCGAAGCCGGATCAGGGGAGGCACACGCGACTGCTGGTGCCGGGGGCGGCGAGAAGGCTGCAGGGGACGCGGCCAGCGGCGAACCTCCGGCGCCTGCCTCGCTGCGTGACGAGTTCCTCGCCGCCAACGCCTCCTACGCCTCCTGGTTCCAGGACGGCCAGCTGCCGCTGCCGCCCTCAAAACATGTGGGTGCGGCCAGCTGCAGCCCCTTCCTCATGCGTGCGATAGCACCAGCTGGCATCTGAGCACTGCATTTACGATAGCTTGCTGGATGTGAACACGCCTCATTGGCATGAGTACGGTTGGGAGATCCAATCAGCTCCTGCCGTGCATTCACTACATGTTGCCTGCTTGCCTTGCGGTCAAGTACAACACTGAGTACAGTACTGGATGGTCAGGGTGGACCTGTACCTGTTTCCGCCATGCCACACACTGGGGCTAGCACACGCAGCAGCCTCACCTGTTTGGTTGCCTCTGAGCGGTACGGTATGGCCGCGCCCGTCGTCACGGCCTTGCTGTCCTCCGCCTCCGTGCCTGCCCGCGTGCACCCCCAGGCGCTGGTGCTGGCCTGCATGGACGCGCGGCTGCACGTGGAGAAGGTGCTGGGCATCGCCAACGGTGGGCACCGCACACGTGCAGCATCATTGCACGGTTGGGGTGGCAAAGGGAGCCCGTAACCGGTGGCGAGGTTGGGCTTACGTCACGAGTACCTCACGAGTCCCGTCAACCGTGTATTCCCTAAATGGTGTATCACCGTGACCCGCCTTCCCTGGCCCCCACCCGCCCCAGGCGCCTGCCACTGCGTGCGCAACGCGGGCGGGCGCGCCTCCGACGACGCGCTGCGCTCCATCGCCATCAGCCAGCGCCTGCTGGGCACGCGGGTGGGTGGGGCAGGGGGATGGGAGGCGGCACTGGAGTGGGCTGCGTGTGCGCACGGTGCGGGGTTGAACACCTGTGCACTGGCAGCATCACTTTGCTTGCTTCACCACTTGCCAATGTATGGCGGCTGTCGCGCCATGCTGCCACGGGGCCAGCCAACCATGTGCGCCGCCCTGAAAGCCCTGTGCGTCACGGCCATGGCCGTATGTGCCGCCTCCCCCGCCCCCAGGAGGTCCACATCGTGCACCACACCGACTGCGGCATGCTCACCTTCACCAACGAGCAGGTGCGCCTGGGTCATTGCGTGAACTGTCGCAGTACCCGCTGCATTTGCACTGGTGCAGGCTAGTATTCCGCTTCTGGAATAAATTGGTAGGGTGTACAAGGTCGTTAGCGCACCATGCTTTTGTTGCTGACGTTGGCATGGCCCTTGCCGGTTGTACCACTTGCTGGGCGCACCATGCTATCACCTACCTGCACAGTGCGGGCCTAGGGGCAGCTGAACACTTGGCTACCATCGACAAAACCAATTATTACGTTCAACTCGTCGTGCCTGTTGAAGAGCTGTGCCAACAATTGGCGGACCGGTTTGATGACCGTTGGGCTGACGTTGCAGCAT
>VFQN01002637.1_pt1 | contig 27178 bp, 21 predicted proteins | sample 3512371 | NCBI WGS metagenome assembly VFQN01 (sample SAMN10412370, study PRJNA504923) | tailings metagenome | isolation source: Replicate 2 from Balatoc abandoned mine | place: Philippines: Itogon, Benguet | collected 2017-08-28
TAACGGCTACCACCTCGTGCTCGCGTACCCGGACGCGGTGACGCCGGACGAGCAGAAGAACCCGTACCTGAAGGAACTGAAGCTGAAGCCGCCGGCGGCCCAGCCGTTCTTCGTCCACCCGCAGGTGGACGTGACCGGCGTCGTGGTGCAGACCCTCAACAAGTGGCACCCGGCCCCGGCGGTCCCCGCCGGAGCGGACATTCCGGGTGCCCCGGGCGCCGCCCCCGGCGCGCCGGGCGGCCCGCCCGCGGTCGGCGTTCCCCCGACGGGCGCCCCGGCCCCGACGGGAGCGCTGCCGGTCCCGGGCAAGATGTGACGACCCGCCGGCGGCCCGGGTAGCCCGGGCCGCCGGCCCCGATTCGTGAGGAACTGACGGAGGCGGGCACCGTGCGCGTCATCGGGTATCGACAGCAACGCACCCTCGCCGCCCCGGCCGAGGTGACCGGCGCCGGGTTCGTCGCGGGGAAGCGGGTCACCGCCCGGTTCCTCCCCGCCCCCGCCGGCACGGGCCTCGCCTTCCGCCGCACCGACCTGCCCGGCGCGCCGGTCATTCCCGCCGTCGCCGCGGCCGTAACCGGCACCGACCGCCGCACCACCCTCGGCCCGCCCGACGCCGGCGTTACCCTCGTCGAGCACGCCCTCGCCGCGCTGGCCGGGCTCCGCCTCGACAACTGCGTCATCGAACTCGACGGCCCCGAACCTCCCGGCCTCGACGGCTCCGCGGTCGGGTTCGTGGCCGCCCTCGCGGCTGCTGGCACCGTCCTTCAGACGGCCCGCCGCCCGGTCTGGGGCGTGGACGAGCCGCTGGTCGTGACCGCGAACGGGGCGGCGGTCGCGCTCCACCCGCCCGAGCGCGAGGGGCTGCTCGTCAGCTACCGACTCGACTACGGCCCGGGCGCGCCGATCCCGCCGCAGGCGCACACTCTGGAACTGACCCCGGAAAACTTCGTGCGGGAGGTCGCCTCCTGCCGAACATTCTTGACGGAGCCCGAGGCGCACGCGCTCCGGGCGGCCGGCGTCGGGCGGCACCTGACGCCCGCCGACGTGCTGGTGTTCGACCGGCACGGCCCGATGGGCAACCGCCTCCGGTTCGCGGACGAGCCGGCCCGGCACAAGGTACTCGACCTGGTCGGCGACCTGGCGCTGTGCGGGTTCGACCTCGCCGGCCATGTGGTGGCCTACCGGTCCGGCCACGCCCTGAACACCCGGCTGGCGGCGCAACTGGAACGCGCGAGCCGGCAGGCCGCGGCGCCGGCTTGCCGGCCGACCCCGCGGCGGGCCGCCTGACGACTTGACGACACCGAGGATGGCATGACTCGCGTGCGGATGGCGGTGATCGGCGTCGGACACCTGGGGCAACACCACGCCCGCATCCTCGCCGGCCTCCCGGACGTGGAGTTGGTCGGCGTCGTGGACAGCAGCGTGGAACAGGCCCGCGCCGTCGCCGCCCGCCACGACACGTCCGCGCTCACCGACTTCGAGCCGCTGCTCGGGCAGGTCGACGCCGTCAGCGTCGTCACCCCCACGATCCACCACCACCGCGTCGCCGCCGCGTTCCTGCGGGCCGGCGTGCCCGTCCTCGTTGAGAAGCCGATCTGCCGCACGCTCGCCGAGGCGGACGAACTCATCGCGCTCGCGGAAAAGGCCGGCATACCGCTCCAGGTCGGGCACATCGAGCGCTTCAACCCGGCGTTTGAAGACCTGGCGCGGCGCCCGATCACGCCGAAGTTCGTCGAGGCCGAGCGGCACGGGCCGTACACCGGCCGCAGTGTGGACATCGGCGCCGTGCTCGACCTGATGATCCACGACCTCGACCTGTTGCTCGCGCTGATCGGCGGGCCGGTGCGGGCGGTGTCGGCGGTCGGGGCGGCGGTGTTCGGCGGGCACGAGGACATGGTGAACGCCCGCCTCGAGTTCGAGAACGGGTGCGTCGCCCACGTCACCGCCAGCCGGATCAGCCAGCGGGCGAAGCGGCGGCTGCGCATCTGGGCGCCGGAGGGCTACGCCGGCATCGACTTCGTAAACCGCAAGCTGACGCTGGTGCAGCCGGGCGAGGAGTTGCGGCGCTACGGGTTGCGACCGGAGAAGCTCGACCCGGCGGCGCGGGCCAGGCTGAAAGACGAGGTGTTCGGCCGCTACCTGCAAGTCCTCCACCGCGACGAGGACCGCAAGTGCGACCAGCTGACGAGCGAACTGCGACACTTCGTGGACTGCGTGAAGACCGGCCGCCGCCCGCGCGTGACCGGCGAGGACGGCCGCGACGCGCTGGAACTCGCCGAGCGCGTTTTGGGCGCCCTCCGCGTTCACGCCTGGAACGGCACGTCCGAAGGGCCTGTCGGGCCGGGCGCTTTCCCGAAGCCGACCGGCTGGCTATTCCAGCCCGCCGCCGACCGCCGCGAAGCGGCCTGAGTTGGGCAGGCGAACGGCCGGCGTGAGCCGGCTGGTCGTTGGTTCAGGTGCCTGGGGCAACGACCAGCCGGCTCACGCCGGCCGTTCGCCATTCAGACCGCCGCCTTGAGCGCCGTCAGCGCTGCGTCGTAGTTCGGCTCGCTCGTCACCTCGGCAACGTACTCGGCGTAGGTGACCGTCCCCGTCTTATCCACCACGAACACCGACCGGGCCAGTAGCGGCAGCGGCAACCCCTCGATCAGCACGCCCCAGTTCTCGCCGAACGAGTGGTTGTGAACGTCGGACAGGTTGGCCATCGTGGTGACGGCGTTGGCGTCGCAGAACCGCTTCTGGGCGAACGGCAGGTCGAGGCTGACGGTGTACGCCGCCACCGCGTCGCCGAGCGCCGCGAGGCCGTCGCTGAACTTCTTCGTCTGGGTGCTGCACACCGGGGTGTCGAGCGACGGGACGACGCTGAACAGCCGCGCCTTCGCCGGGGTGTCGGCGAGAGTGACCGGCGAGAGGACGTTGAGGCACTTGAAGTCCGGGGCCTTCGAGCCGACCTTCACCTCCGGCCCGACCAGGGTTTTGGGCTCGCCCTTGAACTTGACCGCACCTTCGCGCTTCGTGCTCACGGCTGACCTCGTCGCTGGGGAGGGGACGAGGATCGTTGTAAGTCGCCGCTAGTGAAATGCCAGTGTCGGTGCCGCGGGCGTCAGTTCGCGCTGAAGTCCGGCGGGAAGCGGCGGACGGCGCGGGCGGCGGACGCCTTCAGCGCCTCAGCCATCCGCTCGGTCCGGAGGTCCACGTGTGGCTCGACGAGCAGCGCCTGCTTGAGCTCCAGCGGGAGCGGCAGGCCGTAGGCGAGGATGTCGCAGACGTGCCCGAGCGGCAGGTCGCCGCCGAACAGGTCTTCCACCTGCCGCCGCGCCGGGGCGTCGCCGGCGAAGTGCGGCAGCACCGCCTCGGCGAGCCCCTTCCGCAGCCGTTTCAGCCGAGCAAGGTCCGCCGGCGCCACATCCGGGACGAGCTCCGCCCGCGCCACGCGGTAGAGACGATCGGTCGGCACCTCTTCCGTCAGCCGCACTCGCGACAGGCCGCGGAGGCGCAGGTTGAACCGGCCGTCGGGCAATTCCTCGTGCCAGCCAATCCGTCCCAGGCAAGCGATCTCGTGGATCGGTGGGCGGCCGTCGTAGTCGTCCTCCCAGCCGGGTTCGAGCAGGGCGAGCGCGAACGTGTGGTCGGCGACGAGCGCGTCGGCCATGAGCTGCCGGTAGCGCGGCTCGAACACGTGCAACCCCTGGACGACGTGCGGGAACAGGACGAGGTTCGGGAGCGGGAACAGCCGCACCGTGCCCTCGAACGCCGCCAGCGCCGCCAGGTCGTCGGTCATTGCGGGTCACCAGGGGGAGGGTCGAGGGCAATGCGCGGGGCCGGGCCGGGCGGGTCGGCGAGGGCGGCTTCCACCTGCCGCCAGAAGGCGTCTACGGCGAGTCCGTGGCGGGCCGGCCGGTACGGTTCCATATACGCGCGGCCCGATGTGAACAGTCTATCGGCGCCGGCCCGGTTGCCCCGGCCGCGGTGGTAAAGCGACACCGCGGCCTGGATCAACGCCTGGTAGAACCGGCGGTCGGCGGCGGGGCAATCGCCCCAGAGTTCCTCCCAGACCTCGTGGGCGTCGAAGTACTCACCCCGGTTGAACCGGTCGATGCCGGCGAGGTAGCGCGGGTCGGGCGTGTCGGACATCGGCGGGACCGGGTATGCTGAACCGAGCGGGCGGAACGGCGCCGCCCGGCGGGCGTTGTCACGATACCCGATCCCCGCCGCCCCCGACACCCGGCCGCGCATGTTCAAATCAAAGTGCCCGCTCCCCGCGCTCGTCGCCTGGTGCCGGACGCTGAAGCACAGCCTCGGCGCCGGACTCAGCCCGGTGCGCGTGTTCAAGCAGCAGGCCAAGAGCGGCCCGCGGGTGCTCCGCCCGATCGCCGCCGACGTGGCCGCGAAGCTCGAAAAGGGGAGCTCGCTGGAGGACGCCTTCGAGCCGTACCGCGACCAGTTCCCGCCGCTGTTCGTCGAGCTGGTCGCGGTCGGCGAGACGAGCGGCCGGCTGGTCGACACGTTCGACGAGCTGTGCCAGTACTACGAGGTCACCGACCGCGTCCGCCGCGACTTCCGCTCGCAGATGATCTACCCGGCGATCCAGTTCGTCGCGGCCATACTCATCATCGCAGGGCTGATCTTCGTCCTCGGCCTGCTCGGCAGCAAGATGGACCCGCTCGGGCTCGGGCTGACGGGCACGGGCGGCGCGTTGACGTTCCTCGTCGCGGCGTTCGGCACGGTCGGCGGCATCGTACTGGGGGTCCGGGCGGTGTTGAACAGCCTGAAATGGAAGTCGCGGCTGGAGGGGATGATGCTGATCGTGCCCGCGTGGGGCGGGGCGCTGAAGTGCTTCGCCATCCACCGCTTCCTGATCGCCCTGCGGATGACGCACGAGGCCGGGCTGCGGGCCGAGAAGGTGCTCCACTACAGCTTCCGGGCGACGGCGAACGCCGTGTTCATGAACGGCGAGGACCGGGCCGTCGCCGTGGTGAAGAAGGGGGGCGCCATCTACGACGCGCTGGAGGCGAGCGGGGCGCCGTTCCCGGACGAGGTCCGCGACTCGATCCTCGGTGCCGAAGAGGCGGGGATGATGACCGAGGTGTGCGAGCGGCTGGCCGACAACTACCGCGAGGACGGCAGCCGCAAGCTGAAGGAGGCGGCACAGTACACGAGTTGGGGGCTGTACGCGCTGGGGGCGGTGTTCATCATCATCGCCATCTTCACGATCTACACCAACAGCATCGCCCAGGCGTACAAGCAGGCGGGGTTGTAGCGCGTGGGCGAGGACTTCGAGTGTTACTGTTGCTCGAAGACGACCCCGAACGTCTGAGCCGCTTCGAGGCGGTCCTCACGGGGTTGGAACCAGGGTTGCCGGTCCGCGTCTGGCGTGACGCACACGCGATGATCCGCGAGTCCGGGCCGTTCCTCGCGTCGACTTCCGTTATTTCTCTCGACCACGATCTCATCGCCCCGGAGGGCGATCCCGACCCTGGTGACGGGTACATCGTGGCCCAGTGGCTCACGGCACAACCGGTCGTGCGACCGGTCATCGTCCATTCGAGTAATGCCGAGCGGGCGTCGTGGATGGCCGGTGAGTTTGACCTGGCAGGTTGGCGACACTGGCGCGTCATCCCGTTCGGCGACGACTGGATCGAGACCGACTGGCGCCGCGCCGTTCGCAGGTTGTTACGGAGAGCCTCGAAGCAGCATACCAACGAATAGAACGATCGTTTCGGCAATTACTGTCCGCCGGCCACGTCGCCGCGGCGCGGCACCACGACCGCCACGTCACACAACCCCCACGGTGTCGAACCGACGAGTTTGTCCACCACGCCAACTCCCGTCGTGCGTCGCAGGCTCACCGCCTCGGCGACCTCCAGGCTCGGCGGGAGCGTGTTGCGGAAGCCCGCTAGTGCGTCGCGGTGCGTGAACAGGATCACCGTGCGCTCGCGGTGGTGGCAGTCCACCATCAGCTGATTCGTGTCCTTCGTGCGCACCCGGTCGAAGTCGGCACGGCCGGAGTAGAACGCCAGCGAATCGCAGTTCCGCGGATAGCTCACTACCACAGTTCCCGGCTCCGCCACGAACCGCTCTACCAGGTCCGGCCGCCCGAACGGCGAGCGCTCCCGCGCGTACCACGGCAGCCCGACGTGGACGACGGCCAGCATCACCCCCGCCGTCAGCACCACGGCCGCACGCGTCGCCGGCGCGGCGTGCAAGCGGGTGCGGGCGACGAACTCGCCGAGCGCCAGGCACAGGAACGGGTAGGCCGGCAGGATGTACGTCGGCAGCTTGCTCCCCGACACGCTAAAGAACAGTACGCACCACCCGCCCGCGAGCAGCCAGAACCCGCCCGCGGGCGACCGCAGCGCGGCGGCGTCTTCGCCGCCGGTCAGCAGGCCGCGGAAGTACGCGACGAACAGCACCGTGCCCGGGAGTAGCCCGCCGAGGAGGATCGGGGCGTAGTACCACACCGGCTGGAGGTGGTCGAACGGCTGGAGAAACCGCATGACGTTGTGGTCCCAGAAGAAGTGCTTCAGGAACGCCGGCTCCTGCCGGTAGATGGCGACGTACCACGGCAGGTTCACCGCCACCACCACGGCCGCGAACAGCGCGTAGTGCCGCGGCCGTACCACCGCCATCAACCGACCCGTCGTCAGAAGCCCGAACGCCCACAGCGGCACGAACAGCAGCACCTCGCTGATCGGCCCCTTCGTCAAAAACCCGAGCCCGGACGCGACCGCCGAGGCGAGCCACCAGCCGAGTTTCAGCCGGCCGGTTCGTACCGCTTCAAATCCGGCGAGCACCGACAGCGTGACGCACAGCACGAGCAGCCCGTCGAGCAGGAGCAACCGGGCGACGCCGACGAATCCCGGCGCCACGCTCAGGAGCAGCGCCGCCCAGAACGCCGGCCGCGCGCCGACGCTGCGGCGGCCGAGCAGGTACACGGCGAAGATCGTGAGGTGGACGCACGCCGCCGGCACGAGCCGCGCGGCCTCGGGGCTGACGCCGAAGGCGCGATAGCTGAGCGCGACGAGCCAGTACATGAGCGGCGGCTTGTCGAGGTACGCCTCGCCCTGGAGCGTCGGCACCACCCAGTTCCCGCTCGCCAGTATCTCACGGGGGATCTGCGCGTAGCGCCCCTCATCCGGTTCGAGCAGGTGAAACCCGCGCGTCGGGTACAACAGCGCCGCCGGCAGTACGAGCAGCACGAGCAGCGCCGAGGCGCGCACCCGCGTGTCGGGGTCGGCGGCGCCAGGGAACAGGACGCGTGTGAACAGGAACGGCAGCCAACCGAGCGGCGTGCGGGGAGCGGCGTCGGTCACGGTGCGCCTCCGGTCCGGGAACCGGGGCGCTTATGCCAAGTCGGGGAAGTCCGGTCAACCCGGGGTTCTGGCGCGGACCGGGAGTTGCACGGGGTCGGCGGGAGCAACCGGGGAGGAACCACATGAGCGTCAAACTGAAGAAGGTGGCCGATCAGGTCATCGTCATCACCGGGGCGTCGTCCGGAATCGGGCTGGCGACGGCCGAGGAGGCGGCGAAGCGCGGCGCGAAGGTCGTCCTCGCCGCGCGGAGTGGGCAGACGCTGAACGATGTCGTCGGGCGCGTCACCGCCGCCGGCGGCGACGCGATCGCCGTCCCGTGCGACGTGACCGACCGCGGACAGGTCGACGCCCTCGCCGGTGCCGCGGTAGCCCGGTACGGGCGGATCGACACCTGGGTGAACAACGCCGGCCTGGGGATGTACGGCCGGCTCGACGAGTCCGCCGAGCCCGACGCCCGCAGGCTGTTCGACGTCAACTTCTGGGGCGTCGTCAACGGCTGCCTCGCCGCGCTCCCGCACCTCAAGCCGAAGGGCGGGGCGCTCGTCACCGTCGGCAGCGAGGTGTCCGACGCCTTCGTCCCGCTGCTCGGCATCTACGTCGCCAGCAAGCACGCGGTGAAGGGGTACGTGGACACGCTGCGGGTCGAGGTCGAGGAGGTGGACAAGGCCCCGGTGGCGGTCACGCTCATCCAGCCGACGGCGGTGGACACGCCGTTCCCGCAGCACGCCCGCAACTTCATGGACAAGGAGCCGAAGCTGCCGACCCCCCAGATCGAGCCGAAGGACGTGGCCGAGGCGATCCTCGCCGCGGCCGCGTCGCACACCCGTGACAAGACAGTCGGCATCATGTCGCTCGTGAACACCACGATCGCCAAGGTCGCCCCGAGCCTGGGCGACAAGATGTCGGCGAAGCAGGTGGGGAACATGCAGTACGACGAGCCGCCGCGTCATCCCGACGGGGCACTGAACCAGCCGAGTGAGCTGACCGGCGTTGCCGGCCAAACGCACGGCACCGGCGGCCGCGAGCCGAAATAGCGGCCGCGCTGTCCCCGGCCGGCACTCGTGTTGCCATTCCTAAGACGCGGCGGGGTGACCGGCCGCGTCCGACTTCCGGGAGCCACAGACATGCCACTCGATTCGCTTCACGACCTGTACGTGGAAGAGCTGAAAGACCTTTACAACGCCGAGAACCAACTCCTCAAGGCGCTGCCCAGGATGGCGAAGGCCGCGTCCGCGCCCGAGCTCAAGGAGGCGTTCACGAACCACCTGGAGGAGACGCGCGGCCAGGTCCAACGGCTGGAGACGATCTTCGCCGAGCTCGGCGTCAGCCCGAAGGGGAAGAAGTGTAAGGCGATGGAGGGGCTGGTCGAGGAGGGGAAGGAGGTCATGGGGGAGGACGGCGAGCCGGCGGTCATCGACGCCGCGCTCATTGCGGCCGCCCAGCGGGTCGAGCACTACGAGATGGCCGGCTACGGGTGCGCCCGCACCTTCGCCACCCTCCTCGGCTACACCGACGCCGCGGAGCTCCTCCAGGAAACGCTGGACGAGGAGGGGAACGCCGACAAGCTCCTCACCGGGCTGGCCGAAACGGTCATCAACGTCGAGGCCGAGGAGGCGGACGAGGAGGAGCCGCCGGCGCGTCCCGCGAAGAAGGCGACCGCCCGGTCCCGGTAACGGCGGCCTGTTGGTGGTGGGACCGGCGGAAGGCCGCCGGTCCCCGGGTTCGAGAGACTCGGTACTGATCGCCGCCGCTACGGCAGAATCCCGTCCGCCAACTCCCCCCGATCGCGCAGCCCGCGGAGCAGGCCGAGCCAGGCCATCTGCTCGATTTTCCAGTACCTCCGGTCAGCGTCGTTCAGTCCGGCGGGGGCTGGGAGGGTGACGCCCGCGGCCACGTCCGCGGCGAACGCCCGAATCACCGGGTCGTCGAACAGGGTGCGGGCGGGCGGGTCCGCGGCGCCGGTGGCGAGGCGCGTGCGGAATTGCTGGAGGAGGTCGATCCGGGGGCGCGAGTCCAGCCGGTCGTCCGGGGGGATGGCGTGGACCGGCAGCGCCGAACTCCCGTGCGGCGGCCGGCGGCAGCCCCACGCCGCCAGCACCACACACCGGGCCACGGTCAGGTCGCGGCCGGGTACGGTTGCCGCGAACGGGTCGGCGGCGAACTTCTCCTCGTTGACGAATGGGTGCCCGGCGAACCGGGCACTCAACCAGCACGCACCGAGCCGGCGGAAGGCAACGTCGGCGCGCCCGCACATCCGCCCGGGTGTGTCCCGCCCGGCCCCACGGATGTCGGCCGCGAGGTACTCCAGTTCCACCCGGTCGGCCTCCGCCTGGATGGCGGCGGCGGGCGCGGCAAGGCGGGGGTCGGTCCGGACCGCCGCGACCAGCGCCGCCGCCGCCCGGTTCCGGTACTCGTGGGCCGGCCCGGGGTCGTCCGTCCAATCCGCCGCGGCACAGTGGAGCCGCGCCCGGTAGAGGTGATACAACCCCGCCCGCGGCCCCGCGGCTGGGAGGCCCACGTGGCGGTCGGCCTCTTCGGCGGCGAGCGCCACCCGGCCCGCCGCCGCCTTCGCCCGCACGTAGCCGAACTGCACGCCCGTCGCCCACGGGGTGGTGTCGGCCTCCGCGTCGTAGCCCGCGAGCGCCAGCTTCGGGACCGTCCACACCGCCCCGGCCGCCCGGCCGAGTTCCGCGCCGTTGTCGTCCAGGGCGACCGCCCACGGGCGGAACGTTAGTTGCGCCGGGGGGAACCCCGCGGCCGGCAGCGCCTGCGCCAGGACGCGGTCGAGGCGGGTCCGGGCGTCGACGACCGTCACCAGGCTCCGCCCCGGGCGGTGCGGGTGGAGCGCCCCGTCGCGGTCCGTCGGATCAGGGTCCGCCGGCGGCCGCGGGGCGACGCGGAGCTCCCCGCGCAGCTCGTCGAGTTGGAGGCGGTCCACGGCCGAGAGGTCGTCGTGGGTCTTGACCAACTCGGCGATCGCCCGGGCGGCCTCGCCGGGGGCGGGAGCGGTGAGGCCGTCGACGAACGCCTCGTACCCCTTCGCCAGTACCGACTGCTGGTGGGCGCGCCGCCACCCGCGGGCGGCCGCCAGCGCCCCGGTCTCGTCGCCGCGGTCGAGCCGCACGAGCACCAGGAGTTGCCACGCCGGCCAGTACCCGGGGTACTCGGCCGCCGCGCGCCTCGCGAGTTCCTCGGCCACGTTCGGCGCCGCCCGACACGCCTCGGCGTAGGCGCGGAACCCACCGGCGGCGGCGCGGAGGACGCCGGCCGGGGAGCGGTCGTCGGGCGCGCCGCGCACCAGCCCTTCGGCGGCGCGGAGGTGCTCGATCGCCTTCGACGCCGCCTCCTGCCGCGGGCGGCTGTTGTTCCACAGGTAGAACGCGCAGGTCAGGTGAACCCAGTACGCCGCCGGGTGGTCGCCGCGGGCGGCCGGCTTCTCGGCGATTGGGGCGAGCAGCGCCGCGGCCTCGCCCAGGCCCGCCCCGTCGCGCCCGGCGGGCGGCCCCGGCCCCGCACCGGCCCACGGCTCCAGTGCCGCGGCCGCGAGCAGCGCGGCCTCCGGCGTGAGCCGGAGCCGCAGGTCGGGTTGTTCGGCGAGCAGCGCCTTCACGTCGCCGGTCCGGAGCGCGCTGCGCACCGCCCCCCGGCCGGGGTCGTCGTCCAGCTCGTCGGCGAGTTTCAGCATCCAGCGCTGGTCGTCCCGGCGGTCGAGCAGGAACCAGTGGTCGAGGGCGGCGACCACCGCCGCGCGGACCTCGGGGCGGCGGGCGCGGACGGCGGTGAGCAGGTGCTCGCGCGCCGCGGACGAGTCGGTGTACAGGCGCGCGAGGCGGAACGCCGCCGGGTACTCGTCGGCGCCGCGGCGCGAGTAGAAGTACGCGCCGGAGAAGCGCACGCTCGGGTCCGGATCCTGCGGGTACGTCTTGGCGACCCGGGCCAGGTCGAGGGCGTCGAGCAGCGCCTTGTCGGCGGTGAAGTCGGCGTGCGCAGTCCCGATCCGGCGCGCCGCCGCTTTCACCCGTTCGACGAGTTCGGCGTCGGCCGCCTGCCCGCTGATCGCGTCGTCCGCCGCCTTCGCCTGCTCCGCTGCGAGCCGCCAGCCGACCGCCATCACCTCGCGGACCGCCGGGCGGGCGAAGTCGCCGGCGGCGGTCGTGCGCTCCGCCTCCTCGGCGCGCCGCAGGTGGCCTTCCGCCTGCTTCTCCACCCGCTCACGCTCCGTCGCCGCGAGCGCCCGGGTCGCGTCGTCGGCCCGGGCCTGCTCGATCGTCGCCCGGAGTTGGTTCTGCACCTCTTTGCGCTCGTGCTCGGACTCGCGGTAGGCGACACCGCCGGCGGTCGCGGCGGCGAGGACGGTAGCCGCCGCCACCCCCGCCCACATCCGGAACCGCCACTTGGTGGTGCGCAGCCGCTCCTCCGCGGACAGGATGATCCGCCGCACCTCGACCGCAACCTCTCCCGCGGATTCCGGGCGGTTCTCCGGCTCCGGGGCGAGGCAGCGGCGGGCGAGGGCGACCAACTGCGGGTAGTCACCCTCGGCCCGGGCAAGGCGGGCGAGCGCGTGGGTGAGGTCGGCGTGCCACGCCCGGTCGTAGCTCTCGTGGGCGGTGGCGGCGGCGAACGCGGGGCGGCCGGTGAGGATTTCGCACAGCACCGACCCGAGCGCGAACACGTCCGCCCGCGGGTGCATCTTCCGGTCCGGGTGGCCGCCGCGGATCTGCTCGGGCGGGCTGTACTCGGCGGTGTGGCCGACGGGTCCGACGTCGATCTCGGCGGCCGACGGCGTGAACAGCCGGGTCCGCCCGTCCGGCGTCGCCATGAACCCGCGGCCGAGCCCCCAGTCGAGCACCTGGACCTCGCCCGACGGGTGGACCTTGATGTTCGCCGGCTTGAGGTCGAGGTGGACGGCGCCGCGGCCGTGGGCGTACCCGACCGCCTCGCACGCCCGGCCGAACCAGATGAGGTACAGGTTCAGCCGGTCCGGCGTCGGGCCGCCCTTCCCCGGCGCCCAGTCGGCGGCGAGCTCGTCGGCCAGTGTGGGCCACGGGATCAGCCGCATGACGAGGTAGGGGTGGTCGGCCCCGTCGCCGAGGAACCCGAACCGGTAGACGGGCGGCACCCCGGTGTGCTGCATCCGGCCGAGCAGCCGGACTTCTTCGACGAACCGGAACACGAGGCGCGAGCGGTGCGGGTTGGCGGCGTGGCAGCGGTGGACGATCTTGACCGCGACTTCGCGGCCGATGCCGTCCTCGACCGCCCGGAACACCTCGCCCATCCCGCCGGCGCCGATCGGCCTGCCGTCGTCGAGGAGCGTGAACCCGGGGATCTCCGGCGGCTGGCCGAGCGGCACCGGGGACGGGCGGTTGGCCGCCTCCAGCGCGGCCTGGCAGTCGGGGCACGTATCGACGTGGTCGGCGACGCGCCCGGCCTGCGTGTCGGGGAGTTCGCCCCGCAGGCAGCGGCCGAGCTCGTCAGCGGACGGGTGCCAGTTGGGGGACATGGGGGTCAGTCCTGGGGCGCCGCGTGCTTCTCCAGCTCCTCGGCGAGGATCGCTTTGAACCGGTACACCTGCTGGTGGACCGCCATCACCGTCCGCTTCGTCTTCGCGGCCACCTCAGCGGCGGAGTGACTCTCCAGCAGGAACAGCCGCACAACCTCCCGGCTCCCCTCGCCGACTCGCTCTAACGCAGCCTTGAGCGCGTCCCACGCCGGCACGAGCGCCGTCCGCAGCGGCCCGCCGACCTCGCCGACGAACGCCTGCACGATGCCGTTCAGGGCCGGGTGGTCGCCGTCGACCGGGCACCCCCCGGAGTCGGTCAGGGACTGCCGGTCGGCGAGGCTCTCGACTGCCATCCGGGCGTCGGTGCCGCCGGCGGCGCTGGCGCCGGGGGTCTTCCGCCGCTCCGCGAAGTAGTCGAGCACGACGCGCTCGACGAGCCGCGACAGCCACGGGCTGAACCCCTTCTCGGCGTCCCACGCGAACCCCGGGAGCTTGACCCGGAGTTTCTCCATGACCCGGCTGAAAATCTCCTCCGCGTCGGCACCCATCCGCTGGGCGACGGCGGTGATGCGCGGGCTGTAGTGGGCGACGAACTCCTGCCACTTCCGCTCCCACTCGGGGCCGGGCGGGCCGCCGAGGGCGTCGGCCCAGCGGGCGAAGGCGGTGGGTTCCGGGGCGGGCTTGTCGGGCACGGGGGAGGCTCCCGGGGCCGGGTGTGGCCGCGCGGCGGCCGAGCGGGAGGGTGAGAGTCAGGCTACAGGCGCGACCCGCGTGGGGGCAACCGAAAAGGCCGCACCCCCCGGCTCGGACGCGCGAACCTGCCGGCGCCCGCCGCGTCCGTACTGCCACCTACCGAGGTGCCGGCGATGCGGGCGGACATGGGGAAGGTGCTGGTCGAGCGGCCGCGGCTCGGCCACTCCGACCGCAACCGGAAGAAGGGCTACCGCAAGGCGGCCGCGAAGGCGCTCGACGCCGGCGGCGGGCCGACGCGCGAGGGGATGAAGGCGCGCACCCCGCGGTCGAAGCACTTCAACGAGCACCTCAGCCCGCTCCGCCGGTTCCTCGACTCGAACGTCGGCCGCCCGTGGGACAAGGTTCACGCCGAGATCCGCGAGCGGGTGGACCCCGGCAACATGGTCCAGAAGCACGTCCTCACGCACCTCTACCAGTACGTCGTCACGGATGTCATCGAGGTGGACGGCGAGCCGGTCGATGCCAACCCGCGGTTCGGGTTCTTCGGCGGAAAGTTACGGTCGCTTCGCACCTCATACGCGCCACAGTGGTACGTCTGCCCGCGGTCCGGGCTACTGCGCCGGTCGCGGCTCGTGCGGTGGAAGTACCGGCCCAAGAAGCCGCCCGCCCCGCGGCGGGTGCGGGTGAGCCGCACCGAGGTGTGCCTCGAACTCGACGGCCGGTGGGAACTCGTCACGCTGGCCGCGCTCCCGGACCCGAAGGCGGTCAGCTGGCGGTTCGACGTGGTTCTCGGCCGCAGTGTCGGTGTCGGCGGCGTGGACGAGCTCGTGCAACTGTACGGGACGCGGGCCTACGCCACCGCCCGCCGCCCGCTGTCGCGGGCCGAGCAGAAGCGGCTGCCGATCCCGATCGACTGGGTGAAGTGACGGCTGCGTCTAATCGAGCTTGATGCCGGTGTCGAACTGCTGGAGTAGCATCCGCTCGCGCGGGTCGGCGAGCGCCTGGAGGAAGTGGACCACGTCCCACACGCCGTCGGGCCGGTCGCTCTCCATCGGGCCGGCCTTCGCCTTGGAGTCGGGCATCGTCGAGGCGTAGATGCCGGCGTACACGCGGGCGTACAGGTCCTCGCCGCGGCGGCCGCCGCGGTACACGCCGAGCGTCAGGTTCCGCGGCTGCACCACCGTGCCCCACACGTCGAACTTTAACTGCTGCGTGCGGCCATAGTCTTGGTGACAGCTCGCGCAGGTGCCCGCGAACAGGCGGAACCCGCGCGCCGCCGACGCCAGCCGGTCTGTCGGCGTCGGCGTGTTCTCGGGCGGCACCGGGATCACGTTCGCGTCCGCCCGACCCCAGTTCCCGAGCGCGATCAACACCCGCTGTGCGAGAATCTGCTCGCCGAGCGCGGCACTGTAATCCGGGTCGGTCTCGCCAGGGTCTTTGGTGATCTGGATGACCTTGGCGATCCAGTCGAACTCGGCCTCGCCGCGGATACTGAGGTGAACGACGTAGCTCGCCAGGTCGTCGATCTCGACCGCCGTGAGGTGCGCGAACGCCGGCATCATCGACCCGGGGAGGCCGTTGCGGATGGTACGGCGGAGGTCGTCCTTGCGCGGCTTGCCGAGTTCGCCCTTGCGCGCCACGCTGGGCGGGAACGCGGTCACGAACTTGAACACGCCGCGGCGGTAGTCGCGCGGCATCGGCCCGGCGAAGACGGCGTGGATGCCGTCGCCGGCGCCGGTCGGCCCGTGGCACTCGGCGCACCACCGCCGGTACAGCAGCCCGCCCCGCGCGAGTGCCGCGTCGTCGAGCCCGAGCGTCGCCGCGGCCGTGGCGGCCTCGGAGACGGCGTCGGCGGTCACCTCCTTCGCCGTCTTCCCCGGCGGGCGGCCTTCCGTGAACATCTCATCGAGCTTAATCTTCGCCGCGTCCGCCGTCGACGCCGCTCGGACCGTCGGCGCGGCGGGCGAGCCGAACGTGGTGTCGAGCAGGCGGGCGAGGTCCGCCTTCTGCGCCGTCGTCAGATCGACCTGCGGGTCGAGGATCGCCTTGCCGACCTTGGGTTTGAGTTGCTTGACGAACTCCGGGTCCGGCGACTGCTCGCCGAGTCGCACGCCGCGGAGTGGCGGGAGGCCGGCGGCGTTCCACTTCGGCGGCGCGCCGAGGTCGCCGACCGCCATCAAGTCAGTGCGGACCGAGTACCGTGCCGCGACCGCGGTGGCGATCGGGGCGACCTCGGCCGGCACCTCGACGCGCGCGCAACCGCCCGGCGCGGCGGCGGCGAGGAACAGTAGGATTCGACGCATCATGGGTCGCCGACGGGGCGTGGTGGCAGACGGGCCAAACGGCTTTTTCTGCTAGTCATTCTTGTGTTTCGGGCCGGACTGTCAAGAATAGGGAGTGCCCGTCGTCGCCCCGGACCGCCCCGATGCCGCGCCTCGCCGCAGCCGCCGCCCTGCTCCTCGTCGCGACGGTCGCGTGCGGGCAGGCGCCGGTCGAGCCGACCGTCCTCCGCGGCGACTCGCCGCAGACCCGCAAGCGCCTCGCCGAGGCCGAGGCGAAGCTGCTCGCCGGAAAGGCGGCGGACGCGGCCGACGACCTGCAGCGCGTCCTCGACGAGGCCGGCGACGACCTCGTCGGGCTCGACGGCCGCCAGTTCCGCCCCGCCCGGCTCGTCGCGCACGGCCTGCTCGCCCGCCTCCCGGCCGACGCACTGAAGGCGTACCAAGCACGGATCGACGCGCCGGCGAAACTGCTGCTCGAGGCCGGCACGCGCGACCGCGACCCGCGCCCGCTCTGGCAACTGCTCGACCGCTACTTCGTGTCGCGGCCCGCCCAGACCGGCGGACTCCTGCTCGGCGACCTGCTCTTCGAGCGGGGGGAGTTCCGCGCCGCCGAGGTGGTTTGGCGCCGCCTCCTCCCCGACGAGGGCTCCGACCTGTCGCACCCGACCCCGCCGGCCGACCCGGCGGCGCTCCGGGCGCGGGTGGTGCTGGCGGTGATTTTTCAGCACGAGTCGAAGCGCGCCGCGACGGAACTGGAGGCGTTCGAGGCGAGGCACGCGGGCGCCACCGGCCCGCTCGCCGGGCGCACCGGGCTGTACAAGGCGACGCTCCGCGCGCTCCTCGACCGCCCGCCGCACCTCGCCCCGGAAGCCGCGAGCCGCGAGTGGCCGACGTTCGGCGGCGGGCCGGACCGCGCCGGCCGCGTGGCGGGACCGGTGCCGTACCACTGGCCGGGCCGGCCGACGTGGCGCAAGCCCCTCCCCGCCGACCCCGAGCGGGTTCCCCTCGGCCCGCTCCGCCCGCCGTTCGGGCACGCGGTCATCGCGGGCGGGAAGGTGTTCGTGCCCGATGGCGGGAAGGTGATCCCGTTCGACCTGCGCACCGGCGACTCCAGCGGGGCGGTCGGGGCACCCGAGAAGACGATCGGCAACGGCGTGGTCGGCCGACAGTTGCCGCCCGACCCGGACGCGGGGGGGACGCTGTCGGCGTTCGCCGGGCGTGTGTTTAGCCGTGTGGGACCGGGGGTGGTGAGACTGCCCGAGGCGAAGGCGGCGGTCGCCGACGAGGTGGTGCTCGCGTGCTTCACCCCGCCGGCGAACCCCGGTGCGTTCGCGCCGGCGTTGCGCCAGGCGTGGCGGCTCCGCCCACCCACCGCCGGCGAGAACCGCGGCCCGGCGGTGTGGGAGGGCGCTCCGCTCGCCGCCGACGGCAAGCTGTACGCCGCGTTCGCCCGGTTCGACGGCGGGCGGGTGGCGCACGGGGTCGCGTGCTTCGACCCGGCCGACGCCGACACCGCCCCGGCCCACGCGGCGTGGGGTACGGAGCTGAGCGACAGCCCGCTGTCGTCGGGCGCCGAGTGGCGGGTGCGGCAGGAGCTTGTGACCCGCGCCGGGCGGAACGTGGTGCTGGCGACGAACGCGGGGGTGGTGGCGGCGATGGACGCCGAGACGGGGAAGCGGGCGTGGGGCTTCGCCTACCCGCGGGCGGCGAAACGGCTGGCCGAGGCGAACCGCTCGCCCGACCCGGCGCCCGCGGTGGCGGCGGGCGGGCGGGTGTTCGTCGCCCCGGCTGACGCCGACCGCGTGTACGCGCTCGACGCCGAGAACGGCCGGCTGCTGTGGGAGAGCACGCCGGTCGAGGGGGCACAAATCCTCGGCGTGACCGGCAGCCGGGTGATTGTGACAGTGACCGGCCCGGTCCGGGGCATCCGCGGGCTGAGCGTCGTGACCGGCTCGCACCGCGCGCCCGAGGGGTGGGCGCAGCACGACGGCGGCGGGCTCCTCGGCTACGGCCGCGGGTTCGTCGCCGACCGCGCCGTGTTCTGGCCGAGTCGGGCCGGCCTGTTCATCCTCGACCCGGCGTCCGGCTACCCGCTCGCCCGCATCGAACCGCCGAGCCGCGGAGGGCTGTTCGGGAACCTCGCCTATGCCGACGGCGTGCTGGTGGTAGTGACGCCGACCGAGGTGTGGGGCTACGTCGCCGACGGCCCGCCCCCGCCGCCGCCGCGCCCCGACCCCGATCCGCGCCCGCGGTACGATGCGCTCTCGGACGCGGCGGAACACCTCCTCGCCGCCGGCGACGAGCCGGGCGCGCGGAAGCTGCTGCACGACGCCACGGGCGGCGACTTCCCGCCCGCCCTCCGCGCTCGCGCTGTGGCCCGACTCGTCCTCCTGACGCCGCCGGGAACCGGGGAGGCGGACCTCCCGGCCGACGTTCAGCCGCTGCTCGGAGCGCTCCGCGCCGAGTGGGTGACGACGGCGCGCGGCGAGTTCGTCACGCTCGGCGGGTTGGTCGAGCGTCACGCCGGGCGTGCGCCCGCGGCGCGTCCGGCGCCGGCGACGCTCCCGCTGCACCGGCCGGAGGAGGCGCCCACCCTCGGCGCGAACGCGCGCGTCATCCGCGGCGTGCCATTCCCGCCGGGCGTGTTCCCGCTCCAGCCCATTCCCGGCGCCTCGGCGCCGGCCACCCACCTGTTCGCCGCCGACCCCACACGCGTCATCGCCGTGCCGCTCACCGGGGAGAACCCGCGCACGCTGCCGGCCGTCGATCACTTCACCCACGCCACCGACCGGGCCGTTGGGTTCGTTGCCGCCGGTCCGTTCGCGGTGGGCGTGTACGGCGCCGGTGCTGAGCCCGACTGGGTGTTCCGCGTTCCGGAAACCGACCCGCTCCCGGACCACCCCGGCCGCGTCCCGTTCCGCACCGGCGACCGCGTCCCGCTCCCCCAACTGTCGGCGTTCGCACTCGCCGGCGACTGGCTCCTCGCCCGTCTCGGCGAGCACCACTTGGTCGGCCTCGACCTCGCCGGCCGGCGTGTCGGGTGGGTGCTCAGCGGCCACGGCCGGGCGCGGTACGAGCCGATCGTTTTCCCCGGCGTGCCGGCGTTCGGACCGCACCTGTACGCCGTCGGCTCGGTCGCGGCGGTGCAGTTGTCAGACGGCCGGCGGTGGTTCGTGAACGTGCCGACGGGCCGCGTGTGCGACTGCGGCGGGCGGTCGCTGGACGGGTCGGTTCCGGGCGGGCACGGCGAGCGGACGGCCGGCGCGGCGTGGGCCCAGCCGCCGGCACAACTGGACGGGAACAAGATCGCCTTTTCGGACGGGCCGGGACTCGTGCAGGTGTTCAACCCGGGGCTCGAAAAAATGGTCTGGGCCTATGACGCGGGTCGCGCGCCGAGCCTGTCCGGCGAGCCACCGCGGGTCCGGGCGCTGGGCGCCGGCGTGTTCGTGCTGGTCCGCCGAAACCACGGCTGCGAACTCGACCGCCTCGCCCCCGCGGACGGCACGTCCGCCTGGGACGACCCGGCGTTCCTTGACGCGGGCCGCGTGGACCTGACGGCCGCCGACGCGGACGGCGAGCGCGTCTACATCCCCGCCGGCGGGAAGTTGACGGCACTACTACTGGAAGACGGGTCGGCCGCGTGGGCGGCGACGCTGCCGAAGCTGCACGGCACCGCCGGCTGGCGGGTGCGGGCGAGGAAGGACGTGGTGATCGCCTACCCCGCGGAGGCGATCCCGGGCGAGCCGGTGGCGGACGTGTGGGAGCGCGTCGTGCGCTCGTTCGTTCGCGCCCCGCTGGCGTGGCGACTGCCGCTACTCGCGGAAACGCTGGCCGAGACGTGGACCGACCGGAGCGTGCCGGTGCTGCTGTTCGCCCCGGAGACGGGCGAGTTACTGAAGCGCGTCGTGCTGCCGGCCCGCGGCCCCGGGGTGGCAGCGCATTTCGACGGGGCCGTTGCGGTAGTCGTTACCGGGGCCGGGGCAGCGTGGCTGCGGTGACGGCCGCGGGTGTCGGAGTGTGGTGCGGCACTCCGTGCCGCTTCCCGTCAAGCGCATTCGGGATGACCGCGAAAGCTCCCGCGCCGCCGCGGCACAGAGTGCCGCACCACACACGGTCCGAAACCACCACTACCTCGTCGTCCAGACCGGCGGCGGAGCGATCTCGTTGGCGGGGCGCTTCCCGGCATCGGCACGGCCGCTCCCGGTCAGCCGGGAGATAACGCGCACGGTCATGTCCACGTCGCACGGAATCTGACAGCTCAGGCGGACGCCGGTCACGCCCTTCGCCGCCAGCACCGCCTTCTCGGCCTCGGTCATCCGGTCCGGCTCGCCGCTCACGAACTCGACACGGCAGGTCGTGCAGCGGGCGTTGCCGCCGCAGGCATAGAGCTGGTCCACGCCGGCCTCGTCGGTCAGCGCCAGCACGAGACGTTTCCCGGCAGGCACTTCGACGGGTGCGATTCCCTCGACGGTCAGCATCGGCACGGCCGTTCCTCCTGGTGGGTGGTGTCATGATAGCCCGCGGCACGGGCGTTGCGTCCGTCCGGCTCGGGAGGCGCGTTTCATGCCAACCGCGCAACTGTCTCACGCCACCGACGCCACCCCGGGCATTCGCCGGGTCCGCGCCCGCGGCGGGTTCCGGTACGTCGACGCCCGCGACCGGCCGGTCACCGACGCGGCCACGCTCGCCCGCATCCGGGCGCTGGTGATCCCGCCGGCGTGGGAGGGCGTGTGGATCTGCCCGAAGGCGATGGGTCACATCCAGGCGACCGGCCGCGACGCGCGGGGGCGGAAGCAGTACCGCTACCACGCCGCCTGGACGACCCGCCGCGGCGACGAGAAGTTCGGACGCATGCCGGCGTTCGGCCGCGCGCTCGGCCGCGTCCGCGACCGGGTTCAAAGCGACCTGGCGCGCCCCGGCCTGCCGCGAGAAAAAGTTCTCGCCGCCGTGGTGCGGCTGCTCGACCAGACGAACCTCCGCGTCGGCAACTCCGAGTACCGCCGCGACAACGGCTCGTTCGGCCTGAGCACGCTGCTCGACCGACACGTCTCGTTCGCGCCCGGCGAGTTGCGGCTGCGCTTCCGCGGTAAGAGCGGGGTGTGGCACGACCGGGCGGTGAGCGACCCGCGGCTCGCGCGGATCGTCCGCGCCTGCCGCGACCTGCCGGGGCAGCACCTGTTCCAGTACCGCGATGACCGCGGCGTCGCGCGGCCGGTCGGTTCGGCGGACGTGAACGCGTACATCCGCACGGCCGCGGGCGGCGAGTTCACGGCGAAGGACTTCCGCACCTGGGCGGGCACGGTGAAGGCGGCGGCGCTGCTCGCGGAGTTGCCCGCGCCGGAGTCGAAGACGGCCGGCGAGCGGGCGGTGGTGGGTGTGGTAAAGGCGGTGGCGGCGGAACTCGGGAACACGCCGGCGGTGTGCCGGCGGAGCTACATTCACCCACAGGTGATCGCGGCATACCTCGACGGGTCGCTGGCACGAACGCGGCGGGCGGACGAGGCGCGGTTGTTGTCGCTCCTCAAGGAACAAGGCTCGATGACCCACTAATGACCGAGACTTGTTCCCGACGTGGCGAACGGCCGGCTCACGCCGGCCGTTCGCCACGTCACTACTGGTACTCGTACCCGATGTGGAACGTCACCCGGCCGTCCGGCAGTCGGCGAATGTTCGTGATGTGGACCGGCAGCCCGCCGCCGAGTTGGCTGCGGCTGCTCGGCACCGTGTAGGGCGTGAACGCCGTGTTCGACGCGCTCGGGAACGGCACCGACCGCAGAAACACGCCCGGCCCGCTCGCGCCCTCGACGCCGTGCGACTCCTCCAGCACCGGGCGGTTGTTCACCACCCGCCAGACGAGCAACCCGCCCGCCGGCAGTACCTCGTCGTAGCCCTTCTTGTGCCGGTTCTCCAGCAGGAAGTATTCGCTCCCGTCGGCCTTCACCGCCACCTTCACGCACTGCGTCGGGTCGTCCTCGATCGGGCCGAGTACGATTTTCTGCTTCACCCGCGGGTCGAGCACGGTCGGGCGGATCCACCCGAGTTGCTCCTTACACCACGCCGAAAAGTGCTGCGGCCTGCCGTTCGGCGCCTGGTTCGACATCGCGCACCACACGCCCACGCCCTCCGACCCGGGGAGCTCGGGGCGGGCGTACAGATCGGGCAGGCCGAGCATGTGGCCGAACTCGTGGCAGAAGACGCTGATGTCGTTCATCCGCGCCCCGCCCTCCTGCACGATGAAGTACGGCAGCCGCCGCCCGCCGTAGTTCACGTTCGCCCGGTGCGGCCAGTACAGCCCGCCGCGCGTCGTCTGCACCCGGCCGCCGGCGTACAGGAAGAAGATGCCGTCGTACTCCTTCAGCGCGTCCTTGCCGGCCTTCGCCGTGTACAGGTCCAGCGCCTCGGTCAGCAGCCCCGTCTTCTCGCCGGTGCTGGTGCCGCTGCCGGTCGTGTACTCCAGCCGCTTCTTCTTCGCCTCGACCCACCCGAGGAACGTCCCGTCCACCTTGAACCTGCCGTAGCTCAGCTCCTTGTAGTAGTCGTTCATGCTCCCGTGCACCTTGTCGCCGGTCGCGGACCGGTCGAAGTAGGTGCCGAGGCTGAACATCGCCGCCTCCCAGTCGGCGTCGGTGATCTTCGGGTTGTGCTTCACGTCCGGGTACTCGACCCCGAGGATCGCCAGCTTGTACGTGGACTTCTTCCACGCCGCCGGGATGCGGTCGTCCCACCCGCCGCGGCCGCCGGGGCCGCTGCCCACCAGCGTCCCCTCGGCGACCAGCGTCGGCCGCGCCTCGATCCGGTTGCCGTCGCGCTCGGCGATCACGTCAATCCGGTCGCCGGGGCGGAACTCGGAGATCAGGTCGCGGAAGGCGTTGGCCCCGTCCACGTCCTTGCCGTTGACCTTCAGAATCAGGTCGCCGGCCTTCAGCCCGGCCGCAGCCGCGGGGCCGCCGGCGGTCACGTTGGCCAGTCGCACCCCGGCCTCGCCCTTCACCGCCTGGCCGAACGTCAGCCCCACCACCACCCGCCCGACGGCGCCCATCGGCTGCGTGGTCGGCCGGAGCGTGACCGGCAGTGTGAGCGCCTTCCCGTTGCGGTCCACGCCCAGCTTCAGCGTCTCGCCGGCGAGCCGCGACCGGAGCGCGTCGCGGGCCGCCGCCGGCGACGAGAAGCTGAGCGCGTCGATCGCCGTAACCGTATCGCCCTCCAGGAGCCCGGCGGCGGCGGCGGGCGAGTCGGGCTCGACCGCCTCGACCACGACCCGGCCGTCCTTGCCGCCGACGATCACCCCGGCGTACCCGGCGGCGGTCGGCTTCACGGCGATGGTCGCGGCAAACTGCTTGGGATCGGCCTTCACGGCCTTTTCGAGCGCGACGTACCCGGTGGTGTCGATGCCGGGTCGGGGCGGCGGCGCGACCGGCAGAGGGTCGGCTGCGACGGGCGCGAGTACGGTAGCGCCAACCAGCGCCGCGAAGGCGAGCGGGGTGCGAGTCATGGGATGTGCCCAGTGGCAGGAGAGGGGATGGCCGCCGTTGTATCCTGCCGTGCGTGAGACGGACATGAGAATGCGGCCGGCGGCATCACCCGGGCGGATCCCGTCGGTTCCGAGTCGCGCGACGCCCCGTCACGAGGGATCAGAGTTGACCAGAAGGGACGGCGTGGCGAACGGCCGGCTCGCGCCAGTCGTTCGCCACGCCGGAACTTTCACAGACCACTACGAATGACACCTCCCCGGCGATTCCCGGTATAATCGTCCGCGTCCCCCGCTTTCGGTCCGTTTCGCCAAGAACCCGGCCCGGGCGGCGAACCCCTTTAAATAGAAGACGAGTGTCGGCCCGGGGGCGGCCCACAGATGAAGTTCACACACCGATCCGGCCAGCGCCCACTGGACGGGTTCACCATCAAACGCGGCGTCGGCCAGGGCGGGTTCGGCGAGGTCTACTTCGCCGTCTCCGACGCCGGTAAGGAGGTCGCGCTCAAGCTCCTCCACCGGCACCAGGACGCCGAGCTCCGCGGCATCGCCCACTGCCTCAACCTGAAGCACCCGCACCTCGTCCACCTGTACGACCTCCGCACCGACGACCGCGGCGCGAAGTGGGTGGTCATGGAGTACGTGTTCGGCGAGTCGCTCGCCCAGTGGATCGACCGCTACCCGACCGGCCTCCCCGCCGACCTCGTGCGCGAGTGGTTCGGCGCCATCGGCCGCGGGGTAGCATACCTCCACGAGAACGGCGTGGTCCACCGCGACCTGAAGCCGGCGAACATCTTCGTCGAGAACGGGCACCTGAAGATCGGCGACTACGGCCTGTCGCGCCGGATCAGCCTGAGCCAGGGCGGCGAACTCACGCAGGGCGTCGGCACCCCGCACTACATGGCGCCGGAGATCAAGAGCGGCAACTACACGCAGTCGATCGACATCTACGCCTGCGGCGTGATGCTGTACGAGATGCTGACCGGCCACCCGCCGTTCGAGGGCGAGACGCCGATGGAGGTACTCATCAAGCACCTCACTGATGCACCGGACATCGGGAAGGTGCCCGAGCCGTACAAGGCAGTCGTGGCGCGGGCGCTGGAGAAGGATCCGGCGGCGCGCTACCCGACGATGCGCGACTTCGTGCGGGCCGTCGAGGAGGTTGGCGCCCCCGCGCCGCGGGCGAACCCGCTCCCGGCAGGGCTGCTGCGGACGGCGGTGCCGGTCGCCCCGCCGCCGGGGGTCGCCGGGCTGGCGGCGCCCGACCCGGGGCCACTGCCGATTGCCCGCGTCCCACCGGTGGCGACCCCGCCGTCGCGGCGGTTCGCGTCCGGGCCGATCCCGATCGGCCTGCGTGACTGGCTGACGCAGCGGCTCGGGTCGATCGCGCTGGCACCGGTCGTCGCGGGGCTCTGCACCGCCCCGTTCATTCTCTTCGGCACGCCGCAACCGTGGTCGTTGCTCGGGCGTATGACGCTCCTGGCGACGGCCCTGAGCTGGGGCGCGCTGGCGGTCGCCCGCACCCCGCGCGACACCGGCGCGAGCGGGTGGGCGCGGCGGTTCCAGATGCTGTTCGTCGGCCTGCTCGTCGGCGGGCTGGCGTTCTGGCTCGACGGCTGGGCGGCGCCGCGCGGCGGGGCGGCGGTCGAAACCGGGCGTGACCTGATGATCGGGTCGTGGGCGCGGGTGAGCCCGGAGTTGTTCAGCACGGTGACGCGGTACACGCTCTACTACGGGCTGGCCGTGGCGGCGTGCCCGTGGTGGGGGATGACCGACCGCCGGCGGAAGGAGCGGTTCAAGTTCGGCCGGGTGGTACTGGCGGGGATGGCGGGCGGGGTACTGCTGTTCCTGTGGCCGTGGGAGCACGCCTCGGCGGCGCTGGGCGTGGCGCCACTGGTGATCGCGGCGGTGACGGTGCAGGTGGTAAGCCCGTGGGCTGCCCCGCCCACACCACCACGGCCGCAGGTGGTCCGTGGTCCGGCCAAGCGGCAGCGGCAGTACGCGTGAATGACAGCCGTCGCTCGCGACGGCCGAACAACGACCGGGAACCCTAAACCTCCGTCAACCCATGACCCGTACCTCCGCCGCCCGCCCGCTCGCCCTGGTGGCTACGCTCGCGGCACTGACCGCCGTCGGGTGCGGCGGGGCGCGCCAGCCGGCCGCCGGCGGGTCGAACTCGCCGAAGGCCCAGGAGAACCGCAAGCTCGCCGAGTCCTACGCCGTCGCCGCGGCGGTCGGCGCCGCGTCCGCCGAGGTCGCGGTCCACCCCGAGATGGAGAAGAAGTCGGCGTGGGCGAAGGGAATGGCGTGGGTCCAGGCGCACATGCCGGGCGCCAAGGTGTCCACGCCCGCGCCGCCGGCGGTGCCGAATCCAGGTACAACCCCTCCTGCCCCGCCTTCCCCCCCGCCGCCCCCTCCGGTGGTGCAGGTGGTGCGCGTCGAGGTGACGCCGCCGAAGCCGGTGCCGCCGCCAAGCGGGTCAGTGCTGGTGCGAGAGCGGGTGTCGTCGGAGATCCCGCAGCCCACGGAGACCGAGGCGGAGGAGGCCGCGGTCGAGATTGCCACCCGGCGGATCACCGAGGCGTTTGCCAAACTCGACCCGCCGCTCGAGTACCACCCCAGCCCGGCCGCGGTGAGGAGCGATTTCTTCAAGCGCGACTCGCGCCGCGTCCGCCCGCCCACTGACGCCGAGAAGGCGGCGCTGGTGCAGGCCGGGTACGCCCCCGACCGGGGCGTGTACGTCGAGTACACGTTGGAGGCGAACGCCGAGCAGGTCCGCGAGATCCGCGGGCGCGAGCGGGTGGCGGCGGCGCTGAAGTTCTTCGCCCTGCTCGCCGCCGCCGCCGCGGTCGGGTTCGTGTTCCTCCGCGTCGACGCGTGGTCGCAGGGCTACCTCACCAGCTGGCTCGCGTTCGTCGCCGCCGCCCTCGCCGGCGGCGCCGTCGTCGCCTACGTGTTCGCCTGACCCCCGCGGGGCGCCCGGGCGACCCCGTCACCGGACCGAGTGCCCGGTCCACCCCGTTCCAGCGGCCGCCCGATGACCACCGAGTCCGACCGCCTGCTCATCCAGCGCGTGCGCGACAACCCGCGCAAGAGCCACGCCTACGAGGAGGCGTGGAACGAACTCTTCACGCGCTACCGCGGGCGGCTGGCGGCGTACGTCCGGCGGCGGTTGAAGGACCAGGCGGCGGTGGACGACGTGGTGCAGGAGACGTTCGTCGGCCTCGGCAACAGCCTGGCCAACTTCGACGACCGGCGCGACCTCCAGACGTGGCTGTTCACGATCGCGTCGCACAAGGTGACGGACCACCTGCGCCGCCTCGGCCGCCGCCCGGTGCAGCCCGGCGGGGACGCCGAGGAGGAGGGGCTGGACCGCGCCGCCGACGCCCGCCAGCGGCCGGCGAGCAGCCTGGCGCGGAGCGCCGAGCGCCGCGACCGCGAGGAGGAGGCGCTGGGCCGGGCGCTGGCGCTGCTGGTACGCGAGTGGCTGTCGCGGGGCGAGTTCACGAACGTGATAACGCTGGAACTCCTACTAGTGAAGGGCTGGGGGAACAAGGACGTGGCGGCCCACGTGGGGATCACGGAGCAGCAGGTGGCGAACCTGAAGTTCCAGGCGAAGCGCCGGCTCCACGACTCGCTCGCGGCGGCCCAGCTGTCGGCGGACGTGTTCCCGGAGCTGCGGGCCGAAGTGTGAGCGATCGGCACGAGCCGATGGCTTCGTGCCTCGGGTCTTGAGCCCCGAAGGGGCGGCCGTGAGTAGCCCGGGGTGGCAACCCCGGGCGGCGAGGACGGTGTCACTAACAGGCTGTGACACAACCTGCCGCAACCCCCGGTTTTCAAGCGTTTTCGGGGGTTGTGTCAGTGCCTCTAAGGCGTCCGGCGAGTTGAAGCCTACCCACCAGTTCGGCTTTCGTGGGTGAGT
>VFQN01002638.1_pt1 | contig 27164 bp, 51 predicted proteins | sample 3512371 | NCBI WGS metagenome assembly VFQN01 (sample SAMN10412370, study PRJNA504923) | tailings metagenome | isolation source: Replicate 2 from Balatoc abandoned mine | place: Philippines: Itogon, Benguet | collected 2017-08-28
AGGGGCAGGGGCAGGGGCAGGGGCAGGGGCAGGGGCAGGGGCAGGGGCAGGGGCAGGCAGCAGGGCCCAGCGGCTACCGCTACAGCGGCATTGCCACTGCCGCTGCGGCGTCCACCACACCCGACACCCTGGACAAGCTGCAGTGGCTGGTGGAGCACCTGGACTGCGAGCTCACGGACGAGGCGCCAGCCGCTGCTGCCGCCGCCGCAGGTGCTGGTGCCGTAGCGAGAGGCGGGCCTGGCGGCATGGCCACCCTGCAGTGGCTGCGAGAGCGCGGCTGCCCCTTTCAGGTGGGGCAGAAGGATGCCATGCCGGCTAAATCCACGCCAGCTTCGTGTCTACGCAATGCTGGTTGCAAGTTCTGTTCGACAACGGCACGGCTTTGTTTCGGACGAGTCAACATGCTTGTCGCACTGGTGTGCTGCAGTTGCCGCACCCTTGCTGTCTCACTGAGCCGGCAGGGTAGACCGTACACTTCAGCTCGGCGCGGCAGCACGCCATGATGAGCGTGCTGCCTGCAATGCATAGCTACATCACGACTGAGACAGTGTCTCATGCGTTCCCGCAGGCACTCAAGGTGCTGGTTGCTGCGCTGCGCCATGCAGACCTGGCCGTGTGCGACTGGCTGCTGGACGTGGCGGGCTGCGCCCTGCCCGCGCCCGGACCGGGCATCAGCTGGCGCAGCGTGTGCGGCGCAGCTGCGGCAGCAGAGGCAGCACCTGGTGCGGGGGCGGCAGGGGGCGCATCGGAACGTCCAGCAGGCGGGGGTGGAGGGGCAGGAGCAGCAGCCGCAGCAGAGCGCCACGGCGTTGCAAAGCTGAGGTGGCTGCTGCAACGGAGTAGCGCCTCAGATGGGCTCATGGCGGCGCCGCACCGCAGCGCCATCAACGAGGCCGCCAGGGCCGGGCAGCTGGATACGGTTGCATTCCTGCACCAGCAGTGTGGGTTAGCACTGACCAGCAGCGTGTGGGAGGAGGTGGCGGCGTCGGGATGCGTCCGCTTAGCGGAGTGGGTGGCGGGCAGGGGGGAGCAGGCGCCGCCGTTCTGGGGCAGGGAGTACGCTGCGGCGGCGGCTCGAAGGCAGCTGGCTATGGTGCGGTGGCTGGCGGGCAGGGGGAGGTGCCCGTGGGGGGAAGAGACGGTGGCGGAGGTCATTGCGTCTTGGCCGCGGTGGGTTAGCGACGCCAGTGGCTGCGGCAGCAGCAGCTGTTCCTGCTGCCATGAGGAGGGCACTGGTGGTAGCGCCGCTGGCGACGGGGGTGTAAGGGCTGTACATGAGCCGGGGCAGGAGGCTGGGCGGCACGGAGATAGGAGCTGTGGGGTGTGCAGCGGGCTGTTGGAGGCGTTGCAGCTGCTGCTGGAGGTGGGGGCGCCGGCAGGTGGTACGGCATCTGTGGACGCCGCGGCTCGAAGAGGCGACCTGGGGCTAGTGCGTTATCTGGTGGAGGCGGCAGGGTGTAGCCTGGGGAGCGGTACACTGCTGGCGGCAGCAGGGAGCGGCTGCGTGGCACTGGTGGAGTGGGTTGCGGCCCGGGAGGGTGGGGGAAGGGCGCACTGGCAGGCGCAGGGGGCGGAGGGTCAGGGCGACGTGTTTGTGCTGCCGGCACGGCGGGGTGACCGGCCTACCCTGGAGTGCCTGCTGCGCCTGGGGCTGCGGCCGGACTGGCAGGCGCTGCAGGGCTCCGAGCCGCCGTGCCCCGCCGTGGTGCTGGGGTGGCTGCTAGAGGCCGGGGCCAAGTGAGGGTTGCAGGGAGGTGCATGCTGCGTGAGGAGTCGCGAGTTGACGAGCCCAGGCCGAAGGCATTCGCTGTACCAGCGTATGAGAGGCTGAGTTGTTGCAAACACGCACTTTCTTGAGTTCAGTTGCTATGCCTGCCTTGGTGGTTGCTTCGGGTGCTGGGGAAAGCTCATTTCGCGCCGGAGTGCACTAGGACCAGGTGTTGTTGCAGGTTGCAAATGCTCCTCGCAAACAGGTGTAAGCAGGACATAAAGGCTTCCCGTGCTCTACTACAGGACTAACTAATATTGCTTGTGTGCAAGCAATGCAACACGCGTGTGCAGTCAGAGTGCAGGCGCCTATGCGTAGCAAACCCCAGCCGCCCAACTAGAATGCATGCTGCCGTACACCGGCGGCACCCAGCGCGACACCCGCCTAGGCTGCATCAGCACCATTGGCGTGCCGTTGCGCAGATGGACACTTGACTGCCACTTAGACGCCAACATGTATTCCAGTAACATGAAAAGGCACGGTTCTCGTTTAGACGGGCCAGCATGCAAAGTTTGGCACAGAGCTAGTGCTACTGGGTTGCACATGGTCAGCCGGAAGCCGATCGGCCCGCTACCGCGGCCTGCTGCACTACAGCCGGCTGTAGGCCCAAAGCCCCAAACGTGCACCTCCTGCTCGTGAGAAGACGTACTGCACGACGCCCTTCAACCGCTTCTTGCTGTTGCAATTCACAATTTCTCCACGCCCTACAATGCACTCCGCGAGGAGCGCCATCCGCACAGCACACGTTGCCAGCCAGCCCACCCACGCCCACTCCCACCCTCACTCTCACTCCCTCTCCCCCGGTGAGGCCCGGCCCGTTGTTGCGCCACTTCCACCGCCTCCGTTGCCGCCTCGTGCCGCGAGCCGGGCCTCACCCCTGGCCGTTTCCCTCCCCCGCCGCTCCCGCTGCCCCTGCCGCTCCGGTTGCCCCCGCCGCTCCCGCCGCGTCGCCCTCCCCCGCTGAGACCGACGCCGCCCGCCGCTTCAACCGCTCCGCCAGCTCATTACTCATCATGGCGGAGGCGGGCGTGGCGATGGAGCCGAACGGAGCACGCCGGACCGCCGACACCTGCAGGGGCACCAACCACGTCATTCATCGTCCCCCATCTGCGTGGCCACGGCAGCTTGCCCGTGCCTGCTAGTACAGGCGGAAGCACCAGAGGCCTGCAATGCAAGAGCACGTGCTACAAACCAAAGGGCATGGTCACACACATCCTGTGCTCAACCCACCGGCGTGACTAGCCCAGGTGTTGTCGCAGCGCCGCCTCCGCTGCCTCCGGCCCCACCCGCCTCGCCGCCGCCACCGTCGCCGGCCCCGCCGCCACTCCCGGCGGGCGTCCCCCCGGCCGCTGCCACCGACTGCCTCCGCTGCTGCTCCTGCCGCCGCTGCAGCACGCCAGTCAGCTCCATGCCGAAAGGGGCGGTGGCGTTGATCCACCCGGGGGTGGTGGGCGGCGCCTCCGCCTCCGCCGCCTCTGCCGCCGCCGCCGCGGCTGCTTCCTCCACCTAGCGGCGGGGCGGCACAACTAATAGTCGGCATGGCATACCGGAGGGAGCGCTGGGATATGCTTAGTTCGATATTGCATTGGCGTAAGCCAACACCTGGCAGATGTGCCTGCACCATTCTGGCCCGGCTTATCCGCCTGGATCCGCTGCGGCCCTGCAATCCTGTGTCCGTGGCCACATGCCCCTTCCACGCGACCGCGCTACCCTGCCCGCACAACGCTCATCAGTCAACCCACCGCTTTGGCCGCCGCCTGCCTTCGCCGCAGCTGCTCCGCCAGCTCATCCCCCGCCGCCGCCGAGATTCGCGGCCCGCCGCCATCGGCGCCGCCGGGGGTCTTTGCCGCCAGCTGCTCTGCTTCGATGGCGGCGGCCACAGCGGCCTGGCGCTGCTCTAGCACACCTGTATGGGTGGCGGGGTGGTGAGGGGCGTGAGGGCGGGTCTAACACGGTATGCTGTGATGGGTGCAGCCCTTCGCTTACGACTGCTAGGAATCAGCATTGTAACCAATATGCGTTTATTTGCCGCTGTCGTAATAGCTGGTGACACCTGACATTGCGCGGCTGCATGCAGCCTGCTGCAGGAGCCACGTCGCCCAGCGCGTGCGTCCAGGTGGAGGGCTGTGTGCCGGCATGTCGCATGTCGATGCGCGGAACGATCAAGCGAGCAAGCCTGCTGCGCAGTACGCGTGCAGTACACGGCGCTGCCGTACGTCACGCACCTCCCAGCTCCTCGCCGTACGCCGCGTGCGAGCGCGTGGAGGGCGTCACCTGGTCCTTGGCGTCCGTGCCGTCCAGCGCGCTCTTGCCCTGGCGGGGGACAGGGCCGTGGTCGCACCGCACCGTCTGGGCATGGTGAAAGACTTAAGAACGGACATGGTACACAGGTCGGGGTGTGAGTGTGAAAGGCCCACACCCTTGACAGCCCCTCAATGCCCAATGTGACACCGCCTGGGCCCCACAGGGCTGCTACTACCCCATGGCTACCCTCCACGGACCGCACCTTCTTGGCGCTGAGCTCCGCCTGCCAGGGGCTCTGCGCCGCCGCCTGTGCCGCCGCGTCGTCCGCCTTGCGCACCTTGAACTGCATCACCTGCGGCCGACAGGGGGCAACAGGCAAGGGAGAGGGTGCGGGTTGGGGATTATCGCCATGCAAGGCGCGGATACGCGGGTCAGCACATGCACTCGCATGCGGAGCAGGATACCTGGGGGGCGGATGGGGACACTGCGTAGCAGGTGGGCATGGCGGCGTGCTCCGCAACTGTGTCGTACACTCGTACATGTGAAAACAAAGCGGGCTGCCGTAATATCGTACCGTGGCCAGGCGCGCCGCGTCCTTGTTCTCCACCCGGGAGTAGTGGATCTCGCGGGCGGCGGGGCTGCCGGTGGCCTGCAGGGGCAAGGCGGAAGGGAGAGCGGCGCTTGTGGGGAACAACTCACAAACACGAGGTTGCGGAGAGAGGAACGGCGCAGGATTGCGTGTGGAAAGGCAATGCGCTCAAGCTGTAGTCTTCGTATGCATAGGTTCAGAACATTTCCAACCGCACCAAGGTCCTGTTCCCGCTCCCCTGGGTGCCCACCTTGAGGATGGACTCCTTCATGAGCCGCGGCAGAACGGCGTTGGTGCCCAGGGCGGGCACGCCGCCGTACTTGCCCAGAATCCTGTACGACAAAGAGGCATGCCGTACAACCAACTCACAAGCGGCAAAGGCTGCATGCAGCTGATGTTGCGGTAGGGAAGTAAACAATGAGACATGTCAACACATAACGGCATGCAAGCTCTAGACCGCTCAACCAACAGCGACATGTGCGCCACGCAACATTGTCAGCTTTGCATCGCTTTCCTCGCCGCCATCCACGACTGCCCCACTGCCTCCCGGTGGCACCAAAGTCCCTACCTTGCTTGCTTCTCCAACTTGAATTTCAACAACTCAGGGTGGATGATCTTGCTGCTCTTCTTTTTTCGCCGGGGGCCAGCAGCAGTGCCCCCCTCGCCCTCGCCCGGCTGCTGCCCCTGGCCCTCGCCCTCCTCCTGGCCCCCAGCCGTGCCGTCCCCCTGTCAAGGGCACGGGGAAGGCGGGAGGACAGTGCTAGCTGCTATCACCCATCAGCCCAGTTCCCAATACTGCCAGGTAAAGTCCGGTGTACCCCGGGCAGGCCTCAGCCAGGCGCGGCTTCCCCCGCGTGCAGTGCGCGCGCAAGCATATCGCGCGGTACGGTACTTTAGGGCGGCCTCACCTCTTCCTCTAAATCCCCGCCTTGCAGCTCTGAGGGAGGTCACGCCACACGCCAGGGGGGGCAAGAGGTGGGGCATGCCCGTCAGCTTCTGCGTCCCGTCATAGGCTCGTAGCATCAGGGCAGGTGGTGTACCGGCGTCTGTGCACTCCATGGTTACCGTGGGCAAGATCGGTGCAAGGGGTGCTATAATGGGCAGAGACTGAGGGATGAGGGAGGGGCGGGGCCAGGCTGGGACCAGGCACGTGAGCGTGGTCCGAGTCAACTACTAGTTGCTCACCTCGGATGGCCAGTGCGTCTGCCTCGCGACGAACCTCCTCAACGTACTCTGAGGCTCGGCTGTGAAACCGTGTGCTCATGACGAGCTGCTGTTCGTGGAAGGCCACTCCTTTCTCCGCTTCCTCGAGCACGGATTCCAACCATTCGTCCTCCTCTTTCTTCCTGCATACCGTATACCAGTCATCTACGCTCAGTAGCTGCTCTTATATGCTTCCATCATGTGCTACGTGTACGCTACTTGTGAGATGTGCGCCTCACGCGTTCAGCTCCTCAACGATCTTGGCGAGCCGCGTAGCGTGCCGTTCACATGCTCTTTGTAGCGTAAACAGCGTTTCACGGGCTTCGTCCAGGCTGAACTCCTCGTCATCGTCCATTGTCGCTTTTCGGACTGAACGGCTGAACGGAGTATGTCGCCAAGTCGCTGAGAGTCAGGACACCACTAAGCAGGCAGGCTGCTACTGAAGAACGTCACGGTGCAATGCAGCGTGCAAGTTGAAGGTCAGACTGCCAAGTGTCAACCGGCCCAGGTCACTCAGAAGGCCCAACCGCCGATCAACCACCCTAACCGCACGGACAAAGCGCGGGCTCGGGCCTCGGGGCCCAGCCTGGGAAATTGTGCATGCAGGTCAGCTCTCAGCCTATCTCTGTTGCAAGGGCGAGGGCGAGGGCGCTGTGGGTGTCCCGTACAGCTGCCTTCCGATGCATGGACCAGGCTCTCCGTAGCCCCACCCGCGATCACAAGTTCAACACGATGAACAAAATTCAGGCAAGAGGTACGGTGCCGCCTCGGGTAAGGGAAAACGGTGTAGTGATTAGGAAGCCTTGCATCGTCGTCTGCGGCCTTCAAAACCCAGCCTTGGGCCTCGGCGCCCCGTCCCATCACCCAGGTGTCAGGGCAACTGCCGTACATTGCCTGTGCCCTTACAGCCTACAGGGCCACGTGTGACCTTGCCCGCGGGGCCCTTCCTGCCGCGGGCGATGCTTCCAAGCCGCCAGCCACGGCACACTGCAGCACCCCTGGACACCGCATTCCCCGCCGCTACAACCTCCATTCCTTCCGGGAAGCATGTCGCCACGTGCAACGGCGGGATGCAGTCGAACTGTACGCCCCTACTGCCTCGCAAGGCGCGCACTAGAACCCGACTGAGCTGCCTGCTGCTGCTCCAAACGAGCTTCACACCCATGCGCCAACCCATGCACCAACCTCCTAGACCCTTCCACCTGTACGAGACCACCGCGCTACCGCGGTGTCCCTGTCCCCGCCTTCCCAGCTCCTGACCCCGCCGCCGCTGCCGCCGCCGCCTCCTCCGCCACCGAGCGCTCCGTCGCCGCGTTGAGCAGGCGCAGGATGTTCTCGTACGCCACCAGCGTCACGGCGCTCTGCGGCATGACGCGCAGCAGCGCCGGCCCCAGCCCCTTGTAGAAGCCGCGCAGCCCCTCGCGGCTCCACGTCAGGCGCACCACCTCCGACGTGCTGCGGTACACCAGCGTGCGCCCGCCGTCCATGCGCTGCTGCAGCCGCGACCGGACCACCTTGGAGGAGGGAGCGTGCGCGCGGGGCAGTGGACGTGTGTCACTACCGCAACTGGTGATTGTACACGGTGCTGACGTGGGAAGCCCTGCAGGGAGCTACCGGGCCAAGCGCGCTGCGAGGTGGCCCGGACGTTGAACGGTGCGCGCAGAAGCACGATGCCTCCAGAACGGCCTGCCGAACGTCCGGGGCCCCAGACACGCACCGGACCCTGACCCCAGGCCCCTAACCCACCGCTGCCGTACACAACCACAACCCCAGCGCCATCCACCACACACGTGCACGCCGCACCACCATGGCTCCCTGCCCACCTGCGAGGGGTAGGTGGTGACGCTGGCCGTGAGCTTGGAGGCGGCGGCGAACAGCGACAGCTCCCCGCTGCCCAGCTGCCGCTCGCCCTCCTCCGGCCCGCGCCCCAGCCGCGACGCCAGGTACTTGAGCTCGTCGTACACCGCGAACTGCACCGCGCCGTGCGTGGTTTGCTACACGGAGGAGTGCAGGGTACCAGAGTGGGGTAGCGTGCGTGAGCGTAGGTGTAGTCGGTATTTTGTGGTGGAAGGGCGGCGTGCTCAGCACCATCGGCAGGGCCATGGCGACGTCTCACAGGGGACACAGGAATCGAAAAGCGGCCTGAATTGTCCAACACTTACATTTCCAGGTTTGACGCTGCCACTACGCATCATGCCCCCTTCGCTACTAGCTCCACACAGCTCCAACACCCGTGTCCGTTGCGCCACTCACCAGCACCAGCGACGGGCCGAGCCCCTTGTAGTAACCCCGCAGCCCCTCCTCTCGCCCTATCCGCACCAACGCGTCCAGGAAGCCGTTGTACAACTGCGTGGCGGCAGCGGCGGGGCGCCCGCCAGCGGCAGCAGCGGCGGCGGCGGGCGCCGCCCCTGTGAGCGGCAGGCGCTGCAGCTGCAGCCTCGTCTTGACAAGCCAGATGGGGTTGGTCAGCAGGCACACCTGCAAGTTCACAGGCAGGCAAGCACGAGTGCCACCGGCTGTCAACATGTACGAGTCGAGGGCGTCCGTCAGTGTCGGCCTTACGGCGGCAACCCCGTGGCCCTACCAATCCTCGCCACAAAACAATCCTGACAGCTCTGACAGTACCACGATGCGCAGATGAAGAGATGATGCAGGTATGCATGTCCACGGCAACTGACGCGTAATGCCTAATGCTGCACCCTTCCACTGTTACCGACTTGTCGTCACCCTCCCGGCCCAGCCACGGTGGCATCACGCCGTCCGTTCGCATCCCCTTCAGCCGACCCTCGCTGGACTCACACATTCGGGCTTGTTTCCCCATTGCTCTGGCCCGCCCGCCCCGACAGAACCATCAGTATACCCTGTCACACCTCTGACCCTTGCACCACTACGCCTGACCACGCATTCATCCCCCATGCCTCCCACAAACCCTCCGTGCGCCACCACGCACCATGGCCCCCGCCTGCGCCGCGCTGGCCATATTCCACGCGGGCGACAGCCGCTCCCGGCCCTGCCACCGGCAGTGCCACGCCTTCACCGCCTCGTAGATGTGGAAGTAGGCGGCCCAGGCGGTGCCTTTGCGGGGTGAGCGATGCCGGGGGATGCAGGGTGGATAATTGTTGGTTGTGGGGTTGGGCTCGGGGGTTGTGGCCCATGGCTCCTGTCGGGCAGGTGAGGAGGTCCGGGCAGGGCGATTGGAGGCACAGTGCGCTTGATGTTGGCTGGAGGTGTTGGTGGCTGGAGATCACCCAGGAAGCGTGGAGCGAGCAGTTGCTCAAAAGCTACCAAGTTGGCTCTTGGGAAAGGGCACCGCTAGGAATGCCCAACGCGCATCCGCATGGCAGCGCAGGCAACACCCCCTCCTGGCACCCCTCCCTCCACGCGTTGCACCTACCAGACCCAATCAGCGCTGGGGTAAGCCCCTTATAGAAGGAGCGCCAACCCTCTTGGCGCAGAACCGTGCGAGCGGCGTCGAGGGCGTTCTTGTACTGCGGCGCAAACAGGCTGGCGCCATCCTGCACTGCATGGTGACCGCCAAACGTGACCAGGGTCATGCAGCGAAGGAGCACGCTAATGTGTCCGGCAGCAGGCACCGACGTTAGAAGCCAGCTGAGTGCTGCTCCACGACGTTTGGTGCAAAGCTTCACCTTGCAACCGAGTCTTGATTACGTCGAACGGGTGCAGGAAGAGCACCGCAGTTGACCCGGCCAAGCCCCCCGCGGTCATATGGTTCCATTGCCCTTTCTCCGATGCCGCCATATCAGCCAATTACTGCGCCAGCGACCCAGCTGTGACGTCGTCAGCTGTTGTCTAATCTCCGTTGTGCAGCAGCAACACTGCAAGCTCTCGCGACAGCTGTGTATGTATTTAGGTAAGTGAATGTGTCTACTGTGCCAGTTGCAAGGTATCTGCAAGGAAAGTCCTGTATCTCCGCACAGAAGTGTCGCAAGGCAGTATGGCGTGCCGCAGGCTTGTATCCGTTCCTCATAAAAAGCAGTCAAAGTAGAAGTGTGCTCAATTTACAAAGTAGGAGTGGCGGAGTATTCTCGTCAAGGAGTCGTAGCTGTGTACCCCGTGCAGCAACACCCATGGCAGAAGGTCCCGGATCGCCTTGTGCGCTCGCACCCTGTCCATGCAAAATCTGTACCTCGTCGCCACATAGTATAGGCATTATTCAAAAACAGACTACAAGACACGGAACGCTGCAGCGCTAGGGTTCAACCTTTCCTAATGCCGCGCGCCTTGTGGAGCGCATGCGATGCAGAGCAACCCCATAGAATTTATCAGGGTAACACTTAGGCATAGCGAAAAAGTGCTAGCTTCAATTGGTGACTGCACCAGGCCGTGGCTCCCACCTGCTCTGCGCCCCCCACATGACGATGCCTTGGGAACCGTAGCCGCACCCTTCTGCCCCGTCTACATCACACCTGTTATAGCAATTACTATACTAATTTGCATGGGCTTGGCTACCTGGCGATTTGGTCTCCGGCGCTCCAGCTCCTTGCCATCGTCACCCCACCTGGCCAAACCCAGCTCTCAAACAGCGCACCGAGGACAGCCACGTCGCCCCCAGGCTTGCCCCCCTCCATTCGTCAGTGGACCAGTATCAAGAACTCAGCTTGCGCTCTGCCGGGTGCTGCTCTACACCGGCACCAGCTCAACAATGAAGAGCTTCAGCAGCCTGCTGGGGGCGGCCTGGGGGGGTGGCGGCATGACTGCCAAGCAGCAGTACGAGCCGGTGGCCAAGAGCCGACAGAAGCTGCAGGGATACTACGACCTGACTTTGGTAAGCATGTGCAGAGGACTGCCTACGGGAGCATGTGCGTCCGGGGCCGGGGTGCAGGCGCACGTCGTTCCTGAGCACCGTATGCTGCCTTACCAAGTGGCAGTGCAGAGTTACCAACACCGACCGTCGCCCATACGTGACGGGCCGCCTCACTGTCACCCTTCGAAGGTCCTGCCCGCTCTCTATGCTCACACCGACCGCGCCTCAGGAGGCCATGACCCGTGCCGCGGACGCGGATGAGGCCGGGAAGCTGGACACCGCCCTCAAGCTGTACGGCACGGGCCTGGAGGCGGCGCGGGAGGGGTGCGCCCTGGCGCCCTCGCTCCCGGCCACGGGCCTGGGGCCGCTGGCGGACACGGCACGGGGGCAGCTGCAGGACCTGGAAGCGTGGTCGGCCAAAGTGGCGGCAAGGTAAGGAGGGTGTGGGGTTGGGCCGGGCCATGTGAAATGGCGGCAAGGCGTGGAGAGTGTGGGGTTGGGCCTGGCCAGGTAAAACGGCGGCAGGTACAGTGGGTAATAGGGTTACTGCAGAGGGGTAAAAAGGGATACGGCGGGGCTTGGTGTGGCAGACCCACTTACCGATGGGCCGAAGGCAACCTGCGGTTGCCACGGTGTTGCGCTCTGCTCAGGTGGGTAGGGTGTGCATCGGGGCAGCAATCACACGTGCATCACGAACGCAGCGTGATGTTCTGACCCCTTGCCAACCGTTGGATGCCGGTTCCTGGTGAGCACCTTCGTCCCGCCGCGCCGCTCGCGACAAGTGGAAGATGGCGTGTGATAGCAGCTGGCTTCCTATCCTTTCCTTTGATCGCACCCGCGTAATCTTGCAGGATACGTGAGCTCCAGTCCGGGTCAGCGTCTGCAGGGGCGCCCGTGCGGCCGGTGCCGCAGCCGCGCGGGGGCGGCAGTCAACCCGGCGGGCGGCAACAGCAACAGCAGCAACAGCGACAAAAGCAAGGTACAGGTCTTCTAAAAACTCGGTACCGGTATGCAAGGAACCGGGACTCGAGCGCCCGCAAAGGTTTTGTGCGTGTTCTGGGGCGCTTGCGCTTGGCCACTGCGGTGTACACGGATGACGCCTTTCAGCAGGAGCGTGGGGCATGGGCATGGACGCATGTGAGCCGTGCATGAAAGTAGTCAATGCGTTTCCGGCGTGCTTTGAGGCTTTTCCCGCATGGCAGCTGCGCAGCAACTTGCCCTGCTATTCCAAAGGCGCTGCCCCCGTAGTTATCTCATTTGCCCTCATCCCTTTGCTCTGAAGGCAAGACCGCCTGGACCCTCGCAGGCGGCACCGGGCAACACGCCTCGGCACACGCCCAGCAGCACCAGCAGCAGGCCCCCGCGCGGCCGCGCAGCGTCAACGTGCAGCGGCCGGCCTGGGGGGCGGGGCAACGCACGCCAGCCGCGTCTGGGGGAGGAGCCGCGCTGGGGACGGGCAGCAGCCCTCCCACTGCAGCAAGGTACAAAGGAACGGCTGCCTTTAGGCCACTGTTGGAGGCAGCGTAACGGGTAATGCCACTTGTGGCTTTCCCGGTTGCTTGGGTGCGCGCACGGCCGGTTGGTAAAATGCCGGATGCCCCTACGACGTACCTCGCTGCCAGCGAAAGGTTATAGTGCGTTACACTGTTCCCTCAAACATCACGTATTTACGCTGGCGCGCCTGCACGACGGTAGTACAGGCGCACACCGAGCCACTCGTGCGTCACGTGCTGTGGCTCATGAACAGCCTGGTGTAGCGTGAGCCAGGACGCCCGGTAGCCCGCCATGCCCATCAGTCTACCGTGCCCGTCAGCCCGCCACCCTCTACCCACGCGCCACCGACCCATGGTACCAACCCGAAACGCCATGGCCCACGCGCCACCGACCCACACCCACCACTCCATGCGCCCAGGGACAAGGACGACGGCCTGGCCAAGTACCGCGAGGCGGTGCTGGGGGAGGTGCTGGACCGCGCGCCCAGCGTGCGGTGGGACGACATCGCGGGCCTGGACACAGCCAAGCAGGCGCTCACGGAGGCAGTCATCCTGCCCGCGCTGCGACCGGACCTGTTCCAGGGCCTGCGGGCGCCCGTGCGCGGGATACTGCTGTACGGGCCGCCGGGGAACGGAAAGGTGCGGGCGGCGGCGAGGAGCAGGACGATGGGTGGCCGGAGTGGGGGAGCGGCGGGACGGTAGGACGGCGGGCGTAAGACGGCGGGGCGGAGGCGGAGGCGGGAGATAGTTATGTGGGGCGGAAGAGAGGCCGTGGCGCGGAGTTGTTACGCGCGGTCTGGAACTGTGCCGAGCAAGAGTCAAGGCGATGACTGGATGAGTGCTGCGGGAGTACGGCTGGTGTCGGCCCACCGTATGGTGCGCTCTGGCGCCCTCAACACTTCACCAGCCTTGCCTGTGCTGCCTGACCATGTCTGCCCGCTTCCCGCCCCCAAACTACCCGCCAGACCATGCTAGCCAAGGCGCTGGCCGCTGAGGCGCGCGCCACCTTCTTCAACATCTCCGCCTCGTCCCTCACCAGCAAGTACGTGTGTGGGGCCCTGGGCAGGCAGCAGCAGCAGCAACAGCGGCTTTGCACGTACGTGCTGTCTGTGTTGTGCGACACGTGTGCACACCTGCCTGCCGCGCAGGTGGGTGGGCGAGGGCGAGAAGCTGGTGCGCGCGCTGTTCGAGGTGGCGGCGGCGCGGCAGCCGTCCATCATCTTCATGGACGAGCTGGACAGCGTGCTCAGCAGCAGGTGGGAGGGGTCGGTGCGGCGTGCTGTGCAGCAGGTGGGAGGGGGGAGAGGCAGTGATAAAAAGACGCAGCGGCCGGTCGTCGGATGGGGGCCAACGTTGACACGAGAACCTTGAGCGTGCAACAGTAGGCGGTGGGTAGGCAGCCTAGCTGAACCCTATCCTAATGGCCTGATGGTTGCCACGGGCGCGCCACAGAAAGCCGCGGCTCGCCTGACCGAAGCCGTGACGCTGGCTATGCCAGTGCCATGAAAGGCCGCACCAAGACTCCCCAACCGTCCATCCAAATCCCCCAGGGGCCGTCAGGGCGAGGGCGAGGCCAGCCGGCGGCTGCTGACGGAGTTCCTGGTGCAGTTCGACGGCGTGGGGGGCGCGGGCAGGGAGCGCGTGGTGGTGGTGGGCGCCACCAACAGGCCGCAGGTGGGGGCACCGCGGGGGGGAGCGGGAAGGGGAGGGAGATGCGGTGCTCGATAGGATGGGGTGCAGATGGACGTGTCCCTGCACGTGGGAGCGAGCCGTCAGTCGCTTGGATGGAGGTATTAGGCATTGCGGGAGCGCGTACCTGCCAATGCACGCTTGGGCGCACTTGGGAGGGTGGCACTGTGCGCCCTTCCTCGTTTGCGCCCGCAGCATGACGCACACGCCGCGTACGGTACATGAAGTACGCACACGCGGTACCCATCCGGCCTTTCTCAGTATCGCGACAAAGCTGCACGCTCGTCCGTGCCCATGTTCCGTCCGCATGCCCTGCTGCCCTGTCTCCGTGGGTTTATTAGCGTTTCCCTGGACCTGACGCCTTACATTGTTTCTTCGCGCTTCACGCGTGCCTCTGCAGGAGCTGGACGACGCGGTGCGGCGGCGGCTGACCAAGCGCATCTACGTGCCGCTGCCGGACGCGCCGGGCCGCCTGGCCGTCATCACGCACCTGCTCAAGGTGCGGCTGTGGGCGTGAGCGTGGGCTTGCAGACAGGAGGTGCCCGTAGTAGCTGGCAGCTGCCCTGATCACTATCGCCATGCGTTCTCGTCTTCGCCCACCACGCGTCAACTTGCATGCAAGGAACGTAGCAGCAGACAGATGTATGCCGTACGAGACTGTGAGCACAGCCTGCATACGGGCACACAGGCATGACTTAACCTTGAAGACCATTGCCAACTTTGCGCACCATTGCGTCACCACACATCCGGTCGCCCCTGTTCCCCCAGGGCCAGCCCTGTCGCCTGACCCGCGGCGACCTGGACACCATCGTGCGCGCCACCGCCGGCTACTCCGCCTCCGACCTGGCGGCGCTGTGCAAGGAGGCGGCCATGGCGCCCGTGCGAGAGCTGGGCGCCCGCATCGCGCACGTGCCGGCCAGCGAGGTGCGGGCGGTGGGGGGGAGGGACTTCGCGGCGGCGCTGGCGGTGGTGCGGCCGTCCGTCAGCGCGGCGTCGCTGAGGGCGTACGAGGAGTTCACCAGGGACTTCGGGACGGTATAGAGGGAGGGCGGAGGGGGAAGGCAGGGACTTGGGATGGTGAAAGGGAAGGAGGTGCAGGGGTCGAGAGGAACAGCAGGGTGGGTGGCTGCGTGCAGCGCAGGGCAGGTCGGTGCGCGCGGGGTAGCTGGCTGGCCGCGCAGCATGGTGCCTGGGAGTGGGGCCCGGGAAGCTGGTACTGCTGGTGCAAGGGAGTGAGGGATGGAGCCTACCTCGGGTTGTTGGTTGCCGGTATGCGCCGCCCGGCGGACGGGGGAACAGGCGGCGGACGGGGGAACAGGCAGGAACAGGTCGGAGGACATGTCGGTGCGGCCTCGGTCTTGCGGGTTGCAGCGGTGAGGTGTAACCGTGTGTAACCGTGTGTGTGCAGGTGCGTGTTGTCGATGGAGCGAAGCTTAGCTGCTCATGCGGGTTGACTCGGAGTATCGTAAGCAGCAGACGCGTAGGAAGCAGGTTGTTGCGTGGTGGTTGACCCATGATGCCTTGCATGGCACGTGTGCAAGGTTACATGCAATCAGGGATGCAATCCTTGTGCAAACTGCTTGCACACAATGCCGATCCGTTGGCAGGGTTTCCTTGTATCAGCGCGGTCAAGTGTGTAAGCCTGGCTCCTGACTCCAACTGTTCTTGCCTACCGCATGGGCCATTTGTGAGTTGTGATGCGCTCGTTAGGGCTCAAGATGTGGTCTTTGAGGAGGGCCTAAACTTTGGGGCATTGACCAACACACAACGACACAAAGCTCATTTCGCCCTCGCTGGTACACAGCTTGTAGAACTGCACAGGATTTGCCGGGCGCGTCCTGACCCACCACATGTTCCCTGACGGGCATACGCGTGTACGGTAGTGGCCCAACATGCTTGTCGCGCAACTTGTGTTACTTACAATGGTTTCACCAGGAGTCACGAGGCCCACACGTCTGCACACGTGGACTTGGCGCAACAGCCCGTCGCAGAGTCGTGACACGGCGCCCCACACCAGCAACCCACGACTCATCCTCTGCACTCGGCACCCTCAGCGAGCCCTCAGCTCTCACACTCTCTCGTACACTAGGTCTGTCTCTTGATCTTCTCCGTCAAAATCGCGCGCGACAGGGTAAGGGCCATGCGCCCGCCAAACCACCGAGCTCAGTCCGAAGGGCCTCACCCCTTCATCAACACTGCGCACACGACGCAGTGGACAGGCCACTGGTTTGCAGCGAATGCACTGGCTGCTCACCGCCGCCCAGCACGCTAGCAAGCTTACACCTGCTTACACCATCAGCTCGCCGCAGCTATGCTGCTGGTGCTGCTTACAGGCCGGAGCGGCCCCAGACGACCAGGGACAGGGAGAAGGAGAACATGACGCAGGTGGCGGCCCAGGCAATCTGGACGATGGCGGGCTCGCCCTAGGGGTGGACGAGGGGCACGGGACGGCGGGTACGCCGGAGATTCAGTTAACAGTTGTGGTGGGACGACGTCTTAGCGGAAGGCTGCGCTTGGTTCGAGTCAGGGTGCAGCGGAGGCGCGCTACGCAAGGCACGAATAGCACGTCTGTCAAAGCGGCAACTGGATTGTTTGTACACCGTCCTCCGACCCAAACCTCCTCCCCCAGTAGTAGTAGGCGGTGTCAGTTTGCTCACGTGGCCTCCTCCTCCTCCAGCTTGGGCGCATACCCAAGCAACACGCCCCACGACTTTCCAAGCGCAGATGATGACCAGGGACAACAGCAATCCCCGCCCTTACCTCAGCAACCATGGCGACCTCCTGGGCGGCCTGGGCGGCGGGGGCCAGAGCCATAGCCAGGGTCGAGGCGGTGGCAGCAGCGGCGGCCATGGCAGCCTGAGGACCAGCACGTGGGGCAGCATGAGACTGAGACAAGTCCGGGATCCTATCCAGCCATTCCATGGTAGCATCCTTTATGCTACGCTGCAGCATGCAAGCGGCGCGCCCCCGTCGTCGCAGCGGACAAGCGCACTGAATCAAAGCTGTCATCACTACAACAGGCTAGCGAAACTTCCCGCATAGCCAGTCTAAGGAGCGCCTATTAGAACGTAGTCTTGCCTTCTCAGGCTTGGCAGCGGCCTGCACGCGAACCGCCCGGCGCGAGGAGGCCGCGCGGCAAGCGACAGAGCGCGAGGAGACGCGAGCAACGCACTGCATTTCTGCTGTTAATACCAAAAGTGTACCGCTGCAGGTTGCAGTGAGGGTTTATGACTACGATCGGCGTTTGGCAGCAGCACGACAATGTTTCGATGCAGGCACCTGTAACCTGTCCTTACATGCTGAAATATATCAGCATATCGGCATCCTCTTGGCCATACTTCGATAGCAAAAGGCCACTACTTGCTGCTACATTTGCTTGCGCGACGTCCCTGCGAGAGCTCTTCAAGAAGTGCTTGTCAAAGTCTTCGCCCGGTACCTCAGACCATACCCATGGCTGTAAAGGCATCAATTCTCACGCGATCAGACCGGCCCGCGGCTGCGCGGCGAACCGCGGGAGCATCTGTCGACAGGAGCCACCCTGCTGTGCACAGTATCAGGTGCGCCCTGTTAACATGCCCGACATTGGGCGATAATTTGTTAGGATCAGCAGTTCGCATGTGCACCTGGAAGGCTCAGCACGTATGTGGAGTATGTAGGCCCTCCCCTGCTCACCAACAGTCACTACGTTTCCGTTCACCTAATATGCGCGTGTGGGACCCAGGTTTGCCTCAGGGGAACTGGTTTGCGTGCAGCGCCCCTATGCGAGAGCACTTTAAATACACCTTTCCGACTGTATCAGCGGCAGCTTACCCCTAGCAATGCGGTTGCAAGAACGCATGTCCCATGGGTAAAGCCTGGCTCTGGCCACTTCTCCACTCCACCACGAAGCATGCCCACTGGACACGTCAGCGCCATACACATGCTCCCGCACGACCACATACCAATAAGATTCTGCAGTCTGAATGCCTTCACAGCTTGCTCGGTCGTCCATGCACAACGCCTGTCCAGCAAGGCAAGACAGGGAAAGCAAACTGCCTAGTGGACCAGAGTGGACCATACCGATATCCACCCCACCGCACGGCCCCTCCCTGCTGCAACCCCCATACCCCCTGCTGCCCTCCCCAGGCGGCCCCTGCCCCGGCCTCCCTGTGCCCAGCCCCAGCAGCAGCAAGAGCAGGAGGCCCAGTCCCAGCAGCCTCAGCAGCCCGTCGCCGCCCCGGGCACCCGCTCCGGGCCCACGGGCCTCAACGTCAAGGGCAAGTACCGGCCCACCTCCCCCGGCGGCTGGGCGGAGATGAGCAGCACGCTGCGGGAGGCGGGGCTGCGGCTGGTGGCGCCGCAGGAGGTGCCGTGGCAGAAGGAGAAGGGCGCAGTCCTTGTGGACATCCGCCCCGCGGAGAGCTACCAGGAGGTGGGCGTGCGGGGGTGGCGTGCGGGGTGTGTCTGTGCCGGGAGGAGCGTGTACGGGGCCCAGGCGGGTAGCCAGTTGCGGCGAGGGGTGATAGCGGTAGTTGGACTGTACGGATCGTGGCTAGCCGCACGGCAAGTGACTCGTACAGGGCTGTCGTGGCCCAACCTGCATGGAACAATGCTTAAGGAGTGTGTTGCGGGTGCCTTGGCCCGCTGCCTTGCCGCCTTCGCAGGGCCACGTGCCAGACTCTGTCAACGTCCCCTTCTACCAGCAAATCCAGGGCTGGTGAGTGGCTGTGTGAGCGGCTGTGCATGTCCCGGCATGGGGTTGGTTACCCGGAGGACGGAGTGACAGGATATCCTGCGGATGGGCTTCGTCTTGTGCTTGAGAGTTGGCCCACGCGGACGGTATGACGGACCTGGGCATATATCAACAGTGCAGCAGGCGAAGGCCGCCGGCAGCTTGCGCGCTGGCCTTCTTGAGTTGCAACAGGCATCACGCGCATGCGGGTGCCGTGGGAGGAAGGGTTCCATCCGTCCCCACATACGGCATGCGTCTGCCATGCAGGACCCCGTGGCAAGTGGCGCGCCGCGTGGGCTACGCCTTCTTCGGCGTGTCGCAAGGCACAGAGCCCAACCCCAACTTCATTGCCGGTGCGTCGGCCGGAAAGCCCACGGCGCCCCCTGTTGTTGAGCCCGCAACAGCAGCCGTACGGCCCGGGCGGCTTGGCGCCGTGCACGTCTGCTGGGCAGCCGCACGGCCTTTGCCCGCGTGTCCGATCCGCCACTGCCCAAGCCGTCTCGCCTTTCGTCTTTTTGTTCATCAGGGCGTGCAGATTGTTGTCCCCTGATTCTGTGACCTCTCACTGTACACGCCCTGCCGCCGCCCCTCATCGCCCCGCGCCCCGCGACTGCGTTACCCTGCTGGGCTCCTGCGCAATGTGATCGCCCCCACGCCCTGCTGCGTTGCACCCGCAGAGGTGCGCAAGCTGGTGACCCCCGACACGGGCAGCATCATCGTGTACTGCAACCTGGGGGGCTCCCTGGAGCCCACGGACATCAACCGCAACGGCACACAGGTATGTGTACGAGTACCGATGCGCGCGTAGAGGTCAGCGAGTGGGGACACACAGCACATGCGTCCTCGCCAGAGGTGTCCTATGTAAGCAAGTCATTGGGACGTGCCTCGCAACCCTCTGCGCTATTCCTCCTGCCCCCCAGACGCGCTCCATGGTTGCCGCCTACGAGCTGATCCAGGCTGGCTTCAAGAACGTCAGCGTGCTCAAGGGAGGGTACAGCGAGTGGGTCAGCAACGGCAGGTGAGGGCGCCGTACGGCAGACATCAGTGTGCTGTGTACAGCACTGACCCTTCGCGCACCTTATTGCGGAAGGACGCACAAACTGTACATGTGCGCATACCCTGTCAAAGCCACTCATGGGTATATCACGAGGAAAGTGTTCGATGACATCATCTTGAATTATTGGCGACCGTATGGAAACCCTGGGCGACGTGCGCGTTGACGCATACGCCATCACCCACTAACGTGCACGCACATGGGTTCCGACCATGCGCAGAGCCGAGAGCTCCCTGCTTGCAGCGCATGTGCAGGAGCCAGTGCTCTTGGTTGCGTTGGTCTTGCGGGCAATATGTTGGCATTGGGTTCGCCGCCGCCGACGACGGCTTGCAGGGCACTGTTGATGCGGTGTTCACTCATGCAATGCTGACCGTGTGCTGTGCATTGCTTACAGGGAGATTGAGGTTTTCGAGTGAGCCACTGGACGTCGGCTTGCGGCGCAGCGAACACCGATAAAGAGCATGCGTAGGGGTTCCGGGCAGGTATTTTACATCGGTACATGATATGTAATTGCTGGCCACCGGTGCTCAGTGGGCCCCACTGCATATGCCCATGCTGCCAGCGGGTCAGGCAGCAAGGGTCAGGCAAGAGAAGGAACCTTTCGAGGAGGGGCTAGGAGGGCCAGCGCCGGCAGGCGTGGTCCCTGGCGATTTTGCAGAGCCGCAATAGGTTTTCCATGCTGTGACCCATGTGTCGTCGTCGACGAGTCGTCCTGGTATGTAGCAAAACTGCACAGAGGAGAGTGCCGAGGTTAGTGAATCGTGGGTAGTACAAAAGACCAACACGCAGTGGTCAGTCAATGCATATGCAAGGTAGCTGTTATTGTACAAGCCCAAGGTGGCAGGCATGTGCCGGCGGCTGATGGTGGCCCGTGTGGTGGTCCCTTGCCGCGGCGGCGGTGGAGGGAGTGCAGCTGGTCGTGCAGCACGGGTTGCTAAGGGACAGGACCTTGATGTCCTTGCGACGGTTCCACTTCGCTTCAGCTGGAATCCGACCTGCGTTAGCAGCTGTGATTCTCGAGGTCCTGGGAAGGCATTCTGAGGGTGATCAGGTGTGATGAGCTGTAAGACGGTCTGTCTATGACAGGGTGTTCATGGTGGTCCATGGGCAGGACATGGCTGGCGAGCTACTGTTAAAAATTTTGGATACAGTGCACACCGTGTTTCAGGCCCTGCGGCACTGGCTCACACGCCTGTACAAGGGAGCTCGACTATTTCTGTTGTCCCACTGGCTCCGCAACGACAACGCAAAAAGGGCCCCTGGCCTGCCACGTGCCACCCCCGTGTGCCATGTCCTTTGTGCCAACGGGTTCCTGACACATCGTGTGGTAAGCGCGTATTGACCTAGTTCCGATTCACAACACAGGGATAAGGCAGTTGGACATCGAGGCTCCCCGAGGCTAGTGGCCACCGCCGCGGCTCTCGGCGATTGGCAGGTCACTGCGCAGCCAGCAGCCCGTTTGGCCATTAAAGCACAGCAGGGGTGCAGGGCCTCCCTGGTCAGTCTCCCAGAAGGGCTGGCTCAGGAGAACTCTCCTGGCGGCCTGGCCTCCATTCCGCTGCCCTGCCTGGCCCAGCATCGTGCGCCGCCATCACACAGCCATCACACGCATCCTGGTGGTGTTACAATCCATGACAAAATCCGTTACAAAAATCCGTTACAAAAATGCACTCCGGGCAGTTCTCGCCGTGACCCCCCTTCCTCGCCTGCGTACGTAGGTGCTACGCATGGGCACGCGCTGCTCTCGTGAACAGATGTCACTCCAAGCAGAAGGACAAACCGTGAGACACAGCACAAGTACTACTCCTCAAAAAATGCAGCAGTGCGCTCCATGCCATCCATGCCATGCACTCACTCGCGTAGGACGGTAGCAGTGCCATGCCAATGAATTAATCCTGTCTATGCAACTAAAGCCGTCAGTACGCAAACTAGCACAGACGCAAGCAGAGTGGCGTGGAGACAACATCAGCGTAATGCCTGGCTCGCTGGTTAAGGAATCACAAATCTGGTAGCTCCACGGCATGCAGCATACCTGCCCACTGCAAGGGCGCTGCACTGGCGACTGAAAGAATCACACGGAGGACAGCATGTACTTGAAACACGTAAAACCCCGCAGCCCTTGTTGTATCGCAGTACCAATATGAAAACAGCTCATGTCTGAATGGGGGCCACCGCCATCGACATACCGCCTTGCAGCGCCACGAGCCACCAGACACGTACCGCACCAACCAGGACGGCTGAAGCCTGCCAACATCTTCCCACCCGCACATACCGTAGATAACCCTGAAGGTGATACGAAAATGACAGTCTATAGCATTATACTTGGCCATCATGCTCTGTTACGCAGTGCCATGGACGGACCCACCAGGCCCTACGTTGCATGGGTGCAAGGAATTCCCAACAACCCAACACGACCTGCAAGGCAGCCCTGATTATGCTGACCAGGTCCCTGCATGGCCGTCCACATGCTCCTTGGCAACATGCCTACGCCACAGGCCGTGCACTAGCTACAAGTACCACATGCGAGTGTTACCGAGACGACTGCCGTTATAATCAAAATGCGTAGCCAGGTACCAAGATCGCGACGCTCCAACTGCGCCCAGTTCACGTCGCTGAACCAACTCCACACGAGTTGCCCCGCTGCCGCCACCGCCGCTGCTGCAGCACGCCTTCACAGTGTAGTAAGCACCCGCTTCGATGACCGCTCCCAAACGGACAGGAGATGCACGCACGAGTCCGCATGCGTCCCGGTCGTGGTTGAACAGCCGTGTACGGGGAGCCATGCACTGCTGGTGCAAGGCGCCCGGCACGGGCTGCACGACTGCCACCAAGGGGGCCCGGGCAGCGGCTATGCCCCGGTCCACCCCTTACCGCAGCTGGTACTTTTTGAAGGTGAGAATGAGCGCCGTGCTGATGTAGAAGAACGCGAAGAACAGCACCACGTAGCCCTGCAGGCGGGAGCGGCGCGCACGAGCGTTTACCATCCCGTCGCAGGCGTCGGGTTCAGTCAAGGCAAATGCCACACCGGCGCAACTGCTCAGACAGCCATGCCGGCGGCTTTAGGTGCACATCCGTGTCCAACAGGTGACGCGCCTCTCATTGCGTACAGGACATGAACTAACGGCGCCCAAGTACGCGCGTTGTGTGCTGTAGCGATCTTCCAGCTGCAACTGCTTGCTATGCTTAGGGTTACTACGGTATTCCCGTCATCACCCACTGACTAGCACGCAAGCCACGAGCAAAATCGCGTCAGACAGCAGTATACCCGAGATGCCGGCCGCAGGGCATGCTGGGGCATGTGGGCGTGGCACCACGAGTGATACGCGCCACTAACACAAAAGATCTCAAGACAACACACACGTGCACAACCGCGCCCCACTCACGATGAAGGCCCACTTGTCGTAGCCGTTGAGTGAGTAGTATTGCAGCACCGTCTTGCCGTCTGGAGGTGGGTTGGGATCAGGGGGCGAAAGGGGCTTAGAAGCGCGAAGGACAGGGCCCGCACGCGCCATAAGGGTTATCCGCTCCGATCGGCGCTGTAACCATGACGCTCCGCTGCCTTCAGCAACCCTGCCCTGACCTCACGCCTTCTCCTATCAAGCCCACTTTTTGCTCCACAGCCCCACGCCTGTTGCTGCCCCGCCACCACGCCCTCACCGATCCACGGCTTGGTGTGGTGCTCGAACTGGTTGATCATGACGGCGCCCCACGTGTAGCGCGCGAAGTCAATGTAGCTGTACCACTTCCACCTGCAGCCATGTGGAGACAGGAACCAGAGGCACGACACTTCGTAACCATTGGTAACCACCAGCGCACTATTGGCCAGACCGACCTGGACGGCCATCGGGACGTCAAGGCTCGTCACAGACCTGCAGCACGCCCCTGTGAAAGGGCCTGCCATGCTCCATGTAGCACGATTCACATAGGGAACGTCTGCTCCTAGCTCTGCGAGCCCCAAACCAGCGCACGCATGCCGACGCACCATGGCGGCATCTCGTCGTGGCGGATGAGGAAGCCCGCGAAGAACATGAGCGTCACGCCGTAGATGGGCACCAGCGCGTTTGCAACGTCCTGAGCGTGGGGGCAAGTGAACTCGTTTTGGTTTCCCCAGGTTGCGCGGCGGAACGAGTACCAACAACGCCTAAACCTGCAGTACACTTCTGCACTGCGGCAAGACCAGGTAAGACACAATGCACGGGCACCAATCAATGTTTGAGGGATACTGGCCCGTAGGGCCAAGTAGGCGAAAGGAACTGCCTTGTCGGCAGGAGCATCCTGCGGACGGACTGGCGACATTCGTCAGATGCGGCTGTACGGGACTTACAGAGTCCCGTACAGGGGCACGGGCAACTTTGCGGGCGTTCAAGGGGTGCCACACCACCGGTACCCCACCACAGCCTGGCCCATGCTACAGCCGAGCTCCTCGCCGCAGGTCAGCGTGCCCTTGGCCACATGCCGTACCCCAACCCACCCGGCAGGTTGGCCATGAGAGATGGAACGAATCATGCTGTACCTGTTGGGGCTAGTAGCCAAGCTGCTCCGCAGTCATCTGTGACCTGATTTATGCAACAACAACAACCTGAAATCCACTCCCGTTATTTATCCCACCGCACCCCACCCCACCCCACCATGTTGGGCGCGAAGGACGCCACGAAGTACGCCAGGCACACGCCCACGCTGACGCCCACGTAGTAGGACACGTAGAAGAGGCCGAAGGAGCCCTGAGGCACAAGATCAACAGGGCCCGCGCTTGCGGCGTCAGCCGTGCTAGCAGTGTGCCCTTCGCCCTAATGGGGGTGCGTGCTGATACCGCTGCGGGCATGCCATCGGGCCGCCTGGCGCGTGCCACCGTGGCCCTGGCCCTTGTTGTGCCAAAATCTGCTGTACACGATAGTATCAAGACGCTGCCGTACGTGCCGTGTCCATACCTGCAGCTGGATGCCGTAGAAGGTGTATGCGGCGATGCCGAGGGCGCTGATGGCGGCGATCACCAGCTCGTCCATCAGCTTGGCGGTAAGGTACGTCACAGGCTTGTACAGCCCTGGGGTACGACAGGGGAGTAAAGTGAAGTCCTCTAACCAAGTCCAGGGTTGGTGGGGTGAGAGGAAGAAATTGCGCTTCTTCAAGTTGTGGCGATGAAAGGACAGGGCGCATTACGCCTGTGCACTGTTAATCACTCATCAGCGTGTGAGACCCCATATGGACTTCGTGGCACCCAACCTGCGGCCAGCAGTTCCAAGACAAGGCCCCAACAAAGCACTTGTTGTCCTCCACAACCAACACCACCCCACGTCCAACGTGTCAGGGCCCTGGTACTGCAGCTGACAGCACCCCAACTTGCACTTTTGTGACCCGAAACCTAGGCTCCTTGGCAACAGGCACAACTGCAACACATGCACACGGCCTGAACCCCGCACGAACTGCACGCCGTCGAGCACTTTCAGTGACCAGATGAGACATGCAGGACGCACCGTCGTTCCTCTCTCGCACGAACAGCCCTCGCTCCATGACCAGCGCGGGCACGTAGGAGGCGGCGGTGAAGCCGGTGGTCGCGGACCACATGAACAGCACGGCCGAGATGTTGATGATGTTGTCGTCTGCGCGTTGGAATACAAGTAAGTGGGACACGATGGTGTTATAGCGGTGAGTAGCGAACGAAGCGGGAGCACCTTTATAGTGTTGTCGGGTTCGGTGAGTGGTGGCCCAGCCGTACGGTTCGCTGGAGGCAACACCAGCTTCGGAAAAGGCATACAGGGATGGCAGAGCTGTAGGGTGCATGCATTGTGGCGCAGGGTTTCAGTAGTAAATACACTACAGACCCGCGCCCCGCACCTGCGCCAGCCCCGGTCTCACGGCAGCTGCTGCAGCCAGAGCCGCGCAAGAGCACCCCACCCCAGGTCCCGCCGCCCCGTGCCCCGCACCTGCCAGGTTGTCCCCTACGCCCAGGTACAGCGTCATGACCAGCAGCCCGATGGTGGCCTTGTCCCTGGGGGAGGGGGGCGAGAAAGGGATGGAGGGACGCGATGCGGTGCGGTATCAGCAGGACGTACGGCAGTCAACAGCTACCAGGGACGTGACATGGTGCAGTGCAGCTTCCATGCAAGCGAGTTGTCGACAGCTTTGCACGATGAGCACCCACAACTTGCACCTGCGCGCTCCAAGGCATGCCAAAGATGCCGTACGCGTCACTTTGGGCGCTGCACGCCCGCAGCACTAAGCCAGACCCCATTCAGTCAGCCTGCGCGGGCGGTTGGGTCCCACACCCCATGCGCACGCACGCCACACTCACATGAAGCGCGGCGCGATGAAGGCAATGTCCGTGTAGTTGCGCACCGTCCTGGGTACGGGCAAAGCGGGCATGAGGATCAACCTTTCGGTCCAGCGCACAGTGGGCGACATCCTGCAACCGCCACCGCCCTGCCCGTGGCACAGCACGGGACACGATTGGGCCCCTGTACGATACGGCATCGCGCCCTGCGGCCCTGCTGTCCCTTCGCCCCCTCCCCACGCACCTGTACTTGATCCACGTGCGGATGCCCCAGTACCACGGCGTCACGGTGGCGTGCTTGGTGGCCAGCTGCCGGGACAGCTCCTGCATACACACATCGATGGCAACAAGAGGACACGGTAACATACCGGCTGGGTGTCGTGTTGCCATGCTGTGTAATCACACGTTAGCGCTCCACGAATGCCCCGGCTAGGGGTTCCTGTTTGCGTTTCTGTGCACGGCGTGGCATGGTAGAGCACGAAATACGGTCAGCTCACCGGCGACATCTCCAGCGTCTCAAACTCGTCCAGCTTGCGCTGCAGCGCCTCGGCGTTCTGCGCCGCCAGGGCGCTGGAGGCGTAGGCATCGGCGTAGGCGCCGCCCTGGGTATAGTGGTGGTGCCGGTGTTGGGGGTGCGTTTGAGGGGTGGTGGCGGTGGCGGTGGAGCAGATAGACAGCGTGCAGTGAGGGGCAGGGCGTGAGCATTGGGGTTTTCTGTGCAGACGTAAGGCCTGCAGGGACGGAGGCAAGCGCCACCGGGTTGGGTGTCCAGCTCGAGGAAGCACAGCAGCACGGCGTGCGTTGGCAACGGCGTGTGGCTGTCACCATGATTGCAAACACTGCATGTCACTGACACTGTGCCAGGTGTCACGTGCCAGGTGTGACACGTGCCACGCACGCTCGGCGGGCTCACCCTGCCCTGCCTGTCCGCCTCCGTGATGATGTCCACCAGGTACTCGGCGTTGTTGTGGGTGGAGGACAGCGGGGAGGCTGCGGAGGGGGGCGCGAGGCACACCGAGAAGAGGACAGTAGGTCAGGGCGGTTCATCCAGTGCCTGGTGAAGCCCATACCGGTACCAGCATCGACGACTAGCGGGGCATGCCGCCAACCCTCAGCGCGCCGCTGCACCGGCCCTTCTGACCGCGCCGGCCCTGAGGCGAACCCACATCTACGCCCACTTCCGCAACCACACCCACCAGCTCCGCCCTGCTCCAGGAAGGGCGGGCAGGTGCTGAAGTACTCTATGGCCGCGCGGTTGGGCTGCCCGAAGTACACCATGCGGCCGTGCACCAGCATCATCAGCCTGGGGTGGGGGGTGGGGGGTTGGGGGGGGGGGGGGGCGGGAGGGGGGGGGGGGGGGGGGGGGGGGGGGGGGGGGGG
>VFQN01002639.1_pt1 | contig 27163 bp, 28 predicted proteins | sample 3512371 | NCBI WGS metagenome assembly VFQN01 (sample SAMN10412370, study PRJNA504923) | tailings metagenome | isolation source: Replicate 2 from Balatoc abandoned mine | place: Philippines: Itogon, Benguet | collected 2017-08-28
GCTGGTGAAGGAGAAGTGATCGTTCCCTCTCCCATGAGGTACGGGGAGAAGGAACAGGTCTACGCAAACGTGACTGCATAGACCGGCGGGAGCGTGTGCGAAACGCACGCCCAACTGTCGCCCTGGTCCTCGCTGACCCAAAGGCCGCCGGTCGTCGAGCCCATGGCGAGGCGGTTGCCTGTCTGATCAATCGCGAGCGCGTGGCGGTAGACCACGTCGTAGGCGTGCGACTGCGGCAGACCACGACTCAAGGTCTCGAACGTGCCGCCGCCGTCGCGCGTCCGCGTCACGACGAGCTTGCCATCGACGGGAATGCGCTTCTCGTCCTTGATCTCCGGCACGAACCACGCGGTGTCCGGCTCGCGCGGATGCACCACCACCGGGAAGCCGAACACCGACGGCTTGACGTCGGTCAGCTCGGTGAAATTGCGTCCTTCGTCCGACGAGACGAAGATGCCGTTGTGATGCTGCACCCACATGCGGTGCGGCGCCGCTGGACACTGCGCGAGACAGTGGACGTCCTGCGCGATCGGATCGTTTGTCAGCTCCGGCGGCACGTGATCGGCGCGCATCCCGTAGCCGCGTTGCGTCCACGTCTCGCCCGCGTCCTCGGTGTGCCAGATGCCGCCGGTCGACACCGCGATCGAGACATGCCGCGAATTGCGTGGATCGACGCAGATCGAGTGAATACCGGGCAGGTCGGCGCCGCCGCCCATCCACTTCGAACGTAGCGGATGATCCCACAGCGACCGCACGAGCTTCCAGCTCCGCCCGTCGTCGACCGAGCGGAACAGTCCACCCGGCAGCGTCCCGCACCACAGCACGCCCGGCTCATCGGGCCCGCCCGCGATCAGCGACCAGATGCGCACCGTGCTCCACGGCAGCGGCCGGCCCCAAATGTCGTTCTCTTCCAGGCCCTCTGGCTTCTCGGGATATGCAGGCGTCGCGATCTCCTCCCAGGCGCCGTTGCCCGATGAGCGATGTACCTTGACGCCGAAGTGGCCATGGTCGAGCGCCGCGTAGCGTTGGCCGCTGCGCCGGTCGCTCAATGAAAGAGTCACGTTGTCGGCGAGGAAGTCGACCTTGGCGACTTCCCAGCGACCGCCGTCGCGTTCAATCGTAAATAAGCCTTTGCGGGTCGAAACCAGAAGCTGATCGCTCACGCGCTATCCTCCCGAGAGTGCCTGGAATACGTAGACGGTGCTGGTGTCGCCGACGGGATCGCTCAGTTCGGTGCGATCCCGGATCAGCACGCCATCGATGAAAATCGTCATATGCCGGCGCAAGCTCCGCTGGTCGTCGAGCACATAGCCGCGCGCCTGCGGGTTGGTCGCGAAAACCGCATCGAGCACCTCGCGCACTGTGGCGCCGGACGCCTCAGTCTCGGGGCACGCGACGTGGCGCTGGATGTTCGCGGTGAAGACGACGCGGGCCATCAGGCTCCGTCCTTCGCCGGGACTGCATTCACGTCGAACCAGAACGGTTCCCAGATATGTCCATCCGGATCCGAAAAGGCACGTCCATACATGAACGGAAGGTATTGTGGCTCGCGCGCATCCTTGCCACCGGCAGCGACAGCTTTCCGCACGATTTCATCGACGGCCTCTCGCGATTCGTACTGGATCGCGACGAGAACCTGCGTGACTTTGACCGGGTCAGCGATCTCGTTCTTGATGAACTGCTTGAAGTGCTTGTGCGTCAGCAGCATCGCGTAGCTGTGGCCTTCGCTGATGATCAGCCCGGCCGCATCATCGTTGGTGAAGCGCGCGTCGAACTTGAAACCGAGCGCCGTGTAGAAGGCGACAGTCTTCTTCAGATCCTTGACGGGGAGATTGATGAATACACTGGTGCTCATGATGACCTCGTATTTTGCATTGTGATGTGCGGGGCTCGATCGCTGCTCAGAGCTGCACGATCGGCACGAATCCGCCCCAGAACATGCGCTTTCCGTCGAATTGCAGAGTCTCCATCTGGCACTTCAAACGCGGGTCCTGCATGACCGCCGCATTGATGCGATCGCGGTCCTCCTTCGACTTGAAGGTGATCCACGAGAAGATGACCGTCTCGCCCTCCTCGAGCTTGACCGCCTGAGGGAACGACGTATGCACGCCCGGTTTGACGTCGTCTGCCGCACACTCGACGAAAGACAGCGCGCCGAGCTCCATCCAGACCTTACCGGCGACGGTCGCCATCTCCTTGTAGGCGTCGAGATTTTTCTTCGGTACGGGGAGAACGTAGCCATCGACATACATCGCGAGTTTCCTTTCCGAAGGATCGTTTGATTAAGCGGGTCTACTTCTCCGAGGCGATCGACCACATGACGCCGAACGGGTCGCGCACGACACCGTAGCGATGTCCCCAGAACATGCGTTCGACAGGCACCACAACCTCGCAACCGGCGTCCACCGCACGCTTCCACACAGGATCGACATCATCGACCTGCAGATGAAGCGTATAGCCCTGCGGTTTCTCCGACGGACAGCCATGTTCGGGGAAGGGATCGCACAGCATGAGCGAGCCGCCATTGACGTAGAGATGGATGTGCATGTTGCGGCCCTTGTCGTCCGGTGGCGCGCGGCCCATCTCCATGGCGTCGAAGGCGCGGACGTAGAACGCCGCCGCCTTGGCCGCACCATCGAGCTGCAGATACGGCGCAACGCCGCCGATGACTTCGACCTGATTGGCGTGGCACACGGTCTGCTCTGCGGTGTCGCTCATGACATCCTCCTCGGTTGTGCGGCGTCGGGCTCTGCTCTGAAGACGATCGGCAGCGGCGAGGCCCGACACGGCTCATGAAGAATTTTTCGCGGTCTCTTTCTTCGCACCACGCGCGACACCACCCGCGAGGCGATCGAGTTGCAGCCGGATGTGCGCGGCTTCGGCCGGCGTGTTGGCGAGCGCGATAGCGCGGTCGAATGCCGACCTTGCGTCGCTCGTGCGCTCGAGTTCGAGCAGGAATGCGCCCCGCGCCCCGTGAAAGTAGAAATAGCCGTCGAGGTCACGCGCCAGCGGCTCGATCATCGCGAGCGCCGCCGCCGGCCCCTCCGCCTTCGACACCGCGACCGCGCGATTGAGCGTCACCACAGGCGACGGTTGCATCCGCTCGAGGGCTCCGTAGAGCAGCGCGATCTGCGCCCAGTCGGTCTCCTCCGCCCGCGACGCGCGCGCGTGCAGCGCCGCGATCGCGGACTGCACCTGATACGGCCCCGGCCGGCGATGGCGGAACGCCTTGTCGACCAGCGCCAGCCCCTCCGCAATCAGCGTACGGCTCCATTGCGTGCGGTCCTGGTCGGGCAGCAGCACCGAGTTGCCGTCGGCGTCGAAGCGGGCCGCGGCGCGCGAATGCTGCAGCAGCATCAGCGCCACGAGCGCCATGATCTCCGGCTCGGTCGGGAACAGCGACAGCAGCAGCCTGCCAAGCCGGATCGCCTCCGCGCACAACACTGCGCGCGGGCCCTGCTCGGCGACGTCGCTGGTGTAGCCCTCATTGAACAGAAGGTAGAGGACGCCCGCCACGGCGGCGATGCGCTCGCTGCGCTCGACCGCGCCCGGGGTCTCGTACGGCACGCCGGCATTGGCGATCCGCCGCTTGGCACGCGTAATCCGCTGCTCCATCGCCGCCTCGGTGACGAGGAAGGCGCGCGCGATCTGCGCAACCGACAGCCCCGACACTATCCTGAGCGCGAGCGCGATCTGCTGCGTCGCCGGCAGCTCGGGATGGCAGCACACGAACAGCAGCCGCAGGATGTCGTCGCGATAGTCCGAAGCGTCGATCCGCTCGACGGTATCGGCTTCGGTATCGGAGAGGTCGGACATTGCCTCCTCGGCCGGCAGCGCCGTCTCGCGCTGGCGCCGGCGGACGCTGTCGATCGCCGCATTCCGACCGACCATGATCAGCCAGGCGGCAGCATCACGCGGCGGACCCTGCGTAGGCCACAGCCGCAATGCACGGAGGCACGCCTCCTGGCAGGCCTCCTCCGCCATGTCGAGATTGCGGAAATGCCGGAGCAGCGCCGCGACGACCTTCGGCCGCGCGGAAGTGAGAACAGCGCTGATCCAGCGGGTGTCGGTCACGGTGCGGCCTTCCCGTCCTTGAACATGCCGACGGGGCGGATCTCATAGGCGCCGCCCGGATTGACCGCGGCCAGCTCGCGGGCGAAGTCGAGCACCTGCTCGAGGTTCTCGGCGTCGACGATGTAGAAGCCGAGGAGCTGCTCCTTGGTCTCGGCGAACGGCCCATCGATGACGATCGGCGGATCGCCGTCCTTGCGCAACGTCGTGGCAGCGGTAGTAGGCAGAAGACGCGCGACGGGTCCGAGCCGCCCCTGCTGGGCAACCTTCTCATGCACGACGGCGAGCTTCGCCATCACCGCATCGTCGTGCTCCTTCGACCAGGCGCAGACGACGTTCTCGTCGTGATAGCAGAGGATGGCGTACTGCATCGCGTGGTTCCTTCCCGGATCATGTAGTGAAGACGGATGGAGGGCCGGCGGGCCGACAAGCGCCGCTTCATTTTTTTCTGCCACCGGCATGCCCTGACAAGCTACTGACAGCGCGCAAGAATGCCGGCATAGGCCGCGCGGTTAACCGATCCTTTGCCAAGGGCGGGCTAGGGTCAAGGATGGTTCGGATTCTCATAGTCGTGGCCCTTCTGGCGATGACCCTCGCGGGCATTGGCACCTTTGCGCCGGGTGTGCCGCCGCTTGCAGATGCGACCGCGGCGGGGCCTGCCATCGCCGCGCCCTCCAAGTCCATTGGTCTCCCTTCGCTCGACCTGACCTCGTTCGGACTCGGCGCCTTCGTCGGTCTGATCCTCGGGTGGATCTGGGCTTTGCCGTGGCGCAATCTCGGCGAGCTGTCCCGGGAGCTTTTCGTGCGCACACTGCGGGGCTTCGGCGTCGTCGGGATAGCCATGATCGCCGCTGCGGTCCTTCTCTTCTATTGAGCGAGACGCGTATCAACCGGGTCGCGCTTTTGCCGGCCATCGCTTGAGACTACCCGGCGGAAACGTCCATTCCGGTGTGACGAGCGGCTTGCCCGCCTCAATCTTGTACCAGGGCGAGCTCTCCGGCCCGCCAGCGCCGACCAGCACGTGCATGTCCTGCGCCGGCATGTAGCTCTGGATCAGGAGGAAACGCCGCTCTCCGGTACTCGGATGCGCCGCGACATCGGCGACGACCACCGCGTGGCCGGGAAACCCGCCCTTGATGACGACATCGCCGATCTCGACGCGGCCGTCGGCGACCGGCTCCAGTTGCCGCTCCAGCGAATGCGTGCCGGCCCAGGCGAACACCGTATCCATGTAGCGGCGGAACGAGGCATGTCCCGCGTCGGGCGAAGCGCCCGTGATCCATGCTAACCCGCGCCCCGCGGCGCGCGGCCGTTCGCCCGCGGCCCAGCGCGAGAAGGGCATCGGCCGGCCCTCGCCGGTATCATCGAAGGAGATATGGCGCGCATCGCCACGCGCGAACTGCCACTCGGCATAGAGGCGCATGACGGCATCGGCGCACTGCTGCAGATCGCGTGTCCCGGTATCGATATCGACCACCGCTGCGTGGACGTCCTGACGGCCCTTCAGCGCGCCAGTGTGGAGAAAGACCGGCGTGCCGGCGGGCTTCAGCGGCAGGCGACGCAGCCAGGCGCCGAAGCTTCCCGCCGCTGCCGGCACGCGGACAAAGCCGGGCGGCGGCGCGAAACGCTCATCGAGTGGACTGCTGCCGGCGGAGCCCCGCGGCTTCCACGCGTAGTCCTGCGCGGCCGCCGCATCGCTCGTCAACGTCGGCGCGACCGCGAGCGCCACCATGACGAGCGCTCGCCCAATCCCGCGCATACCGTCCTCGCGTCCATGACCTGAGCCAAAGGGAAGCGGCAGCCAGTCACAGCGCTTTGGCACGATCGTGGCGATCATTGACAGTGCAGCCGCGGCTATTGTCGAGTAGCAATGCCGGACAGGGCTGAGTGGGGAAAGGCGACGATGGCGTCACTGCTGACGTCGGCGCAGCGGGAGGCATTCGTGCGTCGCGTGCGCCTGGAGATGGCCAAGCGCGGTCTGACGCGCGCGGCACTGGCGGAAGTCGCGGATTGCAAGGAGCGCACGCTCGGCAATCTGCTGGCGGGGCTTCCGGTGCGCGACGCGACGATCGCCGGCATCGCGCGCGGCTTGGCGATCGACCTCGACACGCTGCTCGGGCGGCCGAGCGATGGGAAGGCGCCCACCGCCGAGCCGCACGGCCGCGCTGACGAGAGCTATGGCGGCTATCTGCTGTCAGCCTACGAGGACTATCTCGGGGCCTACGTCGCCTACCGCCGCGTCTTCTCGCGGCGCCACGAGCTTTACCGCTCGGTCTACGAGTTCGACTGGGACGAGGACCTGTCGCGGTTGCGATTCCTCGAGCTGCAGCGCAGCGCATCGGGAAGCCCCAACGGTGCCAGTCAACACGCGGGCGGCATCTACATCAGCCCGCATACGGGGATGCTGCAACTGCTGACGACCTACCAGGGGGCGCTGCGCCTTGTGACGCTCAACCGCTTTCGGCGGGGCGACGATAAGCTGCGCGGTGTCATCCTGACCCAGAGCGACCGCGAGCGCTTCTATCAGCCGGCCGTCTCGGCGATCTACCTCCAGAAGCTCGGCGGGCGGCAGCGGCTGTCCGATCTCGAGCGCCGCATCGGCACAGTAGGCGAGACGCACGCCGACTTCGCATCGGCGCTGGCAGAGATCGAGGAGATCGAGCGATCGGCAATTTTTCTCGCCGGTCCTGCAAGCTGAGCGAGGCTACTTCTCGCCGACACGCGTGAGGTGGCCGCGCGCGGCCTGATGATCCGGCGCGATCGACAGCGCGCGGCGGTAGTCGGCGATGGCCGCCGGGAGATCACCCTTGGCCTCTTTCGCACGGCCACGCTCGATGAAGGCCTCGGGGGAGCTCCGGAACAGCTCGATCGCGCGGTTCGCGTCGGCCAGCGCCTTATCGAATTCGCCGGTCTCGACATAGCTACGGGCCCGCGAGACGTAGGCGCCGCTGCCGTTCGGCTCGATCGCGATGACGCGCGTGAAGTCTGCGATCGCATCCGCGTGCTTGCCCATTTCGGCATTGATCTCGGCGCGCACCGCGAACGCGAACGGCAGCGCGGGGTCAAGCTCGATCGCGCGCGACAGATCGGCGAGGGCGAGCTCGCCCTTGCGCCCGTCGCGCCAATGCACGCGCCCACGGTTGTAGTACGCGAGCGCGTACTTCGGATTGATCTCAATGGCGCGGCTGTAATCCGCGAGCGCACCCGGCAGGTCCGGCACGAAGGTCCGGGCGAGGCCGCGATTGTTGTACAAGGCGGCATCCTTCGGGCTCAGACCAATCGCGCGGGTGTAATCCTCGATCGCTGCGCCGTGCGCGCGTGTCGCGTGGTGCGCGCTCGCCCGCTGGGCATAGGCGCGGGCATGATAGGGGTTGAGCTCGACGACGCGGGTGAGGTCGTCGATGGCGCGCTTGAAATCGCGACGCTGGCTCAGCGCCCAGCCGCGCACGAAATAGGCCTCCGCGAAATCCGGAAAGCGCTCGATCAGCTCGCTGCAGGCATCGAGCGCCACCACATGCGAGCGGTCCGTCCGGCACGATGTCGATGCGATATTGGGCTGACCTTGCTTGGCGCTGGCGACCCGCGACTCCGGCGCCTTGTTCTCCAGCGCCTCGGGAGGCGGCGGCTTGGCGGCGACAGGTGGAACGGCGACGGGCGGCCGCAAGGCCTCCTTGGGGTCGGCACCCTTGCGCAACTTCTCCAGGATCTCGACGGCACGGGGTACGGAGGTGTCCTGCTCCCTAGCCGTCTGGGGCGGTGCGGGCGCCGGCGGCGGCGATGGCTGCTCCACCCGCGTTTGCGGAACGATAGGTGCCTGCGGGACAGCCGGCCGCTCAGCCCGCGGCGCCTCCGGTACGATGGGCGGCTGAGGACGCGGCGGCGCGGCCTCTTTCTTCGCCAGCTCCTCGAACTTGCGCCGCGCCTCGTCGAGACGCTGCTTCTGCGCCTCGCGCTGCAGACGGGCGTCGCGCTCCGCCTTCTGCCGCGCGGCGTCCTGCGCTTCCTTCTCGCGCTCGGCCGCTTGACGGCGCGCCGCATCCTCCGCCGCTTTCTTCTTTGCGGTTTCCCGCTCGGCCGCGACGCGCATCTCGCGGGCAGCGGCCTCCTTGCGCTCGGCCTCCCGGCGCTCGGTGGCGAGGCGCACAGCCTCCTTCCGCGCGGCCGTCTGCCACGGCGTCGACCAGACGCCGAGAACATTCGTCGCCGCCAGGAGAAGGACGCCGAGAATCCCGAACACGATCAGGAAGCGGGCGCCCGACGTACCGCGCTCGCTGAGCGAGGCGTCATTCTGCTCGAGCGTCGACCGCGAACGCCTCGAATCGGGCTTGCGGTCCGTTCCCGGCGAAGCCGCAGGCGGACCACCGTCGTGCTCCTGTTCCATCACAGCTTCTCACCCAGCCGGGTCAGGTTCTCGCGCGCCGCCGAGAAAGTCCGGTCGGCATCGTACGCGCGACGATAGTCGGCGATGGCGAGCGCCCGGTTGCCCTTGCGCTCGTAGGCGACGCCGCGGCCGTTGAGGCCGCGCGCCGATTTCGGATTGAGGTCGATCGCCTTGCTGAAGTCGGCGATCGCCTTGTCGAGGTCCTTGAGATCGAGATAGCTGAAGCCGCGGTTCTCGAATGCCAGCCCGTACTGCGGATTGAGCGAAATGGCCTTATCCAGATCGGCGATCGCGCGGGTATGATCGCTACTGCCGAGTGCATACGCCCGCGCGCGGTTGTTGAAGGGCAGCGGATAGCGCGGATCGAGCTCGATCGCGCGATTGAAATCGGTGATGGCGCGCGCGTAGTCCTTGAGGTCCAGGTACGCGACGCCGCGATCATTGACGATGGACGCGCTGCGTGGATTGAGTTCGACGGCCTTGTTGTAGTCGGCGATCGCCTTGTCGACCTCCTTCAGGCGGAGATAGGTGAGCCCGCGCTGAGCGAGATAGTTGGGCGTGTTCGGCGCGATCTCCAGCGCGCGGTTGAAGTCGCTCAGAGCGCGCTCGGGCTGATTGCGCTCGCGCAGCGCCCAACCACGGATCGAGTAGGCGTCGGCGTAGTCATTGAAGCGCGAGATGATCTCGGAGCACGCGGCCACGATCACTTGGACGGGCTTCGACGTCTGGCAGTCCGTATCGGCGAGGTTTGGACGCTTCGCCGTGCTCGAATCGCCGATCTTGTCGCGCGTCGCCTTCTCGGCGGCCTGCCGCTGCGCCTCACGCTCGCGCGCCAGACGCTCGGTCCGCTCGCGATCCGCCGCCTGCTCCTTCAGGATTTCGAGCTGCCGGTCCTCGGCCTTCTTGATCGGACCGCCCTGCTTGCGCTCTCTCTCGATCCGCGCCTCGCGTTGCCCGGGGGTCTCCCAAGCGCCGAGGAAGTTCGATCCGAACAGCAGCACTGCCGCGCCGGCAACAGCGAAGATCAGCGTGCGGCCGAGCCGCGTGTCACGCTCCTTGGCGACGCGCGCGATCGTCACCGGCCCCGGTCCTGAACCGGCAAGAGGCGGCGTACTGCCGGAGGCAGCAACCGCTGCCAGCGGAGCACCCGCACCCGAGCGCGGCGCCGAAGCCGGCCGCGACGGACTTTCGCGACGCGCACTTCCGGGGCCGCTTGGTGGCGATGACGGTGTCTCCGTCTGTCCGCCCGGCAGATACGACGGCGCCGCGCCGGGCAGCGCGAGCATGTTGTGCCACTGGGCAACGGATTGCGGCCGCTCCGACGGACGCAGCCTGAGACCCGCGTCGATCGCCTCCAGGAATTCCGGCCGATAGTCCTCGGGATACTGGATGGCCTCGGCGATCGGCAGCAGTTCGTCCTCGATCTGCCGCTCCGTCGCCTCGACGGGCCGTTGGCCGGCGAGCGCGCGATAGACGGTGCCCGACAGCGCGTAGATGTCGGTCCACGGCCCCTGCGCGCGACCGGCAGTCGTGTATTGCTCAGGCGGCGAGTAGCCTGCCTTGACGATCGCCGACATCACTTGCGAGCGCTCCGCGATCGCCTGGCGGGCGGCGCCGAAATCGATCAGGCACGGCTTGCCGTTGCGCCGGATCATGATGTTGTCCGGCGCGATGTCGCGATGGAGCAGATCGTGCGAATGCAGGTAGGCGAGCGCGTCGAGCAACGGCACGAGGATGTTGTCCATCTCGTCCTGCGTCGGCGGACGGCCGAGATGCTCGAGCCAGCGGCCGAGGCTGTGCCCATCCTCGAATTCGAGTACCATGTAGGCGGTGCCGTAGGCCTCGAACACGTCCGCGACGCCGACGATCGAGGGGTGGCGGCAGCGCGCCAGCGAGCGGCCTTCCTGCAGGAAGCGATCGAGGGTCCAGCGGAACGTCGGCGCGTCACTCGGCTTCACGGTGGCGCTCTGGCCATCGCGGAAGGCGAACTGCCGCGGGAAGTGCTCCTTGATCGCGTAGGGTTTACCCAGGGCCTCGTGGCGCGCCAGGTAAGTGATGCCAAAGCCGCCGGCGCCGATGATGCTCTCGACGACGTAGCGATCCGACAGGCGGGTGCCCGTCGGCAAGGCGCTGAAGCCTTCCGGCGCGTAATTCGGCCCCCTGCGGCCGCCCCCGTGGTCGTTCTCGCTGCTGCTCATCGTTGGCGCATCCCGCTGAACGATCCGAGTGGTGGCATGAGCATCTGACCGAGCCGGTCAATCGAACGCCGCACACTGTTGCACCAGCGCTGCGACACGCGCAACAGACCCCCACAAAAATCGTGAAGGTAGGCCAGCCTAGCGTGCCGATATCGGCGGGCACGGCACGACTCACTCCAGCGTGCATGGCACGACGCGCGCGACACGTTAATGTAGGGAGGACATCCGGTCTGCATGACGGAGTTCTGAATAATGCCAGGGGAGGGCTCGAAATGAAATCGCTCGAGGGACGCGTCGCCATTGTCACGGGGTCGGCCCGCAACATCGGCCGCGCGACGGCACGAAAGCTCGCCGGGGAAGGCGCGGCCGTAGTTGTACACGCGCGCCAGGACAAGGCCGGTGTCGACGAGGCTGTGGCGCTGCTGGTCGCCGAGGGCGCGACCGCGATCGGCCACGTCGCCGATGTGTCTAACGAGACCGGCGCCCAGAGCCTGATCCAGGCCGCCATCGACCGCTTTGGTCGCGTCGACATCCTCGTCAACAACGCCGCCATCCGGCGCAACACCCCGCTCGTCGAGATGTCGTTCGCCGAATGGCGCGAGGTGATGGCGAACAGCCTCGACTGCGCGTTCCTGTGCTCGCGCTATGCCGTCCCGCACATGATCAAGGGCGGCTGGGGCCGCGTGGTCAACATCGGCGGCATCTCGATGTTCAAGGGCACGCCCGGACGCACTCACGTCTCCGCCGCCAAGGCCGGCATGATCGGCATGGCGCGCTCGCTTGCCTCCGAGCTCGGCCCCCATGGAATTACGGTCAACGTCGTAGCGCCCGGCGCGATAGATACCGTTCGCAGCGGTGCCGCGGGGGCGCGGCCCGGCAGCACGAGCACTTCGGGCACACCCGTCGGCCGCGACGGCACGCCCGACGAGATCGCGCACATCGTTACCATGCTGTGTATGCCCGGTGCCGCTTACACGACCGGACAGACCATCGAAGTAAATGGCGGCTCGCATTTTCTCTGACCGTAGTAACGCTGAGCTGGACAGGCGATTTCGCCCCCGGGCACCAGCAGTGCTGGCGGACCGGGAGCGATTTCATGTCAGGCCATAGTTGCGGCGTGAAGCTTTCAGCGGCTGGCCTGCGCGTCGGTCATCGTGATGCGAACCTGACGCTCGGTCGAGAAGCCGCCGAAGTCGTCATGGATGCGCAGCTTGAGCGTGTAGGTGCCGGCCTGCAGGTTCACCGGGTTGGTCGAGATGCCGGCGAAGAGCTGCGTCAGCGGCAGGTGGCTCGGCGCCTTGACCGCGATCGGCAGCTTCCATGCGCCGCGTTCCTCGATGATCAGGTTGCCGGCCTCGTTGCGGATCTCGATGTCGACCGTCATGGACGCCCGGATGTGGCCGTCCTCGTAGCGGGTCACAAGAGCACGCGGCTCGAAGTAGAAGTGGAATTCCTCGCCGCGGCGGAACTCGGTGGTTTCGCGGGCGGTGAACTTGTTGAAGCCCTGAGCGCGGTCGGCCGTGAATACGATGCGGTTAATCTCCAGCGACTGGACCTGCGTCGAGACAGGGCGGACCTGCTGCTGCGCTTCCTGCTGGAGAGCGACGGGCTTGAAGCGGACCTGGAAGGCTTCGCTCTGAGAGGCGAGGGTTGCAACACCCATGATGCCGGCGGCGATGATGGCGCTGAAGTTCATGACACGATCCCTGGTTACGCGTTTAAGACTCTGTTAGTCGGCCGCAGGTTCATTGAACTGTGTTCATGAACGTGATTTAATGATTGGTGAACTCAGTTCAATGGGCGGGACAAAGAATCTTCAATGATCACGCGTTCGTGATCGCGGGATAGTCAGGGCAGTGGTTGAAGGCCGGCAGCGCGGCGTTCGAAGCCCGCGATATGCGCGGCGATATGGTTGAAACCGGCGCGAACGACGGCTAAGAGTTGCGCATCATGCATCTGCGTCGCGCGACTGCCCCCCAACCGAAACGAATTCGCGTCCCGGCCGCCTCCGGGCGCCGGGCTGTCGTGCAGTGACCTGCGGATCCTCGTAGCCGGCGCCGCTTGGGCCTGAAATTGCACGAAAATTCAATGAGCAAGGGGTCGCCGGCGCTCATTCGGCCGGCCGACCTCGAACTTGAGATGGGGCGCGCCCGACCGGCGGCGCTCCTGACCGTTAAGCCTCCGAGGCTAATCCCAAGGCTCAACCATGACCGAGACCACCACCGAAGCGCGCGACTGGGGCAAAACCCTTTTCCTGCCTGAGACTCAATTTTCGATGCGGGCCGGGCTACCGCAGATGGAGCCCAGGATGCTGGAGCGATGGGCCCGCATCCGCCTCTACGACAAGCTGCGCGAGAGCGCGAAGGGCCGCGCCAAGTTCATCCTCCACGATGGCCCGCCCTACGCCAACGGCAACATCCACATCGGCCACGCGCTCAACAAGATCCTCAAGGACCTCGTAACGCGCTCGCAGCAGATGCTCGGGCACGACTCCAACTACGTGCCGGGCTGGGACTGCCACGGCCTTCCGATCGAGTGGAAGATCGAGGAGGAGTACATGGCCAAGGGCAAGGCCAAGCCGAACCTCAAGGACCCGGTGGCGATGAAGGCGTTCCGGGCCGAATGCCGCGCGTTCGCCGACCACTGGCTCAACGTGCAGCGCGAGGAGTTCAAGCGGCTCGGCGTCGAGGGCGACTGGGCGCATCCCTACACGACGATGACGTTCCCGGCCGAGGCACAGATCTCGGCCGAGCTGATCAAATTCGCCGAGACGGGACAGCTTTATCGCGGGTCTAAGCCGGTCATGTGGTCGGTGGTCGAGAAGACCGCGCTCGCCGAGGCCGAGGTCGAATACCACGACTACCAGTCGGACATGGTGTGGGTGAAGTTTCCGGTTGAGCACCTATGGGCCCCCGCCTTGATCAAACAAGAGACGGCCGACGCTGATTTGGGGGTTGCTCAAGAAGAATTCGAGCGCCTGAAGGATGCTCATGTCGTCATCTGGACCACGACACCCTGGACGCTACCTGGCAATCGCGCAATCTCGTTCAACTCGAAGATCGAGTACGGCCTCTATGAGGTGACAGCATCTCCTCAAGGCAACTGGGCGAAGGTTGGCGAAAAGTACATCCTCGCCGACAAGCTCGCTGGCGAGGTCATGAAGGCAGCCAAAGTCGAGGCGTTCGAGAAGCGTGGCGCGGTTCCACCGAAGACGCTTGAGGCAATGATCTGCCTGCATCCGCTCTATGATGCCAATCTCGGCGGCTACCAGTTCCGAGTCCCCCTCCTCGACGGCGACCACGTCACCGACGACGCGGGCACGGGCTTCGTGCACACGGCGCCCGGACACGGCCGCGAGGACTTCGACATCTGGACGGCCTCGACGCGCCTCCTGCAGTCGCGCGGCGTCGATCCCGCGATCCCCTACACGGTCGACGAGAACGGCGCCTTCACCAAGGACGCGCCGGGCTTCGAGGGCAAACGCGTCATCAACGACAAGGGCGAGAAGGGCGACGCCAACCAGGCCGTGATCGACGCGCTCGTGAAAGCCGGGATGCTGCTCGCGCGCGGACGCCTCAAGCACCAGTATCCGCACTCGTGGCGGTCGAAGAAGCCGGTGATCTTCCGCAATACGCCCCAGTGGTTCATCCACATGGACAAGGATATCCCTTACCTGGAGAAGCTCTCGCGCGAGCTTCGCGCAAAGTCGGCTTCGGCGGGCGGTGCGGGTCACAATCAGGCGGTGCCGAAGACGCTGCGCGAGGTGTCGCTGCAGTCCATCCGCGATACCGAGTGGGTGCCGAAATCGGGCGAGAACCGCATCACCGGCATGATCGAGGCGAAGCCCGATTGGGTCATCTCGCGCCAGCGCGCCTGGGGCGTACCGATCACCGTGTTCGTGAGGAAGTCCAACGGCGAAGTGCTGGTCGACGCCAAGGTCAACCAGCGCATCTACGACGCCATGTATGCCGAGGGCGCCGATGCGTGGTTCTCGGACACCGACGGCGCGCGCTTCCTCAAGCCCGACTACGATCCGGCCGATTTCGAGAAGGTCAACGACGTGCTCGACGTCTGGTTCGACTCGGGCAGCACGCACAGCTACGTCCTCAACGACCTGCACTTCCCGAGCCTCATGGGTATCGAGCGGCAGGTGGACGGCGGGCGCGATCGCGTCATGTACCTCGAAGGCTCGGACCAGCACCGCGGCTGGTTCCATTCCTCGCTGATCGAATCTTCCGGCACGCGCGGGCGCGCGCCGTTTGACGTCGTGCTCACGCACGGCTTCTGCCTCGATGAGAAGGGGCAGAAGATGTCGAAGTCGGTGGGCAACGTGACGGCGCCGCAGGACGTGATCAAGAACTCGGGCGCCGACATCCTGCGCCTGTGGGTCGCCGCGTCCGATTATTCGGATGATCTCCGCATCGGCCCGGAGATCCTGAAGAACTTCGTCGAGACCTATCGCAAGATGCGCAACACCTTGCGGTGGATGCTCGGCACGCTCGCGCACTACAAGCCCGAGCTCGAGGTGAAGGTCGCGGACATGCCGGAGCTGGAGCGGTACATGCTGCACCAGCTCACGCAGCTCGACGTGGTCGTGCGCAAGGCCTATGCGGAGTATGACTACAAGCGCGTCGTCTCCACGCTGGCGCAGTTCATGAACACCGAACTGTCGGCGTTCTACTTCGACGTCCGCAAGGACGCGCTCTACTGCGACGCGCCGTCGAGCCTGCGCCGGCGTGCCGCGCTCACCTGCGTCGAGCACATCTTCCGCTGCGTCACGACGTGGCTGGCGCCGATCCTCGTGTTCACCGCCGAGGAAGCGTGGCTCACGCGCTATCCGAGCGAGGACGGCTCGGTGCACGTCGAGACGTTCGAGGCGATACCGGCCGAATGGGTCCTGGATGGCGAGACGGTGGACAATTTTGATGTCTATCGTAACGTCCGGCGCGTCGTTACCGGAGCGCTGGAGATCGAGCGCGCCGCCAAGCGCATCGGCTCGAGCCTCGAGGCGGCGCCCGTGATCCACGTCGCCAATCTCGCCACTTACAAAGACTTCGTCGCGAGCGGCGTCGACTTTGCCGAGCTGTGCATCACCTCCGGAATCACGCTTGCCCCCGGTGACGGGCCGGTGGACGCCTTCCGGCTACCGGACGTTCCGGGCATCGCGGTCGTCCCAGCCCGCGCCGAGGGAAGGAAGTGCGCGCGCTCCTGGCGGATCACGGCCGACGTCGGCAGCGACCCGGCCTACCCCGACCTCTCGGCCCGCGACGCCGCCGCGATGCGCGAGATCGACGCCGCATGAGCACACCAGAAGCCGATCGCTCCCTGACCTCACCGCCCGGCTCGTCGAGCTGGGTCTGGGGAGGCCATGCGCGGCTCGGCTTCGGACTGGCGCTCGCCACGTTCGTGATCGATCAGGTCTACAAATGGTGGATGCTGAACGTTTACGACATCGCCGCCCGCCAGCCGGTAAAGCTCACGCCGTTCTTCGACCTCGTTTTCGTGATCAACAAGGGCATCAGCTACGGGATGCTGGCCCAGGACGGGCACGGTGGGCAGTGGGCGCTGGCGGCCTTCGCGGTCCTCACCTCGATCGCGCTGTGGATCTGGCTGGTGCGCGGCGACGTCAACGCGCTGATGGCCGCCTCGATCGGGCTGGTGATCGGCGGGGCGCTCGGCAACGCCCTCGACCGGCTCATCCGCGGCGGGGTCGCAGACTTCTTCCACTTCCACGTTGGCGACTGGAGCTGGTACGTGTTCAATCCAGCGGACGTGGCCATAGTTGCTGGGGTCCTGGGGCTGCTGTATGACTCTTTCAGGGCGAATCGCAAAGATGCCGCAAAGGCTCGATAGTTAAGCCCCGGTTGCTAGAATAAAAAATAGCATTCTGCCGTCTGACGCGTCGGGGGATAACGGGGCGACAGCAGGCACAGCAGGAGCGCACTTGGCATGGCCACCATCGGGCGAAAGCTGAAAGCCGGCATGGTCGTCACCGCGACCGCGGCCGTCCTTCTCGGAGGATGCGCCGATGGCGTCGAAGTCAATAGCCGCCTGCTCGATTCAGTCGGCCTCAGCACAGCCGCTCTCGGCGCCAAGGGGCCCGAGCCTCGGTTGCAGCCCAGAGCACCGCTCGTGATGCCGCCAAGTACGCAGCGCTTACCGGAGCCTGGTTCGGCGCCGCCGCCGCAGCCGGGCGAGGTCGCGGGCAACGCCGCTTGGCCCAAGGACAAGGACCAGGAGCGGATCGCCAGCGCTCGGGAGAAGGATCGCCAGCAGGCCCAATACTGCAAGGACGGCAACTGGAAAGAGCGCGCAATCGATCACGATAACGGCGGCATGCAGGGCCCGCAGGGTCAGTGTGGCTCGATCTTCAGCGTAATCGGCGACTATTTCGGCAGCAGCTCGAAGAATCCTGACCCGATGGAAGGTGGCACCCGCTAGTTTGGGTGTCACATCGCCCTTTGAGCAGGGCGTGCCCTGCGGCGCGCTTGTTGCAATGCAAAATTAAGCCTATATAGCGAAGGTGGGGTGGACGTCATCGCTGGCCGAGCAGCCGTGCGGTATCGCAAGCTGCAACCCGGAGTCGCTGCTTTGAACCCCTTCGCCCTTTCGTCCTCGCTGGCACAGATGTGGATCGACAGCTCGGTCCAGACCGTCCGTTCGGCCGCCGAGTTCTGGAACGGCATCGTCGCAGCCGGCACGGACGCGAGCACCTCGGGGACGATGCCGCGCACCTCCACGGCTGCGCCCTGGTGGAAAGCCCCCGAGCCGTCTAGGACGGCACTGCCGGCGCTGGACCCGTTCGCCTGGGCCTCGATGTGGACGCCCGCAGCCGCCCCGAAGAGCACCTCGCCGGACCTGACCCAGTTCTGGGCCACCGCCTGGGCGCCCTGGATGCCGCGATCGACCCCGCCGGCATCGTCCACTTTCAATCCCATGGAACTCTGGCAGCAGGCATGGCTGCAGAGCATGCCGCAGCTTGCAGCGCTCACCGCCTCGTTTGCCCGCCCCAGTAGCTTCGGCGCGCCATGGTCAGCCGTGTGGCCGGCGACGCCCGCGGCCGCAACGACTGCGGTTCCAGCGGCATGGCAGCCCGTGATGTCCGTCTACCGCACGGCGAACGGCCACGCGATGGCGGCCGTCCTGCGTACAATGGCCGACGTCGTCGAGCCAAAGTCGCGCAAGCCCGACATAATGGACTTCTGGCCGAACCCGCTCGGCACTCGCCACTGAACCGGCGCAGCGTCCTCTACCCCTTCTGCTCCCAGCGGCCGCTTTCGCTCTGGCGCCAGTAGGTTGCCTTGGCACCCTGGGCCTTCACGCGCTGCCATTGCGCACGCGCGCGGCCAAGCGCCTCCTCGTCACGTCCATCGAAAATGACGACGATGCGCACGTAGCCGTCGAAAGTCTCCATATCCGCTCCATCGAGCAGGAAACGCACGCCGGCGCCGTTGGGATTTTCCTGCCCGACAGTCAGTAGGATCGGCTGGCGCTCGGCGGCACCATCCTTGGCGGCACCGTGCGGCAGGAAGCTGTCGTCGGCATAGGTCCAAAGATGCGCGTCGAGTGCCTCCAGGCGCTCGGTGCTGCCGGTCTGAACCACTGCCCGCCAGCCGCGTTGAAGGGTCCGCTCGAGCAGGCTCGGCAGCACGCGCTCGAGCGGCTGGCGCTCGAGATGGTAGAACAGAACCTCCGTCGCGCTGTCGTTCACGTAGCTGCTTCCCGGTCAAATCGGCAAGACGCTTCAATGTGCCTTGGTCCGATATACTACGCGGCAAGCTCCGCGTTCGTCTCTCTTGATACCGTCGGCCGCGCTCACGTATGGTGGTGCGTTGAAGCGCGGACCGAAGGGCGGCGGCAAGGTGACCGAGCAGCAGAAACAGTTTCCTGAGTTCTACGTCACCGCTCCACAGCCGTGCCCTTACCTGCCCGGGCGCGCCGAGCGCAAGCTGTTCACGCACCTCACGCACGACAAGCCCCGCGCGCTGATCGACAACCTGCTCAAAGGCGGCTTCCGTCGCAGCCAGAACATCGCCTACATGCCCTACTGCGAGGGCTGTCAGGCGTGCGTCTCGGTCCGCGTTCTGGTCAAGGACTTCGAATTCGGCCGGAGCTTCCGCCGCATCAAGGAGCGCAACAGCGACCTCACCGCGCGCCGCATCCAGGCCGTCGCCACGTCGGAGCACTTCAGCCTCTTTCGCTCCTACATCGACGCGCGTCACGGCGACGGCGGCATGGCCGACATGAGCGTGCTCGACTATGCGATGATGGTCGAGGATTCGATCGTCGACACCTTCCTCACCGAGTATCGCGTCACTCACGACAAGCCGCATCTGCACCGTCCGGAAACGGCACCACTCAAGGCCGTAGCGCTGTGCGACCAGCTCTCCGACGGCATCTCGATGGTCTACAGCTTCTATGATCCCGAGGCCGACAACCGCAGTATCGGCACCTACATGATCCTCGAGCATATCGACTATGCGCGACGGCTCGGGTTGCCGTACCTCTACCTCGGCTACTGGATCGAGGGATCGCGGAAAATGAGCTACAAATCACGCTTCGTGCCACAGGAGCGTCTCGGCACCGACGGCTGGACGCGGGCTTGACCCACCTCGCGAGGCGGCCCATACGCTTTGCCGTCGCGCGCCGGCCGAACATCATCTGATCAGGGACAACCACAACGAGAGAGATTCCCGCGGGGCGTAGACTTACGTCACCGCTGAAGGATGCGGATGCCGCTATCGTGCGGCGAGGAAGAAACGGAATGCGTGTCCGATGATGCCGGCGACGGTCGTCGGACGCGAAAGGACGAGATCGCGTGACGGACGTGCTTGCAGTGCTGGCCGATCTGCCTTTTGGGGCTCTGGCGGCACGCATGTGCGCAGTGGCACTCGTCGTCGTCACGGTGGCGCTGATCTCGGAGCGGGTCGGGGCTTTCTTCGGTGCGATGGTTGCGTCGCTGCCGACCTATACGGGCCCGCTTTTCGTTTTCCTCGCCATGGATTTTCCACCAGAGCACCTGGCGCGCGTTTCCGTCGCTGCGTTGGCCGCGTGCGGGGTCATTCCGGTCAACATCCTTGTCTATGGGCTTCTCGCACGGCGCGGCCACTCGATGATGGTCAGCCTTCTCGGGGCGTTCGCTGCTTGGTTCGCCTGCGCCATTTTCGTCCAGCTCTACGACTGGTCACTGATCGAGGCGCTCATCTTTGCGATACCTATCTTCGCCGTCGCCTTGCTGCTCGCGCCACAGTTCATGGATGCGATCCCGCTGAAGGCTGGCCAGCGGTCATGGATCGATCTCGCGGTCCGCGTCCTCCTCGTGACAACCGTCGTCGGAACGGTCAACGCGTCGAGCCCGTTCCTGCCGGCTCAGCTCACCGGCATCCTGTCGATCGTCCCGATCGTGACCGCCAGTCTCATCATCGTGCTACATGACCGCATCGGCGGACCGGCTACCGCGGCGCTCCTCGCGCACACTGTCGGCGGGCTCATCGGAATGCTGCTCGCGCTGGCTTTCGTCGGCCTCACGGTGGTGCCGTGGGGCCCGGTGCCGTCGCTCTCGGTCGCGCTCGCGATCTGCGTATGCTGGAACCTGACGCTGATCGTCGCGCGTCAGGGTCGCGCGATCCTCAGGCGCCAGCCCAACTGAGCCACCGCTTCATTCGACGACCGCCTGCGCCTCGATCTCGACCTTCATGCGCGGATCGACGAGGCCCTTGACCTCGACCAGCGTCGATGCCGGGCGATGCTCGCCGAAAAAGGCGACGCGACGCGGATTGATTGACGCGCGCTCGCTGATGTCGGTCATGAAGACCTGAACTTTCGTCACGTGCTGCGGGCCGGCGCCAGCCGCCTTCAGGCACTTCTCCATGACATCCATGGCGATGTCGAACTGCGCCACGGTATCGGGCGGGATGTGCCCGTTCGCCTCCATGCCGACGATGCCGGACACCCACACGATATTGCCTGCGCGGACCACGTGGCAGTAATGGCTGACCGGGGCCATGATGCCGGGGACCATGATGCGCTGGATCATTCGGACGTCTCCTCGATGCTCTGAAAGTCTGCGGTTCTGCCGAAGCATTTCTGCGTTGCGTGTGTATGCCTAGCCTCGCATGACGAGCCTCGCCGCGCTACGGTGCTTTCATACAGGGAGGAGCCCAAAACCATGATCGAAGCAACCCTCGACATCACGACCGGCGACGGCGCCATGGAAACCTTCGTGTGCCGGCCGGATCGCGGCACGCACCCGGCGGTCCTGCTCCTGATGGACGCACCCGGCATTCGCGAGGAGCTGCGTGACATGGCCCGGCGCCTCGCCACCGTCGGCTACTGCGTGCTGCTGCCGAACCTCTACTACCGCGCCGGTCGCGACTCGATGTTCGATCCCGCGACCGTGCTTACGCAAGGCGCGCCCGAGCATACGCGGATGCGCGCGATCCGCACCAAGATGACGATTCCGCCGGTGATGGACGACGTCGCGGCGATGATGAAGTTCCTCGAGACGCAGGAGGGCGTGAAGCCGGGTCCGATCGGCGTCCACGGCTACTGCATGAGCGGGCCCTACGCACTGGCGGCGGCCGCCCGTTACCCCGATCGCGTCGCTGCCGCGGCGTCGTTCTACGGCACCTGGCTCGTCAGCGATGCCGTGGAGAGCCCGCATCTCACGCTCGCCAAGGCCAAGGGCGAGCTCTACATCGCCTGCGCCGAGATCGACGAGCTGGCACCGCTGCCGATGGTCGCCGAGTTGAAGATGCTCTTCGATCAGTCGGGCAATCCGGGCGAGCTCGAGATCTATCCCGGCGTGCACCACGGATTCGGATTTCCGCAGCGGAAGATCTACGAGAAGCACGCGGCCGAGCGCCACTGGGAGCGCCTGATCTCGCTCTACCGGCGGCGGTTGGGGTAGCGGCCGGCCCTTGCGTCCCGCTCAACTGCAGAACTGCACGAGCGTCCAGCCCTTGATCCGGCAGCGTTTGTGCCCGCGCTTGTCAGTGTCACACACGCGGATCGGCTCGCGGCGGTACGAGCAATATACGCCTGGAGCCGGGAAGCCTTCGTAGCCGCGCACCGGCTTCTTGGTTTCGTACCGCCATTCCTCGGGGCGAATGCGGTATTGCGCATCCGCAGGCGCGATCGTCGTCGCGAGCACGCCACCGGCAAGGAGCAGGCCAATTGCCTTCGACGTCATACCGATTACGCGGGACATGATCCTATCCTCAGTCGCTCGACCGTCATCGACTCTCTCGAAACGACCCGCCGACTGCCACAGTTCCCGCTACGCGAGTTCCTGCGCCACGTCGGCGACGCGCTCCGGTGTGATCCCGAAATGCGCGAACAGCTTCGCCGCCGGCGCCGACGCACCGAAGTCGGATAGCCCGACGAACGCATCGGTCGGCCGCAGCCACTCGCGCCAGCCTTGTTCGATCCCCGCCTCGATGCCCACACGCGGCGCTTTGCCGAGCACCGTTTCGCGATAGCCGGCATCCTGCTGACGGAACAGCTCGAAGCTCGGCATCGACACCACCGCCGCACCGATGTTCTTTGCCGCCAGCAGCTCCGCCGCCTTGAGCGCGACGCCGACCTCGGACCCCGACGCAATCAGCGTCACCGCGCGCTTTCCGCCCGACGCTTCGCGCAGCAGGTAGCCGCCGCGCGCCGAGTGGTTCTGCGCGATCGGTTCATGGCGCGCCTTCGGCACGTCCTGGCGGGTAAGCGCGAGGACCGACGGCGTTCCTGTCGACGCGAGCGCCAGCGCCCAGCACTCGGCCGTCTCGACGCCATCGGCAGGACGGAAGACATTTAGATTGGGGATCGCGCGCAACGCCGCGAGGTGCTCGATCGGCTGATGCGTCGGGCCGTCCTCGCCGAGCCCGATCGAATCATGCGTGAATACGTAGACGACCTGCTTGCGCATCAGCGCCGCGAGGCGGATTGCCGGGCGGCAGTAGTCCGAGAACACGAGGAACGTGCCGCCGTAGGGGATCAGGCCGCCATACAGCGCCATGCCGTTCATGGCCGCGGCCATGCCGTGCTCACGGATGCCGTAGTAGAGGTAGCTACCCGAGAAGTCGCCCTTGGTGATCGGCTTCTGCGCCTTCGCCTTGGTATTGTTGGAGCCGGTGAGATCGGCCGAGCCGCCGATCAGCGCCGGCTGCGCCGCGACCAGCGCCTCGAGCGCCCGCTCGGACCACACGCGCGTCGCGCGCTCGGTCACATCCGAAGCCGCGGCCTCACGCAGGTTCATCACCGTGGCATCGACGTCCGCCGAGCGCGCCGCAACCGGATTGTCGAACGCCTCACGTACGCGACCGTCCAGCTTGTTCCAGCGCTGCTCCCACGCTTCGCGCACTGCGCGGCCACGCGAACCCGCCGCGCGCCATGCCTTCAGCACGTCTTCGGGAATCTCGAACGCGCCGTGCTTCCAGCCGAGCTTCTCGCGCGCGCCGGCAATCTCCTCCGCACCGAGCGGCGAGCCGTGTGCGGATGCGGTGCCGGCCTTCTTCGGCGCGCCGTAGCCGATCACGGTCTTGCAGGCGATCAGCCATGGCTTGCTCGTATCGGCCTTCGCCGTCGCGAGCGCCTTGCGCACCGCATCCATATCGTGGCCGTCGATCGCGAGCGTATTCCAGCCGGCCGCCTTGAAGCGACCGATCTGGTCCTCGCTCGTCGACAGTGACGTGGGACCATCGATCGAGATGCCGTTATCGTCGAACAGCACGATCAGGCGGCCGAGACCGAGATGCCCGGCGAGCGTGATCGACTCCTGCGAGATGCCTTCCATCAGGCAGCCGTCGCCGGCGATCACGTAGGTGTGGTTGTCGAACAGATCGCCGTGGCGCGCGTTCCAGATGCGCTCGGCGATCGCCATGCCGACCGCGTTGCCGAGACCCTGGCCGAGCGGACCCGTCGTCGTCTCGATGCCCTCGGCGTGACCGTACTCGGGATGCCCTGCCGTCTTGGCACCGAGCTGGCGGAAGCGCTTCAGCTCGTCGAGCGTCATCCCCGGGTAGCCGGTGAGATGGAGAAGCGCATAGAGCAGCATCGAGCCGTGGCCGGCCGACAGCACGAAGCGGTCGCGCGCCGGCCAGCGCGGCGCCGCGGGATCGAAGCGCATCACCTCGGCAAACAGCACCGTCGCCACGTCGGCCATGCCCATCGGCATGCCCGGATGGCCGGATTTCGCCGCCTCGACAGCATCCATCGCCAGTGCCCGGATCGCATTCGCCATGTCGCGGGTGGCGAGCGCGGTGCCCTTTGCCTGATCGGTCATGCGCAGTGCCTCTGATCGTCGTTTGTCCCGGCATGGGCCGGAAAGATGGCGCACCATTAACCGCGCACCGGACCGGCGTCCACCGCCAAGGTCTGCATTTCACCCTCTACGTCGCCGCACCGGCTCTCCGGTTCATGTCGCTGACGCGACGAGAGCCTTGAGTGCAGCGATCGAGCGGGCAGTGGCTGCGGCGGGGCCGTCGTGAACGTGGGTTTCGACCGACAACGTCAGATCACGGCCCGGGACGGCAGCGAAACAGGCTCCGATGAACGCCGGATAGGGGATCTCCCCCTCGCCCAGCGCGACGGTTCGGCGGCGGCCGCCGGCGAAGGAGGCGTCCTTGAAGTGCATGTGGTCGACGTACGGCATCACGGCCACGAGCCGGTCGGCTTCTGGGCGGGTGGCCGTGCTGTAGATGTTGCCGATGTCGAGGAGTGCTCGGAGGCGGGGGTGGCGGAAAGCCTCCATCATCGCCAGCAGGTCGACCTCGTTGCGGATGTTGCAGACGGGCTCGTTCTCGACGTGGAAGAAGAGATCCTCGCACTCGGCGGCGCGCAGCATCTCCTCAAGCGCCGGGGCAAGATCGGACATGACGAAACCGTCGTGCGTGAGGTAGCTGAAGATGCGCACATTACGCGTGCCGAGCGCGTGCGCCGCCTCCGCCGCAAGCGCGACGATGTCGCCGAGCGTGCGATCGCCGATGTCGAAGCCGAACTGGTCCCCCTTCTCGGCGGCGGGGCGGCCGGGTGCCGTCCATTTCAGCAGTGGCGACGCGAGCCCGACCACGCTGAGACCAGCGTCCTTGATCCGATGCGCGATCTCCTTCTGCTCGGAGGGTGTGAAGGAGAGGAAGTTCTTGCCCTCGATCGAGCGCATCTCGAGCGCTTTGATGCCCTGCTCGGCAGCGAAAGCGATCGTCTCCGCCAGCGGCAGCTTCGGTTCGTCGTTGACGAACGCGATCGTACGCTTGCCTGTCATCGCCATTGTTTCCTGCGACGCCCCTTCTCAACGCGTAGGAGCGACTGATCTATGCGTCAACCTTCGTGCAGAGCCACGAACAGCTCGAGCTCGCTGCGCGTAGGCAGCCCGGCGCGACTGCCTAGGCGCGTGCACTTGAGTGCGGCCACCGCGGCTGCGCGGCGCACGCACGCCTCCATGTCCAGGCCCTCCGCCACGCCCAGCGCAAATGCGCCATGGAAAGCGTCGCCGGCGCCAGTCGTGTCAACGACATCAACCCTGAATGCTGGCTGGTGGCCCGAGCGACCATCGCGCTCAGCCCAAAGATAACCGCGCGCGCCGAGCGTGACGCCGGCATGTCGCGGACCATGTCGCAACACCTGCTGCAGCGCCTCGATATCGCTCATGCCACGGGCGAACTCATGCAGCGACGGCGCCGAGAACACCGCATAATCGACCAGCGCCAGCAGCTCGGGCAGCGCCTCGCGACCACCGAGATCGGCATCGAGGACAGTCGGCACGCCCTCACGGCGCGCACGCGTGAGAACGACCCTCACCGCCTCCAACCAGCGCAGATCGCAGAGGACTGCATTCGCCTCGCCGACGCGCTCGATTGGCAGCCAGCTCGTGCCGGCCGGGATGGAAGTATCGCGCTGCGTCACGATCATCCGCTCACCCTGGCTATCGACGAGCACCGCCGACGTGGATGAGCGGGCCTCCTCGAAAGCGTGGACGTAGCGGACGTCGACCTTTTCCGCCTTGAGGCCGTTGCGGATCGTGACGCCCGCCGGATCGTCCCCGACCCGCGACCACAGCTCCACCTGGGCGCCGAGGCGGGCCGCGGCCACCGCGGCATTCGCGGCCATGCCGCCGCCGCTCTCGATGTGCTCGAGCGCGCGGATCTTGGTCGGCTCGGGCGGAAAGCTTTCGATCCGGTAGATCCGATCGAGGGCCGCGTGTCCGACACAGATCAAGGTAGCTGGTGCCGCCATCAGAGTCCGCAAGCTTTGGTGCGACCCGTCGGAACGGCCTCGTGCCGACCTGGAATCGCACACCGAAACAAAAAACCTAGAGACTCTCCGGCGCACGGAAACCGCCGGAGGGACGCTAGATTCAGGGTACACCAGCCGATCCCCGATATGCTCGGCACATCAAGGGCTCGTCACTAGAAGATAATGCATAAGCATATCCCGCGCCGCCGGGTGTGGCCAGCGCGTTGATTGTGCCGCCAGGGTGCCCAGACGACCGTCACGCTACCTGCCGGCGCAGGGTCGTCGCGCAATCGTCGCCTCGACGCCACGGCCAACCTCGCCGAGCCGGCAACAAAGTTCATCACTAGTCCGTGACAATTGAACGTAGCACAATACCGACCCTTGCCGATCTGAACATCGTACATAAATGACGTTCAACCAAATCGCAGATACCGCCAGATTTCAGGTCGAAGCAAATCCACCCAAGGAGATACTTCCAATGTCCGTGAAGCAAATTCTTACCGTCGTGGGCGGCGTGCTCGGGACGGCGGCGCTGTTCGCGGGTCCTGCCGCGGCCGGCCAGGGCCATTACGGCCACAAGGTGCTCGTGCACACCCCGATCGTCGTGCACACGCCGGTGATCGTCCACAAGCCCGACCAGCTCTGCTACGAGCACGTCACCACGCCCGCGGTGTGGGGCGTCGTGAAGGAGAAGGTCATCGTCAAGGAAGGGGTCTGGGAGACCAAGGAGATTCCCGCCGTGACGACGATCATCGACAAGAAGTTCCTCGTGAAGGAAGGCTGGTGGCAGACGAAAGTCCACCCGGCGATCTGGGAGACTCACGAGAAGAAGATCCTCGTCGAGCCCGCGAAGGTGATCTGGCACACGACGCCGCCGGTCTTCAAGACCGAGCGCGTCAGCAAGCCCGTCGAGACCGGCTCTCACTACAAGGAGAATGCGGTCCTGACGTTCGACAAGAAGGTCCTCGTCGAGCCGGCGAAGCAGCACGCCGAGCACGTGCCGGCGATCTACAAGGCGGAGAAGGTCAAGGTGCTAGTCGAGGCGGAGCGCCACGAGAAGATCTGGCATCCGCCGGTCTACGAGACCAAGCAGGAAGAAGTCGTGATCAAGCCTGCCCACCAGGTCAAATTCTGGCACGCCCCGGTGGTCGAGTGGCAGGAGAAGAAGGTCATCGTTCACCCGGCCCAGACCTTCAAGCGTGAAGTCTGGAAGCCCTACGGCGAGAAGTGCTGAGGCTAGAGCATCATCCGACCGCACGGAATCGCCTTCGCGATTCAGCGGTCGGATAAA
>VFQN01002640.1_pt1 | contig 27159 bp, 37 predicted proteins | sample 3512371 | NCBI WGS metagenome assembly VFQN01 (sample SAMN10412370, study PRJNA504923) | tailings metagenome | isolation source: Replicate 2 from Balatoc abandoned mine | place: Philippines: Itogon, Benguet | collected 2017-08-28
GTCGCCAGGGCTGCTGGGTCGCTAGGTGTGGCGTCGACTGCCCGCTGTGCAGCCGTCACTGCCTCATTTGGTGTTAAAATCCAGGTGGTGGCTTGTACCAGACTGTGTCATTTGGTATGCCAAGGAACGGATGGTCAGTAGGCATGTTTTTCCAGCCCCTCGGCTTTGCCTTCTAAAGACCCCATTCGCATATTGTTGGATTGTGTAATATAAACTATACCACGCAAGCAGTTGCAACCGTCAACTGATAACGTCGTCGTGGTGTAGTTGGTTATCACATTCGCCTCACACGCGAAAGGTCTCCAGTTCGATCCTGGACGACGACATTTATGCATTCTAACTGTTTGCGCATTCACACAGCCCTCCGGCGAGCATTTTTATGCAGACATGTCGCAATGACCCAACGCCGCCGGCTGCGGGCCTCAGCTATCCCAATTCCCTTACCTTCAGTGCATAACAATGACACAATCAACACGGGGAAATGGCTCTGTGACATAAAAGCGAATGGACAACGTCTGTGCGACGCACCAGCATTCCAGCAAGCAAAGCTGCGGCCCCGGCGGCGAACGCGCATCCACGATTAAACTTATACAGCTTGTATCATATACCTGCCAATAAGATTGCAACTACGCTACATTAGTGCGAAATAAAGACTGTGACGTATTGACGTTGACTAACATGGTGCCCTGCTCCGGGTTGCGGGTCTGGCGGAGTCAGCCAAGGGGGCAGCTGGTGTGGGTTAGCGTGCGCTTGCCAGTACGCTGCGCCAGCGCCACCGTCGGGACAGCAGGGAGGCATGTGGGTTACTATGCTTGGTGGTGCAGGCAGCAGAGGCGGGGAAGGGGAAGGCAGAGTATAACGAAGCGGTGGTGGTGGACGGGCAACCCTGCTGGAGGCGTGCGGCTGCTGTGCTGTGCGGCAGTTGCTTACCGATACGCAGCTCGGATGTGGTTAATGAGGCCATGGGCAGGGTGTGTGTGGAGCTGGTGGCTGGCCTGCACGAGCACAAGACTGAAGGTTGGACCGGGATACGTACCGGTGCATGGGCAAGGGCTCCTCTGGGCAAGGGCGGTTGCTTTGCCGCGTTGGAAATTAGTCAAGAGGCTAGGAGGTCTCTGCTCACACCCTGGCTCTCCTGGGTCCATGCCTTTGTGAGGTACGGTCAGTGGCCGGGGGAAATGAGCACGCGGAACGCCGCTTGGCGGAACGGGGAGGGCAGTGGTGGACGTGGTGGGACGGAAGGCAGTCTGCTGCTGCGGAGCAGGAATTGGGGACAGGGCGACGCCGGAGCTGCTGGTGCGGCTGGGTGTGCCGTGGGGGTGAGTTGCGCTGGGCCACTGGCGGCGGCTGCGGTGGCAAGGTGTCGGGGGGCGGTGCTGAAGTGAATGGTGGTGAAGGGGGCGTTTGGAGAGGCAGCGGTGTGTGGGGCAGGTGGGGGTAGCGAGGGTGCGCGCGGCGGGCGGCGGGCGACGGGAGGTGGGGGAGAGTGCGGGCGTGGCTTAACGGGATAGTAGCGGGTAGGGTTTGGGGGTTTCCAGGTTGAGGGGCTTGAGAATTGCCCCAAGGTCCATGACCTGTGCCGCACAGCTGAAAAGGCAGGAGGTAGAGGACTTGCACTGAGCAGGTCTTGGACCCAGGTATGGAGGCTCGGAGCGGCCCGGCCAGGCTGAGCTGCGGGCCAGGAGGCAGGAGCCCAGGAGCCAGGACTTGCCACTGAATGGTCCCACACCTGCGCGCGCGCGCGGTACAGACCTAGCGCTGCGAACCTTTTCCGTTTTCCCTGCTCTGGCTCTGCGTTGCTGCGCGCGGCCCCCACCCTGTTGCACCTTCTCCTACAAATTTATCGGTGGGTGCAGTTCTTAGCTGCTCGAAAGCTTGCCGTTTTAGCATCGTTTTGGGGCCTCCGGTCCACGCAGGGCTGTCGTACCACGCCTAGCACCCCGTATGGTGAGCTAGTACGGCGGGGAACGGCTGTTTGCTCACCACAGCGAAGCTTGCCTTCTGGACGAACTGTGCACCTAGAAGGAAAACGGCCTTGCAGATGTCGGGCGGCTCCGGCGGAGGCCTGGGGTCGCCACGGATGGCCTACTGCAGTACCAGTCGTTAGCTCGTTACATGCCGGCTTGTACGCGCACCCATGCATCCAAGCCACATGCATCCGCTCTTTTGTTCAGCACCGCATGTGTGCCTGCTTTAGAGGACAGATCGGCGCTGGCAATCGCACAATCGTTGTGCGCAAACGGGACCAGATGACCACCCATTCACGACGATCAGGTTCACATTTGCAAGAAGCATCAACCGCAACCGTCCCCAGGCTCACCACTGTCCGCATCCGATACGGGGAGCCGACACGCGGCACTACGGTACGATGTGTGAGTCTGTCACCACTCAAGACACACATACCCTCGCACCCCATCCTTCTACAGACGTGTGCCTGTCTGCGGCTTACCCTCGAGCCTCCTGCACACAGCCCAACTGACCGTATGCACCCAACGCCAAGTCCAAGGATGATTTTAAAGCCTGCCTTAACCGCCAGGACTGTGAGTATTGAACCGAAACAGCAACCCTCCAACATGACACCACACTGTTCAACACCGCGGTGCATTTCCAGCGTTCCAAACTCCTTTACCGCACAGCAAGAGACAGCTGCTCCGTCACCATACCGTACTACTTACTTGCTCCCGCTTGCTCCTCTTACCAAACCACCAGGCGCACCCTCACAGCAAGACCTCCATTGCCGCCACCCAACTCAAGCGGTAGCGCTTGTGAAAAGCCTGGAAGGCCTGATGCCAGCGCCAGGTTGTCAACATGCTCAACGCCTGTCGCAGGACGTCGCACGTACCAAAGCAAGCACGGCGCCGCTGTGTGCGGCGAGAAGTGCCCCGCAAAAGCGGCAACGTGCCACCTCTCATCTATCAGTCGACCAATTGTCATGCGAGCCACCCGGGCCCCCAACCCAGCCTCATGGTTTAACAGCAGGAACGCCTGCGGACGAAGCCGTGTGCCATGCACAGCAACCCGCCGCGGCTGTACGTCCACAGCCCTCATGAGCACACGACGGCCCGCCAGAGCTCTAACAACATTATGCTTACTACCGTGTATCGTCTCCAACTGCAAGGGCAGTACAAGTTAGCTATTGCAACGCCTTGTTCCATCCCAGCCCAACGATCAGCCCGTGCCCTGGCCCCTGCCAATGCCCACCCGACTCAGTAGTCCGAATGGAGACCCCTCCCTGTACCACCACGTCATATGTGCGCCTTCAAGACTGCCACCTGAATCAGGTAGCTAACACACACCAACAACGGGCTGTGGTGTGGCCCTGCCGTTGTTGTCCCTCCCCCAAAGTCCCTGGGCCCTGCTGCCACCGCACCTGCCCCGCGACACAAAGCCCCACCTCAACCAACAACAGCGCCCCCACTTCTTTCCCCAAGCGTACGGTGCCGTGTTTGTCTTCACAAGTACACTGCCGCCCAACTCAAATCAACAGCCAACTTCCAACTCCCACACCGCGACCAGTCAATGCGCCCCCTACATGGCGAAGCCTCCCCCGTCCTCCCCTCCCATCCGGGCCTTCTTGGGGGAGCGGTCGCCGCCCTGCCCCCCATGCGCCGCCATGCTGGGTACGGCAGCAGCGGCCGCAGCTGCGGAGGATGTCGTACCGCCGTTGCCGTACGGCTCATCCGCCCCCGGAACGACGGCGTACCTGCGCACGACACAGGGGTGTTGCACGTTAGCAACAATACGGGAGACTACCGGTAGTTGAAGCAGGAGCAGGTGAGGCACGCCAGCGCCCACGTGTCAGGACTCTCGATTTTTGAGCTTACTGCTTGAGCAACAGCTCTTCGCGTACATGGTTGCCCACCTAATGGTCTACTGGTCTGCCATACGATTTCATCTTTTCCCTCCCACCCTCCAGACCCCCGCCTGTTGGCTGCCGCACCATGCCGGTCTCCCGCAACACGCTGCCTCTGCAACCCCCGGGCAATACGTCCCGCCCTCCTGCCTGGACCCCCGCCCCTCCTACGCCCCGTAATGCCCTCCTAAGCCACCGTCAGCCCCGGCCCCACTCGCTGAGGCCTACCTACCCTGCGATGCCACGTATTCCCTGCTTCCCTTCGCTGCATGCCCATTGAGCCCTCCCCGCCATCCAGCTTAAGGTCCGCCCTCAGCCCTGCTCCCCTCCCGCCTCCTTCCCCTGCCCCCACCTGTCCTCCAGCGCCACAAATCACATGGGCCCCGCACCCCTGCAGCCCTTTGCTCGGTGCCCATAGAACGCTCTCGCCACCCAGGTCACGCCCCCCGCCTGTGCCCTGCGCCCGCCCTTTCCACCCGTGGGTTCCCCACCTGTCCTCCGGCGCCACGTATCCGCAGTGCCCCGCGCCCCCGTGCATGGCGTCGCTGGCGGCCAGCAGCCCCTCGCGGCTCAGCATGCCGTGGCTTAGCGCCGCCAGCAGCGTGGGCTGGTAGCTGGGGAGTGGGGGAGTGGAAGGGGCGAGGAGGGGGAACAAAGTACCAGTAAACACGAGGAAGTAAAAGCGGTAGTGCGTGGAAGGGGCGTGAAGGGGGCATGGAGGGGTTTTAAGGCGGCGGCAGGGAACAGAGAGCGTTGGGGAGGATGGGTGACCACTTGCGGAGTACAGTAGCGCGTGGTCGGATTGCGACACAGTAGGTGAGCGGCTTGTTAAGGCTCAGGCGCATGTGCTCGGCAGCCCCTCATCTGGCCTTCCCTCATCCTGTTGGTTCCTTATCTGGTCGGGTCCCTCACTGCACCCGTTCTGTCCTGCCACCAACAGGCTCTGCCCCATTCCGTGCCCCGCCCATCCCGTCTTTCGACCCACAAGCCCCTCCCACTCACCAGGCATACATTCCCAACAGGTCGGCTCCACACGCATACACTCCCCACCCGCCCCTCCCCCCATACCCTCAGGGGTCCTGCTCAACGCCGTGCCCTAGACGTTTCCCAGTTCTGTCTCACCTCACACCAACGCACCCCACGCCCCCCACCCCATATACCCCACATCCTCCCTCCCCTCCCAACACCCTCCCATCCGCCCCCCTCCCATAGTCACAGGCCCGCTCCACCCCGTGCCCCAGACGTACCGTCATTCGGTCCGCAGACTCCTCCCACCCAACATGCATACTCCCTTCCATACACAAACCCCCCTGCCCTCCCCTCCCCTCTCCCTCACTCACAGGTCCTGCTCCACGCCGTGCCCCAGCTGCCCGTTGACGCCCCGCCCCCAGCTGTACACCGCGCCGCTGTCTGCCACCGCCAGCGTGTGCCGCCAGCCGCACGCCAGCAGCGTCACGCGCTCCCCGGCGGCGGCAAGGGAGGCCACGGGCGTGGGCAGGCAGCGGTCCTCCGTGTCGCCCAGGCCCAGCTGGCCAAACTGCGTTGGGGCAAAAGGGGGGGGGGGGGAGGAAGGACGGCCGTTGTATAAGGGAGAGGGGGAGGTGTAGCTGCGTGAAGGTGATCAGTGTGCAGCTCGCATGTGCGTCGTAGGGTGATGAAAACAAAGAGCCGGACAAGCAGCTCTGCGTGCGCTTGTGCACGTGTGGCGCAGGCAGACAGTAATGTTGAAACGAGGCCTCGGCAGGCTGGTCTGCTGGCCATGACACACGCTGACATGTTGCTTGAGCCGCTCCCTGCGCCGCCCTCTGCCGCGTGCCGCTCCGCCGCCCACCTTGTTCCACCCCCATGCGTACAGCCGCCCCTCGCTGTCCGCCGCCACCGTGTGCCGCCAGCCGCCCGCCACCCGCGTGATGCGGCAGTGGCTCAGGGCCGCCACCAGGCAGGGAGTGGAGTGGTCCCTGTGCAGGCGGAAGGCAAGGGAAGGGCGAGGTGGGGCACGCCATGGAGCCGAGTTCCTCGTATGGCACCGGAAGCACCGTACAGCAGAAACCGGGATGATGCCTCCCGTGACATTAGAAACCAACCCATTCCCGCCCTCGCTAACCCCACACGTCTGCCGCATCGCCCCCGCGACCCCACACCGCAGCACCAGCACCACGCACTCACTGGTGGTCCCCGTGTGCAATGTGCTGCAGTGTCCCCGCAACTGCGTCGCTGCACTCACTGGTGGTCCCCGTGTGCAATGTGCTGCAGTGTCCCCGCAACTGCGTCGCTGCACTCACTGGTGGTCCCCGTGTGCAATGTGCTGCAGTGTCCCCGCAACTGCGTCGCTGCACTCACTGGTGGTCCCCGTGTGCAATGTGCTGCAGTGTCCCCGCAACTGCGTCGCTGCACTCACTGGTGGTCCCCGTGCCCCAGCTGCCCGTACTTGGACCAGCCGAAGGTGTACACCTGGCCCGCGTCCGTGACCACGGCGCTGTGCCGCCAGCCGCACTCCGCCTCAACCACGCGCAGGCCGTCCAGCCCGTGCACACGTGTCGGCAGGTACCTGCACGGCACGGCAGGGGCCCGTACGGCAGGACGCGGTCGTTGGAGGCCAGGCTAAGCGGAGCGGCGAGACGCCGTCAAGCGGGTGTACGGTGGAGGATGCGGTGCAGATGCCGGGGTCCAGCCACGACTCTGCCCAATGCAGTTGAGTCCCGATGGGCACAAGGTGCGCAGGGGTAGAGGGCCGCGCCTGCTTCTGTGCTGGCCAAGGAACGAGACCCGGCACAGGCGCAGCGGATGCGCGTACTCCATGCGTCCTCCCTCCTTCCCCACCCACCTGTCCGAAGACTCCCCGTCTCCCAGGTTGCCGTACCGACCCCACCCCCATGCGTATACCTGCAACCATCATGGAAGAAGGTGCAAGGTCAGCCATAGCGCCAGGAATTGCATCCCGTACGGCATGCGTCGCCCTCTCGCTCTAGCACATCGTCTGCTGAATGCGGTCTGCCGCCAGCCCGCTACCCTTTGAGGCCCTCCACACTCCCTGCGGAAGGACCGTGCCTACTCTGCTGCTGGCAAAACGACGTCCAGTTGGCAGCCACGATGGTAGCGTAAGGGTGAGCGCCACACCCGTGCTCTGCCACACTGACCGCCAGTAGGCTCCAGTCGTTTGCTGCTGCTGCTGCTGCTGGGGCCGCGGCTGCGGCTGCGCTAGAATGCACGTCCTCCACTGCCCTACGGCGCATGCGCTGCGGGTGCTGGAAGGGGACCGCAATTGTAGGGCCCTCCCAGACACACACCCGACACCGCTGTAATGGCGCTCAGCAAGCCACGGCAGGGCTCCACCGCAATCCGATGCCTGCGCCCCACCGCCCGCCCTGACAGCCTCAGCTCGCCCTGGATCAAGTGCCCCTCTTCATGTTATGCGCCGAGCGCACTCGCAGCAGCCGGCGGCTCACCACATCCCGCCCCAGGACCTGCAACCCAGGCCGGCCGATTGCCCGCCTACGGCTGCAGCCTGCCGTGCTCGTGGCGCCCCTTTCCGTGTCGCCTCCAAGCCACCCTTGACACCTACCAGCAGCAGCACACGGCACAACCCCCTGCCCCAGCACCCCCGGCGCAGGTCACCGCTTTACCCACCGTCCCCCGCTCAGTGGCCGCCAACGAGTGCTCCGAGCCGCAAGCCACGCTCAGCACCCTCTCCCCCTGTGGTGAAGGCAGGACCGGGAGCACGCACAAGGCGATCACGAATACACGTCAGCGGCCAAACCTCAACCCCCATGCAGGGAGAGACAGCGCGCATGGCTAGCAGGCATGCTACGGCCGTGGCGTGCGCCGTGTGCCCAAGAGCCCCAGGCCCTCCTTGTGCCAATGTAGTGAAGCTCCCCCCAAAGTCAGGGACCCACAACTCTGAACCCAGACCCTCAACCCACACACGTCAACCCGAATCCCTTAACCCAAACACACGTCAACCCACCTGCAGCTCCAGCACGGGCTGCGGCGACAGGCAGTCGTGCGTGTGGCCCAGCCCCAGCTGCCCGTTCTGGTTCCGCCCGAAGGTGTACAGCGCGCCATCGCCCTCCGTGACCACCAGCGTGTGCGTGTCACCGCACGCCACGGCCGCCACGCGCCGCCCCTCGAAGAAGTCAATGGGGCGGGGCACGAACACGTCGCCGCACTCGCCGTGGCCCAGGCGGCCAAAGTCGCCCCTGGGGGCGTGGGTTCGAGGGATGAGGTTTGGGGTTGTGGGTGAGGACGGGGCAGCAAGCTGGACGGAGCTGCTGGGCCTGGGTGTGTTTCGAGGTTTGAGGGTCTGTGGGGCACAGAGTGCACGTCTATGGGGGCACATGGTGCACGACGTGATACCCAGCAACAGTGGATAAGTCTGCATGGGAGCTTGTTGGCAGCCCTGGGGCGGTGCACCAATGTGGGGTGCCTTGGCCTGGCGCCCTGCCGTCAGCATGAGAAGCAAGCCCTTCGGTCCGAGCGCACGACACCACTGTGTCCTCATTTGCAGGACCGTCGGATCAATCATGTATTCAGGGCTGGGGTTTGAGGGCTGGCTGTCGTATGCGTGCCTGCTCAGGTCAACTATGAAAGTAAACGGCCCGCCGGCACGTGTCATGCCTGTACTTACCACCCCCAACTGTATATTTGCCCTCTCGAGCTTGCAACGGCAACTGTATACTCTGCGCCGCAGACTACTCGGTCGACGCCAGCGTCCGTCAACGCGGAGATCGCGCAAGGTGATGTGCACTCGTCTGCTTGTCCGTGCCCCAACTGCCCGTCCTCTCCTCGTCCCCAAGAAGCTACTATGCCACAACCTTCATGCGAGCAGGCAGCGTTGCGGAAGCAGGCATGAGGATAGGGGTTGAGTTAAGGATAAAAAGTACGGGGAAAGCGACGGGCAAGCCGAGGGTTGAACTGCAAATTACATTGAGCTAGGGAAATAAGGTATGCAAAGGTGATGCGGCAGCCTGGCTCCTGCAAAAGCCAGCGCAGAGGGCCCCAGCAAGCTGAAGGGACCAAACTCACTGAGAAGTGCGACCGAATGGCTACTGCCACAGCTTATCCCTATAACCCTAGGTGCATCTCCAGCTGAAGCCGACGCCATGTCGCCCCTCAGACGACGCAGGCGCGGCCAGTCTGCTGCTTTTCCGCAAGCCTTTCCCGCTGTCGCGCGTAATGTGGTAGAAGGCTCCTATCTAATACTTCGAGAATATCAGACAGCAAAGCCTACAGGGCACACAAGTTCAGCGAGTCTCTGGGGTAGTTGGATAGCGCCAGGGCATTATGCGCGATGCCTTCCCAAATGCAGCGTTGCAGCACGAAACTAGGTTTGCTATGTAGGGTTGTGCTCACACTCAGGGCTCAGTCCAGCTGCTGCTGTCTCGCGTCTGTGCGTCCGCTCCACTTTGGTTTCGGGTCCGGGCACCCTTGTCAGCTCAGTCGTGCGAGTTAGGCGGTGACGACAAGATAGGCGCCAAATTACCTCTGTATACTTACCGATTGACCTTGACTGGTGTGGGAATGGTGCTGTTGATCGTCCCGAACTGCATTCTGCCCCTGCCAGTTTTTGCTGGAAGCGGGCATCTTTCCTCGACATACCTGACCCATGCGACACAAGGTGTGACATAGTAATACCTTGCTTGCGAGGACAGGCTCTGGCTAGTGCTCCGTGCAAACCCTTCCCGCCTTCGGCATCGCCCCCGCTGACGCCACCTTGACAGCGATGGCCGAGCGCATGCTGGAGCACCGCCGCGGCACGGACCGGTACCATGATGCAGTGGCATACACGAGCTGGAAGATTGCGAGACATATAAAGAAGGACCTAGGCTACAAGGTAAGTCTCCCCGCAGGCAGGGGTACCTGCCGCAGGGGTACCCATTTGTCTGCAGCATCTACCCTGAGCCTTCCCGTGTCTGATTGACTGTACCACAAGCGTCACTAGCATCCTTGGCCACTGCCACACTGATACAGTCGTATGGAGCTCAATGCTCAATGCCCCTCAAAAACACGCGCATGTGCATCGTGCTAAACTGTCGCCCCATGCTGGTTACCGTACACTCGACACGCCGCAGACCACAGCTGCAGTCACGGTCACAGCAGTAATCCTGTGATGCGGCTGCTTTGTGTCTTCCACGCTGCCTTGCAGACATCTTGCCCGCAACAACCGTGACGTGTGTACCTTTCCCGTCCTTCCCCGTGTCCTTCCCATGCCTACCGTACGCCCCCCGCCCCGGCCGACACCCAACTGGCTCCCCTCTACACCCAACATCCCACCTGCTGTGCTGCTATCGCACTCAGCTCTGGGCTGTCTACAACGACTGTACGACGCTGTACGTGACGTACTGGAGGCTGTGCTACCTGTGCGCCGCTGTGTCGCGGGCCGTGGAGACACTGGCATCATCGTCCGGCTGATGGCCGGAGAGAAGCGAAAGTGGAGGGAAGGGAAGGGAAGTGCAGAACTAAGCGCGAAGTCGAGGTGTTGAATGGGAGGGAAGATGTGGGTTGTAGGGACCAGGCCAAGGCCTTGGGGTGGAGGTGCCGGGCGGGCCCAAGCGCAGGTTCCCACAGCAGAGGCCGGCGGGGCGGATGCCGTACTTATCCGGTCTGGTCCTTGGTCGATACCACATCTTGTCAAGGAAGTGTGCAGCGCTGCTGTTCGGGGTGCTGTTGGCGGTGAAGGAGCGAATGGCAGGGCGCAGGCATTGCAGGCGCAGACGCCTGAGCGCATGGTACTACATACGCGGCTGCGGCAACAGCAGCTGCATCAGGTGCGCGCACGGCGTGAGAGGAGGTTGACGTTGAGGTTGGGCGTGGTTTGCTGGCGGACTCTTTGAGCGGGGCTGGCAAAAGCGACGTACTGATCATTACCCACCCGGCGGGCGGGCGAGGTCAAAAAGCGTTTGCAGGCGGCCAGCTAGGGGCCACATTAGTGTCGAGGCGTGGGTTGTTCACTTTTCCTGGATTCATTGTTAAGTGCATGCATGTTGACATGGTTGACCTTTGTGTTGCGCATACCGGTATTGCCGAATGCGCAACGCTACATATCCGCTTTTTTATTCTTTCTGTTTCATGGTTGTGCGCACCACATACGGTAGCGGTACATACGGCGTTTTGGATTTTAGGCGGTTGAACGGCCGTCAAGCAAGGGGAGCGCAGCAGCGCTACCTGCCTGCCTACCGTACGGTACGGTACGGCACGCTTGTGCCGTCCGCGGTGCACTTTCCGCTCAGGGCATCCACGTCACGTGGCAATAACCCTGCTGTACTTTTGCTAATATGTACACTATTTCAGCCATGAGCACATAGCTTTGGCTTTGGGGCACACCTGCAACGTGTGGGCTTCTGTTGATATGTGCCAACACGCACGTGGCATGAATTGTGTGCGTCCTAGCGGCAAACCGCCTGGGGCTGTGCGACTGCTGCCGGCGCGGAATGTATGTTGCAGGATACAGTGTTGGTTGCAGCGTACCGACAATACTGCATGGTACACAACCGGTTGTATCCAACAAGTGCTGGAGGGAGAAGGATAGGATGACTGTAATGTTCGCAGTGTGCTGCTAAAGTTGTGAGCCGCCGCCCTCGAAGGCCTGGGGGTGCCCTGGATGCAAGTGGGCGTTAAAGGTGCTAGAAGACCATGCAGGGGTACCAGAGGCTGGGGCCGGAGGAGGCGATCGGCCGGGCTTGCACAGCCAGGATGGAGGTGGAGGTAAGGGTGAGCGTGGGCGGGTCGGTGGGTTGGAGTGGGTGGAGCGCTGCCTTTGTGCGGTGCCTGCCCGGCTGCTGTGCGCGTTTGCCGCAGTTTGTACTGCAGGGGGCAGCTTGGGCCGCTCCCTCTCTATAGACGTGCAGCATACCGTGTATTTGTACAGGACTTGGGCTGCATGGGGATGCGCGTCTACGTACTTGACGGCACGGACAGCCCGCTTCTGGTCGCCGTGAGCAGCAAGACTAGCCTGGACCATCGACCATGCCTGGAGCCCTGGACCAGCCGGTGGGACCACACGCACGGGACAGCGGGTTGGCTACACACAGTCAGAAAGCGTGGCATCAAGGGCCTGACACTGCCTGACATCAGGGCGTGTGCCTACGAGGGTGTGACGTGTGTAGCGTATGCAGTTGCGTGGACAAAATAGCAAAAAGCAAGCAGGTTCTAGTAGAGGGCGAGGCAAGTGACATGTCCATCGACTGGAAGCGGACATCGAGGCGGCTCCGGCTGTGAGCTGTGGTTGCGCTGTGAGGACTTAACTGAAGGAGAATAACACCAGCTGTGTCGGGTGGCCCCCCGGCCCACGCGGGACAGACGGTTGCGTGCGCACGCGAGGGTGTGACGTGTGTGTGTACCGCCAGGGTGGGACACCCTGGGCGTGGGTGGCAGGTCTTGACACTGAAAGGGCGACAAGATCGTGGACAGGCGGATGATGATGGCTTGGAAAGCCGTGCGTTGGACACTACCGTAGACGCGTGTGCTGAGTGCTTTGTATCTCTCCGTGTCAACATTTTGTCCAGACCTTGGCCATGGCCATTTGGGTGTCCCAACCGGAAAGGACGTTGGAGGCCAGGCCGAGGGCTGGGTTGGGGTGTCGTACCGCACACACCACCCCGAGACGGCAACGAAACGTCTCTCCCAATAGCAATTGAAAGAATCGCTACGGTCAAGGCGTAGTCACGGGCCGTGGGACCACACCGAGTAGCACAAGCAGTCAAAGGGACTACGTTGCAGGGCTTGAACTCCGTTCTGACTGCAGTGCAGCTGGACTCTGCGGCCCCCAGCCGCATACATGGCCGGGCATTGCCTGCTGGCTAGGTGCCGCCTTCGCTACTGCGCGTTCTGAATGCATGAAGAACAGGGTGGTGGCTGCTATGCATGCGTGACTCACCAAGTGGCTGTGTACGCCTGAACCGAGCCACTCATTGTCCTCGGGTGGCCACAGCAGACAGGTTGATGTGGTGGCAATGCTACGGTAGAGCCCAGCTAGGCTCAGCCGGCCCCCTGCTGCGGCATTGGACAATGGATTGTGTACCGTAATTGCTTCAGAGCCGCGTATTATTGTTACCAATGCCGCCCAGGCGCCCAGGGCTGAGGAGATACTCTGCTACATCCACCATTGACTCACCCCGTCCCCGCCATACTCCTCGCCCATCGTCCCGCCCCAAGGCCCCATGCCCCCCGTGCCCCCCCTGCACCGCTCCACCCGTTCAGCCCTTTCGTCTGGCGCTCTGGCCGCCCCCTTCCGCAAGCCCCCGCCCCGTCAACCCCGGTACCGCCTCCTGTGCTCCCCGCCCTGACGCCTTACACGGTTTCTCGCGTTTTACGCGTTCCCCCGCCCTGTTGCCCCCGTGGCACCCCCACCCCCTACCCCCCGCAGTGTCGTGCCCACGGCCACCGACCCTCCGCACGCCCATCCCACCGACCCCCATCAGCCCATCCCCGGACTTCCACCAGAACCGCCTCACCCCCAAGCTCCCCGTGCCCTCCTTTAAGCTCCTCTCCTCCTTCCCCAGCAGCACCACGACGCCCCCTCCCCACAGCCAGCTCCTCCCTTCCCGCCCCACGTCAATCCCTCCCTCCATGCCCCCACACCTCCGGCCCCCGTCCAGGTAGAGATGATGCGGATGCCTTAGGCATTGGCACGCTGCGTGCACAGGGTTCCGCCTTGTACAGGCACAGTTGGCATGCCGCCCGGGAGCCTCTTAGGCCAGGCTGTCATGTCCCGCCATATATACCCCTAGCCATCGCCTCGTGCCGTACAGGGTTTGGGTTTTGCCTCGTTCCTGATGCCTTCATGCTTCCGTACTTCGCTGTAGCTTTTGCTTTAGGCACTTTGCAGTTGCTTCTGTTTCCGCTTTCGCCTTCCGCCGTGTTCCCAACCACCCTCCCTCCCTCCTTTTCCTCCTTTGCTCTGGATGCACTCAGGTGAGTTGCATACCAGTACTGTCTTGCTTGTCGCAATTGCGGATATGATTTGGCACATTTGACGCCGCCGAGCCGTTTTGGTTTGGTTTGTTTGTTTACAGGGGACCCCTTCCGGTCGGGGTTCGTACCAAAGAACCACACTCACCACCCCGAGAGGGCAACGAGACAGCCCTCCCAAAGCAAAAAGGCCTGCTACCGCCAAGGCCTAGTCACGGCGCCGTGGCACCACAACAAGTAGCCCTAAGCATAAGCAGTCCATAACGGCAGGATACAGGGCAGCAGTAGGCGCCACCAAGGGCATTGAAACATTAACTGCGGCCCTGAAACACGTGGTAACTACTAACGACCCTGGGCGTCACCACTCTGCCACACAAACTAGCCGGTCACAGCAGGTGTGCATGGCAGGCATGGTACGGCCGGCCGAGCTGCAAGACGCGTCCATTTGTTGAACACGGGGCTATTGTACCTAGGCGCATGGCGCAGCGCTGCATCTGGGGTGTGGACAATGTGCGTGGAAGCAGTGGGCAGCAGCTAGGCACGCACCTTCCAGTCGTGCACAAGTGGTCCAACGCTGACATGTGGACACTACCTACTCACCTAAGGAGTAGGAGAGGGGACCGCTTCCAGTCGGGGCGTCGCACCCCTCCCACCACCCCGAGAGGGCAAGGAGACCAGGGGACGGAGCACACCCCTCCAGGACAGCCTTCCTAGGCCAACACGTACCGGTAGGGCCGGTAGCAGCCATCGGGCCCCTAACTCGTGCGGTCAACGAGCAAGGCAGCAGGCAAGGCAGCATTGCTTATGACAGCACGCAAAAGGGGACAAACAGTCATAGTCCGATTACGGAGGACACCCCTCCAGGACAGCCTTCCTAGGCCAACACGTACCGGTAGGGCCGGTAGCAGCCATCGGGCCCCTAACTCGTGCGGTCAACGAGCAAGGCAGCAGGCAAGGCAGCATTGCTTATGACAGCACGCAAAAGGGGACAAACAGTCATAATCCGGTTAACGATTCATGAGAGACAAAATACATGCGCCTGCCCAGAATCGAGCTGGGGTTTCCTCGGCCACAACGAGGTGTACTAACCACTATACTACAAGCGCTCCGAAACCCTTGGATGACATTCATTTATTCAAACAAATATATAACCATATAAACAAGAAATGACGTGCGTCCAAAGTTCAACGCGTGGCGGCGGTTGGCCCTTGCAAATCTGATTCGCTTAGCGTCCAAAGCCGACCACGTGCTGTCGGAGTCGGACATTGCTTCCCGCCAGCCAGCAGACGGATTGATCCTTGGGCCTAACCGTTTCCAACGGCCGTCTCGTCATTCTATCAGCTTGCTGCACGCACAGGAAACCTTGGTCGTTGGGAATGGTGTGACACCTTACCTCGCCGGCTCGCCGCACACGTCACAGCTTACTTTCAACTCCCCTGCGTCCCCTGGCCCTCGGCCTGCTCTTCAATGTCCTTTCCGCTCCAAACACGTGTGTGGCCAAGGTCTTGCCCAACCGTTTACGTGAAGCGATTCAAAGCACGCGCACACGCGATCTAGTGTCCAACGCACGGCTTTCAAGGCCAACAGACCACCCGTCGACTTCATCTTATTGCCCGCTCAGTGTCAAGGTGTGTCACGCCCAGCGTGTCCCACACTGTCACGCCATCGTCACGCCCTGGTGTCACGCCCTTTGTGTCACGCTTTCACATTCTGTTACAGACGAGTACCTGCAAGCTGCAACCACGCCACGCCGTGTTGCGGTTCCATGCGCGTGGTCCCACTGCTGCTCATGCCGATAATGCCGCTCGCCGTGGGCTTCAGCGCTCACGCCATCACACCGCACGCCACGTGTACCAGTTCCACCGTTTGCCTGTCCCTGGCCATCCTGCACACACCGCCAACCTCCAAGGACTCCTTTGCCCACACAGTCACGTATTGGCGTTGGTGCCCAGCCCATCATGTACCGCCGACGCCTTCGCCCACCCCATCAAGGACCACCATCCGCGCGAGTGCTACCTACCTGCAGACAAGCCCATCACTTCCCCCGCGGGGCACCGCCTACTCCCCACGCGTTACCACCTGCTAGCTACTACCAGCTACTGCCACAACCCGCTACGGTACCTACGGCCCGCCCGCTCGCACCGGCTCGATGCGGCTGTACAGCAACCCCATGAGGGTGCCGAACGCGTCCTCACGCGCGCTGTCCGCAAAGCCCGCCCCGGGCGTGTCCCGCAGCCGCCCGCCGTTCTCCTCCTTGTAGGTGGCCGCCACGGCGACCGCCTCCGAGTCCAGCATGGGCAGGCCCAAGTAGCGGTACCTGCGCGGGCGGGGACCGGGGGGGGGGGTCAGGGCGGGAAGGGTCGAGAGCAATGGGAACCATCGAAAGCGTTGGCACACTGTGTGGATGTTAGTAAAGTGCCACTGTCGGGCTAGAGTCAGGTTCAGAGTGGGCAGGCGAAGGTAGCGGTAGCTCCAGAGGGCAGGGTACCTGCAGGGGCATGCACACAGCGTTTGGGGAGTCTATGACTCTCACGTGTCAGGTGGTTCTCCTAGCGCTCAGGGGCCTGGGGTCGTGCCTACAGGCTGAGAAGACTTCCCTGGTGCTCGTTTGCGTGCCCGCGAACAGCATAGGCCAAAGTGGCAGGGGGCAGGGAAGGGATCGTGCGTGGAGGGCTGGAGGTGGGGACGCTTGACAGCACGGGCGCAGTACAGCTAAGCGGCAGGTCCATAACAGCAGGACGCAGAGGAATTGGCGGAACACGCCCTGCGCAGCAGGGGTAGTCGTGGGAGAGGGTGCGTCGTGCTACGGCCGCTTCGGGGGGGGGGGAGGTGTCGATGCGCTGCCTCACCTGTGCCAGACCTTGGCCAGGCTGGCCTGCATGGCGGCCACCTGTCCTGGGGTGACGGCCAGCAGGGTGTCCAGCAGGCGGGGGATATCCTTCTGGGCCACGCGCAGGGAGAAGCTGGACAGGTCCAGGATGCTCTCGAACACGGCCTGCGGTGGGGTAGGGGCAGCAGGATGACACGTGGCGTGGTGGGAGCACGACACCCTGCGGGTGTGCTACACGGGGGGTACGGGTGAGTGTTTGCAGGGTCGTTGGCATGGCGTGTGGCGCAACGGGCGCTGTGCAGGACGTGACGGCGAGGTGCAGTGTGGCGGCCGTGCAGGTGCCTCCTCGTGAGGGTGACCCCAGCGTGCCTGTTCCCGCCCACCAAGCGCCGATGTGGTTGTCAGTTACAACGTATGCCACCCACCCACCCACCTGCACGTCGTCCATGATGATGACGGGGATGCAGCCGTGCAGCACCTTCCCTAACACACCTGCCCACACACCCACCTGCACGTCGTCCATGATGATGACCGGGATGCAGCCGTGCAGCACCGCGTCCTCAAGGCGGGGGGACCAGCCGTCGCCTGGGCACACGAGGAGGAGAAAGGAACCCAAGCATGGGTACAGCACACGAGCGCAGGTACGCTGGTAAACAGAATGCACAATCAGAGGCGTACTAGCATCAAGGGAACGGCTCCAGAGCCCGAACATACATGAAGTCTGCTCCCATGTACACAACTTAAGCCCTGAGGGTGTGTTCTATCCGCGCGGATTGGGCGCAACACTCCCGCCCTAACGTTTGAACTGATGCCCGCCTCCAAACATTAACATGCCCTCCCACAACCTCACCCCCTCGCATCCCGCAACCCATCCACCCACCCGGCAGCACCAGGCAGAACACGGAGCGCGCCAGCTGCTGGCTGTAGTCCCCTCCCGTGCCCTGGTCGTGCTGTGAGCCGATGTACACGCGGTGCCGCTCCCACCAGTCGCCTGCCCGGCTCAGGTTGTACAGCGTCTGGCGGATGCACCTGGCAGAGATGGGCAACCACAGAGAGGCAACGCAGCCACCAAGGCGTGCGCGTGGTACCGCAGAAGCGGCTGTTGTGAGCAGTGCAGGAGCAGTAGCACAGCCTTGGGCAGCTGTGCAAGCGCAAGATAGGGATGACGGTATCCCCAAAGCGGCCGAGCTTGCGCAGACCCAAGCTGCGGCATGAAACCCTGCCTGTGGCCCACATGGCCCTGTACGGCACTCAGCCTCCGCGCCCACCTGCTGTACGTTTTTCCCGGGGCAGTCAGGGTCCTGTCCCGGCGCATCGCATTAGCCGCACCGCATAGTCCACAGTCCCCAAGCTGCTGCTTGAGCTCCTGCCCGTAACCCACACGGGCCCCGCCCCCGCCCCACCTGCTGTACTTGCAGCCAGGGCCCTGCCCCGGCACCTAAGCCGGACCGCGTCCTACTACACTGCTATCAAACCTTCTGCTTGAGCCCCTGCCCGTAACCCACACGGCCCCCCGCCGCCGCCCCACCTGCTGTATTTGCAGTCGGGGTCCTGCCCCGGCGCCAGGCGCATGTCGCCCTTGAAGTAGGCCAGCGTGGTGCGGTTGGCCGGCGGCGCGCCCATGTAGGGGGAGGCGTGGTAGTGCGTGGGGCGCTTGAAGGCGGGGATCACCAGGTCCTGCAGGGGCATGCGCGAGGAGTGCGAGAGGGTGAGGGGGCAGGATAAGTGAGGGAGGTGTCAGGGAGCAGGCGCCTGGGTGCATGGAGGCAGAGGCTGGTGGTGTAGTGGTGGGTGCAGCTGTTAGCAGGGCGCGTACTAGCGCCATGGAGAGGAGGCCCGGGGACACAGCTGCGGTGGGCTGCTAGGCAGTGCTTGGTGCGTCGGATGGACGGCGGATGCGTACGGCCGAGACGGCCCGCGTTGCAGCGAGGCGAGGGCTGGGCAAGGGCTTTGCATGTGTGTTAAGACGCGATCAAGCAGCGTGGCTTCAAGGTTTGGTACTTGCCTTCTTTGGGTCGAAGCAGGGGTGTGTCTTGGAAGTGTGGTCCACCCAGTCGCCGGGGTGGTAGGCGTGCACGATGGAGGAAACGTAGTTGTCGGCGTGGTACTGCGGTTAGGACGGGGCGGGGTATGGGTGAGGGAGGGTACTGGTGCAGGAGAGCAGCGCGGCATTTGGCGGATGGAGGCTATGGGAAGGACTGGCCTGTGTTCAGCCTGCTTGGCGGTAGGACAGTGGCGGAAGGTGTCAAACTCACGTGCTGCTGCGTCTCTCCCCCTTCACTGAGAGCGTGCTCGCGGCGTCATGGTGCAAGCACTGTGACATGGCCACCGGTAGCCATGTCTGGGCGAGGTCTGCCCACTTTCAGCGGGGAGGCTGGAGCCCGAGCCTGCAGCCGCGCCCCACGACCCCTTCTCTTGTCCCTGACACTCATGCCCAAGCCCCCGCCTCATCCTGCTGTCCGCCAAACGCAACTCGCCATCCACAAGGCACCGCACGCCACCTGCCACGTACCGCACGTGCCCGCCCACCCACCTGCGTGTTGGGCGTGTGCGGGAAGTCCGTCCTGCCCCAGTGCGTGAGCATGATGCCCGGCCACACCTCCTTCCACACCGCACAGGCCCCCTCGTCGTGCGCCGTCAGCCAGATGTGGTCGCGCCCGCCGCGACGCGCAAAGTACGGCATGGTCTTGTTGAGCCAGCGCGCGGCCTCGCGCTGCATGTTGACAGCGCCGTACGTGCGGGGGCCTGAAGTAGTGGCAGGCATCAAGGCGGAAGGCAAGGAGCAAAAGAAACGTATAGGGGTGCCCACGCTGCTGCATGTTGACGGCACCGTACATGAGCGGGCCTAGGAGATGGTCAAGAGCAGAGGCGCGGGGGGGGGGGTGTAAAACAAGGCAGCCAGCGCACGGTACTAATGACAAACCTCCAACCGCAACTCCCGCGTCAGCAGCAAACTCGCTGATACGCACGTGCACCCCCGGGTAGTACTTTCTGCTGATAACACCCCAGCCACCATGCCACCACGACGCTGCAACGCGCTACCGCACCCACCATGTACGTCCGCCGGGATGCGCGGGATGGGGTTCCAGCCGTACACGTCGAACAGGCAGGCGTACGGCAGCGGCACGTAGAAGAAGTCCGCCTCCTCGGGGCTGCATGGGGGCAATGGGGCCCAGGTGGGTAGGCGCGTTGGACAAGGAGGGCCATCAAACAAGGGGTGGGTACACAGTTGTGGGGTAGCTGAGCGGGAGCCAAAGGGCCGTGCCTAACAACGCGTGCTGTCGGAGCGCGCTGTGTGGCAACATCACCCCTGCACGTTGAGGTCACTTGGATTGCCCTCCGCGCCTGCAGTCTATCTCTAGGGCCTTCGTGGAATGCGCGTGCATGGATATGTCTAGGCCAGTCCACAGCTACGCCCCCAGACCCCCCGTCCCTGTTGGCCCCGCACCCACTCGAACGTCCTGTGCTCCGAGGACAGAAACAGCTCGTGCAGCACGGATTCCACGCCGTACGCGTTGTAGCCCACGAAGTTGGAGGCGTTGGCGTGCGCCCAGGCGCTGCGGTGGACGGCGACGGGGTGCAGGCATGTTAGGTGAGCATACTTAGGGTACGTGAACCTGACTTGCGTCCAGTCAACCGTCGCAGAGAGGATGCCACACGGCGCGACGATGACGTGACGGGCAACATAGACGGGACAAGTGCACAGTGTAGGCAGGGACTTTCATGTGCACGAGCCCTTCCCCGCAATGACCACAAGAGCATTTATGCACGAGGACATTCCCTCAGCGTACATGCCTCGCTGGTTAAACATAAGCCTACTTGTGCAGCTTGTTCAGTTGACCCAGCCATGCCCTGGAACACAAACCCATTCTCCAGCCACGTGCCCTGGAACGATGTTCCCCTAACCCCCCGTACGGCCGCCCACCGGTACGTGCAGTGCATTCGCTCGATCCTGTACTGCATAATGTCGGACGACAGCTCGGTTGCCACGTCGTACACGTAGATGTACGGCCGGCTGCGGGTCAATGGGGTAAGTATGCCAGTTGTCTTGGACACGTCGCAAGCATGCAGAGAAGAGCAGTGGGAACTCCGTAGCACACCCACTGCTCCTATTTTCGCTGACAAATGAGAACGCGGGCTACGGAAGCAGCGAGAACGCCGCGGAATGCAAGGGATCGTGTCCGGCACAAGCACAGGCTGAGAAGTGTACAGTACCGTTTCTGCCTCGCCCCCTGCTCACCGGCGCTCGGGCATGGCTAAGGGCGGGTCCTGTGCAGAGGGCGAGATCTTGACCACCTGCTCCAGCCACGGCTTGCTGGTCTCGTAGTCGGCTGCGGTGCGCGAAATGATGGGTCATGAGCTATGGCGATGATGTTCAACATGATTTGCAAAAGTGGAGGCACAGTAAGCCACGGCTTGCTGGTCCTCGTCGTCGGCTGCGGGGAGATGGGCGCACAGCTACGGTGGTGATGCTCAACGTGAAGGTGCAACAACGGGCGCACAGTGAGAGACGCCGCGGTTCAGCACAATCCATCAGGCTCCTAGTTGTTGATGCACTCTCCTGTCTTGGAAGCTCCAGTGTCCTGGGTGAGCATCTGGGTATCGTATCGCAACCCGGGATTTGTGGTAAGCCGTGGACCCCGCTATCCCACCGAGCTCCTGCTGCATACCAACCCACCAGGCGTGTACGGCAGGCCCGCCCTGAGGCGGCTGCAGTCGTGGCCGTACCAACCGTCATGGCACCTGCGGATCAGGTTGCAGAGGGCTGTGTTCAGTTGCGGTTGGGGCTGGGCCCCAGCCCTAGTGGGCCGACAGCTGTATTCGCGTGCCCTGCGCCGTGCAGCACACCTAGTGCGGTACGGTCAGACGTCACGCGCAGAGCCCAACAGCTCATTCTCGTGTGGCCAAGCACCAACTCCACCTCACATTGACGCCGAACGGCCCCTACAGATTGGTACGCACTGCCGCATACTCGGTACGCCCCATACCCACTTGCAGAAGCCCTGGTTGCACTCCCCGCGCCCGGAGCACTGGTTGGGGCACACGTGCTCCACCATGATGTTGCACAGCTGTCCGATGGCGCCATCGATCCTGTAGATGCAGGAAGGGAACCAGGCGGCAGCCTTAATAACGTCGGCCTTGTGGTGCGTTGGGATTTTTATTAAAATATATGAAAAAAATGTTGTGCAGGTTGGGGAGGAGACCAACCGAGTGAACCCATTGCACAGCTGCCCGATGGCGCCATCGATCCTGCAGGCGCAGGAAGGGAACTAGGGCGGCAGCCTTAATAACGTCGGCCTTGTGGTGCGTTGTGCAGGTTGGAATAGGTTGGGGGAGGGGACCAACCGAGTGAGCCCGTAATACCCTGCAGCTACGGCCAGGAGACAACCGTGTGACCAGCTCGACAAGACACGGCATGACAATAGGAGACTTGTGCCACTGCCATGAATGGGCGATAGAATCTGCACAGCTGCCCGATGGCGCCGTCGATTCTGCAGGTGCAGACACGGGGCCGGGCCAACACTCACACTTCGGCCTTGTTGAGCACCATGCAGGTTTGAGAGGGTACCAACGCGGTGGACCTACACTGCCCTACATAGTCAAGGGGGACTCCTTCCCCCCGCAACTGGTGGGCAGTGGGGTCCTGCACCCACCTGCATGGGCACTGAAATTTCGGCACGTCGCTGTTGCACCAGCCGTTGGGCCCCAGCAGGTCGGCGTACGTCACGGCGCCCCACTTGACGGGCTTGCCGTCGGCGTCCTGTGAGGTGGGGGTGCGGGGGCGGAGGCACACGGGGTGAGGGAGGGCGTGGGGAGAGGGAGTTGCGTGCGGGTTCCGCACACAGCAAGGCAACGGAGGCAGGGGAGGGCGCCCCACTTGACGGGCTTGCCGTCGGCGTCCTGTGAGGTGGGGTTGCGGGGGCGGAGGCACACGGGGTAAGGGAGGGCGTGGGGAGAGAGAGTGGCGCGCGGGTTCCTCATACAGCGTAGGCAATGGAGGCAGGTGACGGCGTCCCGCTTGACGCTGACCCCCGCCCCCCCCCCGCTTTACTACACCCACCGAGGAGGGCTGGCACCAGTACATGGGTCTCCCCCGCTTGGCCGGTGGCGTGCCAAGGGGCGACCCCGGCGGCGCCGGCTGGTGTCCGAACTTGGTCTCCGGGGGGCAGTAGCACATGGCGATGTCGTCGTCGCAGATGCCTGGGGCCAAGGGGGGTAACCGCGGATCGGGGGAGGAAAGGCGGTGAAAACGTGCAGATGGAGAGAAGAGGCCGGCAGCCGCTTGCCTGAGCACATACTGTAGCACGCTGTACGGCTGCGGTAGCCCGTCTTTCATGGGCACATCCGGCCTGCCCGCCCGACAGTTGGTCCACCGAGCCCCTGCCCCCGACCTAACCCTCGCAACCGCCCCCACCCGCGCATCTGGAGTGCGACCACTCCTCGTGCAGGTGCCACCCCTCGTCCCGCTTGTCCGCCCCCATGCGCCAGCAGGGGCGCTTGCGCGGCTGCGCGCAGTCCGGCCCGCCGTACCCCGCGGGGCAGAAGCACAGCCCCAGGTCGTGCTGGCAGCTGCCCACGCCGCTGCAGTTGGCGGGGCAGGGCTTGTCGCCGCGCTTGGGGGGCGGGCGGGGAGTCAGGGCCTGGAGAAAGGCGGGGGCGAGAGGGAAGGAGACGGGAGGGGACAGGATAGCGGGACTGAGGAGGGTGCGGGCTATACGCATGGGTGGGTTGCGTGGGCTGTACTGAGAAGGGTCGCACGGGGCAGCATCGATACGGCACTGACACTTTTGCTACCGTGGACCTGCGGTAGGTTAGGTCGCAGTGGTAAGGGTGCCACTGGTGCAGCTTGTCGTGTAGCGCGGGGTATGCCCCAGAACGGAAGGCCAAGTGTGGACCAGGCCACCACTGCCGCTTTGATTGAATTGTAAAGGCGACTGCTGCGAAGTCCAGCACTTTGGCGCAGGTTGCCTGACAACACAGGCACCTCTCTGACACCTACTATCGCACTGTCGCCCGGGAAGCAAGGCCTGGTCAACGGTCAACGCACCTGGTTGTGGTACTGGCCGCACCACACCCCCAGCGTGCCCTCGCACCAGGGGAACTTCTGCTTGAGGGACTCGGCGTTCGAGTCCATGTTCACCAGGCCCGACCCAGATGCGCCCGAACCACTTGAGCCCGACCCAGATGATGCTGACGCTCCAGACTGCGATAAACCGGTCTCTGGGAGCGACTGCGTGCACAGCATGCAACAGGTGGGGTCAGCAGTCAGGAGGGATGCTACACCCCAGCTTGGCGTGCAAAGCGAAGCGTCCCAGGTTGTAGTGCCAAGCAGTATCGGGTCAACATCTAGGTGCGCTGGCTGCCAGACGTCGGCGTTTGAAGTGGCATTCTGGCTGCTGGGCGCAAGGAGACGCAACAGCCCTGCCACCGTCCCAGCATACCTGCAGCAGCGCTCGCCCCGTATGTATCCGGCTTATAGTATCGTCTAGCTCCCAGTATATAGAAAGCTCTTCAGGTGAGAAGTGTGCCCATGCCAGGGGCGAACACAGCAGCACCAACTGTGTGCAGGACGCCAAGAAAGGCCTGAGATGAGCCCCTAACATGCTTGCATGCTGTTAGTATTTCATTCATGCGTTATACCGTGAGCTGGCGAAACGTCCGCGTGTCCATTTAGCTCCCGTTTGCGCGCAAAGCGCGCCAAAGAGGGCGCTGTGCGCCCAAGAGGCAATCGATTATGCGTTAATCATAGCTTTTAGGTGCAGATATGTCTTGGTAGAGTCGGAAACCTGCTCTCTGTAAGTATAGCTACTTGCGCTATCAGACTATGCTCGAGACTGTGCTCTAGCCCTCGTAGCCTCGAAACTTTATGCCGATACCGCGTGACACAAATTAGGCGAGATATTGAAGGGCAACAAGGATGCGCCTGATGCGGCTGAGTAACGGGGATGTGGGAACGACAGGCACGTGGCATTCCGGAACCGTACTGGTGCTTCACCCCGCCTCGTTCCTCCTGTTCCAAGCTGCCGGCCTGCCAGACCATCATGTCAAGTTGTGAACATGGCTACCATGCACTGGGACGCCAATGATAACGTCAAGGAGTCGTGCACGCCTCAATTGTTCAAACCTGGGGCTCCAAGGCTACGTAGCTATGGCCGTTACCTCCACCGAGGTACTGATGGCCTGGCCAACACTCCCCTCTTCAACCTCCACAAAACGTGGTCATACTTGCACATGCTCTCGCATCTGGCCTCTCTCTGGAGCCGCCCAAATCTTTGCCATCACTAGCTCTTACACAGGTACGTACAAGCACCCTCTCCCTGCTCTCCCCTGGGACACCACAACGCGTCCAGTGTAAAACATTCGTTGTCAGCTTGTCACCTCGCAAGTCGCAACCCCTTGCCTCCGGTAGACCCCTGGTATCTACCGTATAGTTCTGTACCTTCGGTACAATGCATGTCAATGCTGCGACCACTACGCCAGAAGGCACTACACCGCCTTCATGAGTGCGACATCCAGCGGCGAGCGGCACGGCAGCCCTGCGTCCGCAATGGCATCGAAGTTGGTTTCGAAGCGGTCGTGCCTTTGGATGAACCACAAGCCCAGCGCCTGAAGCGTGGTCACTTTGGACCTACTGCGCAGCAAGGACAAGGAAGGGATGATGAATCAGGGAGCAGGGAGGGTTATGGAGCAAGGATCTGTGACGGTGAGTGCTAGTTGTAAGGTGCTGCAGCAATAAGCACCCTACGAGAGTCAAAGCACTGGCAGAGAAAGGTGGGTGCATGCAGGGCTGTTCAGCCATGCCGTGCAGCCCAGCATCCCGCAGCTGCGGACACGTGCCCTGACGTGCCACACAGGCACCGTATCAAGACGCCATGCACAATGCGAGCCTCCATGCATGCGGATGGACCACATCTTAGGCGATGGGTCGTCCCAATGCAAACAGCATGCCATGCCAGTGCGGTACGGTACTCACAGGCACACCAGGTGCACGTAGAGCCTGTAGGTGGTGTTGCAGTGGTCGGGGTCGCTCCTGTTATAGCACTTTAGCTCCCGCTGGCGGCGGCCCTCAGGCCCACGGGTCGTCACGTTCTGCACACGGTGTGCGGCGGTGCAGCGGTTGCAGAAGCAAAGCGAGGCACGCGTGTAAGCACGGACTGTGTGGTGAGCTTGCATCGCCCATGGTCATCCTCGTACCTCGATGCATGCCGCCGTCAGCCAAAGAGCGACCGACAACAGCGGGGCCTCATTCGCACGGCAGCCTGCGACAGCCCGGCACCACCAAAGACCAAACCCCACCCGACACTGTGGGTCTCTGGCCTTATGGGCAGTGTGGCACGTATCAGCAGCTTCGCTTTGCTCCCCGCTAAGCCAGCCAGCTATCCATGAATCCATGCGTTGACACACGACCGATACACCTTGACACACCCTATGTGTCTCGCTACACGCTTGCCATGCGCTCTACGGCCTGCCAACGAACAACGACCAGCGCGTCTCATTCACGTGCTCCTCTGGGCAGTATGCACCCCTGGGACTGGACCAACTTGCACCTCTGGGCCACTCGCTCTGCACCTGAACACAAGTTGCGCCACCCAAACGCCGCCCGCCTCGCGCACCTTGCAGTCCGGGCATATCCGGCTGTTGACCCACGGCGCGTGGTGCCGTACCACCGCTGGCATGCCGGCCACCGCGCCCGTCAGCTCGCACGTGAGTGCGTCGCCGCACAGCATGTACGCCCTGCCGTACTGCCACGTGAACCCCGTCTGGTCGTGGTGGGCGGGCGTGGCGGCCGCCAGCCACTTGTCGTACATTCGGCCCGCCATCTGCGCAGGGCCAAAATGAGGGTTGCGTAAAGGACGCTGTTTTGCGTTGTGGCCGCAGCTGTGCGCGCGCCACAACTGGATGGCCGGCGAGAGGGCCACACCCAAGGTGGTTTGAGGCCTGGCGGTCAGGCGAGTCTGGCGGTATGCACGTGTGCACATGCCCGCACCGCACCTGTGTTCCCGCCACACCCAGCCTAGGGGCTCAGCAAAAGCTCTGGGCTGAAAGAAACAAGGCGCCGGCCGCGATTTGGGCGCGGGCAGGCGCACCTAGACCTAACCCGGCGTTTACCCACAGTGTAACAATAAATCACCTAGAGTGGTGCGTGCATGTGCCCGCACCGAACCTCTGTGTTTCTGACAAATATGACGCCTGTGTTGGCAATGTAGGCGTCCGACAGCTGGCTGCCCACGTGCCTGCGTCGGAGGTGACACGTGGCAGCCGGCAGGGCGGCAGCAGGCAGGACGGCCCGATAGGCGCACGAAGCTGGAGCGTGCAAGAACCAGGGAGAGCGGTGCCATTGGTTGTAAAAGCTCAGTCCGTGAGAACCAGTGGCGTCGGTGGCACCCTGCACCCTGCGCCCTGCACCCTTGCACCCTGCAACCTTGCACCCTGCAACCTTGCACCCTGCAACCTTGCACCCTGCACCCTGCACCCTGCACCCTGCACCCTGCACCCTGCACCCTGCCCCCTGCCCCCTGCACCCTGCACCCTGCACCCTGCACCCTGCACCCTGCACCCTGCACCCTGC
>VFQN01002641.1_pt1 | contig 27158 bp, 27 predicted proteins | sample 3512371 | NCBI WGS metagenome assembly VFQN01 (sample SAMN10412370, study PRJNA504923) | tailings metagenome | isolation source: Replicate 2 from Balatoc abandoned mine | place: Philippines: Itogon, Benguet | collected 2017-08-28
CAGAGAAATGCCTAAAGTGAGAGTGGCTGACAATGTTTCCGTTATCGCCATTTTCTTGAACGAAAGCGAATAAATTCTGTTCCAGCAATTTTAACCAACAATATGGATCAACGTTGCTATTAGATTTTCTCTTATCAACTCAATCCATATTTTCTTTTTCGTTTTTTCCTTACATTCTTGGTTACAAATTCTGTTTAAGCTTCAGTACTGTATAAATTGGATTTAGTTCGTCGAGACGAATTATTTCTCTTTCAACGCCTTTACTTTTACGTACATAAGGCCCTTCTTTGATAATTGCACACGAACATTTTTGATTTTTAACCGAGTCCTTTTCTCTTTTGTGTTTTTCTTGTGTTGAAAGTCTTATTACCATGAGAATGATTAAGTTTAGTATAGCTAGCTCCATTGCCTCACTTCATTCGTCTTAAGCTGGCATTTCATTATGTGTTGTAGGAGTATGACAACTTTTCTTGATTTTTAGAAGTGCGGAGGCATGATTAGTTTTTTCCTGTTTTACCAATACGTAATATCTAAATACGAATAAAGCTTTAAAAAAATCAAAAATAAAAGTGATAAATGCTGTTATTCAGTCCATCTATTTAAGTTCTAAACCTTATTATATTCACAATTGAAATTACAAAAGAATCCCTTCAAAATGCAGTTTCACTCTCTACGTAATTGGTTTTGTTCGCTTTTTAAGATCACCATTTTCATGCAGTATTCCAAGTGATTCGTGCAAAATATAGACTAAATTAAGAGACAGCGTTAGTTAACCAGAAGTGTCACTGCGAGGTAACTTACTTTGTTCAACGATGGCCAAAGACTCGTCAATCGAATCAATCGCCTTTTGATCAATAACGGTCTTATCAACTAAGCAAATGACAAAACACTTCTCTCGTATCTTCCATATCATCAATCTTTCCTTTTGATCTGATTCAATAATCGCTGACTGTAAGAAGCCATTGCCATATAACACTAATAAAGGAGGAAGAGATAAGAAGCTCGCTTTAGAATCAAGGAATTACTTACATAACTCTTCGGCAATCTCAATTAAATGTGGTATATTTGCTAAAATAGCAAATTCATTGACAGGTCCTTTCTGCGAATCAATGATTTCTAAATCCCGAACAACCAATGCTTTCACTATACCCTTCTTAGATTCTAATAAACTCATCACTGGACGAATAGAATAATATACTACAGTTTGTAATTTTTTCTGAAAACCTAAAAAATCTTTTAAATTTCGTCCAGTTTGATTAAATTGTGGATCAGTGGAATAAAATTGAATAAAAGCTGATAGAATTTCACTACATATGAGTCTACCAAATAATTTACCATCTGCTTTATCATAAAATATGGCACAGAATAGATTATTTGCTTGATTCATAACAATAGCTATCGAAATATTTGTTAAATCAATATGAGATACAGCCATTCCTGTCGTTTGATCACCAAATGCGATGATAGCTGTAATTAAAGGACCAACAGAACGCGGATTGGGTACACTTCCTGGGAATTCTTGAGAGAAGAGAAAGATCCCTCCAGTTATATTCATTATAATAATATTTCTGATCATTTTTCTGTTTTTTTTTTTCACCCTTCTTGAAAAAATTACTCTTATTATACCTCAGTTTCTTTATTTTACGTTTCTTTTCTGTGAGTTAGGGTAACAAATGACGAAGCGATCAAGGAGCTTCATTTGTCTTCTCTTCTCGATCTTTCTCTGTGCTGATGTATTGATTTGGGGTATCCAATTGAAACCCGCTGAGATAATCAGGAACCAATTGTCGCTGACTCGATTAGTTGATCGAATAACTTCTGTTGATGAACAATCAGGTTTCTGTTTATGCCCATTTCATGGTGATAAATCACCATCCATGAAAGTAAATGAAGGTCCAGGATACTATTATTGCTTTGCATGTGGAGAATCTGGAAATGCCGTAAAGTTTGTCTCCAAAATCTTGAATTCCAGCTACGAAGAGGCAGTCCACACTTGTATGAGAATGATAGAAAATGAAGAAGAACTTGACAGGTAGGTCGTGAATCAAATCTTAAAAGGAGATAACCTTAAAATTTACTGCTATTAGAATATTCCCTATCTCAAATTACTTTCAGAGCGATTTGAGTGTAATGAAATCAAAGAGGAAATCTGTCAAGAGTTTGAGTCGCGATATGCAAAAGCCTTTAAGAAACGAAGTTGTGGGGGATGTTAGCACAAATCCCTCTGCTTTTAGTAATGAAAGCATTCTTTCCACTCTTCATCTCGCAAATTCGTTCTTTATGACGCGATTGTTTGAGGTGAGAATAACACACTTGTTTTTCCTCTTACCCGTATCTTGACCATACGTCAGGATCCGGATGCCACTGAAGTTAGAAACTATCTAAAATCAAGAGGAATTAGCGTTTCAACCGCGAAAACCTTTCAATTGGGTTAGTTCTTTCGTCGCCATCGTGAACTCGACCTTCATCAAATTCCATGTAGGTTACGCTCCAAGAGGAAGTAGAATGATACATAAGATGCAATCTATGCACGATAATGATGAAATCAGTTCTTCAGGATCTAGTAGCTCTTGGTCTTTATGGGAAGATATCAAGTATCATTCCCTCACTTCGTGGATAAGTAATCGAGCGCTCCTAAATGGTAGTACTCCTCAAGAATCTTTAGCGTTATTAGTAGATGCTGGAGTAGCTCTTAATTCTTCAATCTACAACGAGAAATCTCGATCCTCTAACATAAATCGCAGTGGAAGTAATCCGATCTACGATCGATTCAGGTAGAAATCAGCCACCCCTGTACGGCACTTCGTTAATAATGCTTCATAGACACCGGTTAATGATTCCAATACGGAGTATTGATGGAGAAATTATTGGCTTTGGGGGTAGAGAACTACCTGAAAAATCTACAAATTATTTAGCATCAATCAAAAAGATTAAATCGCCTGGAAAATACATTAACACACCAACATCTAAAGGTACATATTTTTTTTGGAATTCTTTTCTTATTCCTTTTTACTGTTTTCTCTTATTAGTCTTTCGAAAGAAGGAAACTCTGTTTGGTGCTGATATTGCATCAAAATATTCCCGCGAATCATCCTGTGTTATATTAGTCGAAGGATATTTTGATGTTATTGCATTATATGAAATCGGAATGAGGAATGTTGTTGCATCGATGGGAACGTCGCTTTCTCTGCAACAAATGGTGCTTGCATCTCAATTATCGAATACGGGCACCGTGATTCTACTTTTCGATGAAGACGCAGCAGGTGTTAAAGCATTACAGCGAGTTAAAGAAATATTAGAAAAATTGGAGAGTAAGAGGAAGCGTGATGTACCGGATATTGAACCCCTTGAGTGGAGGGTGAAGGCAGGATCGATGAAAGAAGCAATACAATTTCTGATGCAACGATATTCATCGAATGCTGAAATGATTCAGAAACTTGAAAAAATAAAAGATTGTGCTGATTTATCTCTCACCGTAAGCAAAGACGAGGCAGTAGATGCTATGATTTATTTGGCTGAGCAAGCTCGCCCCATCAAGGAAACTGTTTGAAAATGTGATCCTGTCCTGTATGAACATTTTTACTTTATTTACAAAATATATTTTCAAAGTATAATAATATTAAAACTCTCTAGCCATCTTAGCAGCGGCCTTACGACTCCTAATATTAGAAGGGGCGGAACAATTTCAATATAATTCGAGAGACGATCAAAGAAATGTACTTACTGTCTTCGCTTTGCAGCTTTCTTCTTCTCAGCTTCTGAAAGTTTCTTCTCCTTCACAACCTTCTTTGGTAAAGAATCTTTACACTCAGTCGAAAGATCATCAGGCTTAGTCCATTCAGACAGACAGACTACAAAACATGAATTATCATTGCAATTATTGAACAGAATAACAACTTACCAAGGGCATCTCCTGTGTATTCTTTTCCTGTGCAGTGCTTCTCCAAATCATCACGACAATTATCGTGTAATTGAATATAATCAGAACATTCTTTTGAAAGAGAAGATGAATCTAATTTCTTCAAACATTCACCAACTTCCAATCCTGAAGCTTCAGGGCAGTGAGTACCATAAGCTTCATCACAAGGGATCTGAGCATTTACAAATGCTAAAATCAAAGCAACAAACAGGCAAAGAACAACACACTTCATCTTTAAAAGCACAATCTATTTGATAGAACTGATCAAAAAATTGCACACGCGTAAACTTACTATCTTTTAAGGGAATTGCTTAACTAATTAAGAAATTGTTTTGTTTTGGCATCTCTCTTCAACAACCCATCAAATTCAGAAGATCTTCTTAGACACTTCTTCCTTTTTTGAGACACGATCCCTGTGACTCCTTTACTGATTATTTAAAACTTGTTTGGAATTTTCGAATTGGATTTTTTGAATATTTTTTCCTTCAAGAAAAGATGGAAGTATTTCGTAACATTAACTCTTCTTCTGCAATCTTTACTGCTGCTGTTGTTGGTGCAGCTTTTTTCTTTTTAACAAGAAAATCAAATAAAGGACGTAAAAGATCATTAAGTTTTACTTCAGAAGCATTATTAGCTGGTGGTTTCCCTGAGAAAGCTAAAGTTGCTCAACCAATTATTAACTGTTTATTTTACTTTAATACATGTCCTTCTGAAGAACAATTAGTTCCTAAAGTACAAGGATTAATGATCTTTGATCGTTTTAGATCAGGTGCAGAAGAGATTGGTCCAGGTAATTGGGTATTAACTGAGTTAGACAACTCCCCTGCTGTAGCAAAATCTATCATCGAAACAATCGAATTTTCTTCACGTGAGGAATTAAAACAACTCGTCGATGATATCTGTGGTAAAGTTTTACCAATTACAGTTGATCAACCTTTATGGCGTCTTTACCGTCTTGTTGCACGTAAATCAACTGTCACTGACGGCAACAACGAAGATGATAGTCTCAAATCAGCTATTCTTGTCCGTGTTCATCATGTAATCGGTGATGGTATTTCAATGGTTGGTGCAATGACCAAATTTTTTGAAAATGAGAATGGTGGTAATTTCACATTAGATATCCCAGAGAAGATGACAGGTGGTTCAAAATTTAAATATCGTTTTGGTTTTATTATTAAATTTATTCGTTCATTATTTAAAGTATTATTATTACCAAATTCTTTTTATGATACAAATTTAACATTTTGTCCTGAGCATAATACTACCAAAAAAATGTCAAATAATATTATTAATATTGAATTTCCTGTATTAAAATTAGATTTTATTAAAGATATTAAAAATAAAGCAAATGTTACTGTTAATGATGTATTATTATCTGCTTTCTCTGGGATGATTAAACGTTTTTCTATCTTAAATAATGATCCGAATATTAATAATAAAACAAAATCTATTAAACTTCGTACACGTGCATTAGTACCCGTTGCTTTCCCACGTCCTAAAAAGCAATTACAATCACCATCAACTGCATTAAGAAATTTATGGTCATTTATTAGTGTCCCTTTAACTGTACGTGAAAATAATGCAAAAGAACGTTTATTAAATTGTGCTAAAAATACACGTCGTTTAAAAAAATCACCTGCTGCTGTAATACAATTATTTTTACAAGATAAAGTATTATCCTTATTACCATCCTTTTTCACACGTCAAACTGCTTATGATGTATTTATTCGACATTCAGTGGTTTTTTCTAATTTACCTGGCCCCGCGAATATTATTAAATTATGTAATGAAGAAGTATTAGGTTTTCAAATATCATTTCCTAATTTATTACCACAAACGATTATTATGAGTTATAATAATGGTATTTTTTTCAATTTAGCCATTGATGAAAATATTATTAATAATAGTATTACATTAGATGGGGTTCAGAATAAACGTGATATATTATGTAAATTATTTCTTGATGAATTAAAAGAAATTGCCCGAGAATATAATATTCCATGTGAAGATGAAGATATGTTTAAGAAAATTTAAACGATAATTCTTGCTTATAATGAATGAATGGATGATACAATCAAGAGAAGAAGATAAAGAGATACATGGAAGCTTTGAAGAAGTCGTTTATGGTTTATGGTGATGTTTGGTTTCGCTGAGATGAAGAAAAAAGAGTTCAATAGCATTTAACTTGTAGTTTGAGATGTTAAGGGAAGAAATAGTCTTTGTAACGAATGAGTTAAGTAATAACTTAATTACAAGACACCCTTTCGCATTCTTTGAGTACTGTATGTGTAACTATAGTCTTTTTCTCATGCCCGCTCTATAATCCCAGTTTCTATGGTTTTCATTTCAGCAAGGTGGTAGAATCTATCAGAAGACGGTTGATGGGATTGATATCCTATTGAAAATCGGCTAAGCTTACACAAATTACATTATCCTTCAAAAACATAACACAAACTGAATTATTTGGGTGCTCTTAATTATTCTCTCGGAAAATCAAATCAACTGATTGTTAAAACTACTCGAAAGATTATAATCAAAATGAAGAAAAAGAAGAGAGAAAAAAAAAATAAAACAAATCAAATCAAATCTCATCGGGGTAACAATAAATAACTGTACATTGAAGAAATCGATCAGACTTCAAAAGAACACATTCCATTCTTATCAATAGAAACCTGATATAATCGTATATACGCTTAGCGTTTTACCTCAAAATTGCTGAATCTCCTTATCGGGGGTACCTTGACTCTGTTCCTCGACATTGACCGTCATGATAGTAGGTACTAGTGGCGTAGCATGGGACCTTAGAATGTTTTCCGCTCTTCATTACGTCATGATAAAGATAGTGATGTAGTATGGTTCCGAAGAGATTCAAAGGTCCAGGCTGACAGTAATGTAAGCAATCTTTCTCACTGAGATGACCATCGGGTCTGAAGTATAAAGGGTACATGTTTAAGATGTCTACCGCCTCCCGATGCATCATCTGCACCGCGATAGTGTCAAACGTTGGGACCCAACCCCAAAGATACTTATCATTCGAAGCGTTGCCAAGAATCAGAGGATTGTTTGTGGGATTAGTGAAAGACTTGCAGTCGTAGTGAGGAGGTATGATCGTTCTCCAGATAAACTTCATCTTCCTAAAGGTAGCATCTTCTCTGAGTTTTCGTATATCACTCGCCATATTGTAAATCATACCGATATAATTATCTAAATAGTGATACCACACTCCAACATTAATAATGGCAATATCAGCATTGTTGTACTTTTGCATGACATCGACAAGGGTCCGATTATGCTCGCCATAGTAGTGGAAGAGTTCAATCTTGACCTGACTGAAGCAATCACGACCTCTCAACAAACCCCGAAGCACCACATATGTTTGGAGAGTTAGGGAATCCCCAATCAATAACAATATTCTCTTGCCCAAATACTCGCAGAAGCTGGAGGCTTTCCATGCCAATTGCTCGCAGTTTTGTTGAGTCTTCCAAATCCACTTTTCTCTCTGAGAGATGGTTTCAACTGTATTGCCTTGGATATCACACGTACAATCTTTCTCCTCAAAGCGAATATGTCTGCACAAGTTTAGGAGTTTGTCATTTGTCACAGTTTGTTCGCTACAACAAATAAATGATTTTTCCGTGAGATTGTTATTGAATTCCCACTTTCCCAGTGCAAAATCATCAATTTGACAAATATTTTCAGAAGAAACCCTTGAGATTAGAGAAGAAAAGAGAAGAGCAATTAGACTGATAAGAGTGATCATTTCATCAAATCAACTGACATTTCTATCAGAGACGTAAATTTGAAAGAAATGAAGAGAAAATCGAAAATCTTCAAGAGAAACAAGGAAAAATTTCATTTATGGAATTTTCAGTTGTCATGTTTGGATTTGGGGAGTGATGATGAGTGAAAGTGAAAGAGAAGAAAGAAGAAGGATGAAGTGAAAAGGAGCAGAGTTATACTGTAATCAATCAATCATTGAATTCTTTGAACAACCAGAGAGGTAAGGGAAGTAAGGGTTCTTTTTTAATGCAAGAAACAATTATATTTTTTGTGATTCTCATCCTGTTTCTTGACATTTTCGTTCTTTACAAATATTTTTAATTCAATTTTCTTTTGTTTAGAGGGGGAAATGGCGTTTGGTTCATACTTTTTTCGCTTACTTCTTGATATTTTCGCACCTCTTTTCTTTGTCTTAATGCTTATGAGTTTCATTATTGGTATAAATCGACTCATGACAACCTATAATCGAGAAAAATTCAGTATAGTTCCTTTTCTTGTATTAATGGTCAATTGTTTTACATGGACTTTATATGGGATTGAAACCAAAGAAATGGCAGTCTATATTGCAAATATATTTGGATTGATTGTGGGGATCATTGGAACCATCGTTTATCATCACTATTCAATGTACCCACCTTTCATTAGTTCTTATCTCGGAGCTTTTGTATTTCTACTGATTGCGATGCTTTTGTTCTCCGCTAATTGGATTAATACTTTAGGGACTATGGCTGTCGTACTCTCAGTACTGCTTTATGGAAGTCCCTTAGTAACAGTATTCACAGTAATCAGTGAAGCAAGCACCGAGTCGATGTCTCTTCCTTTGGCAATAACTTCATTTATTAGCGCAGTGTTGTGGACTTTATACGGGAGCTACTCGGTTCATGACGTGTGGGTTGTAATTCCGAGTATTCTGGGTCTCATCCTTGTTTCTATTCAGTTTTTCCTATTTTTCGTCTACGGAGTCAGCCCTCAAGAGAGCTGGGGATCAACGTTTCATCATATATACAGGTAAAATGACAGTTCTGAGTCAGTTTATCCTCTATCTAACACCTGGCTAGTCCCATCTCCTCACTCACACAAAATGCAATTCATCCGCCACCAGTAGTGCGGCCAGACGTCGGAACGGAGCGGCAACCAATGCTCAGTAAAGGCGCTCATGGAAATACCAGACCAATGGACATAGAATCCTATCATGCTGAAGAGTATAAACCAACAGAACCAGCAAAACTCTCACTTGAGAAGACTGGCAGAAAATAAAGCCCCTGAAAGAATTCTTAATGAACTAAAGCCTTTCTCTTTAAAGATTAACGATTTTTAAATTAAATTTTAAGGCTTTTCAGAGCTTGTACATATATATATTTAAATCGTTTTCAAAACTGATAAATAGAAGGAAACTACGTGTCTCTTCTCACCGCACATTACTTTAAATTCGATAGTTGAAGCAAAATAAACAATGAGGCGGAAATTGAGTTCAATCATGAATCGGATTTGCCGTTTCAGACCCTTCTTTATCAGTTGACTTTTCATCCAATTGGCCGAGTTTCAACTCTAACAAGATATTATTAGAGAAATCCAATCGAAGTATTAACGATTGATGAAAGCTTACTTTCCGTCTCAGGGAGTCGAAAACAGGCCAACACAGCGAGTAAATTGATGAAAGATAGCACAATTCCCACTACAAGGACTGATAAATTCGAAACAACAACGAACGGAGAGAGAAATGCTCCTATCTTTGACATGGAAACACATATTGCATGAGCGAGAGTTCGATGAACTGTCGGGTATAATTCAGGCGTCATAACCCAGGTAACTTCCTGAGAAAAGAATCAACGTAAATACTATTAGAAGAAATATTTAATAGCTTACCGAAGAAGTCATAATAGTCATCCTTCCTATCATGGAAGCAATCATAAGAAAATAATTATTTGAGAAGGAGCATCCCATAAAGAAGGTTGCTATACCAGTTAGTGCATAGAAAATCTTCTGAATCTTGATCCTTCCAAAGCAATCCAATAAAAATAAACTAAGAGTAACTCCAACCAGTTCCGCCAAAGAACTGTAAAAGATGATTGAATAATCAAAAGAACAAGATAATTCAGAGGAAGAGTTGGAGGAGTATAATCGACTAATAAACAAGAGAAGCCCATAATAGCCGAATCCAAAACTGAACCAAATTACCCAGAGAGGCAACGTGACAGACTCCTTGCCTATTTGAAGGATTGTTTGGTGCCAGGAAGAATGGTTATTATGATTTCCATCCGGTGAATGGGACTGCATATTATGAGGTTGTGTCGGCTGTCTCTCAGGTAATCCTGAAAGTGGTTTAATTCGAAAGTTCGGAATTTCCGTAACACCATTACATTTCATCGAATATTTAATTACATTCTCTGCTTCTCGAATGCGATTTTGTGTAAGAAGCCATCTCGGACTTTCAGGAAGATAATACATTGAAAAGAATGATGTAAAAGCAACAGGAATCATTGTAATAAAAGCTAAAAATCTCCAACCATAATCATCTAAATAGATCCAGGCAAGTAATGAAACAAAAGTAGATCCAAAGGTCCAAAAATAATTAATATAAATAAGAAATGATCCACGTTGTTGCATTGGGAGAAGTTCAGCTAACAGATCAAAGGGAATATTACTACCACCTATCCCAAAGCCTACAATTAATCGACTAATCACCAATAAAGGATAAGAAGTTGACAAAGCAGTTAATAAACCACCAATAGAGACAAGGAAAGTAGCAGAAAGAAATCCAATCCTTCGTCCATACCAATCTGCTATTAAACCACAGAAAGCACTTCCGATAATAACACCTCCAAATGCAGCTCCTGTGATGGATGCTTCAGCAAATTCACTTAAATTCCATTCGATACTTGCACAAGATGAAAGATATGATAATAAATTTAGCTCGAATGCATCTGCCATCCATGCAAATCCACAAAATACTAGCAAGCGATAATGATAAAATCCAATCGAATTAAGTTCCAACGCTTCATCCAAAGAAAGAAGAGGACCTTCCTCCTCTATTACTCTCTGCTCATTGTATGGGACGACTGATTGTCTCCTTTCATCAAAATCACGACTGGATAGCTCTACGTACCGCGACATCTCTTTTCTCTCTAAAATTCCAAAGAATACACATTTTCAACCCCCAAATCCGAGCGCACAGAACACCGGACTAGCGGCTACTTTCTTAGGACTTTAGAGATATGATGGGCGATGAGATTGAGAGGAAATATTTCGAAGAGAAAAGAGAGAAAGAAATTGTTTTGTTGGGCAAGCCATTCATAATTTTATTCTAAGAAATCATTCAGAAGATGTTCAACCAATCTTTGATAGAAGTCGATAATATTGAATCAGTTTCAACTGTCTTAGAAGAATATGGAGTATGTATTGTGAAAAATATCATGAATGAAAATGAATGTAATCAAATGGTTGAGAAAATGGCAAATACATTTGAATATTTAACAGCTGATTTAGATGTTCCTTTCAAATTCTCTGATCCTTCAACATGGAATACTTTAGAGGAGTTAGGTCCTATCCGTCATATGCTACATCATCATTACTCCATTGGTCAAGCTCAATTTATATGGGATATACGATGTAATCCTCAGATTGTTCAAACTTTTGCTAAATTATGGAATACAGACGACCTATTAGTCTCCTTTGATGGTCTTTCTTATTCTCTCCCTCCTGAGATCACTAAGGCTAAAGGAGCATGGCATGACTTTGATCACTTCCATACTGACCAATCCTTTGTGAAAGAAGGATTACACTGTATTCAAGGAATGATTAATGGATATAATACGAATAAAGGTGATGCTACCTTAGTGACATTGATTGGCTCTCATAAATATCATTACCAGTACGGTCAACATCATCATAACTATTCCATGCATGACTTCGCTTCTATTAAAGATGTGAATTTCTTCCTTGAAAGAGGTTGTATACATCATCGCCTAACTTTTCCTCGTGGTTCTTTAGTTTTATGGGATTCGAGGACTATTCACTATGGTGGCGAACCACTGCCACTCCGACGAGAACCTAACTTCAGAGCAATAGTCTATCTCTGCTATACTCCAAGATCTTTGATCACAGAAGAGAAGAGACAAATTAAGATGCGATGCTTTGAAGAAATGAAGACCACGAATCATTGGCCTCATGATCCACGACCATTCGCAGATTTTCAAAGATCCTGCAAGGCAAAGGATCGAGTGAGGAAGATGCCAAGACCAGTCATACCACCACAATACTTGTCTCTAATAGGATATTATGAAGGGGAATATGAAGATCGAATGAAATCAAGAGAAGAAGATGAAGACAACCTGAAATAGTGATTTTGTTTTTGTTTTTCTACACTTTTTTTTTCTTTCTTCACTCATTCTGTTATTGTTATGAACTGTCGTTTAACTGATTTTGTTTTGTATTCGTCTGAATATTACTAAATTACAATAGATTTCAATCTATTATTTTTGGTTATCAAAACTTTTAAATTCAAAAGAAAAAGAGAAAAATACAAGAAAGATAATGAGCAAATTGAAACATGAAAGATATACTACTTAAAAACTATTGAAAGTAATCATCAGCATTACGATGAGCAATCTCAAATTCTCTTGCCCAGAAAGGACCTTTAATCTTCCTCTGCTTTTGAAGTTGATACATAGCGAATGGCATTGTATAGAAGGTCCTAGCATACCTTCCATCCCGATAATACCCTATCAAAACATATCATACCATAACATAAGATTAGAACATAAAGAAACACAATGAATGACTATAGTCCTTACCTCTCATACGTGTAATATAACCAGTGAAAGTAGAATATGGTGTACCAATAAACGTATGAGCATTAGCACATATAACTTGTTCAATCATACCAATATGATTCATATTTAACTTCATTTGTCTTAAATGATGATGTTTATTCTCACTATTACTATTACTTGTTTCATCAAATGTAAACGTATGTTGTTTAATCGAAGGTAAGAAATCCGATAAAAACTGTATCGTATATCCTGACTGTAAGAAAGGTTGAAAGAATGTCTTATCCTTCTCATCTGTTGAGATATAGATAACTGATGATATTGATTGATTAAAGAAATGTTTAATATTATTCCATATAGCCTCTGCTGATAATCTTGTATCTTTATATTGGAAATCACCACGTCTGATATGTACAGCATAATAGGTTGCATCTAGATTACTATTACCACCTAATGTCTTATAACTCGCATGATGTAAGGATGGTAATGGTTTATAATCTATCTTCGACGAAATTTCATGTAATTGACGTATAATAAAACCAGAATAACAAAAGATAATATCATGATAATGTAAACGATCGCGTACGATTCGTTTATAGTATTTGGCGATCTGAGGGTCTTCCCAATAGAGATAGGTATAGTAATGTGTTAAGATACGATGACTTTCACGATAATCACCAGGGAAATAGATGGCAATTTCATTATGAAGTTGTTCATTATATGGTCTTAGTTTACGACCATGTGCAATCATTTCTTTTAATCGAGGTGAATTAGTATTAAAAGAACCAAAAACAACGTTATTGGTACTATTATTACTCGATGATAAGGTATTGGGATTCTTGTAGATGTTAAATCCAATAAATTGTTTCCCAGGACACCATGATTCAACATAACATGATTGTTCTAGATAATCCCATAATTTCTTCCTTGATTGAACATTCTCTATCATTGTTTGTACGGTACTATCTGATGGGAAGGATTTCTTTAATAATCCTTTCATTGCAATATTTTCAAGGAATTCTTTCATAGTAATGATAGTCACTGATTCTTTAATCTTCATTAAATCAAAGAAGGTATCAAAGGTTGATAAGTTCTCTTCATGTTGGTTATTCTTATCTAATAGATAAAACTTCATTGCAGGTGGTAATACTAATGTTCGACCTGTTGCATGCGCGAATAGAATTGCTACTTCAGCAGCCATACGGATATTATTCCATCCACCACCGTCTGGTTGGAATATGACGTATTTCTGTTGGTCATATGGAGGTGGTGTTGGATTGGATGGTGGTCGTAAAGGCGATTGATAGCAGTCGTTGGGGTAGAAGCGTTGGTTCCAAAATCGAACGTAAGGGTACATGGCACAGGTTGGTTCATAGGAGACGGTGCAATTCATTTTCAAGTGTGAATGAGAGCGGTGGGAATGATGTTTTGGGTGAGGATGAGGTGCTCGTTTCAACTCATTTTGGCCTTCATTATGAAGTATAGCTGTTTCTTTAGTTGTGGATAAAGAATTCAAAGGATTATGAAAGGTCGTATTGGTTAAACCTTGTTGGATTTGATTCCATTTCGTTTGTAGTAGTTGTAACTCTTTTGTGATTAACACTTCACCTTGATGCATGTACTCATATCCAGTTGATTTATTATGATTTATAACAACGATTGATAATAGAAATAAACTAATTCCAAGTGAAAAAATGATTAATAGATAGAAATTTGACATCTTTCATAGATTTCATTCATAAAAAGACGAAGCTCAAGCTCCCGGTAAATCGGTAATTTACCGATAACAGTTTCTCTCACTTATAACTTAATCTTTATTAAGATAGTAGGAAATTCAATATTTTTCTATTGAATTTCCATTAGAATTCAATTGATTTATTTTGGGCTTTTATATGATATGGTTTTAAGTTAGTTTAATTAAAATAAAGAGTGGAAATTTCAATTCATTTTCTAGGGTTGAGTTGAGATAGTATATACATATTTAATCCTTCCTTCAATCATGGCAACCATCTCCATCCAGAGAATTCTTTAAAGTAGTGGAGAAGCTGTGACCTGTATGCTGAGACAGCATTTCCCTCCAGTGAAAGCTCCAATGATGTCCGATGCAATAGCCAGCGGTAAGGGCTACAATTAAACCTGTATTGTATGTCATAGCGACCAACATCAGCATTAACCCTAACTGAAGCAAGAAATAAGCGTTAGAGAAACACAAAGATACCAGATAATTTACAATCTTTACATACCAGATAATTCAAAGATGAAAGAAGGCTATGCAAGTACCTTAGATATGAGGAAGAAAGTTTCAACGAATGAATCAATCGAAAAGGTAGCTTTTGGAGCAATTGACCGCCAGTCACCATATCAGTTGAGTGATTGCGAGGATCTAAATAAACCTCAATACATGTGATGACGTACTTCAAATAGTGACTAAAGATCATAACGATAAAAACTATAAACCAAGCCCCAAAATACTGAGATGGTGTTGTGATTGTCCAATCATCGAATAATAATTGAACTTTGTAATCCCATATACTACTAAATGTCATTCTCATGCTTTGGTGAGAAGAATGATGGGAATCTTGTAATATATGTATTATTTCTGAACTTTCAGACGGTACATCATGAGCTTCATGTTCATGATGAGCATGTCCTTCGTCGTGATTCATCTTACTTATCTACTTTTCTTTTCTTTACGCTGTATGAACCTCTGTTTTCTTATTTTACATGGCATAAAGACATCTAAAAATAAATTTTGTTGGAAAAATGCTGAAGGATTCTAACTCTAATTCGAATCAGAAGGACACTTTATATAGATATGGGAGGCAGATGATCCTTCCAGCTATTGGAGTGATGGGGCAAGAGGAGTTGTCTGGAGCGAGATTATTGTTAGTTGGGGCTGGTGGAATCGGTTCTTCCGCGGCGATGTATTTAGCCACAGCTGGAATTAACTTGACAATTATGGATCATGACAATGTCGATCAAAGTAATCTACATAGGTACTGCACTTTTTCCTCTTCTTCTCAACCCCTCACACGATGGATAGGCAAATTGTCCATGATAACCACCATCAGGGAATGAATAAGGCTCACTCAGCCATTCATCGCTTGAAGTTAATAAATCCTACTGGAACATACAATGCTATTACTGAAAAATTAGTCCCTTCAAATGCTTTGAAGATCCTAGCTGATTTTGATCTAATAGTGGATGCTACAGATAACTTCACAGCTCGTTACATTATCAATGACGCATGTGTCATTCTCAATAAACCTTTCATTAGTGCCTCTGCTGTAGGTTTAGAAGGTCAAATTACTGTCATTATTCCTCATCAGACTGCATGTTATCGTTGTCTTTATCCGAATCCTTCGTTAACAGAAAACTGTCGCAGTTGTGCGAATGCAGGAATCTTAGGACCTGTCGCAGGAATGATAGGATGTCTTGAAGCTATTGAAGCTGTTAAACTTGTATTACAAAGAAATTCTAATAATAATCCTGCTACAGCAAAGCTACAAGTCTTAGCTGGACGACAGTTATTCTATGATGCAAGTATTGGTGAAGCTCATAACTTTGATTTACCTCCAAGAAATAACACATGTTCTGTCTGTGGTGATCAACCAAGTATTCGAGGAGAGTTTGAAGTTGAAAAATTTATTCAGGATATGAGTGAAACTGCGAAAGTTGCATCAGAAAAATATCTTGGAGAACTTGCTCTTCAACATCAAATCAGTTGGAGCACTTACCACGAGCAATACCAGAGTAACCTATTACCATTTCATCTTGTAATTGATGTTAGAGCAGTCAACCAGTATACACTTACTTCATTATCGTTAGAGAAGATGCAGAAGTATTCAAGTCTTGAAGACACTAATGCTTTGCTTAATAATGATTCCAACCTCACTGACATCCGAGCAATCACATTTAATCTTCCTCTTTCACTCATTCAAAAGCATGACAATATTACCCATTTGAAGCAATTGCTTCAAAATTTGATTGAGAGATATGGTGTGGATGAGATTCCAATATATACAGTATGTCGGAGAGGTATCGACTCGACTGTTGCAGCTCGTCTATTCCTTAAAGAAGGATTTAGTTCAGTTTATAATTTGATAGGTGGATTAACTGCATGGAAAGATGAAATTGATCCTAACTTTCCTATGTATTAACTCATAAACTAAAACTAACTTCCCATTATAGAGCCTATGTAGTAACCGTAAATTCCCAAAGTCCGTAAGGATGTAACTTTACGAAGTAACAGAGTCAATGGTTTCATTATTCAAAGCATTGATTTGCTTCTCTGCAATGATTATAGGATCATCTTATCTTCTAAATCAAGGAATCAAGAGTCTGATATTTGCTAGATTACGAAGGAAAAGCTTTAATAATCAGCTGACGAAGCGTTATTTGAATAGACTCCTCTTTGAAAGTCATGAAGTACATCCATTGAAGAAGAATGATCAAGATACTATTTTCATTGGTGAGCTGAATGAAAATAATAGTCGCTATAAGCATATAGTAAAGGTTAGTGAACACTCTTTATCTTTGAATATTGGTTGAATTTGGGATCGTTTTAGATCCTCAAACTACAAGATAAAGATACGATTAAAACAGGAATAATCAATGAAGGAATGACAGATTTTGGTCAAATTCATTACAATAATCCTTTCCCTGAAAAGATTCAGCAGGGAAGAAAGAAGTTATGGGTTCAAATCGGGAATAAAAGTGATTTGAAACAAGTGAAGAAACCTCAAATTGATCTGATCCTAGCATTACCTCGTCCACAACGCCTTGAAAGGCTTATTTCAATTATTTCTTGTTTAGGAGTACATCGTTTAGTTCTAGTTCGAGCGAATAAGGTCGAAAATGATTATTTTGGTTCTCATTTATTGCGTCCAGAAAGAAGATCTGAACTGAATTCTCTCTTTATTGATAGTTTAGCACAAGCTGCTGTTTTTTATCATCTTCCTGAATTTCATCTTTGTCGATATTTTAATGGATCAGTTGTTGAAAGGATCTTTGGTGATGATGCAAGGAATAGTCTAAAGCTCTTTGCTCATCCTCTTAAAGGAGATGGAGAAGTTGCTTCATCTCTCTTCCAAGCCTTCCAACAATTACAATCGAACCAAAAAGACCAAACATCGAAAGATCGAATCATGGTTGCAATAGGTCCAGAAGGAGGATGGGAAAGCTCAGAGATTCTCTCCTATGAAAAATTAGGATTTCATTGTTTCCATGTAGGTGAAAGAATCTTACGATCTGACATCGCGGTAAGACTATTAAATCTTTCTAAATCTCACTTTGATTTCATTCTTTGTTCGTTATATTAGGTGAATGTAATCTTAGGAAGTCTTCATCAATTACTAGATGAACAATCAACGAAAGAAATAAACAATCGTACTAATCCAGTATGAATAAATAATGTCTTTAGATAGAAATAAACTTCAAATAGTGTATGTATGAAATCAAATTTCCTTTCTTTCCTTCAGTTTAATCAACTTTTAATCTTTGCTGGTATAACAGTATTTAATATCAAATTCTCTTCTGGGTCTAAATTCTCTTCACCATTCAGTGATAAGAGCAATTAGGGTTAGGGTTAGGGTCAACAAGGGTTACACCATAATACGCCATACGTGCTGCATTACCAATCGAGAATAGTGCAACGATCCATACCGTTTCCATTGTAAACAAGAAGTGAGAAGGTGATTCAGAGGTTTGCCAAGGACCCCATCGCTTGTGAACATCAAAGTAATAATACACAGAATGCAGTAAAACAATGCTAAGAATCTCCTTGACAACAAAACCTAACAATTCTGTCACTGACATATCCCAAAGAGCAGCTTTGAGATAGCATCCAAGAGAAATCACAATCCATAGATGTTGAACCAAATAATTGTTAGTAATGGTTTCATCCCCACGAACAACTTTAACAATCCAATCAGCCACATATTTCACATGGCTAAATTGATTTTTAAAACGTTGGAAACTATCTCCAATGGGAAGAGCTGACATCTTTTTCATTTATAACATATTCAGTACCAGTATTCAATATTATCTGTGAAGATCTTTTGATTTAAAATTTCATTTCTGGATTCGAATTTTCACTATTGTTGAGGAGGTGTGGATCGTAGAGGGATTTTTTATCACACATGGAATTTAAAACAAAAGATTTTTATTTTTGAAAACTGATTAATTATGATCCGAAACTGCCTCTAAACTCTTAATTAGCGTAGCCCACTTTCGGACAAATTCCTAATTTGAGTTGAGAAATTGTAGGAGCCTGAATGAATGGAATTTGATGGGACGGATGGGAATAACTCTCAAATAGTGTATAAAATCAATTTATCTTGATTCCTCTTCACATATAAGCAATTCTTCATCTCAAATTAAAGTCGAATATTAAGAGAACATAAAGATGATTATCCTCACAACAAGGTAGAAAGGAAGTAGAAACCAAATAACCTTCCTTTTCTCCATCACTTTCTATATATTATCTTTATTTTTATTCTATCTTTATTGTGATAATAATTGAAAACCCTCTTGAAAATCTTAAGATACTTTCTTTGAGATTTAATCTAATTGAATGAAGAATCAAAAAGAAACGAAATTTGATGGACTTTTCTAATCTCGACTATGGCGCTAAGCTACCTACATATCATATACTAACCCCTCCCGCTAGGAACTTCAGGAGGAGAAGAAACAAAAGAAAGCTATGACTATCAAAAACAAAACAGTCGGATGAAACAAAATAATGCTACTAGTCTATAATACGATGAGAAAAAAACAAAGCATTCTCAGGTGAAATAAATGAACTTGACCAGATAATAACAGAGAAGAATGTAGAGTGATACAATGCTAGCTTCTACGTCATCAAGTTGATCTTAATGGGTTTGTATGAATGATTTTTCGCTTACTTCTCTAACTTGTCTGGGACAAGACTCCAATCATAGCCCTCATCATTCAGGTCTAGACGAGCCTTACCTTTTCCACCATAGAGCATGGACTTCATTATACGCTCAAGCTTCACTGGATCTTGAAAACGCTCGATCACTTTATCCATTGGTCTCCCATTCTCTATGTGGTAGAGACACTCAGCTTGAGTTGTGCCATACACATAGTCGAACAAGACTGTGGTGTTACCATAACATCCATCCTTAATGAAAGGATTATGATGATAGCAATGGTAAAGAGGAATCCATGGCAAGGCACCATAGAAGTAATAATGGTTGATGCGAGTCAACCATGGTAAAGGGTCGAAGCCCAGATGTTGAGTGATATTAGGAAAGGTGCAAATAGACCAAGCGATGACTGAAGCACGATGATTGCCCAAGAATGCAAGGAGCACTGGAGGAAGAAATGTCGCAACTGATGCGAGGTGTAAGAGAGGAGACACCTTGAAGATCAAAGGAGACAAAAAGGTTTGATTGTGATGATGAGCATCTATCAGAATACCTTTTTAAAACAGAAAAGAGAAAGAAAATATGAACTTACGAGTGAGAGGAAAGGTCTTGTAGAAAGGTTTGTTGTGACCGACGCGATGGGCCCAGTAACGCAAGAAGTCAATCACATAAAAACCCAAAATACCCAACGTCCAGTCCACGTAAAGATTGTCACTCTTTAAGATATGAAATCGCTCAGGAGAATCCCACAAAACAAGTCGCCCACTTGTTGCAACTAAGAGGATGAGAGAAGTTAGAAGTGAAGCATATGAAGAGAGAAGGGGCTTACTGGCACTTAGAGTAACACCATAATACGCCATACGTGCTGCATTACCAATCGAGAATAGTGCAACGATCCATACCGTTTCCATTGTAAACAAGAAGTGAGAAGGTGATTCAGAGGTTTGCCAAGGACCCCATCGCTTGTGAACATCAAAGTAATAATACACAGAATGCAGTAAAACAATGCTAAGAATCTCCTTGACAACAAAACCTAACAATTCTGTCACTGACATATCCCAAAGAGCAGCTTTGATATAACATCCAAGAGAAATCACAATCCATAGATGTTGAACCAAATAATTGTTAGTAACGATTTCATCCCCACGAACAACTTTAACAATCCAATCAGCCACATATTTCACATGGCCGAATTGATTTTTAAAACGTTGGAAACTATCTCCAATGGGAAGAGCTAACATCTTTTCAATTTGTTAATTTTTTAGAACAGTTCAATCAACAAGAAACTGTCTTGCTCTTTTTATAAAGATCTTTCTCACTATTTGATGATGGATCTTCTCTTCTAACGAGAGTCCGAAAGAAACACACTCGCGTAATTTAAAACAAAACTTTCTTTTTCGTACGTTTCAAAACTCTGGCTGTCAACCAAAGTCAAAATTCAAGGGGAACTACAATTCAATTCTCTTAATTGAGCTGATGCCATCTACGAAAGAAAACTATAAAGGACGAAATAACAATAAGGCATCGAGACAGGAGTCGGCACCAAAAAGTAATTCTCCCTGGCGAGCTTACAGAGCAGCATCACAAAACAAAACTCCCAAATCCTATCACCATAAAAATGAACTATTGTAATCAGAAAGTAGTAATAATATTGTGTCGGAATGGATGGAAATAACTCTCAAATAGTATATAAAATCAATTTACAATTCTTTATTTCACTGCGATCAACTTTAAATCTCGATTCGAGTATTTGATATCGACGACATGCTCTTTGGAGAAAAATCGACATCTCTTTTTGAGGAACTTGATAAACAAGTCTTTTAATATGAGAGGATTGTAAAATCCAATCAAAATAATCATCTTTACTATGAAAAAAGGATTCTAATGTAATATTTAAAATTAATTCTTGTAACGACGTCATTAACGGCAAGCATTTTAAATGATCCCCAAGAGGTGTCGTAATACTGGTTGCTCTATTATAATCAATAAGATTATCAAAGGTAACTGGTGCTATTTTAAGTTCTTTCGCATTTGTAAAAGAAAGTGTATTTACAAGACTAGAGCAATCCACAATCTCGACTGAACAGCAAGCTTTCAATGGACTAAAGTCTTCTATTAAATTACAGTTAATGATCCGAGCTTTTGATAGTTTCTTTTCGATCCCATTTAATGACATTAAAGGTACTTTAACTAAATTTAATAGTATTAGATCTGGAAAGTGATGTAATGAAATGTTAGTAAAGGCATTTTCTAAAGATAATTCTTGAACCTTATGATTCATTATAAAGATAAGTGTTGGAAAATGATGTACTTTTAATCTTAATAATAATGGAGCATTTATTCTTAATTCAGAAGGAAGAAATTGAATATGCCTTTCACTGCTTCCTAGAAAAGATAATTCTTTTGCATTAGGAAGATTTAATTCTGATATAAAAATCTCTTCAGAAGTTTCTACAGTAATATTAATAATTGTAGAAAATTGAAAACTTTTAGAATAATCTTTAATTTTTAAACAATTAACAATGCTTATATGATAATTATACTGTAAAGATGAAATATCTTCAATTAAATTACAATCTTCTAAGATTAACCGATGTATTCTCCCTAATGTACTGACATCACTTAAATCACAGCAATGCAAGGCCAAAGATTTCAAATTTTGGTAGAAATTGAGGTTTAATACTTCATTAATCGGTTTTGATAAATAAGAAAGAGTTAATGCCTGTGTTTGAATGGGTGGGATGGAATAGTTGTCTAAGCTAGAAGATCTTAAATAGATTTCGTTTACAATAATATTTAATTCTTTGATTTTTTGAAAGGTTTCAGACCAACTTTCATATGTATCGCGAGGATCGGAAGGATCATTGACTAACAATTGATTAATTTGTTGTATTAAGTTATAAAGCTCAGCATTACGATGATTGAGAGGGGAAGGGAATTGATCAACAGAGAACTTATAATCAGGTAATATTAGGGATGCTAACGGAATAAAAGTCAGATATTCCAATTTTAATTGTTGTGCAGGATTATCCAATAAATTCGAAATTCTTTCTTGAAATTCTTTGTCTTCAAAGAACCTTCTAATTGACTGCGAGGATTTCAAGCATATTTGCCTCACTGCCTTTACCAATAACTCTGAAACAAATGCGTTCATCATGGTAAACCTCAAACGCTCTCTATATTCAACATACGATAAGATTTTGTGCCAGAGCTCCTTCGGAATATGACGAATCATCTGATTTTTTGGATCGGAGGGGAAGGGTTAGGGTTAGGGTTAGGGTTATCCCAATGCTCCGCCTATCTTTTAATTCGGCGTCACTATTTTCAATTCCAGAACTTTACTTAATTTGACTAAATGATCCCTGATCTGAGCAACAAACAGAGACCCCCTTCCTAACTAAATAGCTTATTATTCTCTATTTTTTCGATTTACTCGACAGACCAGGGAATTCTGGATTGTCTTGGGGTGTAGGAAGATTCACGGGAGGACTGCGATCTCCAGAGCCGCCAATCCTTACCCAACCTCCATACTTTTTGCTACTTGAAGTCATGCCTTCCTCGATGAGTGGAGCTGGAGGTGGTCCAGCGCTTGCGGCTGGAGGAGTTGGTATCTCTGATTCTCGAACATTATTTCTCCAGGCAGAATTCACATCTTCTCGTTTAATCGATGCTGTGAGCTTTTTATTTGCATCCGCAGAGTTTGCCTTCACCACGGTAATACCCGCAGACTTTTTAGGTTTCTTATTAACTCCCAAGCCCACAGATTTTAGCGCACTCGACCAATCATCAGCCTTCGCTGGCTTTGCTTTGGTGGAAGTTGAAGACTTAGTTGATGCGTTCTTTGAACTATTGGATTCCTTTGCACTTGTAGTTTCACCAGATTGGCTTGGTGGTGCAAGGGTTGGATAATCTACTTTCTGCTGGTACTCTTGTTTAGACACTTCTTTTGCTGCTTCCACTTGTTTATTATCGAATTCTTCCAATGAATCATGCAAAGCTTTTGCTAAATCAAAACTAAAAGATTCTTGAGTATCAATAAATCCAGTACTATTCCAACCCTCGGTCCCACGATTTCCCTGATAAGTATTAACCTTTCCGCTGGTATTAGCAGATGTAGAATAATACTCTTCCTCTTCTTCGCCATCCTCTTCTAATGATGTGCGTTCATTTGGGGTGGAAGCATTGGCGGTCGGCTTCTTCTTTTTCTTCTGCAGTCGCTTATCGACTTTGACATTTACCCAATTTCCTAAAGAGTCAACAACAGTAGGTGGTCGATTGGAAAATGGCTCATCTTCAGCTAAACTATTCACGTAGTTCATGATTCCCTTCATATCATTGGATGAAAGATCTTTGGCAACAGCTTTCTTTGGTGCGGATATTTTTGTAGACTTTGGTTTTGTTGACGCCGAATCCTTCATTGGGAGGGACGGAAAATCATTCCCTTGTCCCTTCAATTTTGCACTTAAGGAAGCACCACCTTTACCACTCTTCGAACTTCCGTTTGACTCTTTCACAGATATCCAGCGATTTCCAAGCACAGGTCCAGATGCGGAAGGTGGGAGTTCTGGGAAGTCATCTTTGTCAATAACTTGTCTTTGACGCTGAAGGTATCGATTAGGATCTCGAGGATCAGCAGCCATCGGTTGCAACTCAACTTGCCATTCTCCACCTACCGCACGACCTCCCAATCCACCTTCAAATCGTTCTCTTCGCGTAGCTTCATTATAAGGATTTCCGCGTTGATTTTCTGAGTCGTTTCCATAATTATCACCAACTCTTTCACCAATGGCGTTCACAACATTATCACTCTTTTTAAACTGAAAATGTAAAGGAATTGCTTGATTCGTAATTAAACTTGGATGATAAGTCCTTCGATGAGCAAATAAATCAATTTCATTAGAAAAGACAACAAAACGTCTTTCTAAACAAGACGGATCATCACATAAGAAATGACTACCTTGAAAATGATGTTCTAAATCTTTATAATCATTATAATAAACAAATTTAATACCTTGATTTTCACATAAATGACATGTAAAATGATCTTTACGTAAATGAAAAAATAATGCTGATGAATCATAAAATCTTTTTTTACAAAATTCACATAATGGATGTCCATTCGACCCATCTTTATCACCGTATCTTATATGTTGATCGTATTGTTGTTGATTATAATGTTTATGCTCTCCTGGGAAAACTTGTTTATTCTCACCACATAAATTACACATATGTATATTATGTTCATTAATCATATGTCCACGTAATTGTTTAAAATCTTTACGTGTTTGTTGACATATATGACATTGAAATGTCCATAATGATTTCACATGTTCATCATAATAATCTTTTGGGAAAAAGATTTGTCCTTTTGGATCAAAAAAATAATTTTCAACGTTATCAATTGTAATACGATTACGTATAATATAATCTGAGTATTTTGAAGTATCTTCTTTTGCACAAATAACATTATCTAATTCTCTTTTACAGGTTGGACAATGAAAATTTCTTTGTAATGAACGTAATCTTAAATAGCAAATGGAACAAATTGGTTCTTCATGACCACAAGTTGTTAAAGTACGTAAACGTTCTTTACCATCAATCGTGTAAGCACAAATAATACACTCCATACTTCTCGAACTCCTTCTTTTTCTATTTTCTTTTCTTAATCTTGTATTTCTGGACTCTACTAAGAGGTCTCACTCAATTATGATGTTGATAATGCTAATTCAAGATGCAAAATGGACAATTGATTTTGATGTTGTTTCTTGTTCCTTCTTTTCTCTCTGCCAAAGGGCCAACGCCCAAACCCGCCCTTCCGTCCTTTCCCACTCATCATCTCCCTTATCAAGAGGGCGAATCGCCCTGACCCGCGCCACCCTCGCCCGTTTCACACAACAATTCAAATAATTTATTCTTTTTGGTTTATTATTGTATGAGTATTTAGAGAGAAAAGACCAAGGCTTTTGATTGATAAAAGAATAGATAGCTGACTGTTGTTTAGAAAGTTTTGAATCTTGGAATGGAAGCATTTATTCAAGATGATCGAGTGCAGTGGTTGCGACAAAAGGCAACTTTGGCATTAGATATTAGTGTTGAATGTTTTAATGATTATTTTACTGAAACATTGGAAAGAGCTCGTACTGCTGGTGTCGGAAGAGAAAAGGTACTCGAATTTTTAAGTGATCGATGTGGCGCCGGATCAGCTCTGTTTTTCTCATCCCGCGGTTGGTCAGAAAACATCGAAGGTAGACAAAACTTCTTTCATTTGAAAATTTTTTAAGTTCCCTTACTAATTTTTGATTAGTTGAGGAAGAGGTGGAAGTTGAGGTTGAGGAAGAGGAGAAGGAAGAAGTCACAACTGAAGGAGTCACAATTGGGGAAAATGGCGAACCTATCCCTGAAACAAATCCCCCAGCTCAACCCGCCGAAGAAACAAAGACAGCCCCTACTCCTGCAGAAAATGCAGCTCCGGCAGCAACTACTGACCAGGCGAATGCAAATCCTTCTCCTGAGGGAGAGAGTACTCAGATCGAAGAAAAGCCTAAACAGAAGAAGAAAATTATTGTTAAGCGGACAGAAACCATCCATAAGAGTGAATTATATATGAGTTTAGATCGTATGACTCCTGAAATGTACGATCGCTCTGTTGTTTTCTTTATTCGCTGCTTCGATGGCAATGTTCCAAAAATTTCTGAAAGTTCTGACGCGGCCATTTTAGCTACTCAATTCGAATTTTCTGTTATGCATGGTGAAGTTTTGCAAGGCATAGCAAATATTATGCATCATTTATATATTCCAGTTGTGCAAAAGGGGAAAATCTCTGCGGAAGAGACAAAAGATGTTGTCGCCGCATCGGCGGCTGAAGAGAAGAAAAGTGCCGCCGCCGAGATGAACGACACTCTCAGACATGAATTAAACTTAAATGTTTCTAAATTTGAGCAACAAATTCGTCATGTTGTTGTGCAGTCACGCGGCGATACTCGATTAAAAATTCCAAATATTAACGTCACCAATCCTGTTGCTGCGATTGAAGATGCCCATTTGGTCAACGAGATTGAAAGTGCTTTAGAGAATTGGATTGCAGTAATTGCGGCTGCAGTTGAAGCTGAGCACCAAAAGATGACAAAGACGAGTCGAACACCGTTAGGTGAAATTGAGTTTTGGCGTGATCGAAATGCGAATCTTTCTGCATTGTACGATCAGATTAACGCACCCAAAGTACAAATGATGGTTGAAGTTATGAAAATGATTGATTCTCCTCAAGTAAATTCTTTTAATTATCATTTTGGTGAATTGGCAAAATTGTATTTAGAAGCTCGTGACAACGTGAAATTTTGAACTACCTTAGAAAGACATTTTAAGCATATTTCTGAAGGTTCGTAGCAAACCATATTGGAATCAATGCAATCAATGGTTAATGGATTACGCATGGTTTGGGTCATTTCTCGTCATTACAATACTGATGAAAGAATGGCACCTTTAATGGAGAATATTGCGGAAACTTTATCTCGACGTGTGAGAGAAGGAATTCGTTTGTCTGAAGTTTTACAAATGGATATTAGACAAAGTCGAAAATTTGTACAAGAGGCGAAAGACGTTCTCACTTCGTGGAGTGAAAATTACTTCCGAATGAGAAAGAGAATTGAAGACTCTGGTTCCGATCATCGTTGGGAGTTTGACCGGAAGGCATTATTCAGTAAAACGGACTATATGAGTGAGATTTGTGCTAATATCTTGGAAATTATTGAAGCCATGGAACACTTCCTTTTTTTTGTTGTGGCGAAGTTAAAGATTTTTACG
>VFQN01002642.1_pt1 | contig 27153 bp, 34 predicted proteins | sample 3512371 | NCBI WGS metagenome assembly VFQN01 (sample SAMN10412370, study PRJNA504923) | tailings metagenome | isolation source: Replicate 2 from Balatoc abandoned mine | place: Philippines: Itogon, Benguet | collected 2017-08-28
CCCCCTCCCCCTCCCCCTCCCCCTCCCCCTCCCCCTCCCCCTCCCCCTCCCCCTCCGTGACGCCCCTCATCCTGGCCGCCAAGCTGGGCAGCCCCAAGGCCTGCGCGCTGCTGCTGGCCGCGGGGGCCAACAAGGACGCGCGGGACGAGGTGGGGCGGAGGGCGCGGGGGACGTGCCGGCAGCTGCGACAATGGCAGTGCAGGGAAGGCTTGGGTTGGCGGGAAGAGGCGGTGGCGGGGCGGGGGGGGGGGCGTGTGGGGAGAATACAGTCGTTTGCGTGGACAGGCGTGGTCCTCCTGCGCTGCAGGTGCTGGTGTTGGGGGTGCTGGTGCTGCAGGCACCGTACTCGCTTGTTGTTGCCTAGTGTTGCCAAACCGAAAGCCTCAGCTTGGTTTGCTGCGCGCTCAGTCTTTTGTCCAAGGGATAGTATGGCACGGAGCTCGTCACTTCAAGAATTGGGCTAAACTAAACGTGAAGCCGTGTCTAATTGAGGCAGTGCACCTCTGGCCCTGCAGGACGGCTGCACTGCGGTGCTGTGGGCCAGCCGCAACGGCCACGCGGAGACCGTCAAGGCGCTGCTGGGGGCGGGGGCGGACAAGGACGCGCGGGACAAGGTGGGGTGATGGCACGACTCCAACCGCACTCAACACGAAGCCGCGGTTTGCAGAGCTCACGCCTGCGCCTGCGCGCCACTGGCGCCGTGGGTAACCATGTGGGTCTGCCTGTCTTCGGGCAGCTCATTGTGCCCACCTGGGCTGGTACTTTAGTGCACGATTCGGCCCCTCTCAACCACGAAACTAGGGCACGCTTGAAGGTCGTGTTCGTATGTGTGCGTGTGCAGGAGGGCCGCACGCCGCTGCGCTGGGCCAGCCACACCGGCTGCACGGGCGTGGTGCGGGTGCTGCTGACGGCGGGGGCGGACAAGGACGGCGTGGACAAGGTGCGTTGGCCGGCGGTGGGACAGCAACTGGTCCCTGCTCCAGTTGCACCTTTGCTGGTCAAGCTGGGTATGCAATCATTGCGGTTGACCAAGGCCCCGTACGGTACTTCTGACGTGCGCTTGTATGCCGTAGGTTTTCTTTTGGATACGTAGGGCCTGGTTCGACCTGACAGATGTGCGGCATCCCTCGCGCGGCTCCCCCCAACCCCTTCCGCTCCGCACAGCGTCCGCACCGCACTGGTGATGTGTTGGTTCTACACCCCTGCAGGATGGCAAGACGCCGCTGTGGTGGGCCAGCCGCAACGGGCACGTGGAAGCGGTGAAGCTGCTGCTGGTAGCGGGCGCGGACAAGGAGAACAAGGACAAGGTGGGCGGTGGGGCGTGGGGTGCAAGGAAGGGGTTGCCGTCGGGGTGGGCGGGGTGGGCGGGGTGGGCGGGGGCTTAAGGCGCTGCGTGCATGTCCACGCCGTACTGCATACTGCGTGCCCATCTGGGCACACTTTGTGAGAGGCTGTCCCGTTGTTCCAGCGTACAGCCTATACAGTACTATCGTCGATGGGACCGATGCGAGACCTTCGACGTTAGGCAGGGACATGACCGTCTCCTGCCGGCCGTCATGCTCAACGCCTGAAGGTGTCCTTCTGTGCACATCGCAGGAGGGCCGCACGCCGCTGTGGTGGGCCAGCCACAACGGCTACCCGGAGGTGGTCAAGGAGCTGCTGGGGGCGGGGGCCAACATGGAGGCAAAGGACGAGGTGGGCGGTGCGGATGCAGGCACGACACGGCAATGGCCCATGCTTATACACGCTCTACTTCGGGGGTGTCCCACTGGGCCCCTTCCCGTCCACACCACCCCCATGCTGTCGCACAGCGCGGTTTGCGGGACTGCGACAAACCTTCCTCCTACGCTTGGTGTGAAGTTCTGTCCTGCCGTACGCTGCCGTACAGGAGGGCCTTACTCCGCTGTACTGGGCCAACATGAACGGCCATGCGGAGGTGGTGCAGGCGCTGCTGGAGGCGGGCGCGGACAAGACCTGCATCAGCGCGGTGGGCCATGGGGCAGCTGAGGGAGCACCCGATGGGGGCCGTTGACAGTTGTATGCGGTATCACGCATTGCCCTGTGTTCCTATGCCCTGTGCAGCCCTCTCCGCCCGCCATTGCTCGTCGCGTCCAGGCATCAGCGTACCTAGTATTTCGTGACGCCCGCGCCCGTCCACCCCGCAGGCCCGCATGGCGGCGCCGGCGCCCGAGGACGGCGGCTCCGGCCCCGGTCTCGGAGGCGCCAAGTTCGTCTCCGCCGGGCCCTCCCCCGCCTCCGAGTGGCTGGAGCGGCAGGGGCTGGGCCCGCTGGTGCCCATCCTGTGCGACAAGTGGCGGGTGGCCAAGCTGGGAGAGCTGCACGCGCTCAGCCCAGAGGACTTTGCGGTAGGGGCGATGTGTGGTACCTGCTTGCTCCAGCGGAGCGGCTGCGATGGCTGTCGGGTCTGCAAACGCTCCCTGAATGGGCATGCTTCTCACGTCCACCGTGCATCCACCCTGCATCCCTGCACCTGTGTCCGCGCGCCTTGCAGAATTTCCCGTCTGCCCATGATACTGTTTTAGCTGTCAGCCCCAAGGGCTTCCCCTTGTCTTTGGCCCACCAACCTGGTACTTACCCCACCAACCTCACCCTGCCCCTCCGCCCCTCCGCCTCCGCCCCTCTGCCAGGCCCTCCGCTCCGAGGGCGTGACCACGGTGATGCTGCACCGCCTGCAGCGCGGCATCCAGGCGCTGCAGGGCGACGAGGACGGCCCGCCGCTCAGCGCCGCCACCGCCGCGCCGCTGCTGTTCGCGCCCATGCTGGACGTGCTGGGCAGGTCGCACCTGCAGGTGGGGGCGACCTGGGGCACAGCGGCGCCGCAGCGGTGCACGACGGAGCACGGCGGTCTTGTCCCTCTGGCTGGCGTGGCCAATGCTGCCTGACTGTTCCTCACCATCCCCCATCGGCATGCACACGCCCCTGCTCATTTCCTTACATTGCACCGCCCTACCCTCCCACGATCCCCCGAACTCCTGCATTTCTCCATGAGCGCACCTTACAACTGCACCGCCGCCTACGCCTTCCTTCCTACCTCCTTCCCTCGCTCCCTGCTTCCGGCCCTGCCCCCTCTTCGCAGCGGCTGTGGCCGCACCTGCAGGCTAGCGGCAGCGTGGAGGGCGCTGACCTGCTGCTGCTGCCGCCCGCCGACCTGCTGCCTCCGCCCGAGGAGCTGCTGCTCAGCGCCTGGGAGCAGCGGCGGCTGCAGGCCCTGCTCAAGGGCATCCGGGCCGCCATGCAGGCCAAGCTGGCGCATGCGGCTTCGGCCGGCGACGTGCAGGTGGGCTACCAATGCGTGGGCGAATGCGGTAGCTGCCTGGGTGCGGGCAGCGGGGGCGGCACCTGCTGGGCCTGGGATGCACTTGCTGTGGAGGCTGGGAAGCTGCACCCCGATCCATACTCCTTCACATACCCTCCTCTCCTGCTCGGTTTGCATGTGGCTTCGCAGGCTGGGCAACTGGCTCAGGCGATGGCCACCTGCGGCCTGTCATAGTCCCACAAAACACCACGTGGCCCGTGCACCCTGCCCCTGGGCCCGCATGTAATGTAACCATGCCCCCGTCGCTAATACACATGCCACTCCTTCCCCGCCTCCGCAGGACTGCTCCATGCTGATCCAGGAGGGCGCCGACGTGCTGGACGTGGACCCCGCCAGCGGCCTCACGCCGCTCATGCTAGCGGCGCGCGGCGGCCACGCCGAGCTGTGCAAGGTGGGGCGGGCGGGTGCAGGGCGCGGGACATGTGGCATGTTTTATCTACAAGAGAGGTGTGACACGTGTCTTCCGAGGCCACAACCGGTGCCCGGTGCTCCATGAAACCTTATCTGCGCACGCGGAGCTATGCAAGGCGAGCAGCGGGGGCTGGGCTGCGCAGTGTAGGGGGCCTGCGCCCTGCTGCATGCGCCGCACGGCCGCCGTCTCACGCTGCCCTACCTGCATTACTGCTCTCCATCAGCGTCTTGACCCACCCAAAACGCGTTCAACGCTTCAACCTTATCGTCACCGCCCGTGCCTCACCTCCCCACTAGCCTGCGCCGATCTGCGGCTACCTTCTCCCGTCTCACCTCCCCCTCCCCCTCCCCCTCCCCCTGCAGGTGCTGGTGCGGCTGGGCGCGGCGCCGGACGCCGCCGACGCCGACGGCAACACGGCGCTGTTCCACGCGGCGGCGCACTCGCACGGGGACGCGTGCCAGGTGGGTGGGCCGGGGCTGTGGGCGGGGCTGTGGGCGGGCGAGGCGTGACACCCTGGCTTGCGACACAACACACCCATTCTCGTTCATGCATACTTGGCGGCATACAGCACGCTGCATATACGAGCTGCTGGACGTCGCTAGCTCGCCTAGTCAAGAACGGATGCCAGGTGAAAGGCATTACCGCAGGTGTTGCCTATGACACGTGTGCGTGCCGTGGCTCGTTCGTGCAGGTGCTGCTGGAGCTGGCAGGGCCGGCGGGCGCCGCCGCGCAGCTGCGTCGCACCAACGGTCGCGGCGAGGGCGTGGTGCACGTGGCTGCGGGCGGCGGCAGCGCTGACACGCTGGCGGTGCTGCTGCGCCACGCGGGAGCCGCCGGCGCCACGCTGCTGGGCGTGCAGGGCGGCGACGGGCGCACGGCGGCGCAGTACGCCACCAGCGACGCGGTGCGGGGCGTGATCGCGGAGGCGGAGGAGCGGGCGGCGGGCGTGAGCAGGGAGCTGATGGAGCTGCTGGCGGAGGGCAAGGTGGGTGCGGAGGGCTGGCATGGGGCTTGGAGTTGGCACGTGGCAGTAGCGTGCGTTATGCCCCACGTGTCTACAATTGGGGTGGCACATGGAGGGCGTGAGGGAGGCCCCGAGGGGCGTTGCATTGCCTGCCCTGGTTGCCATCACCGCTACCAATTGTGATTTAAGGTGGCCCACTTCCCGGATTCTTCACCCGTGTTCACCCGGCACCCTGCGTCCCGCAGCCAATCCCCACAAGCGACGCTGTGTCTTACGTCATGAAGCGCGGCGCCAACGCCAACTACCGCGATGCGGAGGCGGGCGGCGCCACGCCGCTGAGCCTGGCGGCGCGACTGGGCAGCGGCAGGCTGTGCGGCGTGCTGCTGGGGGCGGGCGCCAACGTGGACGCCAGGGACGATGTGGGTGCCACAGCAAGCAGGCCGCTGCCGCCGCCGCCGGTGCTACTGCCGTATCACTGTCCCACATCGGCTGTGAACTTCAGTCTCACCAAGGCGGGCTCATGTCGCACGAGCCTGCCAACGGAGTTGGTTGCTCATGGTAGTACACATCTTGTTTCTCAGCCTGTTGCACGTTACGCTGCAGTGTTCACAGCAAGGAGGCGAGACTGTTGAGCCCTGAAGCACAGACCGCGTAGCTTTGGGGCACAGGGGCATCGTACAGAGGGCTAAGGCACCACAGGAGTACCATGGCCCTGTGGCGCCACGTCCGTAACACCCATTCTGCTTTCGCCCTCCCGCCCCTGGGCCGCCTGTGTTCCCTCAGGACGGCTGCTCCCCGCTGCTGTGGGCGTGCCGCAACGGCCACACCGAGGTGGTGCGCGTGCTGCTGGCTGCGGGGGCGGACAAGGACGCCAAGGACAAGGTGCGACTCCGGGGTACTAAACCCAGCCGTGCGTGTGACCTGTGGGCGTGTAATGTCGCGTATCTTGCCCTCCTTTGGGGCAGAGCACAGGAGACACCCGCCTGGGGAAGCACTGCACTTGATTTTTCTCTCCCAAGGTGAGAGGAACATCAAAATGCACGCCGGGAACCTCCATCCGGTGTCTCACGCATACGCGTTTCTGCCGGCTCCACCTCCTTGCCGCAGGACGGCCGCACCCCCTTGCGCTGGGCGGCCCACAACGGCCACACGGAGGTGGCCAAGGCGCTGCTGGCGGCGGGGGCGGACAAGGACGCGCGGGGCAAGGTGAGGGGATTAGCCCCAGTGCCGTGCACCAGCACCAGTGTTTCCCAGAGCCCCGATGATTACATATGACTGGGCTAAGGCGGATCAATGCTAACACTTACATGCCTCGGGCTGTATTGCCACGCCTGTTATGCCGCCCTTCAGGAGGAGCGCACCCCGCTGTGGTGGGCCAGCCGCAACGGGCACGTGGCCATCGTGCGGCTGCTGCTGGCGGCGGGGGCAAGCAGGGAGGCGGAGGACAAGGTGGGGGGCCGCGGGCAGGGCGCGAGCGCAAGGGCCAGGGCGAAGGGGGACCGCAGCCGAGGAGATAAAGAAGGCCACAGACCTCCGTCGCTGCATAGAAGGGGTTGTAGAGACTACAGCTTGACGCCTTGCTGCTGTTACATTCTGCCGGTAACCTCTGCAGTTTGAAAGTATGCACCGACTTGTTAGATAGGCAAGTTGCTGCCACCCGCAGCAGGCTGCCTCCACTACCATGACCGCACGGCACACCGTGCCCCCACCCGTTGCGCCTACGACTCTGTCCCTGGTGTCCGGTGAATTGCACACTGCAGGAGGGCCGCACGCCGCTGTGGTGGGCCAGCCACAACGGCTACCCGGAGGTGGTCAAGGAGCTGCTGGGGGCGGGGGCCAACATGGAGGCAAAGGACCAGGTACGTGCGATGCACTTGAGTCAAGAGACGCTCGGATAAGTAGCAGTAGTGATTTTCATTTGAAGCCGCTGCGTACTACGTGTGATGACTTGTGAGGAGAGTACCATCATGTGCGTTCGCGGGTGCAGTCGCACGAGCTCTGTTTGCCATGCCGCTGGAGCCGAAGCCGGACATGTCAACAACTCCGCCAAGACCAAATTCCGCTCTACACCTTCACGGCTTTGTGTTTAGCCGGGTCAATGTGTGATGACTAGCCCACCGGTCCTCTCGCTCTCCTCCCGGCGTGGCCTTGCACCGCTCCTCCGCAGGACGGCTGCACGCCGCTGTGGTGGGCGTGCGTGCACAACCACATGCCCGTGGTGCGGGTGCTGCTGGCGGCGGGGGCAGAGAAGGACATCCGGGACCAGGTAGGTTGGGGCGGGGTGGACTCTGAGGCCGCGGCATGTCCGAGCGTATCGCCCGCACGCACGCATGCCACCTCCCGTGCTTGGCGCGGTGTGCAGCTGGACCTACCTGCCGTGCGTTGGACCTTTCACCGTCTTGCCGGTACCTATCGCCTGCAGCGTACCGCCCCGCTCGCCTCGCCTCCACCTCTTGCCCCTTGCTCCCCCTGCTCTGCAGGATGGCCAGACGCCCCTGTGGTGGGTGTGCGCGCACGAGCACGTGGAGGCGGTGCAGGTGCTGCTTGGCGCGGGGGCGGACAAGGACGCCCGGGACAAGGTGCGGGGGCTGGTATTGCGGAGGGGGGAAGGGAGCAGGGCTGGGTTGCGAGCGGCACGGGGCGCTGGGTCGCGTTGGGCATGGAGCAGCTGATAGGTACATAGGAACTGTGACGGCTGACGTACCACTCACGTGCAGCAAGGTTAGGGACTGAAGGGTGGTTGCTGTCGCTGATGCTGGCGCAGGAGGGCCGCACTCCGCTGTGGTGGGCTGCGCACAAGGGGCAGGTGCAGGTGGCGCAGGTGCTGCTGGCGGCGGGGGCTGACAGGGAGGCCAAGGACACGGTGGGTGCAGGGGCGGGTTAGGGATGATGGCCGTGGCCGTGTGACAGACTGTTAGGCGTGGGAATGGGTGCCGGCCCCCTCGGCACAGCTGCCGGCATGTATAACCACACGGGAGGGTAACACCCCAAGTGGACGCACGTGCGAACCATACCCGTTTGCCACAAGGTACCCAGGCCTTTCTTGACCGATCGTACGAATGCTGTCGCCGCCCACTCCGCTGTGTGTAACTTGGCGCCCCCTGTCCTGCACTTGCAGGAGGGCCGCACGCCCCTGTGGTGGGCCACACAGAACGGCCATGCCGACGTCGTGGCGGCGCTGCTGGCGGCGGGCGCAGACCCGTGCGCACCCGACAAGGTACGGCGCTGTGCGCAATGTACGGCACCGTGCGACATTTTACGGCAGCGGCGTAATTCGGGACGTGGGCAGGTTGCTTACAGGACCGCATGCGTTCTGGGGCGCTTTGCCATGACGGAGCTGCTGTTGCGTCCCCGCGGCGCTTGTGACTGTTTGTAGGGTCTTCGCCAGCAGTGGCAGTCGGCAAAAGCATAGCCAGGGCGAATCCAAACGCCGTTGCAGTGCTTTCGCTAGCTCCTGCCGTACTCGCCCGTCTGCAGACCGGCTGGCCCGCTGCCGTGTGGGCGGCGCTCCGTGGCGATGCGCATGTGTCACGGGCGCTGGCGGGCGCGGAGGAGGTGCGAGGGCGTTGTTAATGTGCAATGCACTCTGCAGGACCGCACTTAGAGGTCTGCTGTGCACTGCTAGTTTGACAGCATTGCACTGGTAGTAAGAGATCGCCATGCCCGGACAGCTTGCTGCCGTACGCTCCGCCTCCCTATTCTGGGAACCGATGCACCTTTCTTCCGTACCTCCCGCAGGGCCCGCCTCCCGAGCTGCTCAGCCCGTCCAGCCCTGCGCTGGCTGACGCGGTGCGGCGCTGCCTGGAGGGGGGAGCGGACAGGGAGGCGAGGGACAAGGTGGGGGCGGGGGTGGAGGCCCGTCACAGCAGGAGCAATGTAGGCAGGGACATGGGACATGGCGACGCTGAGACTTGCAAATCAGTTGCCAATTGTTGACTCTAACGACTGAGGGGCTAGCCGGGCCGCTCGGGTAACGGCTGCCGCTCATGGCGGGGACAAGGCTTGCAGGATCCAGGGCCGGCTTGACCAAGGAAGTAACGTCCTGCTCCTGCTGCTGCTCTCCGTGTTGCTCTGTCGCAGGACGGCTGCACGCCGCTGCTGCTGGCTGCGCGGGCTGGGCGGCAGGACGTGGCTGAGGTGCTGCTGGCGGCGCAGGTGCACACGGAGGCGAGGGACAAGGTGGGCGGAGGGAAGGGGCGGCAGCGCCGTTGGGACAGCGGTGGAGCTGCAGGGCTCTACTCGCACCCTCTCTTGCCTCAGCTACTCCCGTCCCGCAGTGCACGTCATCCCCGTTCCCAGACACGCAACGCCGAAACATGAGGGCCACAAGCTACTGACAGCGGGGTGCACGGGGCTCATAGGTCGCCCCCAGTCACCCGGGCACCTTCGAATGCACGTGCGCATGGGATGCCCGCAATGCGCGGACTGATGGCCTTGAGACATGGATTCGTGATGCAGGAGGGGTGCACGGCCCTGAGCGTGGCGTGTCAGGGCGGCCACGTGGCGCTGGCGGGCGCGCTGCTGGACGCCGACTCAGAGGTGGAGGCACGGGACAAGGTGGGGGCCAGGGCCGGGGCGGGGAGCGCTGGGGCAGGTGCAAGTGTCACTGCTGACGTACGCATGCGGCAGGGGGCCAGGTTATACATGGGCTGTAAGGCGCAAGGTGGGACAAGATGGAAGCGTTTGGTGCACTGGAAGGGAAGGGGACAACGAATACATGTGAGGCTGGAGGCGTGCGAACATGCGTGGCGCGGCGGCGAGCGGTCAGAGCTAGTGGTTGTACCAACACTGACACCGCCGTGCTGGCTGGCTGGGGCCCGTCGCTGCGCCCACATGGTTTGCTACCTTCCTGCCTCGCCAGGGTCTTCTGCCTCCTCCTCTGTCTTCGCCTCCCACCTCGTTTGTCTGCCCTTGTAACGTGAGACACTACCGACCCATTCCGACCCACCGTCCCCCAGCTGTCTCGCACGCCGCTGCTGTGGGCGTGCCGCAATGGCCACCTGGAGGCGGTGGGCGTGCTGCTGGCGGCGGGGGCAAACAGGGAGGCGGCGGACGACGTGAGTCTGCCCCTTGCATGTCTAGTACCAAGACGGCGTTTCACAGGGGCGGTACCGTAGGGTGCCCAGCGCGCCGTCCCCGTGGGTCCACCATGCCTGGCATGCATGTGCCGCTTCCGTACGCGTACGCAGATCGGCCATGGGGGTCCCAGCCTGACTTGGTCGCCAGCTTCATACAGCTTCTGTCGTTTTTCCTCAGCCTTCCACAACTTCTCTATCGCTGGCGTCCCGCCGCACCTCCATCCCCTTCCCCAGGACGGCTGCAGCGCGCTGGGCGCCGCTGCCGGCGGCGGCCACCTAGCGGTGCTGCAGCTGCTGCTGGACCTGGGCGCGGACACCAACGCACGGGACAAGGTGCGGAGGGGGGGAAAGGAGGTAGTCCGCAATGCGCACGAGGCCCATTCGTCGTGGCGGTGCAGGGGGGTAACAGTTCGGTGGATCCAAGGCAGCCTGGCCAGAGGCATGCGCCAGCTACTGATTCCTGCAAGTCGTTCCCGTGGCTGCGTGGAACTGAACTCCCTGCCCCCTGCACCCCCCTGCACCCCTGACACCGCCCCGCAACCCCCAGGACGGCCACACGGCGCTGTGGTGCGGTGCCTACCACGGCCACCTGCCCGTGGTGCGAGCGCTGCTGGCGGCGGGCGCGGACAGAGACCTGCCGGACCAGGTGGGGCACACCACACGGGGCGCAGGAGCCAGCACGACACGGCGGACCAGGGGAACCGCAGGGGCGGTGGCTCCCAGGCATGGCATCCTGCTGAGAGCTTGGACCAGTGAGGAAGGAAATGGACAGGCCAATCCGCCAAACCGCGAGCGTCGCTGCGTCTGGGCTTGCCAGCGTTGCAAGTCACCCGCCCCCTGTCCCCCTCCCCTCTCAGTCCGGGCGCACCCCGCTCCTATGGGCTAGCCTGAAGGGCCACCTGCCGGTGGTGGAGGCGCTGCTGGCGGCGGGAGCCAGCGTGGAGGCGCGGGACGTGGTGGGTGGATGGGCATGTGACGTCACCGATTGCAACGCAACTCCTCGTGCAACTTCGACAAAGCCATCCAAGTCTGCACTCTTGAGGTCAAACGCATGCATATCGGCATTGGTCTCCGTGTCCCACAATACGGCTAGGCAGCCTGCCCGAAATATGCACTCTTCTTGATCCCAGCAAGGTGTGAGCCAACGTGCCTACACCCGCGGCATACACCCCACAGTACGGCAAGAGCGCCTTCGACGTGGCCACCGACGACGCCATCAAGGAGATCCTCGTCGCGCCGCCTTCGCCGCCGCCGCCGCCACAGCCCTCTCCGCGCCCGCCCAAGCCGCCGTCTCGGCCGGCCTCCTCATCCTCATCCTCGTCACGCCCGCCCTCTCGGCAGCATCAGCTGTCGTCGCCGTCAGCGGCGGCGGCGGCGGCGGCCGTACCAAACGGCGGTGGGCTCCGTGCATCGGGGGAGGATCCCCTCCGCCAGCACCAGCAGCAGCAGCCGCACAAGCTGGTGCCGGTGCCGGTTCAGCAGCACCCTGTGGTGCTGCAGGCCCTGGGGTCGTTGGCGCGCACACGGGCAACGGCCACAAACCCACGGGGTTCGCACACAGGGGACGCAGCAGTGCGTGTGGGGATACCTACGCCAGCGCTGGTGCTGCATCAGCAGCTACGGGATTCGGTTGACGGGTTGGTACTGTCGCCGAACCAGCTGCCGCAGCAACAGCTGCAGCAGCAGCAGCGCGGATCTGAGACAGGCGGCGCGCTGCTTGTGAGGCAGCAATCGAAACAGAGGGAGTCCCACATGGGGGCCCCTGGGCTGCTGGCGAGGCAGGACTCGAAGCAGCGGGCGTCACAGGAGGGATCTCCTGGGCTACTGGCAAGGCAGGACTCGAAGCAGCGGGTATCACAGGAGGGGTCTCCTGGGCTGCTAACCAGGCAGGACTCGAAGCAGCGGGTGTCGCTTGAAGGGTCTCCTAGGCTGCTTGTTAAGCAGCCGTCCCAGCGGCAGGAGCCGCAGACGGGCGCCCCTGGGGTGCTGCTGAGGCAGCAGTCACAGCAGCGTGCGTCACACACCGGGTCTGTGGGCACGCCGAAGCGCGAGTCGCAGGCCGGGCAGCCGCCGGACCTCGCAAAAGGCCTGTGAGCATCGATCTCGCCCGGTACGTTTGCCGTACTTGCTCCTCGGTGTGGTAGCCATGCGCGGTGCCGGTAGCGTTGCGGGGTGCGTGCCTAGGTTGCTGCGTGCGTTGCGCTGGTGGGTGGGTATGGGCGCTGGCGCATGTGTTGAGGCAGTAAAAAGCTTAGCAGTACACTGGGAGTGCGACTCACACAGGGTGTGCAGGTTTTGAGTACAGAGGGTGGTTGTGGATGTTGCATTGGAAAGCATAGGACAGGAGTACATGTGTTGTTTGCAGTCGTCGAGGGCTCGAGGCGTGGTGGTGACTGTGCGCGCAGCGATCACGCAGGCTGGCAGCTGGCGGTGGGAGCATGGGCCACGGGCACGCCGGCAAAGCTCCGGAGAGCGCTCGCCTGCCTCAAAGGGCTTAATTGGTTGGGCAACGGCTTGCTGTGCGGCGTGTCCTAGGTGTATGCGTGTGGGAACGGTTTGAAATTCGAATCTCATGCAGGTGGCGAGGGCAAGTACAGACCCGTTGGACTATGGGATCTCTCTTTTTTTACCGCCCTGGAATCCAGGACGGGACGGGACCTGTAACCGTTGCAACACGGAACCATGCTGAACGCTGCTGCTTCTTTGCTAATCTCTGCGGCAAAATGCACGTGATAGGGCGGCCAGCGGAACTCGTTTTCATACAATTGTGACGTTGTGACCCATGGGCGCGACTTGCCTCGCGTAGCTCACCGAAAGGACCTTGTGCACTTGAGCTCGCGAAGTTGCACAGTCAAGCGCAAAAGCTTGTCAGCACAATGCATTCGTACCTCGCGCGGCCGTCCTCCTTCTGCGTCGCGACCGGCCGCTGCACTGGGCCGGCCAGGCGACCTCAGAGTTCAACCTCCCTGGCCACACAAACTCACGCACTTCCCTCATATCCACGACAGTCATTATGTAGGATGACGGACATCAGAAGGAGATGTCCGCTCGCGGTGTCGTGCTGCAGCCGAGGCAACGACATCAGCGGCAACATCAGCGGTGCTGCCGACGACAGCACCGGCCCCTGGGCCAGCGACGACCGCGATGGTAGCCACACTGAGGGGCTCCGCTCACAGTCTCCAGGTGGCGAAGGCGTGACGGAGGGCGGTCGTGTGCCGGCGAGGGACGACGCCCAGACCCTCGGGCAGGGGGCCCCAGGCCTGCAGCCGGCGGGTGGGGGTGACGACGGGGCCAGCAGGAGCAGCAGCAGCGGTGCCGCCTCTGCCACGGGGCCAGGCACCACGGACTCCCGGCAGCAGCAGGCCATTAAGGCGATGCTGCAGGAGGCGCTGAAGCCACTGCTGGTGGAGGTGCAGGTGGGGCAGGGTGAGGTAAAAGGAGTGCAGCTGGGTCGGACGGCTAATGGAAGGCGTATTGTGGGAAGCGGTTAAGCAGGACAACATTCAGGGATGCCTCTGTGCACCTCAGCGCAGGTTCGCAGTCGCGACTGGTGAGATGCCAACTGCCTACAGCTTACGGGTTTTTGGTGTCGCCACCATGTAACCCTGCCATAATGAATAATGGCACATGCTGTCTCATGGTACCGGTATGCCCGCAGGAGAAGGTCGTGAGCGCCTTGGTCCAGCGACAGGAGGCGCAGCAAAAGAGCCTTTACGTGCAGCTGGAGCACCTGCTTGATTACAAGATAGAGAAGCACCTGACGCAGCAGCAGAAGCAAGAGCAGCAGCAGCAGCAGCAGCAGCAGCAGCATGAGGGCGTTCGGCGGTACGTGGAGGAGCAGGAGCACATCAAGGAGCGGCTGGAGCAGGTCGAACAGCTGCTGCTGCGCGTGGTGCTGCACCATCTGCCGGCAGGAGCAGCAGCCGGTGCGGCTGGGCTGGCCGATGCGGCCTTTGGGGTGCCGGGCCGGCCTGGGCTGGGCCCAGCGGCTGACCAGCAGGTGCCTGCAGCTTCCTCCTGGGGACTGGGGGACACCGGTGGTGCGCAGCAGCACCAGCAGCCGTCGGGGCTGCAAGGTGGCGTCGGTGCAGAGGAAGGCCCCACATCCTCGGCGCCGAGGCAGCACGAGGCCGCCTGGGGTGCAGCAGGGAAGGACTTTGCAGAGGAGTCTGACGGGACAAGCCTGCAGCAGCAACTGCAGCAGCAGGAGGAGGAAAAGGAGTGGGGGAAGGTGGAATTGGGACAGGGGGCGGAGGAGGAAGAGGAGGAGGAGGAAGAGGAAGAAACGGAGGGAGAGAGGGGCGTCGTGCTGATGGACTACGTGCAGGTCATCAGCAGCGACAACCCCCACATGCCGCCGGGGACCATGGGCGTGGTGCTCGGGTCGGACAGGACGGCGGGGGGCCGGCTCCAGGTATGCCCACCGTGCTACTGAGCGATGTACCGTCCACAAAAGTACAGGTTCACACTACGTTTGCCTCTCGTAGGTGCCCGCCTGCTGCGTGTTTGGGTGCGATGGCTGTGCAAGGGAACAGCTCGATATGAACTGAGGTGTTTGCATGCAATGCAACTTGGGGACAGAGCAGTGCGTGTCAGCTTTGCAGCCACGTAGTCACCAATCTAGGTCATACCGTTGAAGGTAACAATGAGGCTTACCTTTGCAGTCGGAGCACCACATACTTGGTTTTCAATGACCGCCACCGACGCTGTGAGTGGTGTGGTACGCAGGTATTGTCTCTGTCCAGCCCCGCACGGGGCAGCTTCCACCCGAGCGCGCTGGCCAAGGTGACGGAGGGAGGCGTGGAGGGCGGCGCCAGCCGCTGGCAGGTGTGTAAGGGGATGCGGTGCAGGAAGATCAAAGCATGATTGGTCTTCTTTTGTGTCCTTTCCGAGCTCTGCATGCGTGCTGCAAGCAAGCCTCCACGTGCTGCTCAAACCTGCTCCCCTCTGCGCCGTGCTGTGCGGCCAACAGTACCTACCGTACGACGCAAGCCGACTGGGCGTCCCGGTGACACGGCACACCGCCGCCACCGGCATGCTGGTGCGCCGCTTGTACGACAGGTACCGCACCGGCAGCAGCGCAGCGTGGTCCGGCAAGGTACGGCTGCTGGAGAGGGACAGCGGTGGATGTGTCACCTTGTACCGTGTGTAAGCCTTCTGCATGTACGCAGTGCCGGCATAGACACAGTTTTTCTCTGAGGCTGCACATGACATACGGTACCAATCCGTGGGCCCGAAGGGTGAGGGCATGCCGAGGTGGGCGTGAGTTGGGATCAGCGGAGCCACCAATGTAAGTACAGCAGAACTCACGGCAGCGCTGCCCTGTGCGATGTACCTCGTCTGTAGACCATGCTTGAGCCATACCGTTGACTTCCTGCCTTGAAACCGGTAGGAGTAGGTCTGAAGGCGCATGCATGCAGGCAACATGCTGGCGGTGTCGTGCTGGCCCCTATGCAGGTGGGCGTGATCGTACAAGTCACCGGGCCGGGAGACACGTGTCTGGTGGAGTGGGAGGGCGGGGCTCGGAGGAAGTACAACACAGGGGCAAAGGTCAAGGGCAAGGGCAAGGTCAAGGTCAAGGGCAAGGTCAAGCGCAAGGGCAGCTTCCAGTTGGTGCACCTCGAGCTGTCGCCCACCAGCGGGGCGCCGGTGGTGGTGGGGAGCACCTGGAGCACGGCTGGAGGCGTGGAGGGGCCGGGACCTGGGGCGTACGGTACGGCGGTGGAGCGCGTGACGCACTGGGCGTAGGGCGTGTCGGAGCCGGGGGTGGGGAGCATGGTGGAGGTGGCCGAGACCGAGCTCCAGGGAGGCATTTGGGGTGAGCTGAACCTGGCTGAACGGGGGGCCATTGCGACTTGAGCGCTGCGCCGGGCTTGAAGGCGCTTGCCCTGCTGTGCAGATGTACCATGTCACAGGCCCATGTCATACCGGTACGATTGTCAGGATAGGAAGAAGTAGTAAATTACCGCTGTTGATGGCTGGCCAAACCGGTACTAGTGCTGGAGGCGCGTACCGGTGGCTGGAAGCGCAGCACGTGCCTGCGGTTGGTACTGCGGCATAAGGGGGTTATGTGCACCTCCGTTATGCGTCCACAGATTCATGCTGTCGCCCAATGCCCAATTCCCTCTGCTGTAGAGTGCACGGCCAAGGTGCAGTGGCCCAACGGCCAGATCCTCTCCCACCGCGCCTCCTCCGCGTCCGGCTTCGACCTGTGCCACTCGGCAGTGCGCGGGGACCCTGTGACCCTGTTCACGGCGCGGCAGGGGCTGAGGGTGGAGGTGCAGGCTGGCAGCAGCCGCTGGTACGGCGGGGTGCTATCGCGGCCTCTCAAGATGTGCGACAACGGCAATGTGCAGTGGGAGGTGTTCAAGGAGGGGAACGGCAAGGCGGTCAAGGTGGAGGTTGGCGTCGCACCCTGCAACCCGCTAATGCGGGTGAGTCGCGGCAGGGTCACTGCGCAACTGGTGGGGGCAGTTGGCGTTGGATTCAAAGGGGAGCAAAACATTTGGTGCTAGTCGGCTAGCATGCGTCGAAGCGGCTGGCTGGCGGTGGTGGGCTAGCAGACGGGTGCGTGTGGGTGGCAGCTGGCAGGGCGCGAGGGCATTGCAGGCCCTGCCCATGTATGTGGGTTGGGCGGCTCCTGCCCGTGCACGCTATCCCTGCGTTGAGCTCTACCTGGACGGGTCAAGGTAGGCGAGGTACCTGACACAACCTGTTGATGGGGTGCTGGCTTATGTGGCCGGAGGCCTTGCATGCCAGCCAGCCCTGCATCAGCATGTGCTGCTGGTGCTGCCCTGTGCGATTCACCTTGACTTTTACGGTGACGTGCCCCATCTCCACTCCATCCCACCCCCACAGTTCGTTTAGACGCCGAACTTCAACAGCCAGCAGTGGCTGGATGGACTCCGGGTAACCTTACTTGCACCTGCCTCGCTCGCAAGGGGCGCCCTGGGCTATCCTTGTACAGACGGCGGCGGAGGCAGGCATGAGGCGGCCGGGTGGCGGGCGTGTCGGAGGTGGCGGGAGGGCTGGGACGACCGCTGGGCGGAGTCAATGTGCGGCGTGCCCTAGGCATGGACATGTGCGGGTGCGCGCAGTGATCCGTTTTCTTTTGGCGGAGTAGTGGGGAGCAGTTATGGGCCTTCCACGTGGGCAGGCCTGCACAGGTCCGTGCGGCTTCCCGTGCCTGTACGGCACAGTTACGTGCAGCATGGTGTAGCCCCAGGCTGGTGTGACATGAGCATGTGTGCGCGTCCAACGGCAAGCAACCTGGCGTGGGGATTGAACACATCAGTACTAGGTGAGCAGCGTTGCAGCAGTTGGGGCATCGGTGGCGTCATGGGTGCTGCACACCGGTATGCAGGTGGGCTTCCCGCCCGCGAGGCATACCTGCACATGCAACTGCAGCGTCTCAGCCGCTTTCTGGCGGTGTCGGTTGGCCGTAAGAACGTTGGTAAGCTATGTACGTCTCTTCTTATGGAGCAACATATAGGGTAAAGCACGACGGGAAGACGTGGTGCAACGAGAATAACGTACGGCAAGTGCAAGGTGTGGGAGACTGCGTGGTGTGGTGGTTTACCTATACCCTCCCCAAATGAGGCCCAGGGGTCAGCGACGGCGGCGGATGTGTGAAGGCTACTTGTTGTGGCATGCTGGCGAGAAGGATGTTGCACAGCGGTAGGTGCCGTCGCGGACGTAATGTTCCAGCTGTCCGTGGGGCGTTTTTGCTTAATTGTCGGACGAGGTGTCCTAGGGGACCCGATCCTCGGATGGGGTTCCAACTTGCTCGTGTTGAGGGGGCTCCGTGCCTTGGGGACATGGGTCTTGTTCGGCGGGGACATACGGTGCCTTTACTAAACAGCTGTAATGCGTCCATCCTTGCGCACCGGCCGGGAGGTGGGCTTACCCTGGGAGTGAAGGGGCTGCTGGGTGCCGGCGGTTCGGCTGCCGTACCGCGGCCTGGCGCCCTACCGTACCAACTGCACTCATCCTTAAGCTTCTGCCCTTTGCATGGAGAGGTCGGCGAGTAAGAAGGCGGGAAGGGACTGGCCAGCGGGAACAACCGCAGGCATCTGAAACAGCGGCACCATCCAGCGCCGCCAATGCCCCGACACGGTGAAAACCACGAAGAGCAAGAGGCGCCCCACAAAGGGTGAGAGCACCTTAAAGTGGACACTACAGGTTTGGAATGTAGCTCCCGGCCTGCCTTCCCTGCACCAGCCTGCACCCACCCATGCATCCACTCAGGTACCCTGCACCTTCGTCCCAGTCAGTCCCAGCCTTTGCGGTATCGCACCCGAAACGAGACCCTGCACAATACCCTGTCGAGTGTCGACACAAATGCTTCGTCATAGCCTTTCCCAGGTGCAGCTCCCGCGTGACCACCGCCGACGTGGTGACACAAGCGCATCGGCCAGGTCAGCAAGTCGTACTCCACGTGCACTGTAGGTCTGCGCAGTTGCTGCAGCTCCGCTGCACCTCGGGTTGAGAGTGCCTGCTGGCCGGCCCTTGCTGCACTAATGGGCGCTGGAAAGGGACCTCGGCAGGCAGGCAGCCTCCTCTGCTGCCCGCTGACAGCTGACATGCGCCCGCCTCACCCCCGTCACACGGCTTCTGCTGCACCAACCGCTTACAGGGCCTGTACCCGTGAGGTTCGCGCCGGAGCAGGCCTGGAAGATCGCAATGCTGCTCACGGACAAGTGGGAAACATGTTCACGCACCGATACGGGCATTTAAATACGGTATTGGGCTGGGCGCCGCTGCAGCGGCCGTGCACGGCATGCTGGCACCGCAGGCAGTCAGCGGTTGGTGGTGGGGTGTGTGTGGCAGACAGACCCTAAAGACCGACAAGCCAACCTGGCCATGTTGCAAGTCACCCACCATACGAAAAGTGCGAATGCATACTGCAAGGTCCGAGTACGTTGGTCGTACGCTCTCACCTACATCGCACGCACCCACTGCCATATGCCCCACCCCTCACCCAGCTTCCCCAATCCCAAGTTCCCATCCCCTCACACACCCGCAGCAACCGCGCACAGGGACTACACGTCCAAGGTGGCCACCTTCCGCGCCACCAAGCGCTGCACGGGCTAGGCTGCCTGCCTGCGTGCTGTTGCACGAACGTCAACCAGCAGTCCAGCGACGCAGACCTCACCATGGGCAGAGAACGTGCGTACGCACAACACCAGATTGCACTTTCGCTTGGAAATAAACACTGATATGTCGGCGTTCGTTGCGGCCCTTTCATACTCAACACGCAGTTCCTGGCACTCAAGAGTATGGCCATACAGTCCTACACAGATGCGTCTTGTACATGCCATGGCAAGCCAGGGGACAAACACCAAGACACCGGCTACGGTAATCCTCGCAGCCCTCACGCAGATGCGGCGCAACCATGCAGGTGATCAGGTCAAGACAAAACGGGCCCTGAACTGATTCCTCCTTGTACTCCGGGTCCTCTCTGCCCCCGTTCCCTCTCCCAAACCTCAACCCACAAACCGCCCCACGCGCCCCACTCCCCGCGCCGCCGGTGCGCCTCCAGCACCCGCACCCCGCGGCACCACCGTCGCAGCGCGCCCCACCCGCGGCACAGCCTTCACGACCACCGCGCGCTGCCTCCCCGGCTCTTGCAGCGCCCCTAGCCTCACCCCCATCCCCATTCCCACCACCTCGCGTCCGCTCTGCACCGGCCCACGCCCCATGGCCCCGCCTAACCCACGCCCCACAGCCGCCTCAGCCGCTCCACGCACGCCTGGCACCCCGCACAGCCCGCCGCCCCAGGCGCCCCCGTACGGCATAGGCAGCGCTCTGGAGGGCGGCATGCGGCCTGCCGAGCCCCCGCCGCCCGCACCGCCCCCGTCCGAGCCACCGCCAGTGCTGCCTGCGGGCGCGTCCACAGCCCCCTGCTGCACGCCCTGCCCGCCCGGCACCGCCTGGAACACCTGGCACAGGTAGCTCGTGCCCTGCACCTGCTGCTGCTGCTGCTGCTGCACGCCCTGCTGCCCGTTGACCTGCAGCTGCACCTGCACCTCCTGCTGCCCCAGCCGCCTGCCGCGCACCTCGCACTGCGCCGCCAGCCGCTGCCAGATGGCCATGCCCTTGAAGTAGCTGTGCTCGCTGGGGGTGTGGGTTAGCAGCTGCCGGCCAGCCAGCACGATGAGGCGGCAGCGCGCGCGGCTGAAGGCCACCACGGCGCGGGAGATGTTGGCGTAGAAGGCGGGGTTGGAGGCCAGGGCGGAGGGGTCGGAGGCGGTGGCGCAGAAGATGACGGTGTCGGCCTCGCCGCCCTGTGGGTTAAGGTGTGGGTTGGCAGGGGCGTGTCACTGTCACTGTCAGGTATGGCCTGTGGCGGTGGTTGACCCACGGGTCAGGTCGGTCCAGCCATTAGCCGGTGATGCTGTCCGCTGCGGCGGCGGCAGCATCCGCATGTGCTGCTTAGCTAGCCCACAGCGGGGATAATGCATGCCCAACCCCCAAACTCTGACAGGCCGGTGCATACACATGTACACGCCGACCCTGCTTGCACAACGACGCTTGCCGGTGCAGCTGTGGTGATGCCCACCGTGCCCTCCCAAGGCCCTCCCTGCCTGCCCTGCCCTGCTCCCAGCCCACCTGCATCTTGTCCACGGTGTCCACGCGGCACCCCGCCGGCGCCCAGCCCCAGGCCCGCACCAGCCTCTGCAGCTGCCGCCGCTGCGCCCTGTGCGGTGTGATCAGCGCCACGCTGCCGCCGCCGCCACCTCCGCCAGCCTGGCGCTGTTGCTGCTGCTGCTTTGCATGCCACGGCGAGGCCTCCATGATGAGCCGCACCAGCTCCAGCTCCAGCGCGTTGGTGCGCCCCGACGCCGCCTCGTCGTACACCACCAGGAACACGCCCTCCGTGGCCTCACCCGGCCCGCCTGGTCCGCCGCCCTGCACCCACAGCGCCTCCCACGGGCTGCCCCCGGCCGCTGATGACAGCGGCAGCAGCGCCTTCGGCGGCCGGCCGCGCAGCGTGATGCCGTCCTGCGCGTACTCTGGCGCCAGCAGCTCCCGCAGCGTGGCGGGCAGCCGGTGCGTGTAGCTGAGCGCGCAGGACACGGCGCTGCTGCCCGGAGCCCGGCACAGCAGGCGGGTGTAGTCGTAGGCGCTGAGGTAGGCCCGGAACCGGACCACGGCGGGGCGGCGGTCTGCGGCGAAGTCGTGCTGGCTGATGACGCCCAGCTGCCGGTGGTCCCCCGCCGTCAGCAGCGGTGCGTGCGCGCGCAGCAGCGTGATGAGCGCCAGGTACTGCGGGCCGGCCATCATGCTGGCCTCGTCCAGCAGCAGCAGCGAGGCGCTGTTGGGCTGCATGGAGGTCAGGAGGTGGCGGGTGGTGCCGCCGGCCACCACCCAGTTGCCGTAGGACCTGGAGGGATGGCGTAGTGTAGAGCAGTCGGGCATTGTGCTAGGTGTGCGCAGGTTGTTGAGGAGGTAACTCGTTGCGCCTCGTTCACACGCCTGTTCAAGCAGTCCCACATGCAGGCGCTGGCATGGGCGCTGGGGACTTGTCGGCTACACTGTTGCCCCCAGCCTGTGCACTCGCGTGCCCCCACCAGGTCAGCGGCTTGCACGCATCCTGCAGAACAATGCCCTTCGCTCAATGCTCACGCTTGCGCCCTCACGCCCTTACCTGTCAAAGGCCTTGTCATTAGGCCTGGTGGCCGCCATCTTGATGCCCAACTTCCTCATGGCATCGCGAGCGGCCGTCGCGGCCGGCCCCGGCTTGCTTTCCTTGCCCACGCGCACCAGCTGCACACGCCTCTGCAGCCGCCACCCCGCGCCGCGCTCCACCTGCTGCAGCAGCTCCCCCAGCCGGATCAGCACCACGTTGATGGCGGCGTGTGTGGGGCCGCTGACAAGCACCAAGCCCCCTGCTTCGGGCGCCGCCGTCGCCAGCCACTGCAGAAGCGCCGTCGCCGCCGTCTCCGTCTTGCCGGTGCCGGGGGGCCCTTGCAGCAGCAAGATGACACCCCTGGTGTCCTCCAACCCAACACCGCCGCCGCTGCCGCCGCCACCGGTGATGATGCTGCCAGCGGCTCCAGGTCCCCCGGGCGCCAGCGGTCCAGCCGTCGGCCCCCGGGCGAATGCGCGCACCGCCCCCTCCTGGTCCCCATCCAGCGTCCTGGACATGGACAGCAGCCGCATGGCCGCAGCCTGCCCGGGCGCAGCCGCCGAGCCCGCCGCTGTGGCCGCTGTGGCTTGAGCGCCGGCGCTGACGGCGTCCTCGGCCTCCTTGGCGGCCGCCGCCAGGTCCGCCGGCAGCGCCAGGCGGTCCAACAAGCCGTGAGCATCGCCGCCACCACCACTGCCATCGCCCGCCATGGCGTCGTGCAGCCGCTTCAACACCGCCTCGGCCACCCAGCTGGAGATGTTGGGCGCCGTGTCCGCCGCCAGCATGGCCCCCGGCCCCTCCACCTCCAGCAGGCCGTGCAGCGACAGGTCGGGCGTGCCGAGCAGCGGCATGCCCTCATCCGGGTAGCGCCTTTCATCATGCCGCAGCGTTACCCACACACCTCCGCTGCCAGCGGCCGCGGCTGCGGCCAGGTCCAGGGGTGTTATCACGGCCAGCACACAGTGCTTCGCCGTGGCACGCTCGGGCCCCTGGCACTGCTCCGGGTCCGGCCCTGTCAGCGTCAGCAGCACGCTCTCGTCTTGCGCCAGCCCCGTAGCCTCCTCCACGTCCTGCCAGCTGCTGCAGCCCTGCGGCCACAGCACGCGGCCCACCAGCACCTGCTTGCCCTTTTCGTCGTGCCTCTTCTGCAGGCTCCCCACCACCACCGCCCCCCGGCCCTCGCGCGCGCGCACCGCAGGCGGCGTGCGCAGCAGCTCGCCCCGGAACTGCACCAGCTCCGAATCCCGCTCAATCATGCAGACCTCCATGGCCCCCTGCAACAGCCCCCGCCCCCGGCCCTCGGCCCCGACACCCCTCTCGTCCCACGTGCACTCGCGCATCAGCTGCCCCAAGTCCAGCTGCCGCTTGACCAGGTGCGCAGTGTCGGGGCTGTGCCACTGCCTGTCCGACCCCGAGGGCTCCAGCCGCACCAGCAGCTCCAGCCGCTCCTCCAGCCACCGCAGCGCGCGCGTGCGGCTCCGCAGCACGGCGACCAGCAGCCACTCCTCTCCGTGCTGCCAGGCCCGCCAGATGAGGGAGGGCGGCAGGTGGGCGCCGGGGATGTCGGGACGCAGCTGCACACGGCCAGGCTCCTGCTGCCCCTGCCCCTGCCCCTGGCTCTGCTGCCCCACTGGCCACACGCTGCGCATGTAGAGCCCCGAGACCAGCCGGTCCTTCTCACGCACCCACGTGTGCAACCCCGTTCCATCGTTGTCACTACTGCTGCTGCTGCTGCTGCTGCTGCTTCCGCTGCTGCTATCCCCCGCCGGCGGCTGCAGCTCCCAGTTGAACAGCCGGCCGGGGCCCTCCCCCATCCAGTCCACAGCCGTGGCGGCCTGCAGCCCGGCGCCCACCCAGGGAGTGGCGTAGCGCGCCACCTCCTCCTCCACCACGCTCACCATGCCCTGACCCGCCAGCGGCCCGTCCCTAACCTTCTGGCACTCCTCCGGGATGATGGGGTGCATAGTCAGCAGCCGCCGCAGGAAGCGGATCAGCTTCACCTGCTGGCGAGCCTGTGCACCGCGTGCCCCACCCGCACCCCCGCCCCCGCCCGCTGCCGGGCCCAGGGACAGCTCCGCCTCCAGCTGCGCCGTCAGCACCTCGCAGCGCGACACTAGGTGGGCCCAATCGCCCCGCGCGTTGAAGTAAAAGTGCAAAGCTATGCCACTGGAATAGTCGGTCATGCGTCCTCGCAGACTGCGCAATCTGCTCCTACTCACCGCCGCAAACTGGTCCACCAGCCGCTGTACAAAGTTGCACAGCGCCTCCGCCTCCGCCGCGTCCCACTGCCCGTCCGGCACCGTCAGAGGCGACCAACCCGCCTCCCCCGCGCCCTCCCCTGGCGCCCGCATGACCTCCATGACGTCTGCCTCCTCCTCGGCATGCAGTGATGCCACGTGCGCCGCCAGGGCCCCCACGCGCCGCTGCACGGGGTCCCACGCCACCGCCAGGTACACGCGGGTCAACGGCCGCACCTCCGTCCTCACCGTCGGGTAGCACACGTGGAAGTAGCTGTGTGCGGGCAGCCGCGTGCGCCCGGCCCCGGGCAGCAGCTCGCACGGCCGCGCTGGCGCCGCTGCCGCTGCCAGCGCAGCTGGCGTCACGCCTTGCTGCTGCTGCGCCTGCCCGTGCGGCTCCTGCCCGGAGCCCTGCCCGCTGGTGGCCCCGGCCGCCGCCAGCGCTTGCTCGTGCCACGGCAACCGCGTGGACGCAACCAGCGCCATGCGGCGCAGCTCGTGCGGTGGGATGCCCTGCACCCGCACGCCGCGGGCCTCCGCCACCGCCAGCTCGCGAATGTTGGTCACGCCCGCCGCCTCCAGCGCCGCCGCCTGCGTGGCGGTCACGCCCGCCAGCGGCAGCGACCCGCGGGTTGCTGTGTCGGCCCAACAGCGGGGGGCGGCCTTGCAGGTGGCGCAGTGCTCGCCCAGGCTGTGCGGCAGGCGGTGCAGGGAGCCGAGGGAGGGGTCCAGCGCGAGGGGCACGGGGCCGTCGGCGGCCAGCCAGGAGCGGAGCAACTGCTGGATGGAGTAGGCCTGACGGAGGGAGGGCGGAGGGGGGGTGCTCAGGCGTCAGGCCGTCGCCAGCGCTCGTGCCTTGCATCACAAGCTATTGTGCGAGACTCAGGTCAACCCCTGCAGGTCTATCGTGGTGCCTACCGTACATACTTGAGGGCTTTGCAACGTCCCGACAGTAACACCGTATGGGATTCGTTCAAAGCACGCAGAGGAAACACTGCCGTGCAACTGCTGGTGCGCGCTATGTGCACATACAGGCGTACAGGCACGGCTTCGTCTTTTAGCCTAGAAATTATACAGGCGTGTCCTGCAACATCAAGGGTTGTGTTGGGAGTCAAGGCCCACCCGTTCGCTTGGAAGAGGCGGCCCCGTCAGGCCGTCCAGGTCGCCGCACCCCTCGGCCGCCCGCTGCCGCTGCTGCCGCCCCACGCCCTTGACGCACAGCGCGCACTCCACCGCCACCCCCTCCGGCGCCCAGCGCCTGCCGCCTATCTCCACCTGCCCCGCCGCCCGCAGCAGCTGCTGCACCATGGCCACGTAGCACACCACCTGCACCTCGAACTTGGTCTGCATGTCGCTGCTGGCCTTGCACTCCACGATGCGCAGCACGGGCCTGCCGCCCCGCCACAGCAGCACAACGAAGTCCGCACGGCCGCTGAGCTCCACCGGGCTGCCGGGCACAGGGATGCAGCGCAGCTGCACCTCTGCAGCCCAGCACCCCACCGTGTCGGGGCTGTGCGCGCGGCCAGCAGCAGGGAGGTCGCGTGGCTCGGGCGGGGGGTGAGCGCGCTGTAGCAACTGCATGAAGCTGCTCCACGGCGTTTGGCTGGAGGTGTAACCTGGCTGTGGTGGGTCATCTAGGTAGGGAGCACTTGGAGCGAAGGTATGGAGGCCATTAGACACCAGTAACTCCATTTGCCTTCCGGCCTCCTGGTAGGCTGGGTCAACGGTACTGCACCTCGCCTCGGCCTCGGTGAGCCCGCTCTGCGTCACCAACTCTTGACCCAGCAGGTCCCGCGACGGGTCACCCAGCTGTGCGTTACTAGTAAGTCGAACGAATTTGCCGCACTGATTCTGGCTGACCCATTGCGAGAGGTCTGTGACGGACAACTTCCATGTGGGACCCGAAGGGTCGCGAGGCCCCTCGGCCATCCGTCACTGCGACGGTGTAAGCGGATAATGTATATTTCACTGCGTGATTGTGCACATACTACCGGACCGTATGAAACTGTTGAGGCAGCCACTGCTCATGGTGTGTCGACGAGGTCCGCTGCGGCAGGTTTCAGAGTTGAGGTCTTTTCGGTCATTCTTGTAGTCTTCGGAACAGAGGAACCATATTCTTGTTTCAATGCCTTGTTGTAGCCTCACCTGCCTCTGCAAATTCCAAAGGGGCGGTTCCGGAGCACGTCTGGTTTGTGGCTACGCGCTCTGCAAGCGTTGCTCCTTCCTACTAGTTGAATGTGTGTTGAGCAACTTCTTGTAAAGAAACTTACTCTGCATGACGGGTAGGACGCGGGCAATTAACGCTTGCCTGCGGCCATGAGGCCCTTCATCCCCAACTCTGAATGCAAAGCAAGTTGAACCCTATGGAAAGGACATCCCAGTAGCATATGAAGCTCATACTCCTTCCCAGCTAGAACAACACACAAGGGAAACACACGGCCAGTGGGTCACCCTTAGGTCTACCGTTCGGGCAACCTCCACCGACTGATAGGCATGCCACACCTCATAGGATCCGGCCAGGTGCAAGGAGTGAGGTGGAGGATGTTGGCGAGGAGGCTACCGTTCCTTGCCCCTGCAGGCCCCTGCTCCCTCACGCAACACGATGGTTTGCGCAAGCTTAAGTCTGCGGGACTCGGTGGTCGAAGAGCAACCCACAGCGCACTGGGCGATGCAAGTGGTCCGCTGTCCCCACAGACACGCTCTTCTCTACACTCGAGACCACATCATGCAAGGTCCCTGTGCAGTCAGGATGCCTGGATGCGGCTGAGACGCAGTTAGGATCAGGTGCTACACGGGTGTGCTGCAGTCGGCCGCACCAGACCCTGCACACCCAACCATATGCAAGCTCGTGCCCTGGGTAAGACACAAGAGACTGTCCACTGGCAACCCCCAGTCTCCACCTGTACACCCGTGCCCCAGACGCGGCACGCCTCCAACCCGGCGGGCGCGACGGCACTCCCCCTCCGCAACAGCAACCACCAACCCCACGCAGACCAGGGTGTGCAGGATCGTCACATGCACAACGCCACGGCACCGTCACCTGTCAGTCAACGGCACAGCGCTGTCACACGGCCCAACGGCGACCCCACAGCCAACCATTGCCACCGCAACAGCACGCTGCACAGCCACACCCATGAGCGCAGCATTGCGCCCCATGTACAGCAGTACGGTACTGCGCCTAGTACCGGTACAGCACTGAATCTGTTGGCCGCACTGGGCTAACACGCACAGCCAGCAAGTCAGCCACTCACATGGCGGCGTGCGGCCATCGCAGTGCCACCGGCCCTGCCACGTACCGCTTCTGGTCGGACTAGCGCTATAGCGCTTCCGACACCTACGCTTGTAAGGACGGTAGGGCGGGGCATGCAGGAGGTAGGCAGCAAGCCCACACCCGCTCCTCCTCCGCAGTCCCCGGCCCTGCCTCCGCCCCATCTCCGGCCCCCCGCCCCCCCCCCCCCCCCCCGCCCCCCCCCCCCCCCCCCCCCCCCCCCCC
>VFQN01002643.1_pt1 | contig 27148 bp, 40 predicted proteins | sample 3512371 | NCBI WGS metagenome assembly VFQN01 (sample SAMN10412370, study PRJNA504923) | tailings metagenome | isolation source: Replicate 2 from Balatoc abandoned mine | place: Philippines: Itogon, Benguet | collected 2017-08-28
ACAGAACAGGAGAAAGGGAACAGGCGAAAAGAAACCCAGGGACCAGGGAAAAAAACCAGAAAAAAGGAAGCAGGCACAGGACACAGGGAGGCTGGGCACGGACGAACCACAACCCCAAACCCACAGACCCAGAGACGCGAAGAACACCAGAGACCCAGGGCCCCGACGGGCCCCCGCCCCAACAACAAGAACGCAGACGGGCCACAATCTGAACATGGCCAGACAGAACGCAGACGGGCCACAATCTGAACATGGCCAGACAGAAAGCGGCCTCTTGCATGTGCTGGTGGGTTCCGCCCGTCTTTGATCCTGACGCGCTGCGTGGGGCGCGCGCAAGGGAGCTCCATTGGTAAGGCTCGCCACGTGGGGGACACCAGGGAACACCCGCACCTGCCTGCACCCAGGTGTGGTCGGGATGTGGTGCGGGAGAACAGGCACCGTGTGCTGAGCTGTGGGGTCAAACCCAGCTGGTCAAACCGGAGAGAGAGCACACCTGTACTCACAAGCACGGGACAAACGATGATGTGACACCGGGACACACAATTGTGAGACACACAACTATGGAACACGCGCTCATGGGCGAGGTGGAAGGCACGACAGGTGTGCCGGCTGCTGCGCTGTACCGCCTGCTGTACCGCCTGCTGTACTGCGGCTGAGGTGCGCCGTGACCTGTGCAGATGCTTCGCTGTGAACGCGGTACCATCCTACCATGCATGGAAGCCAGCTGTGGTGGTGCTGCGCCCCCTGCAGCCGGTACAGACAGGTCCACAGGCACGTGTCGGTGCAGGTCGGTGTGTGCGCGCAGGGGGGTCAAGGTCTGGACGTGTGTGGGGTTTTGTGATGTGCCAAAGCTGCATGGGGCTGCGGCACACCCGCTCTGTAAGCGACGGGGACTCGAGGGGGCATAGGGCACGAGGCCGGCGCCCGGCAGGAACACAAAGCGCGACCAGCAGTCCAGCAGTCCAGCAGAGATAGGCAGCAGCGCCACCTCGCGCCACCGACGCCCGGATCGAGCTTATCCCCACTGCAAGCAAGTCGCACGTATGGTAAGGGAAGGGGAGGGACTTTAGGAAGCAAGCACCGTCTACAGAACCGAAACGCTTCATGGTGGAGGCCTGGGGAGCTGGGGTCAGCGGAAACCCCCTTTGTGTAGGACGGTTCAGTGCCAACAGCCAGATGCAGCTGATAAACACCCGAGACGCCTACTTCTCCGCCCCAGAACTGGCTGGAGGGCTCCCAACGGAAAAGCATGGTGGTTTCTGGTTGGCTCGAGGGCATGAAATCAGGAGTCCCTGGTCGCTGACAACACTTGCAAGGCTTTGCCCAAGTCGTACCTAGGGACGGTGAAGCCATGCCAAAACAGGAGCAGCGGTTCACAAGCTGCTTGGCCATGTGCATTTGAGGCGCGGTCTATCGCAGCAGGCAGCATGGCGAGACGGCAGGAGGAGCCGCATTGGGCACGGGGCACGGGGCACGTGGCAACACAGGTGCTAGGCCGCGGCAGCTCCGTGGAGCAGGACGGAGACACGCGGGACCGAGGTGGGGCTCTGGGCCCCAGCAACCAGGGGAGCTCCCTTGCCAGCAAGCCTGTCCATTCGGTCCATGGGTTTGTGCTCTGGTCATTGCACGTCGTCATGGGCTAGCTCTCCCACCGTACACCCTTTCAGGGTTTTCTACGCCTGTCTGTTTGTGCACCTACAAATGCAGCGCAGCTGCCAGAGCTGCGCTTGGTCCGACCTGCTCCCGCCGTGAGTCCGCCGCGTCCATCCATGGCAGACCCACGCATCGTGACGTATGAGACCGGTGGGGCCCATGGGACCGACACGCACCAAGTTAGTAGACAAGGGTGGCAGGTAGGCAAGGGGTGGTTGTCGCCGACTGTTGCAGGTTCCCTGGTCAACGGCTGCCGGATCAGTTCTGGGTGTGCAAAGAGACACCTCCCTGTGCTTGCTGCATTCGAGTAGGTGCGCCTGAGCAGGCCTCAATCAAGGTACGGGCGCCTGCCTGCCTGCCGCCTGGCTGACTGGCAGCAGCGACCTGAAGCTCGGCGCAGTTTCCAGGCGTGTGATGGCGCTTCAATGGCGCGCCGACGCTGCTGTCGTTGCAGCACACAACAGCAGCTGCATGGGTGCGGCGTTGAAGGTAGGGCAGGGCTGGGAGCACGGCTGGACCGTGCACGCCCTCTACAAATAGCATGTGGTGCAGATGCGGTGCATCTGGGCTGCTGCTGGGCAGCTCCCGCCCCGCGTTGCATGTGCTCAAGGTAAAGGGCACGAGTTGCGAGGTGCCGATAAACCCACAACAAAGACGAATGTAAAAGCTGTCTGCATAACAATAAGGCAGCTAGGAATCCTGTGGCCACAGGCTCAGGAGCCCGTTGATTGGAGCGAGACGCTGCGGACATTACAAGCACGCCATGAAACTTTCAACATCAATACATTAAAATATGCCGCATTTTTGAGGGCAGACGACTCCAATTTGTAATTCACAGGCATCCATCGAGCAACGGGGGTAGGCCGTCCTTGTTCGTTCTCCTCTAGGGCAGTGCCTTACCCCCCTGCGCTGAGTGCCAGACCCGCTGAGGGGTAGCCGAAAGCCATTCAAACGTAGAGGCGCATGATGATCGCAAGCTATTTTGTGGTCGCATTTATATCATGTATATGTGCTCATTAGCGGCTTGCCATTGGAGGCTGCGCGGGATGTGACGCGAGTGCCCGCCATACGTAAACTCCAGCGTGAAATCGATGCGAGGTCCACGTGGCGCTGATCGGCTTGTTTTACATGATATGGCATTAAGAACATGGTATCAAAGCCTGTGTCTATGGTTGGGCTGCGCCAACCGGAGTGGTACGGCACCCTGCAGTTCCCGCCATTCGCCGAACGGTGGAGGTAAAAGCCAGAGCTGCACACCGTGTGAAATAACTACTTGACATGTGCTCCGTATAGGGCACGGTGCCAACGTGCACCAGACTTCTGCCTGATTGATTGTTTACTTGCGGGGTCTGTCCCGACACCGCGTAGCCTCTCGGCAGGCCCTACCTGACACCAGCTGCTTTACCGTCGTCATTCACCATGGCGTTGCGGTTTGCACTAGCTGCTGCACTCCTATGTTGCGCAGCGGTGCAGATGGCGGTGGCCACCGTCCCGGTGTCGCTCTACATGAATGAGCAGACTGACGTTCTCAACCTTCGATGGGACCAGGGACCAGAGAACCTGGCGCAGCAGCTTGCTGGGCTAGGATTTCCGGTGCAGCGTGTGTCGGGTGCGCCATCAGCACCTGAGGGCACAGCACCTGCCGGAGCGTACATCATCCCTGTGCAGAACGGTAACAGCATCTACAGCGCCGTTGAGGATATGGATTCTGTTGCCGAGTTTGTGGAGGAGGGCGGTCTTGTCGTTGTTCTCAGCGCCAATGGCGCGCAGGAGGACGCCCTCAAGGGCTTCGTGCAGAAGGCCTTGCGGTACGAAGGTAAGAACCTAGTCAATAGGACGTGTTCAATACTGTCCTGTATGCCTTTGGTCAGAACTCGTCGAGCAGCGGCAAGCTTCGACTCGTTTACTAACGGAACGGCCGGCCTACCTTCACGCGCGGCCTACCCTCAGGCGATTTCGCTGTTTGCAAGCACTTTGCTGACAACACTCGCTCGTCATTCGGAGAGGCAGCGGTCAACACGCGCGCAGTGTCTTTCCTTCCGGCGGATGCTGCACCCTGGCCCGCGAAGCTGGAGGACGCTGCTGTCACCAATGTGCACACCTGGTGCGCTCACAATGACCCTCTGGCTGTCATTACACCTCTCTACACCGTGCTCGGCGACGACATGAAGACCGTGGCGCAGGTAGGCCGAGGGTGTTTACCCCTTAGTTGTCTACCCATGGACGCGCCGAAACGTGGAATAGGCAATGATAACATAACTGGTGCACATGGCGGGGGTTATTACAGACAGATACCTTTTCTGGCATGACGCATGCCACGATAAAGAAAAAACGATTATATTGCACGTCGCAACTCTTTTGCATCAGTAATTATGTGCTCGATTGGTCTGCACGTAGTGCGAAAGTACTCAGTCGAGATGCCAACTGTTCACTTCAGCATGGCGCTATTTGCTGCATGTACACTGTTGCATTCTTCGTTATTTTGCAATCTACTGTCATCCCCGTGCACTGCCGACGCCTGACCTCCGTGGCCGTGCCTGCTGTTCCGGCGATGCACAGGCCTTCGCCAAGGTCGGCACCTCCGGCGCCGTCGTATGGCTGGGCTACAGCTGGAAGGACGGCCCTAAGGAGCAGTGGGGCAACCTGCTCGGCAAGCTGGTCACAGACTTCGCGAACGGTGCGTGCCACTGCCTTTCAGATTAGCCTCTGTCTCCCGTCCCCCACACTCTCCAGGTAGCCTCCGTCGCCCTATGCTGACAGCCAGTCATAGCACCGTTAGGCATTCTCTCTTCCACCCTTGGTGCTGTCCAGCTGTGCGTTGTTTCGAACTGACCGTTCTATTTCTATGTTGCTGCACAAAGTGAGTGACTGGTCCTGTTGCGACACGCTCCTGTGGTGTGCTCCACAGCATCCCCCCACCACTCCTGCCTCGCTTCAACTCCCATGTCCATCAAGACAGCACCCCACCGCACATATACAACTGCGCGTGCAACTTACCCCCATCCCATCTTCCCTTCCGACCCGCTTGCGTGCAACATCCCCAACTTACACACCCGCCCATCTGCCTGCACCCCGCCCCTCCACCCAGGCGCCTACCAGCCCCCCGCCTCCGCCTCCGCCGCCACCACCGCCCACCCCCTGCACGCCCACATGACCATGGTGGACGCCGCGGAGACGGCCGTGGAGCACCTGGTCGAGGTGGTGTCTGGCGTCGCACACGAGGCCGCGGAGGTCACCCGCCGTCTGCTCCAGGACGGTGCTGCCGTGTACCCCCCGTCACCCGCGCCCCCCGTCCCCAGCCCCCCTGCCCCCGGCATCGTGTACCGCACCGTGGATGTGGTGCAGATCTGGCCTGAGGGTCAGGTGCCGGCCGCCTGCAACCCCGCTACGGGCGATGTAAACCAGGGTGCGTTGCCTTGTGCACTGCATGCCGTTCCTGCTGTGCCAGCAGTGGCATGGTGTTTGTGTGCGCCTTTTTTGCGCAGCGTTGCTTGGCCTTTTGTCGATCTCCAAAACTCACAGCTCACATTGCTGCTGCTTCGCCCGGCGCGCCAATGCGCTGCTTCGCCCTGCAGCTGCGCTGGTGGTCTTCCTGCGCTCCTGGAGGAGCGACACCGCCCGCGCTCTGGGTGTCCGTGAGGACCAGGTGGGCCCGTGGGGCGGGTGGACGGTGAAAGAGGTTGTTCCTGGGAACTGGCCCGTCCTCCCTACCCCTCGAATGAGCATGGCAGTCTGAGAGCTCCGCCCCAGCAGCTGACCTGGGCTCAGCAGCAGGCCGCTCCGTCATGCGTCCTACTAAGCGCTCCTCTTTCAGATTTACCTTAGCTGGCATGCGGTAGGGATAGGCTCGGTGCGCAGCTTCCGGTCCCGCACGCGCTGGCAAGGGCCACGCAGAGAAGAAGGTAGTCCAGAGCGGTGCCGTTCGGTGCACCCACGTACCCCCCTCGTACCCCAATCTGACACGTCGTCCGCACTCCACCCTGCTGCCCTTCTCGCCCCCGCCCCCAGATCATCATCATTGCTGTTACGTGCGGCAGCACCGTCATCCAGGCCGGCGACCTCAACCTTGACGGTCCCAGCCGCCGCATGGCCCTGGAGGAGGCGCAGCACGTGTTTACCCGCCGGGAGCTGGCGGCCCAGTACGGCAGCGCGTGCACAGGCGAGTCCTCCACCTGCCCCAGCCTCATGGCCATGCAGCGCGAGCGCATGGTGGACGGCAGCGCTGTCGCCGAGGTGGGTTTGTTGTATGATAGTGGTGTGCAAACAGTGCAGCCCGGCCGTGGGTCGGTATGCTCTTGCTTGGTCCTTGGCTGGGCCGCACCGTTGTCGTGCCGTCGCCCTCGCGCATACAGCTGCAACCCCCATGGTACCTGCTTCGCGCCTGCCCATGTGCGGTAACCGAGCACCCGAAATCCCTCTGTTCCGCGCTGCTTGCTTGCCATATTCATCCTTACGTACGTAGCACTACCCAAATGTACACTACACGCTGTGACTAACTGTACTCCTTAACCTCACTTGACCCACAGGCCCGCCGCCACGAGTCGGAGTTCCTGACCGGCCTGGCCTCCGGGTCCCTGCACGCCGCCGCCACGCCCGCCGGCGGCCGCCGCCTGCTGGACGACAGCGCCGCCTTCTCCATCCTGTTCCAGGTGTGTCGCGAATGAATGAATGAATGAATGAACGAACGAATAGAATGAATAAATAAGTGGCTAGAAAGCCGCCTGCTGGACACTGAGGACGGCGCCGCCTTCTCCATCCTGATCCAGGTGGTGTACGAGGAGGGCGTGCCCTCCACCGCCCCGCCCTCGCCCGACATCGAGAACACCCTGGAGGACCTGTTCAACAGTGAGTGCCACGTGCCGTCTGGGTCCGCGCCAGGTGGCACCCTGAGTGCCACGTGCCATCAGGGTCCGTGCCGCGTGGCACCCTGAGTGCCACGTGCCTCGCGCTGTGGGTCGGGGCGCTGTGGAGGGTGCGGCAGCCCTAGCCACGCTCATTTTACAAGCTTGCGAAAGTCCGTTTGCAGACCTGACCACTCGTACCCCGGGCAGCACCTAACAGACTTGCTCCCAGAGTTGCTGGCATGATGAGTCCCCGCCTCGCCCCTGCCCCTGGCCCCCGCCCTTACCTGCAGGCACCAACGTCGAGCTCGGCTTCCCGTCGCCCTCCCCCGCCCCCACTCCCACTCCCACCCCCACCCCTACCCCCACCCCCACCCCCACTCCCACCCCTACTACCACCCCCACTCCCACCCCCACTCCGACGCCCTCCCCCACCGAGGCTGCCCCTGCGCCGCCGCCCTTCAAGCCCAAGCCCATGCCGTACAAGACCAAGGTCCCTTTCTACAAGATGCCTGCCATGGGAACCTTCGGCAAGAGCCGCCCCATCGTCTGGAACTTTGAGTCTGACTTCTCCAGGGAGAAGACTCGGCGCAGTGCCCTGCAGCTGGTAAGTGAGAAAAAGTCAGGAAGTGATGGTGCCGCCCTGCCTTGCGGTCCTGGGGCTATGTAAGGTGTCGGGCCCATAGCAGGTTGGGTGATGCCGGCAGCGTCTGTAGCGGGCCCAAGCTACGCTGCCCGTTATTTGTGTGCTGCCAATGCATATCCCCACAGCGTCCGCTGTGCATTTCAGCTCGCCACACACCCCCATGTGCTGCTAACCCACGCACCCCACCCACGCCCCCAGGTGGACCCCAACCGCGCCGCCTGCCGCCTGCGCAACAGCTACGCCTGCCAGCGGTGCCCCACGGCATTCCAGGCGCGCACGCCGATCGTGTCGACGGCGCCGATCGCCGAGGACGGCAACATCCTGCTGCCCCTGCTCTTCAAGGAGCCTGTGCAGCTCAGCGCCATCTACATTAAGCAGATTAGGAAGCCCTCCCTCCTGAAGGTCGGTCTGCCAATCATCATGCTGCAGCCTGTTTGCACAGCTTCAGCGCAGGAGAGCTGTCTCTCCTTGCATGCCCCTTGACGTGGCTTGTCGAAAAGCGCCTGTGCCGCGGCAGCTCTGTGCGTGACAGCAAGAGCCCCTGTGCACATTGAGACTGGGACGGGCAGGTTGCATCGCCAGGTACATGCAATCCATGACTACACACCTCCGATCCTCCACACGTGCCCGCTCCCCTCTCCTCCCCCTACAGGTCCAGCTGCTGACGTGGCCCCTCCAGGTTGACGCGGACGGCCGGCCCATTCTGTCGACCCGCGGCCGCTCCCTGTACGAGGCCATCAACAACAAGGACACCACGCCCTGCCAGGCCACCCTCAAGATCCCCATTGACTCCCGCACCTCTGGCATCAACCTGCCCATTCCCTTCGGTCTGGACCAGAACACCATGCCCGGCAACCTCAAGAGCACGGCGGTGGCGGGCGTCCTGCTGACCTTCAAGAAGGCCCCCCGGCCTTCGGCGTCGGCGTTTGTCGAGTCTGTGCTGATGGACGGCCGTGTGCTGTACCCCAAGTACGACTACGGCAAGTACAGCAGCAGCTGGAGCGACAAGGGCAACGGCTGGGAGGACTCGAAGAGCGGCCACAGCAACGGCTGGAACGGCAAGGGGAACAGCTATGGCCACGGGCGCTAAAAGCTGGCGCTGCAATCGCTAGGTGGGCTGCTGCCGTTCTGGGCGAGCCGACAGTGAAGTAGGGAAAGAGTGCGAAGATCTGAGCGCGAAGAAATATGAGTAGTCACTGATTTCGCAGCCTGTTGGGTGTGTCGCTTGTTTGCTTGCTAGCCACTGAGCGCCTTGAGCCGTTGCGTCAGTGGGGGTTCTTAACCAGCTTCATTTACCACACGGGTGCCTTGTAGGCCACGTGCATGTCCATTACATATCGCTCATGTCCCCTTGTTGCTTCGTTAGCGCCGAAGGTTTTATGTGCCTGGTGCGCGTAGTCTCTGTGATTGTCATTGTGTGCAAGCGAGCACTTGCATTCGTTGTTTATAGTTCACGCGTTGGTGCCCCTGGTGGGGTCACGCCCCTGGCTGTTGTTTTAATTGGGCCAGGAAAATGCAATGCCTAAAACTTAAACACATAGCAAGCAGGTTGGCAACGTTGCCTGTTAGGGTTATAATTTGGCGAGCTTTCTCCATGCACGAGTGCGCCCGCCCTGCGATGCTCGTGGCGGTTTGGATCGACGGTGTGCAGGTTCGTTGTACATGTGTGGCGAGTGAGCGGGTGAGGCAGCTGCTGGGCCATCCGTGCGTCAACACGCACCGCCCTCGTAAATGTCAAAAGATGGTGGACGAACGAGCGTCCGTAGTCTAGTTGCGTGCAGTGTGCAGTGCGACTGCGCCGTCTGCGCCGTAGCCTCATTCCTAGCACCCTAGTACTCTAGGTCGTGCCTGCAGCGGGCTAGCAAGGTCGTGGACCTAGCGCCTGTGTGCGCGTTTGCAGTAAGGTTGACGTATTTTTTAGCATATGTGGCCACGGTTGACGGGGCCGAAAGGGAGGCCTTGCGGTATGTGTTGGTTGTTGATGGATGGTGAGGGTGGGTTGAGGATCTATTACGGTAATCAACGCCGTCTCACATGAGCAGCTAGTGCTCACGAGTGGTCATGGAGTCTGGCCGTGCCTCTTCAAAACGGCGCATTGCTGCCATTGCAACTTAATTGGGACTCTGGTGGTAACTCAACGTACCGGCAGACGTGTCATCAGGGCTGCTGGAACAACCGCATGTCAGACTTCTGGTCGCCGACCTGGATGTATGGTACGGGCTTGGGTCCTGCGGCCAGGCGAGTGTGAAACCCGCTGAGCATATGACGACGTCATACAGGGGCAGAAAGTGAAGGGGAATCAGTCAGGGCAAGCTGGGTCCTGTCCCAAATAGGGTTCGGTGGCCGTCATCATAGTTACACCATCAGCATGGTTACTTCGTGCCGTCTCAAACCAGAGCTGGGCAGGTGCAACAAGGGCGGACCATGTACTTCATCCTGCACCACTGGAGCGACCCAGGCCAATGCCACCATACTGCCTGTATTGCCCCGACCGGTGGAGGTAAAGGCCCAGAGCTGCATTGACGGTGATTCAACCACCTGTCATGTGCCCCATCTAACGCACGGTGCCAATGTGGGCCATCCTGCCCTGGCACCGCACAGCCTTTAGCAGGCACCAGCTGCTTTACCGTCATCATTTACCATGGCGTTGTGTTTGCACTGCTGCTGCACTCCTATGTTGTGCAGCGGTGCAGATGGCTGTGGCCTCCGTCCCAGTGTCACATTACACGAGTGATCACAATGACGTGCTCAACCTTCGATGGGACCAGGGACCAGAAAACCTTTTCTCCCCGCTTGCTGGGCTAGGATTCCCGGTGCAGCGTGTGTCGGGTGCGCCATCAGCACCTGAGGGCACAGCACCTGCCGGAGCGTACATCATCCCTGTGCAGAACGGCAACAGCACCTACAGCGCCGTTGAGGATATGGATGCCGTTACCGAGTTTGTGGAGGAGGGCGGCCTTGTCGTGGTTCTCAGCGCCAATGGCGCGCAGGAGGACACCCTCAAGGGCTTCGTGCCTTGCAGTACGACGCTAAGAACCTAGTCAATGGAACGGTGCGTTTCGCCGTTTTGCCAGGCCCGCCCTTGAAGCTGCAGGCATAAGTGAACGCCGTACTTGCCGCACTATGTGCGCCGTGGCCAGGAGCCAGAGCCCAGGGTTCCTGCACGGGGAGCTCGCACGGGGAGCTCGCACGGAGAGCTCCCCTGCTCTCGGCGCAGGTTGGCGCTGGCACAAAAACACCAGCACGCTAGTGCGCCGAGAGTATCTACATGTGCTGCAATCTCTCGAATGTTCACGAAGTTGACATTTTTGAACGTGAGCGCAAGAAAAAAGTCCGCGGAAGAAAGCGCAGCTTACACAGCACGACGCCGTTCCGCAAAACAACTTTGAATTATCAAACAAGTGCTTTCTGCAAGCGAGCAAATGTGCTTCCTCTGCTGGCACCGCAGTCCCGCTGCACCGAGCGGACTGTGCTGCAGGCACAACGGCAAGCATTTTCCCCGCCACGATATACGTCTGGCTTTCATAAGCCAGTTTCATAGTACGCAGACAAATACCTGCGCACAAGCGATGTAGATCCTGACTCAGCCAAGAAAGCTTGACGCCGGTGACAGCCCGCGCGGTCGCGGGCCCAAGGCCCTACAACGCCTTCAGGAATACACCTCGCAAACATTACAATATCAATTTTGGTTTTTCTGCGATATACCTGTGTTGGAGCACACAGCGCAGCATACCGAGCGTGACCCATGGGTCCATAACGCGCTGTGGAAGAGCGTTCGTCCCTTGCACCGGCTCCTTGCCAGCGCAGCAGGCGCCGCATTCACAGGCCCTTACAGCCCTAGCATGGACGCGAGCTTACCGGGAGCGCGAGCGTCTGCTCAAGAGGGCGTTGGCGCGTCGCCACACGATCGTGAGGATGGCATCGCTGACGCCGGAGCGAACGGGATCAGCGGTGGCAGCAGCAGTGAAGTAGATCGACAACCAGCACGATCTGGCTGCTGGCCGCAACGCGGCAGAGGGCGAGCTGGCGGGACGGAGGAGTGGGTTCTGCTCGCAAGGCAGACTGGCGCGGTGCTGCGTAAGCATGCGGCCCTTCAGGTGAGGCAGGGCCAGCCAGTCGCAGGCACCTGTTGCCACTGCTGCTACTGCTGCTACTGCTGCTGCTGCTGCTGTTCAGCTGTTGCTGCTGCTGCTGCTGCTGCTGCTGCTGCTGCTGTTCAGCTGTGGCAGAACCTGATGCTGCTAGCCCCTAGCCCCCAGTACGCACGAAGACTGTGTGGGCACCTGGCACAGTAGTGATCCATGGCATCACCGATTGCATGCATCCTCCGTTTGCAACGCGTTGCAGCGCAGAGCCTGGGGCCAGAACCTGTGCCTCGTGGGCCTGCCCGTCATCTTCTGCCTCCTGCTGCTGGTGGGGTACAACGCAGACGGGTATACCAGACTGCCAGGGGCATGATTGTGCGCTGTCGGTGTGGCCGGCAGCGCTCTTGCTGTCAGCGTGTTCTTTGCCGTACCCGTAATACGGTTGACCGTTGTAGCGCGCCTTGGAGACAGCGCGGGTGACGGTGGACGGTAACGTTGTGTCGCTTTGGGTTTCCATACACAACATGAGCATTTGAGGGTCAGCTTGTTGCCAACGTGAGAGAGTGACTGCCACGTGTCACTGCCTCCCGTCTGTCGACGGTGCAGTGCTTGTGGCTTCGTTAGCCCACACGGGGCCACAACACCTGCTCCGGACGCCAAGACACGCCTGGAACAGCGCCAGGGGCTCCTTTGCACCGGCAGGGCAGCGTGCCGCGATGCCGTTCCCACCTCTGCTCACGTGCCGCCACGTGCCACCGCACCCGGAGCCATTGGCCTACCCGCTGTACCAAAGCACGCCCTCGCACGGCACGTGTGCGCGTGTCTCCCCGGCACGTGTGCACGCGTCTCCCCGGTGGCACGTGTGCGCAGGTCCTGGAGCGCCTGGTCAACAGCCAGCTGAGCGGCAGCACCGACTTCCAGTGCGGCTGCCAGTGCCTCAGGTGCTGCGACTGGGTGCCGCCGCCAAACGGCTCGGCGCCCGCACCACCGCCTGCAGGCGGAGGAGCAGGAGGCGCAGGTGAGCACTAGGTTGCCGCCCTCGCTCCGCATGCTGCAACCACTTTGTGAAGGCAAGCACCGGTACGCTCGACGGCTGAATGGTGTATGGAAGGCACCGCACCGCGGAGGTGCTCTGTTGTGCCTGGCGTGTTAGTAGATTTCTCCAGCAAAAGGGTACCGCGTGGCTCTGCTGTTGTCGGTGCAGGCAGGATGCCACGCCATGCGTGTCGCCAACTCGCACGCTGCTCACGCGTAGCGTAATGTCAACGCATGGCTTGGGCCGCTGCTGCCTGAGCGACCCACATCTCCACGCCTCCAACCAACACGCCCGTAATACGGTTGCGTGTCCCGTCTCTCCCTTGTGTCCACGGTACCCGCCCCTTAACAGGCGGCGGCAATGCCACGTGGCAGTGCTACGACGCCACCCCGGAGCGGCCGTGCTCGCCGTACGCCCAGTGCCAGGTACGGCAAAGGAGTAGATGGAGACCACGGCAGCAGCAGGGTATGTAGTACTTGACTGCCTAAGTGCATCATCATACGGCGGCGCCGAGGGGCAGATTCCTCTCGCAGGTTTACACGTGCAGGCAAAGTATTCAATAGTTTGCGCACGCATCCGTGTCATGCTTCCAACGTTGCGCCGCCACCCCTTCCACAGCTTCGCAACGAGTCCAACTGCGGCGCCCAGTACTCGACGTACCAGCAGATCGCGTTCTGCGACGTGGCCACGCCCGCCACGTGGCCGGCAGTGGTGCAGGTGAGTGTGGTTTCGGTTGGTTGCGGTGCGGTACGACGATTGGGAACGGCACCTGAGGGCACACTCGGCCCCAGCCCGCTACGGGTCCGGCGGTGGTGCAGGTGGGCGTAACGCTAAATGCAGGCTGCAGCAGTTCTGCATGAACTGGTTATCGTGCACATGAGGGCTCCCCTGGTACATTGTGGAAGTGCTTCGTTTGAGACGGGTTTGATTGTGTAAATGCACATGTGGGCTACTAGGGGAGTAGCTGCCATTGCCATGAGAGATGCGGTGCAGTCTTTCGTGGCCAGCACCAGCAAGCCGGCAGTGGGCAACGATGCTGATGGCAACGCAAGCTACTAAATGAGAGACACGCACGGCAGTACAGCGGCATGGCGCAACTGCTGCCGTACATCGTCCCGTGCAGGTGCCGTACGAGGAGTACCGCAAGGGCTACACGGCGTCAGACGGGACCGCGATGCCGGCGGCAGGGCAGGCCCAGGGCGGCGGCGGCGAGCCTCTTGTCCTTGGCCTGTACACCGGTGAGCACGGCAGTACTAGTACGGTACTACACGGTAGTACGGCACCGTGTCCTTGCAGTACGTGTGCTGTTGGCGAAGAACATGTGGCATTAGCTCACGGCACGTAAGCATCGTGCCCCTGTTGCCGTAGCACCTGCTAGCACCAGCATTCTGAATCGCGTAACCGCTGTGGCGTGGAGCAGGAGGGCCTGAGGTTGTTTAGCCACTCTGGCTGTGCGCACGTACGCACATGGTTACATGCTCTCACCGTTGCACTCCGCTGGGTGCGCAGGCAACGACCCCGCGCTGGACGCCACGCTCCAGGCGCTGCTCATACCCCCCGACCAGGGAATCGGCACGCGGGTGCTGCAGGTGGGGCGTGGGAGGCAGGGCAGGCGCGGCAGGGGCGGGGAGGTGGTGGGGAGGTCGTGGGAAGGTGGTGGGGGGCGGGGGGGAGGGGAGGTGGTGGGGAGGTGGTGGGAAGAGGCACGGGCACGGGCCTGCGCACAGCTCACCCATGACTGTCCGTTCACTCTCGGCATGGCCAACATACATGGGCGCGCATGCGAGCAAGGATATCGGACGTGGCAGCAGATGCACAAAGGGCGCTGTGGGGTGTGACGCCCTTTGGGTTCCCGCAATAGCTTCGGCAAAATTAGACGCCAGTGCTTCGTGCTGCAGCACTGAATCACAAATCCAGGGCGCGCGGGCGGGTGCACGGGACTGCGATGGGCAGTGGCTCCTTGCTGCCGTGCGGTGCGTTGAGACATGGACAATAATCCTGCTTGCTTGCGAGGCGGCGGGCGCCGAGCTAGTGTCCGGCCACCAGCTGCCCTGTTAACGTCATTCTGCCCCCTCCCCCCCCCCCATCCATGCGTGCTCGTGTCTGTACACAGGACCTACTGCGTCTGCAGTCCGCCGCAGCCGCCGCTGCAGGCCCCGGCAGCCAGGCGGGGCCGCCCGCCGCCTCCCTGGCCAGCGTTGACTTTTGCGACCCGGCGGTCAACGTCCAGGAGCTGCTACAGCCCGCGCTCGCGGGACTGCTTTCCCTTCCGCCAACCAACTCCTCCAGCACCTCCAACACATCCTCTCTTAACATGCCAAACGCATCTGCGATATTAACAACATCAACAAACGCAACGCTTTCCGGAAACGCGATAGTGACTTCCTCGCCCGAGTCGCTCGCCACCGCCTCCGCCGCGCTGACTCAGCTCTTCTCCGAGTACGGCATGGTGCTCGGTACGGCAACCGACGCGCCGTACACCAACCTGCTGGAGCCGGCGCTCATCCCGGGGTCTGCACTGCTGGGCGCAGCTACGGGTGGCAGCAGCACGGGGGGAGGGTCGGGGGGCAGCAACGTGTTTGGGGGCAGCGGCGGGGGCAGCTCGCTGACGGGGGGTCACGGCGGGAGCGCCGCGTTCAACACCCGGCCTGATCAGGTGCGGCCGCATTGATCCGCATGCGTGGGGCTCTGCACACGTGGTACGTTACGATGGCGTGACCTCTAATGTGGCGGCATGCAATCGCCGCATGGCTCCACAACCCCAGCCTCCACCCCGTGCATTACCTGGATGCATGCCGCATCGTGGCATCGACCTTGCACCTAGCCGGCAGTAGGCCTCAACCAATCCCTGCATGCACACAGGTCATATCCCCCGCCCTACAACGTGCTGGCACCCGTACCGGTAACCCTCCTCCCGCGCAGGTGCTGCCGCCGTACCGCCTGTGACCTCTAGGGTACACACGCACAGTATAATACAAATTAACTGTCAACGTAATACCCATGCTGGTCACGCTCCCCCCGCACAGGTGCTGCCCCTGTACCGCCTGTCGCGCAACTGCTCTGCGCTGGACGCCCTCGACACACGTGTCATGGCCCAGCTGTCCTGCCTGCTGAGCAGGGGCCTGGGGCTGCCGGAGCTGCGATGCGTGGACTTTGTGCCCCACCGGTGAGCCTGAACGCTCAGCATGAACCGCCACGTGTACCTGTTGAACGGATCAACTTGGTAGTCAGGTTGCAGCCAGCTTGCCGCGCAGGCACAAGGCATGGACGAACGGTTGTGTCCAACAAAAGGCCTTGCATTGCCCATGTTGGTCGGCTGCGCTGGATGACCACAGCTGCTGCCCCGCTACCCCTACCCTGCTTACTCTTGCGTTCAGGGAGCCGAACGCCGCTGCCATTGAGGCGGAGCTCTTTTGCGGCTGGGCCAACTCCGGGTGCCCTCCACCCGCCGACAACAGCAACGGTAACAGCAACAGCAGCAGAAGCAGAAGCTACAGCAGCAGCGGCTCCTCTCGGCGCTTGGATGCTACCGGTAGCGTTATTGGGACACCCAACCCCTTTCTAGCAGCCTCTGCGCCAGTCCCAGCGACAACTAGCCGCCACCCTGCTGCTGCAGCGAACGGGAACAGCACCAAGAGCAACGCACGCCGGATGCTGCAGCAGCAGCAGCAGCAGCAGCAACAGCAACAGCAGCAGCAACAGCAAAAGCAACAGCAAAAGCAACAGCAAAAGCAACAGACTGGGTCGGGCAGCTCTAGTGGCAACAGCAATGTAGGCGGGAGCGCAGCTGAAGCGGGCCCAAGGATCATCCAGTACCCCAGCGCCGTGTACGACTGGCACGGCAGCAGCGGAGCAGCCGGCAGCGCTGGGAGGGGCCTCGAGCTGACCGTGTGGGTTAACAACAGCAACGCACAGGTGAGTGCTGTTGCCTAGCCGGGATGTAGGGTGATGCAATTGCCTCACTCTCACCCAGGCATTCTGTAACACCGCGCACTTGCACGGTATTCTCTAACAACCCACGCGGCAGGACAGGTCCAAGTGAGGATGGGTGTGCAGCCCCCAGTGCCTTGAACCCGAGCTGCCGGCACGTGTCCCATACGACACATCTGCACGGACTGCTCCTGCGTCGATCTACGCCAATGGTGCCAGTCTGCAAGCACCTCAGGCTTCCCTAGCGCAAATCCACCCATATCGTTCCAACTTTCCTCCTGCCGTACATTGCCGTACTGCCGTACAGGCCGGCCTGGCGCCGCGCGTGCAGCGGTGGCCGGCGGCGGTCAATCTGGCGGCCAACGCCTGGATGCACGCGGCAACGGCCAACCGCTCAACCGCTGGGGCAACCGCCAACAGCACTGGAGGCAGCTCCGGGGGCAGTGTCGGGTGGGCCGCCAGGCTTGCAGGTGGGTTAGGACAATCGAGGCATGTATACGCTATGCGCAGCCAAATGCGTGTCCACGGGGCATATGCCGTTTGCCACGTCCCCGGCGGCTGACATACTGCAAGATGGTGGCCTCATGGCTTGCCCTCTTGCCCTGGCGGTAGCCCAGAAGCCCACCCACGTCCTGTCCACGCATTGGGAGGTGTTGTCAACCGGCGGCGCATGGATGCGTCACGCGCTGAAGCACGCTTCACCGATAAGCTGCACCACGAGTGCGCACCTTTATGCATACTGTACCGGAATTGCACACGATTGCTCAACAGGCATCAAGGGCTTCCCCACTCGCGGCTTCCCCTTCCGGCTGGACCTGGCCTCGCTGGTGGGGCCGCTGTTCTTCATGTGGGTCATGCAGCTGCTGCTGCCGGTGAGTACGGCAACGGTATTATAATATAGATATTACACTACGAGAGTACTGCTCACTGTTCTTCATGTGGGTCATGCAGCTGCTGCTGCCGGTGAGTGCGGCAACGGGCGCATGATTACGTGCACGAACGCTCCCCAATTGCACCTCGTCCTAACACCCAGCACAGCCTGTCTTATCATGTGGGACATGCAACTGCTGCTGCCGGTGAGTACAGCAACGGTTGTGTGCTAACGCCAGCCTTCCATAAGCTGCGCAATGTCGAATTCACCGCGTCTCACAGTTGCAGTGTGTAACACTGTGCTTTTCGGTTACGATGTCCCTGCCGTACTGCCCCTACTCTAGACCTACGTGTACCAGCTGGTGTCGGAGCGCTCCGGCGGCACGCAGCTGCTCATGCGGCAGCAGGGCCTGCGCCCCGCGCCCGCCGCCTTGGCGTCGTACATCTGGTTCGCCGTGCTGTACGGCACATCCATTGCCGTATTTGCGCTGTTCGGGGCGGCCATCGGGCTCAACGTCTTCACCATGACGGCGCCGGGGGTGCAGGTGACGGGGCGCGGGCGCAAGCAAGGTGGCCAGCGGGACAAACACAGCGGCAAGCATGCTCTGGGGGCACGACTTGCACGATTGCACTTGCACGACTGGCTTGATCTCACAAGAAATTGCAGATGCGTGGGCCGACGGCCGAGTCCTTCCAGGTCCTCCGGATGTGCTCATCGGCGCCTCGACAGGCATGTTCCTTCCTGCCACGAGGGCCCCAGAACCCTAAGCCAACCGCCTTGCTCCCTACTGCACTGCAGATCGTGTTCTACCTGCTGTGGGGCAACTGCATGATCGCGTGGTCCTTCTGGTTCGCGGCCGTGATGGGCGAGCCGGGGCCGGCCACCATGACCGCAACCGCCATGGTGGTGCTCACGGGCCTCATAGCCAACATGGTAGTGGCGCAGGTGGGCCCCCCATATGATGCTGAGTGAGCAATGTGACACGGGTAGTGCTAATGACTTGTGATTGATCGCGTAGCCATGTGGGCCGGACGGTGAGCAGAGCAATAAATGTGATGATGACGCACGTGGTGTTGATGTGCCTTGTCGTGCACATGCTGGTGGATCAGGTGAGACGGGCAGCCTGCATCGAGATGCATGCATCGCACTGTGTGGCTGTTGCCCACATTCCTCTTACCGCAGACATGGTGCTGGCCCCTTCTTCGTGTCGTACCACTGCGCCCTGACGCTATGCTCTGCCCCTTGCATCATGCCCCGCAGTTCGTGACCAGCGGCCCCGAATGGTTAGACCCCTTCCTTGTCTCCATCTGTCATGCTGACGCTGTGCCCCATCCTTCCCGCTCCCCAGTTCGTGACCAGCGGCCCCATGTGGCTGGCCACGCTGCTGGAGGTGTTCCCCTCCTTCGCGCTGTTCCGTGGGCTGTGGGAAATGAGCCAGTACGCCTTTCTAGCAGCGTCAAACGGCGGAGACGGTGAGGAGGGGCAGGGCGGGCGGAATGTGCGAGAGTTGGGAATGGCGGTTGGGTCGGGCAAGAGGTTCTGGATGTGTGTCACTGTGCGCCGTTTGGTATCATTGCGCTGTGGGGTGCATCAACTTGTCCTGCCGTACTGTGTCGCACTTTGCCGTACAGGTCTGACGTGGTCTCGGCTGCACGACGACGGCAACGGCATGCTGTACGCTATGCGTTGCAATACATCATCCTGTTGTACTTGATCGTACTGTGCCGTACAGGTCTAACGTGGTCTCGGCTGCACGACGACGGCAACGGCATGCTGGTGGTGTGGGGCCTGCTGGCGGGGCTGTCGGCGTGGAGCTCCTTCTGCGCCTTCTACTGGGCCAACGTGCGTGGGGTATAGGGGCGGGGGTGTGGGGGCGAGGGTGTGGGGGCGGGGGTGCAGGGTCCGGGGCAGGGCTTGGAGCAGCGCAGGCGCACGACAGCATGACCTGTGACACGCTGCACACTCCATTGCACGCCATACCGGTATTGCAAGGTGCCTTTGCGCCTGCTGTTGGGCAAGACTCAGCGCACTACGAACGGGCTGCTGGGTCGGCTTGCGCCCAGCGACGTGCGCTGTGCCCGTGTCCGCTGATGACCGTCCGTGCCACACGACACGTGCCTGCTGTTGTGCCGTACGCAGGTGTTCGGCCCTGACGACCTGGGCACGCGGCGCCACCCGTTCTTCCTCATGGGCCTCAAGCTGCAGCCAGACGACCCGCGGGGGTGGGACTGGTTCACGCCGCGGGCCGCACGGCAGCGTTGGGACAGGTGCGTAACTCCTTGCCACGTCAAGACTGGGTGTTTGCTTGTCGCCGTACTGGGACAGGTGCGTGCAACGGTCCCTGAAAGCTGGCGTTTCCTTGGCGCCGCTCTGAATGGCGGTCGGGACCAATGAGGATCGTGTGGCTACATTACCTGGAGCTTTATACCGTACAGAGTGCATTAGATTCGCTTGGCGTCGGGACCGTGAGGTTTGATGCGGCCACTGCAACGGTGTTGCGATAGTGTGTGGCACTGGTGGTGCGGTACCACCTTTGGCTGTGGGGTTGCGGCTGTTATTGTGGGTTGTGGGTTGGGTATAGGCTGCCGCAGGAGTTGCACCGCTAAGGGGGCAGAGGAGGGAACTCTGGCACTGCCGCCCACTCGCTTTTACTGCCAGGCGTACACGAACCAGATGTGCCACTACGCCCTATACGCCCTTGCAATAACTGTCCCGTGTGTGCCGCGCCCCATCAGGGCCCTGGAGCGCCTCCGGCAACGCCGTGCCAACCGAAGCAACCGTACGGCAGCCGCCGCCCCCGCCGTCGACACCGCAGCCGCGCCCCCGTCGGCCCTGCTGTCCACCTTGGCGTACCCCCCACCGCCGGCGAGGGATGGCAGTAGTGGTGGTGGTGGTGGTGGTGGTGGTGGTGGTGGTGGTGGTACAGACGTCCGGGTAGCTGTGGAGGCGTCAACAGCAGCAGGAGCAGCAGGGACAGCAGCAGCGGACGGTTGCGCGGAGCCCCCTGGGCTATGGCCGGGCGCAGGGGAGGACGTCCGGGACGAGGCGTGGAGGGTGGAGCGGCTGTGGGTTAAGCTGGCTGGTGGGGAGGGCGGAGGGGTGGTGGAGCGTGCGGGGGAGGTGGAGGCGGGAGCGGGGAGGATGGAGGCTGGCGGCGGGGGTGAGGACCGAGGCCGGGGTGGCGGGGAGGTCCCTGCGCTGCTGCTGCGCAACGTGCGCAAGGTGTTCCCCGCAAAGGTGGGCTTTGCAGCGTGTGTCCGGCAGTGGCAACTCGGGAGGAAGGCTTGGTGGTGGTTCACAGGAGTGCCACTTGTCACACGTTGCAAGCGCCAAACATGCGCACTTTTTTCCAAAAACACCGCGCCTTGTCCTATTGATGATCCACAATGTCTCAACCGTTGGCCGTCCAAAGCAGGGTGCCGCAAGTGCACCCGGGTGCTGCTCACGCACTGTGCTATCTTGCGACGCTGGTAACCCACAATGCCTTTACGCTCGCAACGTCACACAGGGCGCCGGCGGCGCCCCCCACGAGGCATGTTATTCCACTGGGCCGCCACATACATGTTGGCTGCTAAACCACAAGTCATGATGCTGTTAACCCACACGGTCAAATGCCGCGCAGGGCGCCGGCGGCGCCCCCCACGAGGCGTGTCGCTCAAACCTGTGTTGGTCTGTCTGCTGTTAACCCACTGCGTCATGCTGCGTTTAACCCACGCTGTCTTGATGCCACCAGGGCGCCGGTGGCGCTCCCCACGAGGCTCTACGGGGGCTGTCCCTGGCGGTGGGGGCACGCGAGACGCTGGGCCTGCTGGGCCCAAACGGCGCGGGCAAGACCACCACACTGCGCATCATGCAGGGTGGGTGCAGACTGCTGAGCCGTGGTTGAGTGCTTTTAGGTGGCATACACAACAGTTCCATGGTGCAGAGACATGCAGTCCCAGCATCATGCTGCTTCTACGCCGTACCGTCGCCAGTACCGGTATTGCACATGCAATTATGTCATGAGCAAGGTACTATGCACTCGATGCATGCTGGTATCAATGAACATCGACACCGTGCACTTGCACGTTCACATGTGTGACAGTATGGCAGTGCGTAGGGATATAGAAGTGTTGTGGTATACCCAAACTGTCCGCCTCGCCTCAGGCATGCTGGAACCCAGCTCTGGCTCGGTGCACGTGTGCGGGCTGGACCTGGCGCTGCCGGCGCAGCAGCAGCAGGTGGCGGCGCTGGTGGGCATCTGCCCGCAGCACGACTGCCTGTGGGACTGCCTGACGGGCAGGGAGCACGTGCGGCTGTACGGCAGGATCAAGGTGCGTCACGAGTAGTACGAAAAGTACGGAAGTTCAGCGGCAGGCTGGTGACTGTGTGCTCGCACAGCCACCTGGTCGGGTGCTTGTGTCATTTGTGCTACGGCAGGATCAAGGTGCGTTACGAGAGGGAGCACGGTACGGCGGTGCAGCAGCAACAGGGTGCTGAGCAGGGTGATTTGCTGAGCGGATTCCGAGGCGGTGTGTTCTTGCGGAGCATGCCTGCTGTGTGATGCCTAGGTGGCGCAAAGGCGTTCGGAAGCCTTCCTTACCCACGCGCCTTATTCACGCCCTGATCCACAATGCCGACAGGGCCTGCGCGGCGGGCAGCTGGAAGCCAGTGTGGATGCGGTGCTGGAGGCGGGCGGCCTCACCGGCGCCGCGGACAAGCTGGCGGGGGCCTACAGCGGAGGCATGCGGCGGCGCCTCAGCGTGGCATGTGCGCTGGTGGGTGCCGTGGCTGTCCACGTGCTGCACGTGTTCTACGGTCTTGGTGGTGCTTCATAGCGTACGCGTCGCACGCGTGGGACATGTGACGCACGGGATGAGGTTCGAGTAGAAGCGAAGGCGCCACCGTGTATGGGCCAACACCAGCCGGCATGCACAAAGGGTACAACGGCTTGCACGACGTCAAGACGTGTATCAAGGTGCAGCCGTTGGGGGATGTGGCACGGCCTGCGCATGGACGCATGCTGCCATCCGGCCCTCTTGGCTGACTGCTTTCCTCTCTCCGCCTGTACGGCAGGTGGGCGCCCCGCGGGTGCTGTACCTGGACGAGCCGTCCACGGGCCTTGACCCCGCGTCCCGCCGGCTGCTGTGGAAGGTGGGTAAGAGGGGCGGGCACGACGTGGGCGCGGTGTCACGCGTAAGGCACGTGTCACCGCGGTGTCCGACCGATTACTCCGTTCCCTACACGCAATGCATCCTTTCCCGCCGTACCCTGCAACATTTGAAGCTGGTTACCAGTTGGGTGATCCGTCCGTGCCACGCCCGCAGGCCGTGTTGGACGCCAAGCGGCGCTGCAGCATCAACGTGGGGGCTACTCAACCACGCTTTCCGGCTCGCTGCCCTACCCCCTAAATTTTGTTTCCGGACATACATGGACGTCCCGCCGTACCCCACTATACCGCCCGTTGACTTCCATGCCCCTCCTTTTATTCGCTCTCATCCGCTCTGAATGGTCCTTACGGCTTTCTCCGCAGGCCGTGTTGGACGCCAAGCGGCGCTGCGCGGTGGTGCTGACCACACACAGCATGGAGGAGGCGGAGGCGCTGTGCGACAGGCTGGGGGTGGTGGCGGGCGGCAGGCTGCGCTGCGTGGGCACGGCGCAGCAGCTGACGGCGCGGCACAGCTCCTACCTGGTGCTCAGGTGCGGGCGCGGTGGGGTGCGTGCGGGTTAGCTGGGGTGTGGGTTAGCTGGGTGTCGGAGCGCTGTGGGCTAGGCACGGGTGCTGCACCTGCAGGTATTGCTGCTATCTTGCGCTCAGGTATGACGGTTGCACACTTGGGTTTAGCAGTTTGCAAGGGAGTGGAGACGCCCACGGTGCACGCCCGGGACCAGCGCGCACTACCTGCTCCTGGTAATACACGCAGGTCCTGCCTTTCCGACCCCTACCCTCTTGCACACATGCAACCTAAACGGTGCTACAGGGGTCGAGGCCGACGCTACAGGTTCGCCAAACCCAACTGTGCACGTCCGCGACCAACCATCACTGCACGTTTGTCTTGCTTCACTTGGCTGCGCAACCCATAAGTTCCCGGTTTCCAACATCCTGTCTAACTGCAGCCTTACGGTGACCCACGGGTCGGGGGCGACACTGCCGTCGATGTCTACACCGCCCACGGGAGGCTCTGGCGACTCAAATCTCAGCCGCAGAGGAGACAGCGGGCAGCAGCAGCAGCAGGAGCAGCACCAGCAGCAGGTGGAGGGTGAGGATCCGGGCTGCGGGCACCAACGCGACCCTCAGCTTCCACACTCGGACCAAGAGCAGGAGCAGGGAAAGGAGCAGGAGCAGGGACAAGCGCAGGGGCAGGAGGTGGACCAGGACGCACTGGCGCTACAGTTCGTCACCCGCCACGTGTCGCCCGCAGCTAAGCGGGTGAGTCGGTCCGTATGGGGCGCGTGCTGTACGGCATGCATGAATTGGATACGGTATCGACCATCCTCGGTAGCGCAGGGAAGGCGTCTCAGGTTTGCCTGTGTGCTGGTGTTAACGTGTTAACGTACAGTTGTGACGGTTACGATGCCTCGCTGACACGTGCCGTACACCCATGCCGTGCTGTACGGCACTGGCGCAATCGCAGGTGTACTGCCTCAACGGCGTGCACAGCTACGAGGTGCCGCGTGGCGATGTGCGGCTGGGGAGCCTCTTCCGTACGATGGCGGCCGCAATGGCGGGCGGGCGTACGGCAAGCGGACTCGATGACGCGGCCGCCGCCGCCAGCAGCAGCAGCACAGCAGGGATCACCCCATTCCGTCTACAACAGCGGGGTTCTGGCACCGCCAAAGGAGGTGGTGTTGCTGGCGGCGGCAGTGGCGGTGGTGGTGGTGGCATTGGACGGCTGGTGCTGTTGGACTGGGCTGTGTCTAGTGCCACCCTGGAGAGCGTGTTTGTGCGCATTGCTCGCGAGGCGGACAGTGGGTAAGGGGCAGAGGAGCAGGGCCGAGGGGCACCAGGGGCCAGCTGCAGCGCCCACCCTGGCATCAGCATCAGGGGGTAGCCATGCACGCACGGGCTTCATGCACGGTGGGTCATGTAGTGGATGCAGGGGCTGGGGGCACGCAAGAGATGTTGTGGATGACGTGACTTGGGTGTGCAAAACGTGCGGTCTCCTGCTGTACCTACCTGATGCAGGATGTCGCATACGGCGTACCAGCTAAGCGTGCCAGTGAGGCACAGCCGTGTGTATTGACATCGCTGTGGCCGCGTAAGGCCCCGGGACCGTGCTCAGGACCTCATGGCAGGTTGGGGCTGATGCTCAAGAGGGCTTGTCGCTTTGGGAGGGGGAGCGTGACCACTTTCTTGGTTGTAAGGTTCGACCGTTGAGTGCTTGCGTTGGAACCCGGGGGCGCATTGCAAGCATCCGACTCGAAGGGATCCCCTGTCATCACGCTGTCAACAACCAAACCAAACCGGTTTGCAGCCTACCTACGAGATGCCATTGGCAAACCAGCAGTCCTGCAGCGGTACAGCCCCACGTGGCCCAGCTGCCACGCACGTGCCAGGGGCTGCGGTCGTGACATGCCTGCACACTACAGAATTTAAGGCTTACGCCCCTCCCGTGCGCCCCTACCTCCCAGCCGCCAAGTACATGCCCGCACGTCATGATGCACCGCATCAGCACTTCTACCTGCCAACGCACGACGTGCACGGATGCAGATGGCAGCAGCTACATGTGCCAGACCGCCCGATAGCAGTCAGCCCCTACGGACCATACCGGTATGCTCTACTCAATGCTCCATGCACAACAGCAGCAGCCAAAGCGCCGGCCTCCGCGATACGGCTGCGCTTCCGCGAACGCCACGTTGTCAACCACGCGTTGCTCCTATGGCAATGCCCTCCCGTCTTGCAAACGGCAGTTGTTGCGGCGTGCTGCCCTACTTGCTACACACCCTACACCCGGCCTGGCCACAGCCAGCCAGCCAAGTTCAGACACCCACACATCGACGGGTGATGGATTGCGCTGCGGCTCATCTCGCCCGCCCGCCCCTCCCCACCGCTGTCCTCTTTCCCAACCGTCTCCTCCCCAAACGCCACGTTCCCCTCGCATACCCCATCCACCACTCCTCACTTGCGTAGCTGTCGCCGCCGCTGCTGCGCCTCTTGCCTGCACTCTCCGCCGCAACGCCCGCCATGGCCGGGAGACCCATCGCCCCTGCCACGCATGGCGGCCCCGCAAGCAGGCTGCAGCGACCCCGCCTCCGCCGCAACGTGCAATCACCCCACCGCCGCCGCCTGGCACCAACGCACGGTGATCCGCCGCCCTTGCTCAGCTCTCCTGTGGGATGCAGGATGGAAAGGGCAAAAAGGGCAATCACGCGGTCACCATGCTGCGCGTGCGTGTGCAACACCACGCTCCACACCCTACCGGTACCGTAACTTGCTCAAAACCCTGGGTGGGAGCCCTACCCAGCCAAGCCCAACGGATGTGTGCAGGTTCTACATTATAATCGCCCTATCTACCGTACTGGATGGACCGCCTTCCCAGCAGACACCGCCGCCTAGCGCGGCAGCCCTGCGGTGCCCACTGCCCAGGGCCTCTTATCTACGTTGATGACGATCCCCCTCTGCGTACACCGCAGGGTACTGCAGTGGGCCCGCCCTGACTCCTTTCGGTAAGTGGGGCCTGAGTGATCATCACGCTGGTGCACCGCTGCACTGGTGCATGGGGTGCATGGGTGCATGGGGTGGCCCGCCCCTAGATCGCGAACTACCCACTCCTGCCTGGTGGCAGCTAGTGGCATCATGCCTTGGCCTGCGGGTCCCCTGACACTCGCACCCACTTCCTCTGGTGGCGTGGTAGTGGTGCGCACGGCGTCCCTGACACCGTAGCCCTCACATGCCCGGCCACCTGAATCCTGCCAGGGCTTGCCTGGCTGGCATTAATATTAACTATTATTGCTCATGTCCCTAGCCCGCCCATCACGTTCCCTTCCACTATGAAAACCTTGGTTACACCGCGCCCACCCTTCCTTACTGTACAGTCATATTAGCTTGCCACGTGGGAAACTTAAAACCGAGCAGCCGGCGCCTTGCGCTGCAGCACCTGTACCTGCAACGGTAGGGTTGGATCAGCACGAGAGTGTGTGTGCCCTCATTAGACGCTGCTGCACGACTAAAGCCCCGTTCCTGGCCCTTCAGGTGTATAAACCCACCACCCTAATCCAGCCAGCGAACTTGCCTTGAGTCCCGGGTTCGCGGCCTCCAACGCGCCAACGAAGTGCATGGCGGCACAACGGCCGGCGAAACTGCCCGCAAACACCCACGTCGCGCCTGCTTCGTCCGCCTGAACCAGCGACGGCAGCGGGCCGGTCACCGGCGGGTAAGGGTTGGGGAGGATGGGCGCGCGCGGCTGGGCCGGCGAGCCTCGTCCGGTGGTCTTGTCCGCGATCACGTATATGTATCCCTCGGGACCGCGTGGCCCGCTCATGTTAAAGAGGGTGTCCATAAGAAGCAGGCAGTTACCGTGGGAAGACCGTAGACTAGGAGCGCGCTGGGGTAGAACTCCGGCAGTATGGAAAAGGCGCGGCAACGGGAAGATGCTAATTCACCTTGCCTGTAGATTGGACAGGCAAAACAACATGCAGCATGCGCTCATGTAGGTTCCACAGCGCGCAATGGCAATGTCGATTGTCCACGCGACAGAACTGTATGTCCTAAACTGCCGTATAAGATCCCAGTGTCGCTCTTCTTGTAGACTTCCTTCATATCAACGCCACATCTATTGCACCTTCAAGCAGCCCCGGGATGTCGCTGTGCGGCAGTGGAGGGCCAGGCCCAGGGCGACCCATGGGACGACCTGATGGTGACCTGATGGTGACCTGATATCAGGTATATCATGATGGTGACCTGATATCAGGTATATCATGATGGTGACCTGATGGTGACCTGATGGTGACAGAGGTGACAGAGGTGAAGGCACGAGGTGGGACACTTCCTGCCCTGTTAAGGTTGGACGTTTCATTGTTGCTGTACAGCAGCGACGCAACGCCACATGATAATAATTCCTGATAGGTGTGGTCGGGACCAGTAAGGATCGTGTGGCCACACCACCT